>QWCY01006607.1_pt1 | contig 14383 bp, 18 predicted proteins | sample 1972631 | NCBI WGS metagenome assembly QWCY01 (sample SAMN09866696, study PRJNA288562) | Human gut metagenome isolate pre1_stool, whole genome shotgun sequencing... | isolation source: gut | host: Homo sapiens | place: USA: California
TTGTAAGCCGTCATCGTGCCCGTGTAGCCCATGTTGAACGGGTTCTGCGTTACAACAGCAGCGACCGTGCCATCTTTGATGTACTCGATGGAAACAGGCGTGATGTCGATAGCGACCAGTTTCACTTCGCCAACTCTGCCAGCTTCGGCAAAACAGCGTTGGCAGCAGTGACATCTTCTTTCTGCCGAACGCCGAACATTTGTTTCCGCTGTCCGGTATAATAGCCGTCTGTGAATCCGCTGCGAGAGAATACCGCACGCAACATCTGTAAATCTGGCTGTTTGCCCTCTTTTAGTTGCCGGAGAGCGGTAACCGCTGCCGCTACATATTCCGGCCGTTTCATTCTGCCCTCAATTTTCAAAGAAGCAATGCCATCTGCACAGAGTTGCTGATAATGGGGTAACAGACAGAGGTCTTTCAGAGAGAGTGCGGCTGCCTGCGGATTTTTTGCAGCGGTAAAGGGCAGCCGACAGGCTTGTGCACAGCAGCCACGGTTGGCACTACGTGCACCAATCAGAGCGGAGAGATAACACTGTCCGGAAATACACATACAGAGTGCTCCGTGGACAAATTGCTCCACTTCCAGTCCAATTGCACAGACTGCCTGAATTTCAGAGCGAGTCATTTCTCTGGCAACAACAACACGGGAAAATCCATGTTCTTTTGCCCAGATTGCACCGGATGGGGAACAGATGGTCATTTGTGTGGAGGCATGCAACGGCATTTCCGGAATCCGCTGATGAATGTAGTCGGCAACGCCCAAATCCTGTACAATGCAAGCATCCATTCCAACCGCAGCAGCAGTTTGAAGCAGTTCATCCAACGCTGCCCATTCGGTATCAAATACCAGTGTATTGACCGTCAAATAGAGTTTCACACCGTTGGTGTGGCAGAAATCCGCTGCTTCCCGGAGTGCAGCAGCATCGAAGTTATGGGCATTCTGTCGGGCAGAAAAGAGCGTTGCACCAATGTAAACTGCATCTGCACCACAGTGCACGGCAGCAGTCAACGCTTCCATGCTGCCGGCAGGTGCTAAAATTTCAGGGGATTGCCTCATGCGTTTGCCGTCTGCCGATTATTTTGCAGTTCCTTTTCAAGGGCTTCGATTCTTGCCAGTAACTGCTTGTTTTCTGCAATAGCGTTGTCATAGGCGAGTCGATTTTTTCCGGCTTCATCGACATATTCTTTTGCCTGTTCCCGCAGAGCGTCCAGCCGCTGGGTTGCCTTGTTTAGGTCATCCAGTGTGGAGAGAGCCACCATAATGGCAGCTGCAAACGGGGAAGTACTGGAGTTTGAACCGGAAACCTCAGAAATACGGTTTTCCAGCGTACGGGCAAGACCGATGACATAATTCGCAGATTCTGCGGTTTGGAGCATGAAGTCTTTTCCGCAGATTACAACTTTTACTTTATTAGTCATAATTTGGAAGATTCCTTTCAGTTTGTTGATTCCAGCTGCAAATAGAAGATACCACTTTTATTATAATGCTTTTTTCGGGAAAAGAAAAGATTTTTTGTGAAAAAATGTGGAAATCTATTTGAAATGCAGGGGCAATTCTTATTTGCTGGCAGCCTGTTCTCTCCGCTGCAATTCTTCCAGAATCATCTTGTTGACTTTGTTGATGTCACCGCAGCCCATGGTGATGACCAAGTCACCTGGTTCAACGTGGTCGCAGACATACTGGCAGACATCCGCAAAGTTCTTGTATTTGCGTTCATCATTGGATTCTGGGTCAGTTTCATCCTGTGGAAACCAAACAGCTCCCGGAATTTTTTCGCCAAGCTGACGGGTAAAGATGTTGTAAGTGTTCTTTTCCCGAGAGCCCATAATATCCGTTAAAACAGCATGGGTCGGAATGGAGAGGGCTTTTGCAAAGTCATCGAGCAGCACAGCGGTACGGGAGTAGGTGAATGGCTGGAAAACTGCCCAAACGGCATGGAATGGCATTTCCATGGCTGCCTGTAAGGTAACGGTCAATTCTGTTGGATGGTGACCATAGTCGTCTACAACGGTAACACCGCAGGCTTCGCCCTTTTTATCGAATCGTCTGCCAGCACCGTGGAAGTTGCCCAGACCCTTTACCGCATCTTCAAAGGAAATGCCAACATAGCGAACCGCTGCAATTGCTGCGAGAGCGTTCAAGACATTGTGCACGCCAGCGATGTGCAGGACAACCGTTCCGAGCAATTCGCCATGATACAGCACGTCAAAGTGTGTTTCTAGACCGGAAACATGAACAATGTTGGTTGCAACGTAGTCATTACCTTCCTTTTCGCCGAACGTAATCAGTTCTTTTCCAGTAATGCCTTCCACAGCCTTGCAGGTCTTTTCATCATCGCCATTGTAAATGACCACTTTAGAGGTATTTTCTGCAAACTTGTGGAAAGAACGAATGATGTTTTCGACTGTTCCAAAGTAGTCCAGATGGTCAGCGTCAATGTTCAGTAGGACGGCAATATCTGGATACAGCTTCAGGAAGGTGTCCACAAATTCACAGGCTTCACAAGTCATGATGTCACTGTTTCCGCAGCGGCCGCTGCCGTGAATGCAGGCAAGCTTTCCGCCAATGACAGCGGACGGGTCTGCTCCGGCATCGAAGAGAATCTGTGTTGTCATGGAAGTGGTGGTTGTTTTGCCATGTGTGCCGGCGATGCAGATGGCGTTGTCATACCAGCTGGTTACGAGTCCGAGCAGTTCGCTCCGTTCCATCAGGTCAACACCGTGTTTTGCAGCTTCTTTTGCAGCAATCAGTTCCGGATTATCTGCCATAATGGCAGCGGTGTAAACAATCAGGTCAGCCCCTTCGATGTTTTCGGCACGCTGTCCCATCATAACGGGGATGTCCATATCCCGAACGGCTTGCAGGGTTTCCGATTCGTTGTTGTCAGAACCGGTGATATAGTAGCCTTTTGTGTGCAGAATCTGCACCAGCGGATACATTCCAGAGCCGCCAATTCCGATAAAATGGATGTGTTTTTTACAATTTAATATTTCTTTGTTCAAAAAAATCACTCTTTTCTTTCTTGTAAACTTCATTTGATTCGTGTATACTATTACCCATATTCCAACCAGTTGCAAATTTGTGACAGGATGGAATATGTGTAACGTCTGTCTGATGATTCTGACCGCATCCAAAAGCTGCGGATGTGGGAAAGAAACATCGGGTATTCGTAGCCACAGCTGCAAGTCTGGTTACGCTGTCTTAGAGGAGGTCATCTTATGGAAATTACAGATATCAAAATCAGAAGAATCATCACCGAAGGACGGCTGCGTGCAGTTGTTTCGATTACGCTGGACAATATGCTTGCGGTACATGACATCAAGATTGTACAGGGTGACGAACGGTTGTTTGTGGCAATGCCGAGCCGGAAGGATGAAAATGGTGTCTTCCGAGATATCGTCCATCCGATTTCTGCTGCTGCTCGAAAGAAGCTGGAAGCAGAAATCATGGAAACCTACCAACAGCACCTGGCACTGATGGAAGCGGAAACAGAGGCTGCACAACATGCACAGCATGTTTAATGGGAAACCATATTTTTATTCTTTTTCCTGATTTTTGATTTTGGGACAACCTGCAGAGAACTGGCAGGCTGTCCTTATTTTTTACCCTGAATCTGGAGCAGTGCCCAAGTCTTGAGAATGGCAAGCTGGGTTTTTGCATCTGCAATTTTTCCATCCATAATCATGGTAACGACTTCTTCCAGCGGCAGTTCCAGAACATCCAGAAATTCGCCAGCGTCTAAATCCTGCTGCATGGGAGCGGAGAGGTCTTCTGCCAGATACATATGAATGACTTCGGTATCATAGGCAGGAGTTGGGTAGAGATAGCCGAGTTCGGTATATTTTTTGCAGGTTCTGCCGACTTCTTCCCGCAGTTCCCGCAGACCGCATTCCAACGGGTCTTCACCGGGTTCTCGTTTTCCGGCTGGGATTTCTAAGGTGACTTCGTGGAACGGATAGCGGTACTGTTGTACCATCAGAACGGTCTGCCGTTCGGTCAGCGGAACAACGCAGACACCACCGCTGTGGTGTACCACGTCCCGTTGTACGATTTTTCCGTCCTCCAGTTCCGCAGTGTCTTTGGTGACATGAAAAATTTTTGCCTGATAAACCAAATCACTGCTCTTTGTGATTTCATTCAAATGCATCTGTCATCTTCCTTTCTATTGGATACAATGGATATAATTAGTTTGCCGTTTCTTCCGTGGAATAATCCACGCAGCAAATTGATTCTGTTTTTGGATTTGGATGCCGTTTGTTATAGATGCCGGCAACTGTGAGGTATCCGGCAAATAAGACCAGACCGCCCAGAGAGAGCAGTGCACCGGCTTTCAATCCAGGGGTGTGATAGGTGAATGTAATTTCGCTGTCGCCAGCAGGAACTGGAACTGCCATAAAGCCGATATCTGCCTTTTCAATAGCAACTGGTTCGCCGTTGACTTCTGCCGACCAGCCTTCCTCCCAGGGCACACTGAAAAAGACGAGGTTTTCATGGTCTGTGGAGATGGTTGCATGGAAGCCCTTGCTGTTATAGGTGAACGAGTCGCAGGCAGTTTTTGCCCGTTCGGTGCACTCTGCCAGTAAATCTTCATCGGACATCTGATGAACAGCATCCGGTAGCTTCTGCATATCCTTTTGATACGTTTCTACTGCATCGTCTTCCAATACCAGTGCTCGCAATAATAAATTGCAGCGGTCAGATTCGGAATAGGTTTCCCACTGGGAACGGCTGACATAGGTGTCAAATGTAAAGCCCATCGGCAAAGCGTAATCGTTTTTGTAGATGTGGAAACCGTTCTGGGTGTCGTAGTAGGAGAAGCCCGGCAGATCAATGCCTTCTGGTTCTAAGGATTCCGGCGTGATTTCGTCAAAATAATACCGGACAGAGAATAGATAGCGGATTGCCTTGCAGGAGCGTTCCGGACGAGAGGCAACATCTCTTGTTACGCCGATTTCCGGATAAAATTCCATGATAGAGGCTGGAACAATGCTGTGAAATGCCCGAATACACGGCAGCCCCCAGAACATCGGGTAATTATCTCGGTCTTTGGAGATGTCAATGCGGAAGAAATCATCCTCTGAAACGGCAATTTTCACATCGCCCTCTTTGTCGATGGCTTTGTCAATATATTCTTCTGCCCGCTGTGGTGTGTATGCACCAAAATAAACCACGGTCATCGTGCAGAATGTGCAGGCTGCTACGGTCATCGGCAGTGCCATTGCAAGGATGGGCTTTCCAGCACGCCGGCGGTGGAACAGAAAAGCAGTTGCCACCAGAGAAAGTATACAAATGCCCAGAACCAAATAAAAATGCAGCGGATATTCTGCAAACTTTCCCCATGTCACCTTGTCGCCGTTCTTTGTCGGCAGAATCGAAATCACGCCGAAAACTGCCATCATCAGGGCAGAAATGCCCAAACCGTATTTTGCAGAAATCGTGGTATTGTCCAGAACGTATGCGGTCATCAGTGCCATGATGCAGATGGGCATATAGAACCATCTTGCATAGTAAGACCCATTCAACGCATAGAAGCAACTGTTCAGAATCGGAACAAAAGCACAAATCGTACAGAGCAGAACCAGCCGCTTTGCCCAGTGTCCATCTTTGTATTTGCAGAATGAGAGCACCCCAACCATGGAGAATAGCGGCAAATAGCCGCCAATGGATGCCCATTTTGCATCGTTGCTGGAGAATAAGTTCGGGCGAGCCGGAACATCCGGAATCAGGAAAAAGCTCTCAATGATTCTCCAGATACGGGTGCGGTCGCTGTAGGCGAGCATATCCATGCCATATAGACGGGAGGTAATGCGGTTATTTGCCAGAATCGCAAGGGCAGATGGTAGGAGCAGGAAGCAGGCGAGTAATACGCCAATAATAGCTTCGAATGCCAGCCGGAAAAACTTTTTCGGGGTTGCGTGAAAATCCTTGGAGAAACACCGCACAATGAAATACAAAACCAAAAAGACGGCTTGCCCCGTGAAGAAAAAGTAATTGATACAGCCCATGAGAGCAACCGCAAGAGCAAATACGCCTTTTCGGTTCTGGTTGATGGATTCTTCCATGGCAATCAGCAGCAGTGGAAAGAAGGCGGTAACATCTTGAAAGTGGTTGAAAAAGAGGTTAAACAGCTGAAATCCAGAAAACGCATACAACAATCCGCCAATCAAGGCAGCATTTCGGCTGCGGACAAATCGCTGAATATAAGCGTAAGCCGTCATGGCTGCAATGCCATGCTTTACAGAGAGCAACACCGGAAGAGCATAGAGCATCCAGCTGCGGGGCAGAATCGTGGTAATCCAGAAGAACGGACTGCCTAGGAGATAAAAGGCATATGACCCGATGAAGTTTGCACCCAAATCGGTGTACCAGTTCCAGCCGAAACTGCCGCTGCGAACTGCATCGTTTGCGAGAGAATAGAACGGCAGCTGCTGAGAATTGTAGTCCCCGTAGTAGAGAAAATAGCCATGTTCCAGACACATCGCCGGTAAATAGACAATCAGCAGTGCACCAAATCCCAGCAGAAATGCAAATAAATAATTGTGGAACAGGCTGTGGCTGGATATGGATTTTCGGATGGAAAAACGCATGACTTAGAAACCTCCGGAGTGATGAAAAAATATAGGAAACCTTTTTGCAGCTGCTGCATAGAATAAAGACAGGAATACCAGCAGCCGTTTATAGAGAAACGTGTGAAATAAAAATACCGCCCTTTTCATAGTCGATGTAGGCATAAGACGGCGGCATGCCATCCCGTGGCTGAGCGGCACTGCCTGGATTCATCAGATAAACGCCGTTGCGGTATTCGTTGCGGCGAACGTGGGTGTGTCCGTGCAGGACGATGTTACAGTCCTCAGCAATCGCTTCTTCTACCAAAATATCGGGGGTGTAGCGAATCGCATGGCGGTGTCCGTGTACGGCAAAGATGCGATGCCCCGGAATCAGGTCAATGGTGCGGCTGATGGGTAGGCTGCTGTTAAAGTCACAGTTTCCCCGTACTGCATAGAACTTAGATTCCCATTCTGGATGACAGGATAAAAATAATTTGACATCCCCTTCGCCATCGCCGAGATGAATGCAGGCATCTGCATCAGCGTGTCGGGTTAAAATGGTTTCTAATACCTTGGGGTTGCCGTGGGTATCGGATAGAACAATAATCCGCATAAGAATGTTCCTTTCTATGGATTGAAATTTCTCCTCTGGAACAAGGTGCAGAGGAGCTGGTCAAAAATGACATCCCTTTTATTATAACATAAACGAATCACAATTACAACCTATTTTTGAAAGGAGTTTGCCATGAAACTACCGCCCTCTAAAATGGATGGACTGCTGGAAATGGTGGGGAAAAAGCTGGGGGTTTCTCCGGAACAGCTGCGGTCGGATTTAGAATCTGGAAAACTGGAGCAGGCAATGCAGAATCTGCCGAAAAAAGAGGCAGCGAATGTACAGAACCTGTTGAAAGACCAGAAAAAAGTCGAGCAGCTGATGAATACGCCGCAGGCAAAAGCGTTATATGAAAAATTGATGGGGAAGTAACGAATTCATGGATGGGATGATGGAGAAAATGCAGTCGCTGCTCTCCGACCCAGAGAGTATGCAGCAATTGCAGGAACTGGCACAGATGTTGCAGGCGGACAGCGGACAGGAGTCCACAGAAACAGAATCCGCTCCGACTGCCGCAGAACAGACGGATGCAGCTGCTTCCGGTGGCGGTCTGGATTTGGGAGCATTGATGAAAGTTTCTCAGCTGATGGGGTCGGCAAAAGAGGACAGCGATGCCGCTTTATTGCTGGCGTTGAAACCGCATTTGCGAGAAGAACGGCAAAAGAAAGTGGAAAAGGCAGTGAAGATGCTGAAACTGCTTTCGATTTGGAGTATGTTGAAAGAAAGTGGCATGCTGAAAGATTTCTTGTGATGATTTTGCATAGAGGCGGTGCAGCTGCCGGAAAGGGGGCGAATGGACGATGCCGCAATATACCCGACAGGACGGCGATGCAATGCGGCAGGATGCCATTCGCCGTTCCAAAGAGATGTATCATCGGGCAGCGATTCCGCAACCAACGCCGCAGCGAAACTATGATTTTTTACCGCTGCGAGAGGAATCAGCAGCCAATTCCGGCGGTATGCGGAAAAGTCCACTGGATTTGGGAACTCTGCTGGGCGGATGGAATCCAGCAGAGTTGCTGGAACATCTCGACAAAGACCAGATTTTGATTCTGGTGCTGCTGGTCATGCTCTATAAAGAGGGCGGCGACAAAAAATTGATGATGGCGTTGGCGTACTTACTGACCTGAAAAACGGAGGATTTTGGCAAGATGGAACAGATTGTTTTCTGGGCAATTTGGGCAGCATTGGCGGTATTTATGGGCTATTTTTATCTGCATCATGCACACGGCATTCGTTCTTTTTTACGGGGAACGGGAACGGGTCTGGTAGCATTGTTGCTGCTGCATGAACTGGGCGGATGGATTGGATTTGCACCGGAGGTGAACGGTTTCAATCTCATGCAAGCGGGGATTTTGGGCGTACCGGGGGTTCTGCTGATGATGGCGGTTCATTTTTTTCTGTAACGGGATAATGAGAAACGCCGCAGGCGACTGCGGTCAAGCTGTCCCTCTTAACAAAGGTATTGATGAGAGAAATTTGAAATCTAGAAGAAATAGGGAAATGCTGTTCGCCATTCCAAAAACAAAGAAACTTCAAGTAAACTACAATCTAAGAAAGATTCCTAACAAATTCGGACAACGCACCCACCGGCGAACCGCATAAAGGCAAAGAGCAAAGCGATTCTGCCGAACGGTTCAGAACGGTTTTCTCTAGAAGATAAAAACAGATTCCCGAAAAGATAAAATTCAAGACAACCCCTTGATTTTTTCCGAGAATCTGCTATAATAAAGAGGATGAATCCAGACAAGATTCACCAAAATTTTTGGAAATGAGGGATCTGTCATGCGTAAAAAATTGGATACTACCGGCAATGTATTCCCGATGCCAGTCTTGATGGTGGCAACGTACAATGAAGATGGCGGCGTGGATGTTATGAATGCTGCTTGGGGCACAATGCAGGAAAGTGGCATTATTGCTTTGAATCTGTCGGAATCCCACAAGACCACCCAGAATATTTTGAAGAGAAAAGCCTTTACGGTGAGCTTTGCAGATGCAGACCACGTTGCAGAAGCAGACTATGTCGGCATGGTTTCCGGCAACAAAGAACCGGACAAGTTTGCAAAGAGCGGCTTGACGGCTTCTAAGGCGGAATGTGTGGATGCACCGGTTATCAATGAATTTCCGATTTGTCTGGAATGCGAATTTTTGGCATATCAGGACGAGCCGTATAGCTGCGGTGTCATCGGTAAAATTGTCAATGTGACAGCAGATGAAAGCGTTTTGAAAGATGGAAACGTGGATATTTCTCTGGTCAATGCCATTGCATTCGACCCGTACACCCACGGCTATTATAAAGTAACAGAACGAGTTGGCGAAGCTTTTCAGGATGGCAAGAAGCTGATCAAGTAATCTGTTTTTGAAGATTTCTGAACGATTTTCCGCTGTGGCAGGACAGCCACAGCGGAATTTTTTTCTTTTTTTCGATTTTTTCAAAAAAACACTTGACAAATCACAAAAAGTGTGTTATAATAAATGACGTTGTGTAATACAACCGAATATCGTATTCTAAAGACAGCTGGTGGTGTTTCACCGTAAGTCCAGCCGAGGAATTGCTTTATCAATGAAAGATACTGCCGCATTCCCTGTCGAATGGCGGCTTTTTTTGGATTGTGATGGCATTTCTTTGATACGATAACAATAGTATCGGAGGTGAATTCACATGGCAAGTGAAAAAATTCTGGAAAGCAAAAAGGCAAAGGTTGCTGCTTTGACTGAAAAGCTGCAGAACAGCGTTTCTTTTGTTCTGGTTGACTACAAGGGCATTACCGTTGAAGAAGATACCAAGCTGAGAAAGGAACTGCGGGAAGCAGGCGTTTCTTACACAGTAGAAAAGAACTCGATGCTGCGTTTTGCATTGAAGGAAATGGGAATCGTTGATTCTTTTGAAGATGTACTTCTAACGATGACCAGACTGCTGCTGCTCGTATTCTGGGCAAGTTCGCAGAAAGCAAGCCGGAAACCTTCAACCTGAAGGCTGGTTATGTAGACGGCGTTGCTTATGACACCGCTGGTGTTATGGCTCTGTCCAAGATTCCGTCCAAGGATGTTCTGTTGGCACAGCTCGTTGGTTCTCTGCAGGGTCCGCTGCGGAAGCTGGCTGCTACGCTGCAGGCTCTGGCAGACAAGAAGAACGAAGAAGAAGCTGCATAAGGCAGTGCTCGTTCCCACATACCGCTGCTGCATGACAGCATAGCGGATGATGAAAATATTACAAAGGAGATTATTATCATGGCATCTGAAAAGATTACAAAGTTTATTGACGATATCAAGACCCTGTCCGTTCTGGAACTGTCTGAACTGATCGACGCAATTCAGGAAGAATTTGGTGTAACTGCTGTTATGGCAGCTGCTCCGGCAGCTGGTGCAGGTGCAGCTGCAGCAGAAGAAAAGACCGAATTTGACGTTGTACTGGCTTCCTTTGGTGACGCTAAGATGGCTGTTATCAAGGCTGCTAAGGACGTTCTGGGTCTGGGTCTGAAGGAAGCTAAGGCAGTTGTTGAATCTGCTCCGGCTACCATCAAGGAAGGCGTTTCCAAGGCTGATGCAGAAGCTCTGAAGGCTAAGCTGGAAGAAGCTGGTGCTACCATCGAAATCAAGTAAGGTTTTCTTACTTTTTTCAGTCAAAAAGAATCCCCTTGCGGCAATCGCTGCGAGGGGATTTTTGTTTTTTCGGAAACCACTGTTGGTGATAAAAATCCAACAGTGGTATTTTTTATCGTATTTATTTGGAATCTATATATGGGAAATGGCATGATAGGGCGTAATCGGCAAGATTTTACAGTAAATTTCAGGAAAATTAATTTTATAGTTTTCTTTTTCTGGTATAATTGGCTTAATATAGATGATTTCCAATTATTTTCAAATGAGTTGGGCGAATCGAAAAGGAGAAAAATGTATGAAAAAGGTACTTGGTTTGGTTATGGCAGTCGCAGTGCTGGGGGGAACATTGACAGGTTGTGGCAGCAGTGGCGGCGGCAGCGGTAAAGATGGATACAGCAGTGCAGAAAAGGCAGCGGTGGCATACTGGGAAGCATATTATACGCTTGGAACAGATAAGATGATGAAACTGATGCCAGCAGAAGCAAAAGAACACTGGGAAGACGAACTGAGTTTGACATCAGAACAGTTGACGGCTTATATGGAACAGGAACTGGAAAAAAAGAGTGATATCATTAAAACTTTTAAGTCTGTGTCTGTAGATGAACAAGAGGAACTTAGTATAGATAGAATACAGAATTTTAATGAGAATTATTTGGGTGAAGTTGGTATCAAAGCAGATGAGGCAGTAAGATGCATATGCACGATATATGATGATACTGGTCATATTGACGATTATCGAGTTACTGTGTATCAATATAAAGGGAAATGGTATTCACATTCAGCAGATGCTTTTTTTGAATAAAAGAATGCTGTAGTTCCCAAAAAAGAAACCACTGCTGGACTCTTCCAAACCAGCAGTGGCTTTTCTTTTTATTATCGTTTATTTGATGCGGAGCGTGCGAATCGCATTGCAGATTGCAATCATGGCAACGCCAACATCTGCAAATACCGCAGCCCACATATTTGCAAGCCCCAATGCCCCTAAGATTAACACAATACCTTTTACGCCCAGTGCAAATACAATGTTTTCCCGTACAATTCGTTTTGTCTTGCGGGCGATTCGGATCGCAACTGGCAATTTATCCGGATTGTCATCCATCAATACTACATCTGCTGCCTCAATTGCAGCATCACTGCCCATTGCACCCATGGCAATGCCGACATCTGCACGGGTCAAAACTGGTGCATCGTTGATGCCATCGCCAACATAGGCGAGCAGTTTGCCTTCCTTCTGCGAATGCAGCAAGTCTTCCAGACACTGTACTTTATCCTGTGGAAGCAGCTGTGCATGTACTTCGTCCATATGCAGCGTGTTGGCAACTGCCTTTGCAGTCTGTTCGGTGTCGCCGCTGAGCAGAACCGTCTTTTCAACGCCCAGTGCCTTGATTGCCTGAATGGCAGCGGCAGAAGTTGGCTTTAATGGGTCAGCAATTAAAATGCAACCCTGATAAACATGGTCAACTGCAATGAATACTTTTGTACCTGTCAGCAATTTTGTTTCTGCCGGAACGGAAATATTTTGCTGTTCGAGCATCGCTGCCTTTCCTGCCAGAACAAGATGTCCCTGAATGGTTGCCTGTACGCCGTTTCCGGCAACTTCCTGCACATCCTGAATTTGTTCTTTTGCGATGGGCTTTCCGTAAGCTTCCCGCAGAGAACTTGCAATTGGATGTGTAGAGAATGCTTCTGCCATGGCTGCCCATTCCAGCAGCTGAGCTTCTGTTGTACCGTTTGCCGGATATTGTCCCGTAACGGTGAATGTGCCTTGTGTCAGAGTACCAGTTTTGTCAAATGCAATCGTATTGACATCTGCGAGAGCCTCCAAGTAGTTGCTGCCTTTGATGAGAATACCGTTTTTCGATGCACCGCCAATGCCGCCAAAGAAGGAGAGGGGGACAGAGATGACCAGTGCACACGGACAAGAGATAACCAAGAATGTCAGTGCACGGGAAACCCATTTCAGCCAAACTGCACCGTTTAAAAAGTTTCCGGTGAGAATCGGCGGAAGAATGGACAGCAGCACGGCTGCAATCACAACAAACGGCGTGTAATATTTTGCAAAACGGGTGATAAATGCTTCGCTTTTGCTTTTGCGTTCGCTTGCTTCTTCGACCAGTTCCAGAATTTTGGAAACGGTAGACTGTGCAAACGGCTTTGTTACCCGAATTTTCAGCAAACCACTTTGATTGATACAGCCGCTCAACGCCTCATCTCCGACCGTAACAGAACGGGGGAGAGATTCCCCGGTGAGAGCAGCGGTATCTAAAGTGCTTGTTCCCTCTAAAATGATGCCATCCAACGGAATCCGTTCGCCAGTTTTTACAACAATGGTTTCTGAAACAGCAACTTCATCTGGGTCAACTTCCAGCAGTTCGCCGTTTCGTTCTACCGTTGCAACATCCGGCCGCAATTCCACCAAAGAGGAAATTGCATTTCGAGATTTGTTGACGGCATAGGATTGGAACAGTTCTCCGATTTGATAGAGCAGCATAACCGCAACGCTCTCATCAAATTCCTGCATGGCAAATGCACCCAAAGAGGCGATTGCCATCAGAAAATTTTCATCGAAAATCTGTCCATGTGAAATGTTGCGAATGGCTTTCCAGAGAATATCCCAGCCGACCACGAGATAAGCAGCTGCGAAAATCGGCAGGACGATCCACATAGACGGATGCAGCGTGTGGTCTGTAATCAGTGCTGCGAGAAATAGAACAGCGGCAATGAGAATCCGAATCAGCATACGTTTTTGTTTGCGAGTCATACTGCATCCCTCCTGATGTAAAGAATAAAGTCGTTAGTCTAAGATGGTAACGTCTGGGTCAGCTTTCTTTGCCTTTTTCTTCACTTCTTTCCAAACGCTGTCGAAGTTTTCGTCGGCGATTTCGATGGAAAGCTTCTGGGTCATGAAGCTGACGTTGGCGGAAATCACGCCTTCTACTTGCTGAATGGCACGCTCCATTTTAGCGGCACAGTTTGCACAGTCCAGATCCTGCAATTTGAATGTTTTTTTCATGATGAATCACCTTTCCCTTTTTGATTTTTGAACACATGAGCAATTGTTCATGTTTATGAGTATAGTATAGCATAGGGAAGGGGATTTGTCAAGGGGTTTTTGCAATTTTTTTGAAGAAATTTTCGAGCAATGGGAAAAAGAAAAAACCGCATAGCCTGTCCGAAAACAGGTTATGCGGTTTACGCTTATAAAAAAGTGTGGACTTTGTGATCAAACACCATACTTTGTGGTAGATACCTTAACGCCAACACCCATAGTAGAAGTAACGGTGCAGGACTTCAGGTAAGTACCCTTTGCAGCGGACGGCTTTGCCTTTACGATTGCGTCCATCAGAACTTCAAAGTTCTGAACCAGCTTATCAGCACCGAAGGAAGCCTTGCCGATTGGGCAGTGGATGATATTGGTCTTGTCCAGACGATATTCAATCTTACCAGCCTTTGCTTCGTTGATTGCCTTTGCAACGTCCGGTGTAACAGTACCAGCCTTCGGGTTTGGCATCAAACCACGTGGGCCGAGGATTTTACCAAGACGACCAACCAGACCCATCATGTCCGGAGAAGCGATTACAACGTCAAAATCCATCCAGTTTTCCTTGGTGATCTTGT
>QWCY01004933.1_pt1 | contig 14376 bp, 7 predicted proteins | sample 1972631 | NCBI WGS metagenome assembly QWCY01 (sample SAMN09866696, study PRJNA288562) | Human gut metagenome isolate pre1_stool, whole genome shotgun sequencing... | isolation source: gut | host: Homo sapiens | place: USA: California
GTCCAGCAACTGTTGATACTCGCTGTAACTCCAGCCGTGGGCCCCGTCCAGCACACCCCAGTCCCACATCGCATGGTAGGACATCTTCCTGCCGTTGAGGTCCGCGCGGCCGCTCTTGCAACCGGCGTATTTGACATGCGAGGGACAGTGCATGTCACCCACGATGTGGATCACATACATCAGGTTCAGCCGCACGAGCGAATCGCTCATATTCCGGTAGTCTTTCAGCCGGTCGACGGCGCGCATCAGTTCGACGACGCAATTGGTCTTCCCCTTGCGCAGGGTGTCGACCAGTTGCATGCCGGCATCCACATAACTCACATGCTCGACGTTTCGAAATTCGGGCGTATCGCGGTACTTGTCCATCCACGATGCGTAGTAAACGATCGAATGGTCGAGGTAGCGGGCGATATTCCTCTTCGCCCGGGGCGTCAGGTTGCATTCGGCGATATACGCAATGGCGTCGTGGCGTGTGCGGTCCCATGCCTGCGACGGCAGCGCCGCGCAGAGCATAAGGCCCAACAAAAACAGTTTCAGGTTTTTCATTGTCTTTCAAATTAACGGGTTAACGATTCGGCGCGGAAGTTATCGAACTGCACGCGGTTCTTGCTTTTGACCGCCGGGGCGAACACCACGCGGGTCGTAGCATCGGCTCCCGTGATCGTGAAAGAGAAACCCTCCCACGCATTGCCGCGCGACAAGGTGAACGAAATGATTCCGCCCGAAGCGCCTTCGATGGTCCCGGCGCCCTTCAGGCTGGCCGTCAGGGTCTTGTTCGTATCGGCCGCACCGGAGAAATACTGGAAGAAATAGGTGGCGTCGAAGCTGACCTTCACGTCGTCCGTACCGGTAATGCCGGTGAATGCCGGGGTGATCAGGTTGCCCAACGCCGACGACGAATTGAGGTGAATATACCCCGGACGGGTGTAAACGCTCTTGTTGGTCGCATCGTAACCCCAGCCGTTGAGCGACACGGTTCCTTCCTTTTCCAGCAGGTCGAGGCGCACCATCGTATCCACCGTACAATAGGTGTTGATCCAGTCGGTGTTGGTCGCCAGCAGGGCACTGCCGCTCCAGGGATCGGCCCAGGAGAAATCGTCCTGGAAGTAGACCGTGGCCGTCGAAGGAAGGATATCGGCCCGGACCGCCGCCGAAGGCTCCGACGAGCGGAACGTCTGCGGAATCTCCACCTTCGAACTGTTGTAGTTCATGTGGTTGGCCACCACGCGGAAATTGAAATAGGGGTAATTGCCGAAATTCTTCCCGGCCAGCCCGCCGATATGTACGCGGGGTTCCCACGTTTTACCCGTAGCGACCACCTGTCCGTTCGGCAGTTCCACGAAATAGGTGTAATCCGTCGCATCGGACACCTCGGCCCAGGAAGCCTCGAAACCATAGGCGCTGTTGGCGGAAACGGTCACGCCGGAAGGCGTCGCGAGCTGGGGCAATCCGCCTCCGGACGACTTTACGTCGCCCTCGACGGGATCGCTCCAGGCGGATTCCTTATAGGTCTTGTCGCCTTCGGCGGGCAGGGCGCGGACCGTCAGGCGGGCCGAAGTCCCGGCGATCAGTCCGGTAAATTCGGCCGACAGCTCCGTCGTCTTGCCGCTGCGCGAGGCGACCACCTCGCCGCAGTTGAGACAGGTGTAGGAATACTCGTACTCCGCGGCCTGCGAGACCTCGGTCCAGGTGAACTTCACGGAACTTTCGGTAGCGGCATCCTGGTCGAACGTCACCGCAGGAACCGCCAGCGGTATCAGGTCTACCGAAGGTTTGTCGTCCGGGCCCGCCTTGACGATCCGCACGTCGTCCAGAAACCAGCGGTTGGCCTTGGTTTCCTCCACCGATTCGAAGACCAGTTGTGTGGCGTCGGTCGCGCCGTAGACGATCAGCGTCTTCTCCTCCCACTGCACCGGCGTTTCGGTCTGCATGACGAGCACCTTCTCCGTCGACACACCGTCGTTGACCGTACCCGGACCGATCACCCGCACCTGCATGGTCGAGGGGTCCCACGTGCCGTTGGCAGCGACGTAAATACAGCATTTAAAAGTCACCTTGAGATCCGCCGCACGGTTTTTCCGGATGTCCAGCGTCGGGCTTACCAGGCCTCCGCCGCAACCCGCCGCATTGGAACCGCGCCCCATCTTGACATAGCCGATACGCAGGTAAACGCGCTCCTTGAGTTTGTTGTCATCGGTCTTCCACCCCGATCCGACGAGGGCGTTATAGGCCTCCTGCCCGTGGCTTGCCGCCGTTATGCCGTTCCAGTAGGTTTCTGCCGTAAGCGGCGTAGGATACGTCCCGATGTAATCGGTTCCGCCGTATACGTCGGTCACCCACGAAAAATCGTCCTCGAAATAGACGTAACCTTCCGGCTTGCCGTCGTCGCCGCCGACCTGGAAAGCAACCTCCTGTCCCTCGCCGAAGTTGCCCTCGTAAAGGCGGAAGTCGTCGATGCGGTAACCGCCTGCGGGGGCTTCGACCTTAAAATCGAACGTGGGATTGTCCTCGCCGACCCAAAACCGCGCCAGGACCTCTTTCCAGTCGCCTGCGCCGTCGATCACTTCGTATTGCAGGGCGATCAGTTCGTCGCCGCCGTTCCCGACGAGCACCCGGAACCGGTCGGGCGTCAGTTCGCCGCCGGGAGCCAGCACGCCCATCTTCAGACGGAAATAGGAGTCGTCACGGGTCGCCACGTCGCGCACGGAAAACGAGGGCGTCACAGTTTCCGGGCCCTCTCCGGGAACCTCCAGCACGATATTGTTACCGCCCGAAGCCTCGTCGTAGCCCGACGAAGGCGTGTCGGCCGACACGAAAGCGTTTACGCCGGAGAATCCCACCGCCGAAGCACCGACGCCTTCCGGTTCCCACGCCGTATAGCCGCCCACGGCGACCGGCTCCGCAACGGCCGAAGCCCCGGCCCCGGTGCGGATGTAGTAGATAAGTTCATCGGAGGAACCCTGCGTCACCTCGATCTGTGCGGTCACGCCGTCCAGCGAATCGAACCGAAGCGTCGTCGAACGCCTGCCCCCGGGATTCACGGCCGCGGTGACCTTCACCGTCTGGTTGCCGTACGCCGCACGGGGCGCGACGGTCAGCCAGTCGGCATCTTCGTCGAGGTTGATCATCCAATAGACATTCGACAGGACATCGAACGTGACATCGCCGCCTTCGTAGGTCATTCCACGCTTGTTGGCGCTGACCGAAGAAGCGCTGAGTGCGAGCGTCTCATCCCCGGTCCGGTCCGTACTGCAGGCCCCGGCGACCAGCGCCGCGAATCCCAACAGCCATATACTGTACTTTTTCATGCTCTTCGTTTTTCAAGTTATTTCGAGGTCTTCACAAAGGCCTTCGGCCGCTTCATCCGTTCCGAATAGACATTGCCGAAACGGTCGGTGACCGTGATTTCGAGTTCCGACACGGGCGACGACGCCGTCACGCTGAACATGTGCGACGAGCAGCACGACGCCCAGTCGGCATTGGCTTCGTATTTGGCCTCCACGCGGGGAATGTCGAAGGTGATCGTGTGCAGCGGGTCGCGGTCGAAGACACGCTTCACCTCAAGCGGCGAGCCATCCTCCCGCACCTCGACCTTCCAGGCCGGATCGTAGTTCCAGACATTGATATAAACAACGTTATCGCCCACTTTTCCATAGTCGTCGCCCTTGTTGTCACGGCTCGCATACTGGGCCAGCAGCGCCTTGTAGGTGCTGTTGTCGAGGTGCTTTTTCACGGTGTTCATGTCGTACGTGCGGAACTGGTATCCGGCAGGTTCGCCGATGCCCTTGTAGCTCCACTTCACGTCGGTCGAATTGACCGTATAGATTCCGTAACCGGCAGGCGACCCGTCGACGCAGATGGCCCGGTCGGAAAAGAAAGTGCTCCACCACCATGTTTCGCAGACGGCGGCCGTGTTGTGTTCGATCACTTTGTCGTTGATGACCATCGTGGAGTTGTGGTGCGTATGCCCCGTTATGAAATGCACCTCGGAGAAATCCCGGACGGCATTCATCAGCGCCCCGGTTCCACCCGTGGCGCTCGGCATCTTGGCCGTGTTGGCGAACGAGGCGTTGTAATTTTCGTAGAGCTGGACATGCAGACAGACCACCAGCGGCGCCGTCTTATCCTCGACGGCAGCCAGGTCTTCGGCCAGCCAGGTCATCTGCGCCAGCGACACGACGCGGTTGTAGTCGCGGCTGCCCAGCACGCCGTCGCTGCCGCCCGTATTGATCCAGTCAATGTCGTCGAGTACCACGTAGTGCACCTTGCCGAGGTTGAACGAATAGTAGTTCGGCCCCAGCGTCCTGCAATAGGAAAGCTGCCCCGGGGCGTCGCCCTGCACATAGGGGTCGTTATCGTGGTTGCCCATCGCGTGGAATACGGGCACGGAATATCCGTTCCGGGAAAGCCACTGCCGGTAGTGCGGAAGCCGGAAATTACGGTCGTACCAATACCTGTCCCAGGTCATGTCGCCCGCCATGAGGCAGAAAACCGGCACGGAGCTGGCATCGGCAAAAGCCTGCGTTTCGGCGATAAACCCGTTTTTGAAATTGCGCAGGTCGTTCTGCTTGTCGGCCAGGTGCAGGTCGGCGCCCACCAGCATGACGTGGTTTTCGGTATCGGCCTCCACCAGCTCGAAGTTATGCTTCTCGCACACCCCGGCCTCGTCGGTCAGTCCGGCCCAGAAGCCCATCATCATATTGTTATCGAGCGCAGCGGGCAGGTAACCCTGGGGAATCGTGATAAAGACATACCCCAGCGTCTTGAGCGACGGAATCCAGTAGTAACCGTTCTCATCGGTGGTGACCGTCTGCAACCCGTCCGACACGCGGACACCCGGCACGCCTTTGTCGCCGCAGAAGACAATGCCCTTGATGTTCATGCCCTCCTTGTCGGGAACTTCCTGGTCGGTCGTAAGGTAGATTTTCACCGTGGCGACATACTGCTCCTGCGCACCGCGAACCACATAAACGTCGTAGCTCTCCCGGGCGATCGCCGCAGGTATCACCACACGGGCCGTCTTGGCCGTAACGCCGCTTACCGGCAGGTCGAACACAGCGGCGTCGGCCCGGAACGAAACCACGTCGCCCGCCTCGAAGCCTACTCCCTGCAGGGTCAGCGTCTGCCCGGCATACACGCTCATAACGGGCGCGAGGTAGAGATTGCGCACTAGCCTCCGGGACTGTTCGAACTCCGGGGAATCGCTCTCCGAGCACCCTGCCGCGAGCAGGAAGCCCGCGAACAGGACGAAGAGCATTTTCAATTTGAATTGACCTATTTTCATCGTTCGGATTTTTAACGGTTTATAAATCGAGGCACGACATGCGTACGACACCGATGCGGCTGGTTCCCGAAGCGGTGTTCTCCGTGTCGCTGGCATTGCGCTGGCGGGTAGCCCGCAGACGGATCGAGAAACTTTCGCGGTCTTTCAGCTCGTCGGGCAGCACGAAGAGGTATTCGGGCGCTGCGATGCTGTTGTGCCAGTTCGAAGCCACGTATTCGTTGCCGATCGGCGTCCAGGTTTTGGCATTGTCCGTATCGGCCCACTCCATCTGGAAGTACATCGGGCCTGCGGTGTTGCTCGAGGCCGTAAACTGGAGTGAAATCTGCCCCGTAAAGCCTTTCGTCGAGAGGTTCGAGAGAATCCAGCAGCAACCGTCCGTATCGGTATTGACCGCAGCGGTATTTTTCCACCACCCCTGCGCCATCACGGCGACATACTGCACCCCTTTGGTGTTGCCGTAGGCCGGGAGCCATGCATTCTTCACCGCATCCCATGTCGCCGCCGTACAACGGGCATGCGCCCACGCCAGGTACATCTGCTGCGTATTTCCCGAAGTCGATCCCAGCACGTCCTCGCCGACCGAATGTTTGAGCTGTCCCTGTCCGACGGACGCCGTCACCGACTGCATGGCGCCTGCATTGTCGGTCCACGGACCGATCTGCATGACGGTCTTCGAAAGGCGGCTTGCGGCCGGGGCCTTGAAGTTGGTGATGTCCGACTCGCGGCGGATGCGCACGCACCAACTCTCGACCGGACGGCGCATCTGGTCGCGGCCGTCGTAAACGTCGCATTTGTAACGCTTGTTGACGATACCCGTGATATCGCCGGCCCCTTCGGGAATCATCGAAAGCGCCCGCTCGGTGAACGACCACGTGGTGTAGAGTTTAGCCGTATTGCCCTTGGCGTCGCGCAGGTAATGGCCGTACTCGATCGTCAGGTCGTTGTAATCCGCCGAAGCCTGATAGGCGGCTCCCTGTTTGATACCGAGGTACGACACCCCTTCGTTGATGTTGACCAGCGTCCCGTAAGGCAATGCGAATTCAACGTTGCGCAGCGTCACCAGCCGGTTCTCATACGCCGGCAGCTTCGTCAGGTCATCAATCACGACCGGTTCGACGGGTGTTCCCGCCACGGCGCTCTGTACGGCCGTCGACGAAAGCCCGGCAATCTTCAATCCGTTGGTATAGGCGTCGCGTTCGATATGCTGTCCGTACATGTGGAGCGTAACGACCTGGTTCAGGTCGCAGGTATTGTCCGCCGCATCGTCGAATTCGATCCACAGGCCTCCGGTCTCGTCCTGGATGAACATCGTGTTGTTCACCTGCTCGCCGCCTCCGGTCGAATAGGCCACCGGATAGTTGCGCGTCGTGCGGTCGCTGATCACGCTGCCCGCGACATAGACGTTGCGCGCGATCTTACCCTCGCCCATCGCCAGCAGGTCGGCGACCGTGATCTTTTCGGCCTCCTCGAAGGCGCTCGACCGGTCGGCCTGCATGATGGCGAACACACACGACACCGAAGTGCCGTAAGCCCGGATACGCACCTGCGCTTCACGCGGCTCGGAGCCCGGATTCGCCGCACAGGTGAAAGTTTGGCTCACAGGCGTGAAGTCGCCGATCGTAACCCACGAGGCATCGGCCGGATCGACCAGTTCGGCCACCCAGTCGATATTCGACTCGACGCCCACGGTGAAGGTCTCGCCCTTGACCGAAACGGTCTTGCCCGACTCCTTGACGTTGACCTTCAGTTTGGGCTCGTCGCCCGCCTGGTTGAACCGGATCGTCGCCACCGAAAGGCCGTCGACCACGATATTCAATGTCCCGTGGCGCTGGTAGGCCGTCGTATTCTTCTCGACCATGGCCGAGAAACGGGCGTCGCCGACACCCTCCGTCGGCCAGTAGGACAGCCATTCGAGGTCCTCTTCGTAGGTGGGTACGAGTTTCCAGCTTCCGTAGTTGGAGTACATCAGAAAATCCTGTGTCCCGCCCGCCGTATTGAACGACACCTCCTGAATCCCGTTTTTGTCGTTATCGAGGATATAGACATATTTCTCCTGCGTCTCGTCCTTTTCGCACGACGTGGCCAGCGCCGCCGAAACCAAGGCGGCCGCCCCGGCGGCAAAGATGCAAAGACGTTTTATCATCGTTTTCATAGTCCAGTCTTTTTCGGTTATTTGATTCCTTTGTCGACGGCAGCCTTACTCCACCAGACGGGGGTCTTCATGTCGTCGGCGCCGCCGTAGTAGGTCCTCAGGCGTTCGACGGCCGCATTGTAATTCTCCTTGTTGGTCTCCATCGTATTGGTCGGATAGACCAGACGCGTCGGCAGGATGTGGTCGTTGAACGTACCGCTGCCGATCGTCAACACCGGATACCCCGTGCGGCGATAATCGGCCCACGCCTCGTAACCGACCCAGAACAGGGCCACGTATTTCTGGTTGATGATCGATTCGAGCGTTCCGTCGTAGGGGACATTCGCCAGGAAATTCTCGATCACCTTGTCGGTGATGTTCAGTCCCGTCGTATCCACCTCTTTCCAGTAATTGATCGAAGCCCGGATGGCGTTCTGGTAACAGGCGGCGGCGTCCCCCGCGATCCATCCGCGCTGGATGGCTTCGGCCTGGATGAACAGCACTTCGTCGTACTTCATCAGCGCGTAAGGTGAAGCATAATCGCCCAGATTGGCTTTGTTGAGGTTTGCGATACCCGTAAAATCGGCCTCCTGCGATTCGATACCGCTTTGGCCGCCTTTCCAACCCTCGGCGCCCGACGGTTGCTGGAACCAGATACCGATGCGCGGATCGCCCGAATGATTCATCATGTCGACGATCTGCTCCGCAGGGCGGCGTCCGGTCGAGGTGGTGAACTGCGTATTCAGCTTCGTGCCCCAGTAGTTGACGAAAGGCTCCACGCTTTCATAAGACATTTTGGCATTGTCGCCGTTGCTTGCAAAAACCGGATACCGGTCCGGATTATTGAAGATTTCGGCGATCTTCGCGGCAACGCCCATGGCCGCATTGCGGTTGCTCAACCGCATGAGCAGGCGCAGGTAGAGCGAATTGTTGAACTTGCGCCATTTCGAGATATCGCCTTTGTAGAGCAGGTCACGCTCGGCGCTGGGTAGTTTCAACGAACTGTCGTAAAGCGAATTGGCATGCTCCAGGTCGGCAAGCAGCGCCCGGTAGACCGCCTCCTGCGAGTCGAACACCGGCTGTTTGATACCCTCGGACGAACCTTTGAAAGCCTGCGAATAGGGAGCGTCGCCGAACAGGTCGGCAATGTTCTGCAGGAACAGCGTCCGCAACGTGAGTGCAATAGCCTCGTAATTGGGGTCTTCTTTCCGGACAGCCAATTGGCGCATGTGGTCGGCATTGGCCGCCTGCATGTAGAGATTGCTCCAGGCCGACGCACCCACCGAATTCTCGATCACATAACGGTGGTAGGTATTGTTGCCCGAGCCGGCGATCGTATACTGGATCAGCTCGCCGTTGAGCTGCCAGGTCCGGTAGAGGAATACCTCGGTCCCCGAATAGAGCAGTTCCTGGATCATGCCCGCAGGGGATATCTTCCACTGTTCCATTTCGTTGGGGTTGGTATTGTATTCTTCGAATTTGGTCATACAGGCGCTTGCCGCCGTGAGCAGCAGGGCCGGGATCAAGATATATTTCAGCATTTTCATAATCGCGTCAGTTTTAGAATCCGAGTTTGAGACTGAATCCGTAGGAACGGGTCATCGGGTAAGCGCCCGTCTCGACGCCGCGGTAGAGCGACGATCCCGAAAGCGAAGCCACCTCCGGATCGAACTGCGGGAAATTCGTGATGCAGAACAGGTTCGTGGCAAAGAACGACAGCGAGACGTTCTGGAACACCTTGGTCTTGGAGCAAAGTTTCTTCGGCAGCGAATATTCGACCCGCAGTTCCTTCATTTTCAAATACGAGGTGTCGAAAACATTGGATTCGGTGTTGCCGCGCGGATAAATGACCGTATTGTAGTAATCGACCGCATCGGTGGTGATGGTGTTGTTCGGCGAATAGACGCCGTCGGCGGAGACGTTGACGCCCGGATGAATCAGGCCGTCGTAACGTCCCTCGAGCGAATTGGTCAGCTTACCCATGTAGGAGAGGATCGAATTGGTCAGCGAGTAGGCTTTGCCGCCATACGAGGCAGCGAACGAAGCGGAAACGGTCAGGCTTTTATAACTCACCGTCGTCGTCAGGCCGGCCTTCCACTGGGGGTAAATACTGCCCAGGTCCTTGAGGTTGGTAGCGTCGAGGATGGGATTTCCGGTCGAGGCATCGACGATATGCTGTCCCGAACAGTCGATCTTATGCCCGTCGGCATCGTAGTAAAAAGCACCTTTGGGCGCTGTTTCGAGCCCGTATCCGTAGATACGCCCCAACTCTCCGCCCGGATAGGCGTAGATGAAGACTTTGCTGCCGATGGTATTGCTCGCATTGAGCTGCCAGACATTGACGCCCGGGGGCAACTCGACCAGTTCATTCCAGTTCTTCGACCAGTTGGCATCGATATTCCAACGCCAGTTTTTGGTTTTCACGAGCTGGAACCGCGCCGAAAGTTCGATACCCTCGTTACGCACGCAGCCGGCGTTGATGACCATCGACGAAGCGCCGGTCGCCCAGTCGGAGGGGACGTTGATGATCTGGTTCGTCGTCTCCGAACTGTAATAAGCAAAGTCGAAAGAGATGCGGTTTTGCAGGAAGTGGCCTTCGAAACCGACCTCCCAGCTCTCGACATTTTCGGGTTTGAGCCGGTAGTTTTTGGTCGATCCGGGCAGTTTGTAAGCCCCGGTGAAAACCGATGAATTGGAGTAGGAACCCAGGAGCTGGTAAGGCTCCGTATCGTTACCCACGTTGGCCCACGAACCGCGAATCTTGAGCATGTCGATCCACTTGGCCTTGTTGCGCAGTTTGAACACCTCGTCGAGCAGCACGCTGGCGCTCACCGAGGGGTAAAAGTAGGAGTTGTAACCGGGAGCCAGCGTACTCGACCAGTCGTTGCGGCCGGTAATATCAAAAAAGAGCATGTCGCGCCAACTGAGCGAAACCAACCCGTAGAACGAATTGATCGACTTGGTTTTACGCAGGTTGTCCACATCGAGTTTCCCGTTGACGTTCTGCAAAATGAACACGTTGGGTTCTTCGAGCATATTGGCCGTCAACCGCACGGAATGATACTTATAGAGCATGTTGTTACCGCCCAGCGACGCGTTGAGCGAAAAATCGCCGAACGTATCGCGGTAGCTCAGCAGAAAGTCGTTGTTGAGTTCGATGTTGCGGATCGTTTGTTCGCGGTACATTCCGTCGAGGTAGGCATGCGTGTACTGCGGTTTCTGCTGCGTACGGAAATCGTTGCTGAAGTCGATGCCCGAACGCACGGTCAGCGACAGTTTCTCGGGAATAATATGCCCAGTCACGCTGGCATTGCCGTAAACACGGTCTTTGGCCTGCGTATTCAGACATTCGTAAACAATGAAATAGGGATTGTCCATCGATCCGTTAATCAGCTTCACCGAAGAATCGCTGCCCGAATAGTAGTCGACCAGCCGGCCGCTGTTCCATTCGTTGTATGCATCGCGGGCCGAAGCGCTCACAGGTTGCCAGAGCAACGTTTTCAGGGGCGACGAATTGCTGTATCCCCCCACGGGCAGGTTGTCCGAATTTTTGCGGTAGTAGCTCAGTTTCAATCCGGCCTCGATGTATTTGTTCCGCTTGCTGATAGCCGAAAGCGTGAAGTTCTGGGTGCTGAAACCCGTATTGGGCACGATCCAGTCGTTGCGCGTATCCTTGACCGACACGCGCAGCGACGAGCCATGGCCGTCGCTGGCGTCCACCGCCAGACTGTTGGTGTAGGTAACGCCCGTCCGGAAGAATCCCTTGTACCAGTCGCATACTTCGTACGGAAGCCGCGTATAGGTCCCCGTCGCCGGATCGAACGAGGCATACATGTAACGCATCTGCCCCTGGATTTTCTCGCCGAACTGGTAACGCGAATGGAATGCATTTACTTTTTTGCCGGTATCCGAATGATCGGCGTCGACCGTGTAGAACGAATATTCGTCGGGATTCAGGCCGTTGGTCATATGCCCCGTATTGATGGTCGTTTTGCGGAAGTCGCCGGCGCCGTATACATTCTGGAAATCGGGCCAGTAACCCGCCTTGTCGAAGGTTACCGAGGTGGTAAAAGTAACCCCGATGCCCTTCTGCTTGCGGCCCGACTTGGTCGTAACGATGATGGCGCCGTTGGCGGCGCGCGATCCGTAAAGCGCCGTTGCAGCCGGGCCTTTCAGCACCGAGATCGACTCCACGTCGTCGGGATTGATGTCACCGGCGCCATTGCCGTAGTCGATCGGGGCGTCGTCCGATTCGTAAGAACCCGACGACGTATTGGAATCCATACCGCTGCCGATGGGCACACCGTCGACCACGAACAGAGCCGTATTGTTGTTATACGAGAGCGAGCCCTCGCCGCGCAGCGTGACACGGACCGATCCGCCGGGTCCTGCGGCCGACTGGTCGAGATTCAGACCGGCAACCTTACCGGCCATACCGCTCAGCCAACTGCCGCTGGCATTGTTGGTGATGTCGTCGGAGCCGATCTTCGAGACGGCATAGCCGAGGCTCTTCTCCTTACGGGTGATACCGAGGGCCGTCACCACCACGTCCTCGATGCTGTTGGCCGCCGCCCGGAGCTGGAAGTCGATACGCGTACGGGCGTTCACCGTCTCCGTCACCGAATCGTAACCCAGATAGGAACAGACAATTTTGCCGTTTGCCGGAACATTCAGCGTATATTCGCCGTTGGCGCCGGTGCTCATACCGAGGGTCGTACCCTCGACGATCAGCGTCGCACCGACGAGCGGCACGCCGTCGGCATCACGCACCGTACCGGTTATTTTCACATTGGGACGGGCCTTGTCGGCCGCCTTGCGCACGAGCACGACCTGTGTTCCCCGCACTGTAGCCGTCACCTCGGGGATCGCCTGCGCGATGACCGCCTCGACGGAGGCGTCGGTCACGCTGAGCGAGACCCGGCGGGCGGGATCGAGATCCGAAATGTTATACACGAAAGTGTAGCGGCTCTGCTTTTCGATGGTTTGCAGCAGCTCTTTTACCGTAATATTCTTGACGTTAAGCGTCAGTTTACCGTCGCGCGAAGAGGAAGGAGGCACTGCAACGGCAGCAGTAGCGACCACCAACGCCAGCAAAACCGGCAGGACACGCCGCAGACCGCAACGGGCACGGTACGCCCGTTTCTGAATGGAAGTTTGAAGTTTCAAGGCAATAAGGTTTTTGAATGCACGAAAAAAGGTTCACACGTTCCGGACAACCGTCGGTTGCGGCCGCCGGAGAAGGCCTAATAATCGAAAGCAGGAATGCGTAAAGGTCTTGTCATAGCGATGAAAGTTTTAGAGTTAGTTTTATATCATATTGATTACCAACATATTACATTTCAGCAACAAATAAGTTATCCCACGTTGTCCCAAAGAGGACATCGTACAAAACGGTCTATCTGCGTGTTATGAAAATTGTTCCCCCGGAGGATTCGTAACGGATCGGAACCACCAGTGCGATGGCATCCAGAATCTCCTCGAGCGGCTCGCTGCGCAGCGAAAGCGTAAGCCGCGCCTCGAGCCCAACATCGTCCGCGATGTCGAACTCGACGTTATAGCGGTGTTCGAGGTTGACGAAAACGGCGTCGAGACGCATCTCATCGAGTTTCTGCGTTTCGAACATCCACTTATTGTAATTATTGGCATCGACAGCCTGGTAGTCGATCTTTTTCGAATTGCGATAGGCGACCAGCCGCTCGTCGGGGCAGAGCGTGACGGGCAACTGCCCGGCACAGGTGGCTTTGACCGAGCCGGAGATTGACCGAGCCGGAGACAAGTACCAACTCGGCATAGTCCAGGTGCTCGTAACATTTCAGGTCGAAGACCGTCCCCAGCACCTCGACCTCCATCAGCGAAGTCCGGACACGGAACGGTTTCGAAGCATCGCGCACGACGTTGAAGAGCGCCTCGCCTTCGAGCCGTACGGAGCGCAAATTGCCGTCGAACGACTCGGGATAGTAGAGGCGGCTGTCGTAGTTGAGCCAGACCTGCGTACCGTCGGGCAGCACGAAGCGGCCCTTGCTGTCTTCGCCCGTAACCACAAACACCCCGTTTTCGGGTTTCAGGAACAGGCGGGCGCCGAGGGCGCCGAGTCCCAGCACCACCCCGCAGACGGCTGCAACGGCCGCCATACGCCGCCACGATGCAGCCAGACGGGCAATGCGGCCCTTTTTCGGAGCCGCGGCAGACGAAGCCGCCGGCATCGACTGCATCAGCCGCTCGAACGACTGCTCATAGGCAGCGCCGTTCACCGGGCCGAGCTTCGCCGCGTTCCACTCCTCGAGCAGTTGTTCCTCCGCAGCCTCGCCGCCCGCATGCTCGTCCAGCCAGCAGCGGAACTGCTCCTGCACCTCGGCGGGCATGTCGTTGTTCGCGAAATCGGAAACTATGTTCTTGGTCTTTTTAGTCATGGCTTTTTTCCGTGGGGAAGCATCGTGCGGCAAAATGCCGGGGCGCCGCAGTCCGCTGTCATCCTCTTACACATACTAGACGATCCAGCGGCGCAACACCCCTACGCCGAAATGAAAATAAAATTCAGGAAATTTCCTTTTTGATGCTGCCGAGCGCTTTCGTAATCTGGTTTTCAACGCTTTTGGGACTGATATTCAACTCCTCGGCAATTTCACGGTTGTTCTTGCCGCACTCGCGCGACAGGCGGTAGATTTCATACCTCCGGGCAGGCATCTTGCTGACGGCGGCTTCGATCTGGCGCGACAGTTCGGCCGTGTCGATCCGTTCCGTAACGTCGTCGCAAAGAATCTGTCCGTCGACCCGGGCGCTGTTTTCGAACTGCATCCGGATCCGGCTGTGCTTACAGATGTCCAGCACGGCATTGCGCGTCATGCGGAACAGGTAAGCGTTGAGCGACTGAACCTGGGCCAGTTCACGGCGCTGCATCCACAGTTTGGTGAAGATATTCTGCGACACGTCCTGCGCCTCGTGGATATTCTTCAGCATCTTC
>QWCY01006892.1_pt1 | contig 14372 bp, 10 predicted proteins | sample 1972631 | NCBI WGS metagenome assembly QWCY01 (sample SAMN09866696, study PRJNA288562) | Human gut metagenome isolate pre1_stool, whole genome shotgun sequencing... | isolation source: gut | host: Homo sapiens | place: USA: California
CTCTCCTCCACCTTCAGAATCCTTGCCAGAGTCTCCTTGGCATAGCGGAGGTATTTCTCTGCCTCCACTCCCTTCATATGCAGGCTGGAGGGATTACCGTAATCTTCACACATGATCTTCGTCATCAACTCTGCCACTTCCGGAAAAGTTCTGGTCGTAGCGGAATTGTCCATATAGACTTCCATTCTCTTCTTCTCCTTGCTATCTATCTCTTCAGTAACTATTCAGCGCCCTATTCGCCAAATCGACTCTTCCGGGCTTTCCTTTTGCTCTGAATAATTACTATATTCTTCTTATGATTAAAATATGCCGCAGGCAGGCGATCCGTGCCGTCCGCTGTCTAATTTTCCAGCTGATACATCAGCCATGCGATAGTCGTAAATCCCGCCGTCTCCGTCCGCAGGATCCGTTTTCCCAAAGTGATCGGTTGAATTCCCGCCTCCGTGGCAAGTCTTATCTCCTCCGGATCAAATCCGCCCTCCGGGCCGATGAAAATAGCGATCTGCTGTCCCGGACGGACACTCTCGATCAGCTGCTTCGTCTGTTCCATGCCTTCCGCCAGTTCGTAAGGTACCAGTTTCAGATCCATTTCAGAAGCCGTTTTCACCGCCTGTACATAACTCATAACCGGTGCCACCGTGGGGATCACGCCACGCTTACTCTGCTTGGCTGCTGCCTCCGCAATTCCCTGCCAGCGTTTGATTTTTGCATCCGCTTTTTTCTCATCCAGCTTGACCACGCAGCGCTTCATGGACACCGGGATCACCTGAAAGGCTCCCAGTTCCACAGCCTTCTGGATAATGAGTTCCATCTTGTCTACCTTAGGCAGTCCCTGGAACAGGTAGATCTTCGCAGGAAGCTCCACACCATCTTCCTTGATAAAACGAAGCTCCAGACGGACACAGTCCTCTTCCAGTGCAAGGATCCCACAGCGATATTCCTTCCCGTCGATTCCATTGCTGACAGCCACTTCTTCGCCGGGGCGCATCCGCAGTACATTTTTGATATGATTCACATCGGTTCCCCGGATGATAACGCTCTTCGCTGCCACGTCGATCTGTTCCGGTTCTACAAAAAACTGATACATAGAAACTCCTATTTTAAGCACTTAATTCTTTCTTGCGGTAACGCTGACCCATTCTCCCTGGTAGGTCACTTCCAGTACTTCCAATCCAGCGGCCTTCACAGCCTCCACCACGGTCTGCTCCTTGTCATCAATGATGCCAGAGGTGATGTAGATACCGCCCTTCTTCAGCTGATGTACGATGACAGGAGTCAACGGTACCAGTACATCTGCCAGAATATTAGCCACCACGATATCATAACACTCATAGCCTACCTTGTCCTGCACTTCTTTGTCTGTAATGATATTGCCGATCATCATGTCAAACTGTGCCGGATCGATTCCATTCACTTCGCAGTTCTGTGCCACAGCTTCCACAGCACAGATATCCAGATCGGTTCCCACGGCATGTTTTGCCCCGAACATGAGGGATAAAATTGCCAGAATACCGCTGCCGGTGCCGACATCCAAAAGCTCTGTCTCAGGAGTGATGAACTTACGCAGCTGACGGATACACAGCTGTGTGGTCTCATGCATACCGGTGCCAAATGCCGTACCGGGATCGATATGAAGCACCATCTTGTCAGTATCTTCCGGTTTGATATTTTCCCAGGAAGGGATCACCAGGATATCATCGATATAGAACTGGTGGAAATACTGTTTCCAGTTGTTGATCCAGTCAATGTCCTCCGTCTCATCTACCACAACAGAAGCCTCGCCGATATCCATAAACTGGCGTAAGTCTTCCAGTTCCCGCTTTACATCCGCAAGTACAGCTTCGGTCGTGGTCTTCTCCCCGGCCACTTCCAGACTGCCGTCCTCTTTTTCCTCTGCAAAAAAACTTAAATAGGCAATGCCGTCATCCTCCGGTCCGTCCGGCAGGATATCTACAAACATCTGCTCCTTCTCCATGGCGGTCAGGGGCACCTTGTCTTCGATCTGTGCCCCTTCCAGTCCGAGATCGTACAGGGTGCTGATAATAATATCTTCCGCTTCCGTTACCGTCTTTATTCTGAATTTAACCCACTTCATTGTTCTTTTTTTCCTTTCTTTTCCATTGTTCCAACACAGCATATATCATTGCAGCCACGATTGCAATAAAACTGTCGATTTCCAATACGCTGACCGCATCCAGCTTCTCTCTCCAGGTGTACCGGTTCAATGCCTGTCCGTCCACAGTTGCTTCATGTACCACCAGTTGCTGATTTTCCAGTACATGCGCCTTTTCCGTAGTAGTATATACTACCTGCGGCAGATTCTCGGAAATACTTTGATTCACGATCCGGTATTCATACAGGGCACCTTTTTTCAATCGGGTCTCAATGACCGCCGGGAAAAAAGTCACCGGTTCCATGGCATCATAAGGAATTACACCTTCATATATCTTCTGATCCTCTTTCCATATCTCCAGACCCAGAAGTCCGTTCCGTTCTTCCTCCTGATTATAGTTCACTGCGATTTCCAGTGTTTTCAGAAAATCTGTCTCCGCAACAAAATACTGCGAAGCATATTCTCCCACCTGCAGGGGCTCTGTATATCCATAATCCTCACTTAAGGAACTGTCCTTTTTATCTTCACGGATTCCTCCATACGGCCATACAAACAACATGGAAAGTATCGCTGCCAGCAGGACTCCTCTTTCCACCCATTTAATCATTTCCCGTTTCCTCCGTTATGTTCACCTTTAAAATATCAAAATCCGTATTCCCATCCATATACTGAAATCCATAATGTCCCATATTTTCATAGGTTACGGTATATTTATCCGATTCCTCCAGCAGATGTCCGAAACACTGGAAATACCAGACTCTTTTCCCCACCAGTTCTTCCAGATCCGGCACCTCTTCCATGGTATAAAAGATCTGGTCCGGCATATAGCATCCGAATAGCTGTCCGAAGCGGGAATCCGTATCGTAGACGACCACATCTCCCGGCTCCATATTCTCCGCTATAAATGCCTTCGTCTCTTCCAGATATGAGATTGTACCATATTCTTCATGATAAGAGATTCCGTAGGCCGACACTCCCATCCACACAGTGAAGGACAGACAGGCGATCCATTCCTGTAAATTGATCCTGGATAAAATGATAGCCATTCCCAGCCAGAACAATCCCATGCTATGCATAACATGGCGGTAGGTAAAAAAGTGGGACGCGTGTAATGCCAGCAGCGCCGCCATCAAATAGCTTACTGGGAAAATACAGGTACACAGAACCGCAAAAACACCGTTTCTTCTCCCCAGCCGCTTCCAAAAGAGGATCGCGCAGACCAGTGTCAGTACAAAAAGAAGTTCTCCCATTTTGGTCGCATACTTCACTCTGGTTCCGAAAATGAAATCAAAAAATTCGTAAATACCGAATTTGGATCGGTTCGTCGGGTTTCCATCAGAAACCAGCAGATGAAAGAAATCGGATTTTATCAGCCATGCCACAAAAAGCAATACAACGGAACCACCACAGACAAACGGCTTCCAGATCTGTTTTCTGTCCTGCTGCCAAATCACCGCCACCAGATACAGGTAGATAAACAGGTAACTGAACGCGGTAAAGTAATGACTGAAAATACCGCAGAAGGTCGTCAGAAACAATATCGTCCACAGGGCCTTACTGTTCAGCCGCTCCCGCAGGAAATAAGCGGTCAGTCCGCAGACGGTAACTCCAAACACCGTCCAGGAATACATTCTGTTGTTCACACTGATCTTCATCATTGCAGGTGTCAGGCTTACCATGATCATATAAAGGGCTGCTGTCTTCGCTCCCCACTGCCTGCGGATCACAACAGGCCCCAGCAGCATGGACAATACCGTTCCCAGCAATGCAAACATTTTGTAGGCAATAATGCCGTCTCCTGCCAGAAACGACCACAGCCGCAATCCCATATACCATACCGGCACATCCGTATCATGGGCCGCCAGTACCACGCGAATGATTCCCATCATCGTATTGTCATGGGCTGTGCGATAACTGTATGCTTCATCATAGTCGATCCCCTCACTGAGACACAGGGAGAACAATACCGCCGTGCACAGAATGAGGATCAGCCATAAGCCAATGGTTGCAATTTTATGTTTCTTTTCCGAAGTCATTTTTTTCATCTTCATCAGATCATTAATCCTGTCTTCTCTTTACTCTTCTCTATCATATGATTCAGCTTGCGGAACGGCGGCTCCAGTGCCAGTCCCAGCAGCAATGCTACGATCAGGAACAGTGTCATTTTTCCTACATTGATCCAATAATCCACGCCGTACATTCCTGCAATACATTCTTTAAACGCTTTCATGCCAAACTGGAACGGCAGGAAAGGATAGATCCACTGGAATACCTGCGGAAGAGCCTCGATAGGGAACGTTCCGCCGCTTCCCGCCACCTGGATGACCATGACTACAATAGCCAGTGCCTCACCCACGTTTCCAAAAGCGAAAGTCACAGAATACATAAAGCAGCTGAATGCCGCACTGGCCACGGCTGCCGCCAGCCAGTATAAAAACCTGTGCTGACACTGTATCTCAATATAATAAAGGTTCCCAAGAACAATAAGCAGTGTCTGTGCCTGTCCGATCAGGAAAAACAGCAGATATCTGCCAAAATATCTCTCATGCGCCTTATAATGATCCCCCGGTTCAATGGGTTTCACACCCACGTGAATAATAGCCACCAGGAACAGCGCTCCCACCCAGATTGCCAGGATCGTATAGAACGGCGATGCCGCAGAGCCGTAATGATCCACCGGATAAACAGGTACCGTCTCCAGTCTGACCGGAGAAGATACGAAGTCTGCCACCGCCGTCGGATCGGCAGCCATAGCGCTTAAAATATCCTCATAGGTCTCCGCACCGGTGATCCGTTTTATATTATCTGCTATTTTGCTGACCTTGTCCAGCAGTTCCTGTGCGATCACCAGGGAATCCTGCAGGCTGACATTACCTTCCTGCAAAGTCTGCTGATACTCTTTCAGAATATCGGAAATTTCATCCATATTCACATCCGTACCGTTCATCATCGCTGCGGCATTCAGGAAAGCCTGCTGCATGGATTTGCCGGTAGCCCGGAAAGAAGGTCTGACATTGTTATTGTAATCACTCATCAGATTATTCAGCTGTTTGTTGCAGATCTGGATCTGTTCCCGGATCTGTGCCCGCAGAGTATTGATATCATGATCCACATCTCCCTTGCTGTCTTGCAGCTGTTTCAGATCCGCTTCGATCGTTTTCAGAGACTGGTTGATCTCCTGAATCTGAGCATCCTGTCCGGTGATCAGGCTTCCCAGCACATCCATATTGGCCTGCATGCCCTGTACCAGTCCGATGGCCGTGCCCAATCCGGTGTCCGTGGTGCTTCCCACATTGTTGCTGCCCATCTGCTCCAGCAATCCATCAGAAAAGACCGACAGATACTGCAACGCTTCCGTGACCATATCCATACTGCTGCTCACCATATCTCCCATAACGTCAACCGCATCGACGCTGGAATTGATCATGGTCTGCATACCGATCATGGTATTTCGTCCATTCTCCAGCATATTATCCATATCCGGGAGCATATTCTGGCTGGTCTCCATGATCATCTCCGCGGAGGTCATAATACTCTGGAAGGACTGTAACATAACCACATAATCCTGCAACTGTGCCTGCATGGTATCCAGAGATTCTTCCACACTGGTCTGCCCGCCGGCATTCACCACCGAAAGGGCATTTCCCGCTTTCATCACCGCTTCTGCCACAGTACTGATAAAGGTGGCATTTACCTGTTCCTGCACGGCATTTTTCGCTTTGCCCGTGATTTTGGGGGCAATACCATTCTTTTTCTCATTTTCATAGTAGTAAATGGTGGGATGATCCACTTCACCGTCGATAAATCCCAGCATTTCCTGAGTAAAAGTCTCCGGAATAATCAATGCCGCATAGTAATCACTGTTCTTCACACCTTCCAGTGCTTCCTCCGTGGTCTCCGGGAACACCCAGCCGATAGTGGTATTGGCTCCCAGAGCCTCCAGCACACTGTCTCCCACGTTCAGAGACAGCCCCATGATCTCCGCCCCGGCATCATCGGAAGCCACGGCTACTTTCAGCTGACTGGTAGCTGCGGGCTCGTAAGGATCCCAGTTGGAGAAAATGTTGAACCAGGCATACAGTGCCGGGAGGATGCTGAGTCCCATGATAATAACGACCGCCACCACATTATTGCTGATCCGACGGATGTCGGTGGTAAATATTTTCCAGATATTATGCATACTATTCACCATCCTCCCAGTCTTCGGTCTCGTCTTCGTTTTCCTCTTCGGTTTCGTCTTCCGGATTCTCTTCGGTTTCATCTTCCGGATCCTCTTCGGTCCCGGTCTCGGCCGGGGAATTCAGGCCTTCACCAATCAGTTTCCGGGTCTCCCGGATGATCTGCGCCGCCCGGTCAAAGTCTGTCGGAGTCACCGCTTTGAGATCGCCTTCTTCTCCTTTGAGCTCCATGATCTTCTCCTGCAGATTATAATCCATATATTCCACAACGATCAGATAGATTGACAGGGCAAACAGCGACACGATCCACAGGATCAGGAAGATGACCTTGTTGCTGCCAGTCAGGAACAACAGTGCCAGAAAAAACAAGGGGACGATCCAGATACATTTCAGACCGATCTTTATTCTTTTTCTATTCTTCTCATGAAGGGCCTGCTCGTAATCCAGAACCTTCTGAAAAATTTCTTCGTAATTTCTCTCCATGATTTTACCTTTCTGCCTGTTCGGAACTTCATTCACAAACCCACTCCTGCGGAGCTTTCGTTTTCATGGTTCTGAACAGGTGTCACATTAACTCAGTGTCTTCCATACGCTCTTCCACAAAATGGTTCAGTTTTACGAACGGGATCCGGATCACCAGGCCGATCAACAGTCCCTCGATCATAAACAGGCTCAATTTTGCCAGTGCTTCCATATAGGCAGTACCGTACATACCCGCCAGTGCCTCACGCATGGCCCGGATGGCATAGGGGAAGGGAAAGAAAATATAAATCTTCTGGTAGGTGTCCGGTAGCAGTTCGATCGGGAAGGTACCGCTGGAACCAGCGATCTGCAATACCATAACAATAACGCAGACGGCCTTGCCCACATCTCCGAATGCCAGTGTCAGAGAATAGATCAACAGGGAAAATGCCGTAGCCGTAAAGCTTGCCGCCAGGAAAAACAGCCCCGGTTCCACAATGTTTACTTTTAACAGCCACAGATCTCCGGCCACAATGATGGCTGCCTGAATCTGTGCCAATAAGAAGAACAGCAAATATCTGCCGAAATACAATTGATAGCTCTGTACATTTTCAAGCCCTTTCGGAGAGGCTTTTACTTTCACCAGTGCCACCAGGATCGTAGAACCTACCCAGATCGCCAGTGTGGAATAGAACGGTGTCATGGCAGAACCATACGTAGCCACCGGATACATGGCTATGGTCTCCATGGTTACGGGAGATGCAAAATATGCCCCCAGACTATCCGGATCTCCTCCAAGGAAACGCACCAGAATATCCATCATTTCCTCTTCGGATGCACCGTCCAGCTTCTCTGTCAGATCTGTAAGTTTGGCGCTGATATTATCTACCACATCTTTGATCTGTCCCAGACTCTCACTGGTTCCGGACACAGTGTCACCGACACCTTCCATGACAACTCCGACATTTTTCACCGTATTGCTCAGGGTATTTACCAGATTGGTCACCTGATTCAGAGAATCTGACATATTTGTCAGAACCTTCTGCATCTGGGGCACCAGATTATTCTTATAGATTCCCTGCATATTACTTACAGAAGTCTCGCAGCTGTCAATGGCGCTCCTTAAATTATTCATGGCATTGTTGACATTGACCTTTGCATTCTCCGCAGCCTTGTCGTCCGTGGATTCCAGAACGCTGCCCACTACGGTATTCATCAGATCCAGTTCCTTCTGCATGGCTTTCAATGCTTCCATAGCCGCATCAGTTGCCGCTGCGTTGATATTGCTGCCGGTGCCGCCGTTCGCAGCATTACCGTCAGAGACGCTTTCCAGCTTTTGTTGGATCAGTGCCGCCAGCAGTGTATTTACTTGTCCGTTCAACGTATTGGTATCTCTTGCCACCCGGTTCAGATCTCTCGTCATCTGGGCGGTATCCTCCGCCAGTTTGCTTTCATCCAGAGCCTTTTTGATACTTTCCAGAGAGTTATTGATATTGCTCATGGAAGTATCGATGTTGTTGCTGAAATTGCCCAGGGTGTCTCTGGTAGAAGACAGATCCTGACTGCTCTGGTTCAGACTGGCTGTGGTGCTGTCCAGTTTCTTCTGCATCGCGGGAATCTCATAGTTGACATGGGTGATGGCAGACTCCAGCCGCGCATTGCCTGCCTGAAAGGAGTCGATCATGGCACTGTATTCCTTCAGATTGTCATTCAGTTCCTCCAGTTTGGAACAGAATTCCTCTACATAACTGTCCCCCTGTACCTGATCCGACACCGTATTGCCCTCTTCAAATACCGTGGTAGCCGCCACCTTGATAAAGGTCTCATTGATGGTATTCTGCAGAGTTCCTGCCACCGTATCCGTGATTTTGGTGGCAATGGCATTGCTCTTCTGATTCTGATAATAGATCAGCGCCGGATTCTCAAAATCATCCGAAAATACATTGTACATACTATATCGGTAATGACGACGGCTGCATAATATTTTCCGGCTTCCACGCCCTCTTTTGCTTCTTCCTCGGTATCCAGAAAGATCCATTTTACACTGGTGTTGGAATGCAGGCTTTCCAGTACGGATTCTCCCATATTTACCACCGATCCGTCTTTCAGCGTATAGTCCTGATCCAGGGATACTACCGCCACAGGAATTCCTCCGGTATTGGCATAGGGATCCCAGTTGGCAAATATATTAAACCACGCATACAGCGACGGTATCACGCACAACCCGATAATAATAACCAGCGCAAAAGGCTGCTTCACCAGTTTTTTCAGATCTCCGGTAAAAATCTTCCAAATATTTTTCATATAGCTTCTAGCAACTCCTCATCCGTATCCATTTGATTGGTTTTGGTCTTTTCTCCCCGGGCCGCCGCTTCACACAATCCCAGTATCAGGAAGAAAAGCGGCGCATTCAGCACCTGCTGAAAGCTGATCAGGGAATGTATCCCGTAGGTAAGCAGTAACAATACTGCGAGAAAATTCTTCCTGTATGTCTGCAGCGCCGTGATAAAAACAGCTGCATAGGCAGCCACACCCAGCAGTCCCATATTGACCAGTGTGGTGAGCCACTCATTATGTGCATTGGTAAAAACAGAACCTTCAAAATATCCTTTATCAAAAAGCACCGTGCCTCCCGGCAACAGTTCTCCCAGATACGATGCAAAACAATCCGGGCCTGCTCCCAACAGCTTCTGATGCAGATTTCCTTTCCGGAAACCCATCCATGCCATCTGCCACAATCTTCCCCGGCGATTGCCCCATTCCGCAAAATCGATTACCGACAACCGATGCAGATACCATGCCAGCACTACCGCTATTCCTGCCAGTGCACAACACAATACTCCCTCTTGCAATATTTTTTTCTTATTCTCCGGAATGCCAGGCTGCCAGTTTTTTGGCGATGCCATCCTGCAGGAGAATGTCAAACGTTCCCAGATATAACATCCATTTACCCCAACGGCACATTCCCAGCGCCACCGCTGCAAGAAAAAGGAAATATACTTCCCAATGTCCGGTTTGCTTCCGGTCGAGCCAAAAGCACACCCCCATGACTGTGCATGCCACGATCACACCGCTGTCACTTCCCTGTAAAAGCAGAAGCATCATGGCCAACATATTGCACGTTCCTGCCAGCAGTGTGGGACCTTTTTTCCCCGCTTCCACTGCCCGGTGAAACAGCGTCATGGAAAAGGGAAACATCACACTGTAATACCCGCTGAGCCAGTTGCTGTTCCCCAGCGTGGTCAACATATGGGTAAATTCCCAGTCCCCCACAACGTAACCCTTGAGAAGTCCCAGAGGATCATAGCCCAGCTTCTGCAACAGACCGATCAGGGTGACCGCCACAAAAGCCGCCTCTCCTAACCATATCGCCGTTTTACAACTACCTCCGTACTTCGCCGTCAGTAAAAAACCTCCGATCATCAAACAGATCGTGACAGCTCCCATGTACCATTCCCGCTCTCCGTTCCACGCGATACTGCCATAGGGGCTGCAGATTGCAGAGAGTAACGCACAGATTCCGTACAGGCAGACTGCCGTCGTTACCGCATGTGTTCTGCATTTATCGACCGATTTTTTCACTACTTCAGCCAGAGATCTGGCAAAAATCCGATGTTCCCCTGTCCACCGGCTGCTTACAGCAAAGACACACAGTGCCAGCAATGCGATCCCCTGGCAAAGCAGTGAAACATTGCGATACAGGTAATATTTGGTATCACCCAGTTTATAATATCCATTCCAGGGAATATAATAAAGAGGCAGCACTGCCAGAATAACGATCAGATAACTCTGACATACAATTTTCAGAAATTCCTCTTTCCGGTTCTCCATCCTGCAGGCTCCTTCGTGTCACAGACAGCATAACTACTTGAATTGTAAGCGTTTCTGCCCATTCTGTCAAACCGTTCTAAGAATAAGCAGTGCCGCTACGCTCTGCGATAGAGCACGAGCGTGCCGCGTTTCTTACCCCAGCCGAGGCTACGGGGAATTTTATTTATTAACTTTTACTTCCAAAACTTTTTCTTCTTGCCGTCCCTGGAGTCATTCTCCCTGGACTCTCCCTCTCCGCTTTCCGTTGCTTTCTTCACAGCATTCAGGGAATCTCCGGTCAGTACATCGAACTGCTTTAGCAGTTCCTTTGCTTCCGGTTTCAACTTGTCGGGAGTCTGAACCACCAGTGTTACATAATGGTCACCGCGGACATCCTTATTTCTCCAGGAAGGAACACCCTTGCCGCGCAGACGGATCTTGGTGTCGGTCTGGCCTTGCCGTCTACCGTATCGATCAGCACTTCGCCGCCCAATGCCGCTACTGCAAAAGAAATAGGTACGGTAGAGAAAATATCGAAATCCTGTCTCTGGAAGATAGGATGACGACCTACGATCACTTCTACCAGCACATCGCCTCTGGGGCCACCGTTGACACCCGGTTCACCCAGTCCCGGCATACGGGTAGACTGTCCGTTGTCGATACCTGCGGGAATATCCACCGCATAACGTTTCTTCATAGGAATATATCCGGTACCACGGCAATCCGGGCATTTGTCCTTGATCACCTTACCGGTACCCTGACAGTCGGGACAGGTCTGTACATTACGCACAGTACCGAAGAAAGACTGCTGGGTAAATACCACCTGACCCTTACCACCACACTTGGTACAGGTCTCAGGGCTGGTTCCTGGCTTCGCACCGGAGCCGTTACAGGTCTTACAGGTTTCCTTTACCGTAAGATCGATCTCTTTCTTGCAGCCGAAAACTGCCTCTTCAAAAGTGATATGAACACTGGTACGGATGTTGGCACCTTTCATGGGGCCGTTATTTCTGGCACCTCTGCTTCTTCCGCCTCCAAAAATGTCTCCGAAAATATCTCCGAAGATGTCTCCGAAGTCTGCACCGTTAAAGTCAAATCCACCGGCACCTCCTGCACCACCGTCAAATGCCGCATGACCATACTGATCATACTGACGTCTCTTCTCGGGATCACTCAGCACGGCATAAGCCTCGGAAGCTTCTTTAAATTTCTGTTCTGCATCCTTGTCTCCGGGGTTCATGTCGGGATGGTATTTTTTCGCCAGTACCCGGTATGCTTTTTTAATTGCAGCATCATCTGCATTCTTATCTACACCGAGGACCTCGTAATAGTCTCTCTTCTGCTCTGCCATTTTTGCACCTCTGTCATTTAAATCTAAAAACGGTTATGCACAGGGCACGCTTTCGCATACCCTGTGCCACCTGTTATTCGCAATCACTGTTACACAGCATTTACTGTTATACCACGATTTGCGTTATTTGTGAAGTTTAATTATACTTCTCTGAAATCTCCGTCGATCACATCATCGTCTGCGTTAGATCCAGCATTGCTACCGGCCTGTGCATTCATGTCAGGGCCTGCTACACCCTGTGCACCCTGCTGTGCCTGAGCAGCCTGCTCATACATCTTGGTGAATACAGACTGAGCACTCTGGGTCAGTTTCTCTTTTGCAGCCTTCAGCTCATCTACATCGCTGTCGCTCATCTCCTGGTCTTTGGTTCTCTCCAGAATAGCCTTCACAGCTTCCAGATCAGCCTGTACCTGGGTCTTGTCACTCTCGGGAACCTTGTCACCTACTTCATTCAGAGCCTTCTCCGTCTGGAATACGAAGGAATCTGCTTCGTTTCTTGCCTCGATAGCTTCCTTACGCTTCTTGTCCTGTGCCTCGAACTCAGCTGCTTCCTTGACAGCCTTCTCGATATCGGAATCGGACATGTTGGAACCGGCGGTGATGGTAATGTGCTGTTCCTTACCGGTACCCAGATCCTTAGCGGATACATTTACGATACCGTTGGCATCAATATCGAAAGTAACCTCGATCTGAGGGATTCCTCTGGGTGCGGGAGCGATGCCGTCCAGACGGAACTGTCCGAGGGACTTGTTATCCTTAGCGAACTGACGCTCACCCTGTACTACGTTGATATCTACTGCGGTCTGATTATCAGCAGCGGTAGAGAAGATCTGGCTCTTCTTGGTAGGAATGGTTGTATTTCTCTCAATCAGTCTGGTAGCAACACCACCCATGGTCTCGATAGACAGAGACAGAGGAGTTACATCCAGTAACAGAATATCACCGGCACCTGCATCACCGGCAAGCTTACCACCCTGGATAGAAGCACCGATTGCTACGCACTCATCAGGATTCAGAGATTTGCTGGGCTCTTTACCGGTCAGGGCTCTTACCTTATCCTGTACCGCAGGAATACGTGTAGAACCACCTACCAGCAGTACCTGACCCAGATCAGAATAGTTCAGGCCAGCATCCTTCATAGCGTTCTGTACGGGGATAGCAGTCTTATCAACCAGGTCTCTGGTCAGTTCATCGAACTTTGCACGAGTCAGGTTCATATCAAAGTGCTTAGGTCCCTCTGCAGTTGCGGTAATGAAAGGAAGGTTGATATTGGTGGTCATTGCGCTGGACAGCTCTTTCTTAGCCTTCTCAGCTGCTTCCTTCAGTCTCTGCATAGCCATCTTATCACCGGACAGATCTACGCCTTCTGCCTTCTTGAATTCATCCAGCATCCACTGAATGATCTTGTTATCGAAATCATCACCGCCAAGGTGTGTATCACCGTTGGTAGCCAGTACTTCGATGACACCGTCACCGATCTCGATGATAGATACATCAAAGGTACCGCCACCAAGGTCGTATACCATGATCTTCTGTTCTTTTTCATTGTCCAGACCGTAAGCAAGTGCTGCTGCGGTAGGCTCGTTGATGATACGCTTTACATCCAGGATCATTGCGGAAATCTGCTGAGGAGAATACTTTTTGCCATCAATAGTACGGCCACGGTCAGTACCCATGTCTCTCTTAATGGAAGCAATGGTCTTCTCTGCGTTAGTAACTGCCTGACGCTTTGCAGGCTCACCGACCAGTCTCTCACCGGTCTTGGTAAATGCTACAACAGAGGGTGTAGTTCTTGCGCCTTCTGTATTAGCGATAACGGTGGGCTTACCACCTTCCATAACAGCTACACAGCTGTTGGTTGTACCTAAGTCAATACCAATAATCTTACTCATAATATTTTCCTCCTGTTTTTATTCTCTGTTTTCATTTTATAGTTTCTATTTTCAAAAATATGTGATAATCAAATTATTGAACAACGCCTACCATGCTATGTCTTACGACCATGTCATGGTATGTGTAACCCTTCTGGAGTTCCTGGGCTACGACACCGGATTCATACTCATCGCTCTCCACCTGCATCACTGCGTTGTGAAGATTCGGGTCGAATTCCTGTCCGACCGCCTCGATGGGTTTTACACCGATGTTCTCAAGTTCTGTCATCAGCTGTTTGTAGATGCGGTTCATACCGTCTACAAAAGGATCTTCTTTGGATTCCTCGGGAACCGTTGCCAGACCTCTTTCAAAATTATCCACTACCGGAAGGATCTTCTCGATCACACTCTTGGCACCGGTATCGAACATTGCCTGTTTTTCTTTGTCAGTTCTCTTACGGAAGTTCTCGAACTCCGCCATCTGACGTTTTACTCTGTCTTCCAGCTGATCGATCTTCTCCTTGTAGGAATCTTCCTTTTTGTTCAGCTTTGCCTGCTTCTTTGCTGCCTTTTTGTCTTCCTTGCTC
>QWCY01004513.1_pt1 | contig 14351 bp, 9 predicted proteins | sample 1972631 | NCBI WGS metagenome assembly QWCY01 (sample SAMN09866696, study PRJNA288562) | Human gut metagenome isolate pre1_stool, whole genome shotgun sequencing... | isolation source: gut | host: Homo sapiens | place: USA: California
GACCGGAAAAAAGGTAAACGATGAGAACCGCATGCGCTACACGGGAGGCCAATATTATTTAAAATCTGAGCAGGAAATGCGTGATCTGTTTCGTTATGCACAGCAGGCGATTGACAATACAGCAAAAATTGCAGACAGATGTAATGTTGAGATTGAGTTTGGAAAGACAAAGCTTCCAAAGTTTTCTGTGCCGGATGGCTACACATCAGAACAGTATCTTGAGAAGCTTTGCCGTGAAGGATTGGTGCGCCGTTATGGTGAGGAGGCATCACAGGTAGAAAAACGTCTTGACTATGAGCTTGGTGTTATAAAAAAGATGGGCTATGTTGACTACTTTTTGATTGTGTGGGATTTTATTCATTTCGCAAAATCAAAAGATATAATGGTTGGTCCGGGACGAGGTTCAGCAGCAGGAAGTGTAGTTGCCTACAGTTTGGAGATAACAGATATTGAGCCGCTTCGCTATCAGCTTCTGTTTGAGCGTTTTTTAAATCCAGAGCGTGTATCTATGCCAGATATTGATGTAGACTTTTGCTTCGAGCGCCGTCAGGAAGTAATTGACTACGTTGTAGAAAAGTATGGCAAAGATCAGGTCGTTCAGATTGTTACATTTGGTACGCTTGCTGCCAAAAACTGTATCCGCGATGTTGGACGTGCACTTGATTTGCCATACTCGCTTTGCGATATGATTGCTAAGCTTATTCCGGCTGAATTAAATATGACAATTGACCGTGCATTAAATGTCAACCCAGAGCTTCGGTCTCATTATGACAGCGATCCGCAGGTTAAAAAACTTATTGATCTCTCAAAGAGGCTTGAAGGTCTTCCGCGTCATACATCAATGCATGCGGCTGGAGTTGTCATAAGCCAGCGTGCCGTAGATGAATATGTGCCGCTCTCAAGAGGAAGCGATGGTGCAGTTGTCACACAGTACACTATGACAGCCTTAGAAGAGCTAGGTCTTTTAAAAATGGATTTTCTGGGACTTAGGACGCTTACAGTTATACAAAATGCAGTAAATAATGTGAAGCGAAGTCAGGGCATTGCATTAGATATCAGTAACATTGATATGAATGATTCACAGGTACTTGCCTCAATTGGAACAGGTCATTGTGAAGGTATTTTCCAGCTTGAGAGTGCAGGAATGAAAAACTTCATGAAGGAGTTAAAGCCAGACAGTCTTGAGGATATTATCGCTGGAATTTCTCTATATCGCCCAGGTCCTATGGATTTTATTCCGAGATATTTAGAGGGAAAAAATAATCCGGAAAAAATCACATACGAATGCCCACAGTTAAAGCCGATTCTTGAACCTACGTATGGATGTATAGTGTATCAGGAGCAGGTTATGCAGATTGTTCGTGATCTTGCAGGCTATACGCTTGGACGAAGCGATCTTGTGCGCCGTGCAATGGCTAAAAAGAAAGCAGCTGTTATGGAGAAAGAGCGTCAGAATTTTGTGTACGGCAATAAAGAAGAAGGTGTTCCGGGATGTATTTCACGCGGAATTGATGAGAAAACGGCAAATCATATATATGATGAGATGATTGATTTTGCGAGATATGCGTTTAATAAGTCGCATGCTGCAGCATATGCGGTTGTAGCATATCAGACGGCTTATTTAAAATATTATTATCCTGTTGAATATATGGCTGCACTTATGACGTCTGTAATTGAAAATTCTGGAAAAGTTTCTGATTATATTCAGGTTTGCCGTAAGATGGGAATTTCAATCGTTCCGCCTGATATAAATGCCGGTGAGTGGGATTTTTCTGTGCGCGATGGAAAAATCTGTTATGCATTATCTGCCATAAAAAGCATTGGACGAAATGTTATTTTAGCGATTGTGCGTGAGAGAAAAGAAAATGGAGCATACACAGATCTTCAGAATTTCTTAGAGCGCATGTATGGAGGTGAGTTAAATAAACGAGCCGTTGAAAATCTGATAAAGTCAGGTGCGATGGACTGTATTGAAGGCAACAGAAGACAAAAAATGGAAGTTTATTCCTCTATTATGGATGAATTGGCCAGAGAACAGAAACACTCTATGACAGGACAGTACAGCCTGATGGATTTTTTAGAGGGACCGCAGAAGGATGACTTTAAGATTTCATTCCCCAAGGTGCCAGAATATGAGCCAGGAGCACTTCTAGCAATGGAAAAAGAGGTGCTTGGAATTTATATCAGTGGTCATCCGCTAGAGGCTGACAGAAGTCTCATCGAGAAAAATATCACAGCAGTCAGCAGTGATTTTATTCAGGATGAGGAGACTGGAATGGCAAGGGTGCGAGATCAGGCCATTGTTACGGTGGCAGGAATGATTGCAGCAAAAACAGTTAAGACAACAAAGACAAACCAAATGATGGCATTTCTGACGCTTGAGGATTTACGAGGAACTCTTGAGGTGATTGTTTTTCCAAAAGATTACGAAAAATATCGCGCAATTCTCAGTCCAGATCAGAAAATTTTTGTTAAGGGCCGCGTGTCACTTGGAGATGAGGTGCAGGGAAAGCTGATCTGTGAAAAGATAGTGGCATTTTCTGAGATTCCGGGTGAGCTGTGGATTCAGTTTCAAGATCTTGAAAGCTACCAGATGAATGAAAAGAAGCTTCTGTCTATGTTGGCACCGTGGGATGGAAAAGACACAGTAGTGGTATATCTTTCCAACACAAGACAGTACCAAAAGCTGCCGCCAAGCCGATGTGTCGGCATTTGTCCACAGCTTATTGACCAGCTTGACCAAGTATTTGGAAAAGAAAATATAAAAACATTGAAAAAAATCAAGGAAAAGCTCTAAATTGTATTGAAAAACTTTGCAAAATCAATTAGAATAAGTATTGGTAAATTTTTAACACACTTTACCAGACAGCAAGAAAAACACAAAATGCAAGGCAAAAAGATAAGAAACATGTCAAGACAGCAAGGAGGAAACGTCATGGCAAATAAAGTAAAGACAATTGGTGTATTAACAAGTGGAGGAGATGCTCCAGGCATGAACGCCGCAATCCGCGCCGTTGTTCGTACCGGTATTGCGAAGGGTCTGAACGTAAAGGGTATTATGAGAGGTTACGCCGGACTGCTGAAAGAGGAGATCGTTGATATGGATTCTCGCAGCGTATCTGATATCATCCAGAGAGGTGGTACTATCCTTTATACAGCAAGATGTTCTGAGTTCCGTACAGAGGAGGGTCAGAAGCTTGGTGCAGAGATCTGCAGAAAGCACGGAATTGATGGTATCGTTGTAATTGGCGGTGACGGTTCCTTTAATGGAGCATGTAAGCTGGCAAATCTGGGAATCAATACAATTGGTCTGCCGGGAACTATTGATCAGGATATTGCTTGTACAGATTATACCATCGGTTTTGATACTGCAATCAATACCGCAATGGAAGCAATTGATAAGGTAAGAGATACTTCTACATCTCATGAGCGCTGCAGTATCATTGAGGTTATGGGAAGAAGCGCAGGTTACATCGCTTTATGGTGTGGTGTTGCAAATGGTGCAGAGAATATTCTTCTTCCAGAGTATTATGATGGCGATGAGCAGGCACTGATCAATCAGATTATTGAGAATCGTAAGAAGGGTAAGAAGCATCATCTGATTATTAACGCAGAGGGTGTTGGTCATTCCGCAAGCATGGCAAAGAGAATTGAGGCAGCTACAGGCATTGAGACCAGAGCAACCATTCTTGGACATATGCAGCGTGGTGGAAGCCCGACCTGTCTGGATCGTTATTATGCATCTATGATGGGTGCTCGTGCCGTAGATCTTCTGTGTGAAGGTGCAAGCAACCGTGTAGTAGCATTCCGCGATGGTAAGTTCGTTGATTACGATATCAACGAGGCACTTGCTATGAAGAAGACTATCTCTCCATACGAGTACGAAGTAAGCAAGATGCTTTCCAGATAATATAAATGAAATACAAATAAACAATAAAGTGGTCCACGGTCTTGACTGTGGACCATTTTTATAGGAAAATAACTTAAAAAAATAAGAAAAGAGGGCGATTTATGAATCAGCAGCAAAAATATATTTTGAATTTACAGAGAAAATCCAGGGAGAGAAAGCGCGAGCAGGCATTTGTAATTGAGGGAAGAAAGATGTTTGAGGAGGCACCGGCAGATCGTGTAAAAATGATTGTGGCATCAGAGTCTTTTTGCAAGAGTAAGGAAGGTGCTGCGCTTCTAAAGGGAAAAAAATTTGACGTAGTAAGTGATTCGATTTTTGAGACACTTTCCGATACAAAGACACCGCAGGGTATTCTTGCAGTAGTAAAGCAGCAGCCATATTCATTTGAAGAGCTGTTGGGAAAAGAAAGGGCATCCTTTTTGCTTATCTTAGATCATTTACAGGATCCGGGAAATTTAGGAACAATCATGCGTGCAGCTGAGGCAGCAGGAGTGACTGGTATTTTAATGAGCAGTGACTGTGTTGATATCTACAATCCAAAGACAATACGAAGCACTATGGGTGCTCTTTACCGCGTGCCGTTTGTCGTATCAGAAGATTTTGCAGGCGATATAGAGCACTTAAAAGAAGCAGGTGTAAGTACATATGCCGCTCACCTAGGCGCAACAATCAGCTACGAAGGAGCAGACTATAAAAAGCCTTGCGCATTTATGATTGGAAACGAGGCGAACGGTCTGTCAGATGAGGTAGCAGCGCTTGCAGACTGTAAGATTCTGATTCCAATGGCAGGACAGGTAGAATCATTAAATGCGGCAATGGCAGCCACTGTTTTGATGTTTGAGGCAGCAAGACAGAGACGGAATTGAGTTTACAGTGAACTGTAACAAAACTAGGCCTCCTGTCGATTTGCGCGACGGCTCTCCCAAGAAAGCAGTTGACAATATTTATTAAAAATGTTACAATGCGTCTGTAACAAAGTTGTAATAAGTTTAATAAAATTGAAACAGTTATTACATAATTATGATATTTTTCATGTCTAGGGCGGTAAAAAATACTGTTTGCGAAAAGTAAATGTTTCACAGACATGAAAATAAAAATGGGAGAGGTCAAATATTCAATGAAAGCTAGAGTAAAAATTCTTGTGAATGGAGCGGCAGCAACGCTTTTAACTGGTGCAGTTGCAGCTGGACTTATTGTTTCTTCAACAGGTGCACTCCAGACAAAGAATAATGATGTTCTCGCCGCGCGTGAGCTTGATGAGACACAGGAAGATATGACAAGAGAGCAGGAGCCTCAGACAGAAGCAAATGCAGAATTGGTCAGCGCTGAACGTTATCAGCTGGGCATGCTGTGGGAACATGAGCTAACGGCGAAAAAGACAACAGAAAAGTCAACTGAGTCTGACGAAAAAAATACAGAAAATGAGAAACGTTCATCAAGTGCATCATCTGCACAGAGTCCATTGGCAAGCTATTTTTCAGATCAGGCACTTGTAAATCCAAATACAGTAGGCAATTACTTAAATGTGCGAGTACAGGCAGATGAGAGTGCAGAGGTGGTTAATACCATTAAGGCAGAAGAGCTTGTATCTGTTCTTGGCGAAGACGGTGATTGGACAAAGATTGGAGTAGACGATATGGAGGGCTGGGTAAAAACCGAGTACCTTCTGACAGGAGAAGAAGCTGCAGCATATATGCAGGAGAACGGAACGCTTTATGCTAGAGTAACTGTTCCGAATATGAACATTCGTCTTCGTCCTACAACATCTGCAGATATCCTGGATGTAGCATACGAATATGATGCTTATGAAGTCAGCTTGCTGGAGTCTGGCTGGGCATACTGTGTATATGACGGACCTATGAAGGGGTACCTTTCAGCAGATTGTCTTGCAGTTTCATATTCTCTTGGAGAGACATGGATCAATACCGATATTGCATTAACAGAGGATAATGCAAAGCAGCTAGGTGTTGCAGTAAGTGAGAGCAGTGCAGAAAATATCCTGTTAGCATCTGCAAATAAAGTTAATACAAGTACTGATATCTCATCAGATACTACAAAAGAGGATGCAGGCAGCCAGGAAGTATTAACAGTTCTGTCACCAGATCAGGTAATGGCAATGGCATCTCAGGCAGAAACGGTAAGTTCCCAGCAAGAGGAATCTAAAGTACAGCAGGATACTGTGCCATCATCTAGTGCAGCAGCGATCGAAAACAGCACAGCAAACAGTGAGACAGCAGCACCGTCTGAGTCGGCACAGCAGCCATCTTCTGAGGCTGTACAGCCAACAGTACCAGAAACACAACCATCTACTGAAGCTGTGACAGTAACAGGTATCGAAGCTTTCTATGTCGGTGGTACTAAGAGTGAAGGCGATGTAATTTGCAGCAATGAGGTATATGTTGTAGCAGCATACAGTGATGGAAATTATGCAACGATCACAGAAGGCTGGTCAAGCAGTGATATCGGTATGATGCTTCACGCAGGTGAAAATGTAATTACATTGTCTTACGGTGGTTTTTCATCTAATATCGTTCTTACAGTGGCAGCAGCATCGCCAGCGGCACCGGAGACACAGCCGGCAGCACCGGAAACGCAGCCAGCAGCACCAGAGACACAGCCGGCAGCACCAGAGACACAGCCGGCAGCGCCGGAAACGCAGCCAACAGTACCAGAGACACAGCCGTCACAGCCAACTGGAAGCATCCGTGTCACTAATGTTGCACTCAGCAGTGATTTAACACAGTACACATTGAATCTTTGCAGTCAGTATGGTGTGGACAGTTCAGTAATATTCTCTGTTATGTATCATGAGAGCCACTTTAATGCAGGTGCTACAAGCGGAAAAGGTGCACAGGGACTGATGCAGATTATTCCAAGATACAGTGCATCTCGTATGGCGAAGCTTGGTGTTACTAATCTGTATGATCCAGGATCCAACATCTTAGTTGGAATTGATTTGCTAGCAGAGTATTACCATACATATGGCAGTTGGAATCAGGCACTGACAGCATACCGTACAGGAAACGCAGGAAATGATTCTGCTTATGCAGCAACGATCCTTGGAAGTGTAGGAATGTTCCAGACTGTTTACTACGAATAATTATGAATAATAAAAAAGAGGTCATGTCGTTTTGGACATGACCTCTTTGCAGTTTGTGATGGTGTAAATCAAATCACTTGGTAATCAATGTACCGGTCTTTCCTGCAAGTGCTTCCTTTACCTTATCGAGGGATGTGATGATTGCCTTGCGGTTTTCACCTGCAGCTACAAAGCTTACAGCTGAAGCAAGCTTAGGCAGCTTTGTTTCTTTTGCCATAGTCTGGCTGTCGATAAGCTCCATTGCCTCTGCAACAGATAAATGATCTGGAGAGAACTCCTGAGGTGTATCTGCATGAATGACAAAACGCTCAGTAGCAGATAAGAATAAAAGAACATCTGCGTCTAATTCGTGTGCCATCTTAGCAGCTGTGGCATCCTTCTCAATAACAGCACTGGCACCCTTTAAAACAGGACCCTGCTCTAATACAGCAATACCGCCGCCGCCGGCTGCGATTACGACCTGTCCGGCATCAGCAAGTGCACGAATAGCATCAATCTCATAGATCTCAATCGGGGCAGGAGATGCAACGATACGGCGGAAGCCGCCTTCCTCTTCACGAACAAAATTACCCTTGTCACGTTCTGCCTGTGCCTGCTCAGCTGTCATGATACGGCCGATAGATTTCAGCGGATGACTAAATGCATGATCAAATGGGTCAACCTTAACCTGTGTAATAATGGTGGATACTGTGTTAAAGATACCTCTGCGAAGCAGCTCAGTACGGATCTCATTCTGAAGGTCGTATCCAATGTAGCCCTGGCTCATAGCACTGCAGACTGCCATAGGTGCAACTGTAAAATCCTGATGTGCATTGCCAAATTCGGTCATAGCCATGTGAATCATACCAACCTGAGGACCATTGCTGTGTGTGATAACAATCTGATATTTTAATTCTGCAAGGTCAGCAATAGCTTTTGCTGCTTCTTTAACAGCAGTTTTTTGCTCTGGAAGCGTCTTTCCAAATGCATTGCGGCCAAGCGCAACGACGATTCTTTTTTTTGGCATAATGAAAACCTCCCTGTTATTTAGCCACGTGAATTGTAACTATTATTTTCCTTATAATCATACCATTGCAGAGAAAACAAATCAACGAAAAATCCAAAATACACGTAAAAAGTTTTTAAATTGATACAGTTCTTGTATTTGCGAAAAAATTATGATATGCTACATGAGTATTAGAGGGCTTTTTTATATTTGGAGGCAATTAATAATGGAAACTATGGAAACTATGGAAACAAAAGTAAATACAACAAATGAGACAGAGTCTGCAGCACATCAAACAGGTATGATGGATATAAATGATTTTGATTATGATCTGCCAGAGGAGCTGATTGCACAGGATCCGATTGAGGACCGCAGCAGTTCAAGATTGCTTTTACTGGATAAAAAGACAGGCAAGACTCAGGATAAGATTTTCAGAGATATTATCGATGAATTAAATCCAGGTGACTGTCTTGTTATAAATAATACAAAGGTTATTCCAGCGCGTCTGATGGGTGTTAAGGAAGATACTGGTGCTCACATTGAGGTGCTTTTGCTAAAGAGAGAGCAGGATGATGTCTGGGAGGTACTTGTAAAGCCAGGAAAGAAGGCAAGGCCGGGAGCAATCATTACATTTGGTGATGGACGTTTAAAGGCAGAGGTGCTTGAAGTTGTAGAGGATGGAAACAGAAAGATTCGTTTTTCTTATCAGGGAATTTTTGAAGAGATTCTTGATGAGCTTGGACAGATGCCGCTGCCGCCTTACATCACACACCAGCTTAAGGATAAGAATCGTTATCAGACTGTTTATGCAAAGTATGAAGGCTCAGCAGCAGCACCGACAGCAGGACTTCATTTCACAAAGGATCTGTTGAAGAAGATTGAGGAAAAGGGTGTTGTTATCGCAAGCGTAACTCTTCATGTTGGTCTTGGCACGTTCAGACCTGTAAAGGTTGAAAATGTTCTTGAGCATCATATGCACTCAGAGTTTTATCGTATCGAGCCAGAGGAAGCAGAGAAAATCAATGCAGCAAAGAAGGCTGGAAAACGTGTCATTGCAGTAGGAACGACAAGCTGCCGCACGTTAGAGTCAGCATCTACAGAGGATGGTATTTTGAAGGCGCAGAGTGGATGGACGGATATTTTCATTTATCCGGGTTATCATTTTAAAATGGTAGATGCCTTAATTACAAACTTCCATCTGCCAAAGTCTACACTTGTAATGCTTGTTTCTGCACTTGCTGGAAGAGAGCATATTTTAGCAGCCTACAAGGAAGCTGTTGAAAAGAAATATCGTTTCTTCTCATTTGGCGATGCGATGTTTATTCACTAAGAAAGGATATATTTATATGGAAGAAACAGTTCGTTTAAACAAATTTTTGAGTGAAAAAGGAATTTGCTCCCGCGGTGAGGCAGACCGTCTTGTTGATAAGGGAAAGGTCATGGTCAATGGCGTGTGTGCTGTTATGGGACAGAAGGTAAGCAGTGCAGATGAGATCGTTGTGGACGGAAAAAAGGTCAGCACAAAGCAGGTTAAGCCAGTATTGATTGCAGTCAATAAACCGGCAGGAATCGTGTGTACGACAGCTCGTTTTGAGGGTGAGAAAAATATTGTGGATATGGTAAAATATCCTACTAGAATTTATCCGATTGGCCGTCTCGATAAGGAATCTGAGGGTCTGATTTTAATGACTAATCTTGGAGATCTGGCAAATGAAATTTCAAAAGCAAGCAATTCTCATGAAAAGGAATATGTTGTCACAGTTAATAATCAGGTAACAGAGAGCTTCTTAGATAAAATGAGAAGAGGTATGCATCTTGAGGAACTTAATGCAGATACTATGCCATGCGTCTGCACAAAGACAGGAAACAGAGAATTTCATATTATTTTAAAGCAGGGCTTAAACCGTCAGATTCGTCGTATGTGCGCAGCATGTGGCTATCGTGTAGAGACATTAAAGCGTATTCGTATCATGAACATTCATCTTGGAAATATTCCGCAGGGAAACTTCCGTAATGTGACTGACGCAGAGTTTGATAAGCTTATTAAAACACTGTAATTATTTGTAAAAAGGCAGGTTTATTATGTCCGATTTGGAGCGTATGAAGGAGCTGGTAGAGCAGCTTGATGCGGCGGCGAGAGCATATTATCAGGAAAGCAAAGAGCTGATGAGCAATAAGGAATATGATGAGCTTTATGATGAGCTTGCCGCACTTGAAAAAAAGACTGGAACAGTGCTTGCAAAAAGCCCGACTGCACATGCCGGATATGAGGTATTAAGTGCACTTCCAAAAGAAAATCATCCATCACCAATGCTGTCTCTTGATAAGACGAAGGAAGTGTCGCAACTTCAGGAATTTTTAAAAGATCAGACAGGCATACTTTCCTGGAAGCTTGATGGTCTTACTATTGTATTAACATATGAGAATGGTACATTGACAAAGGCTGTGACACGTGGAAATGGAATCACAGGAGAGGTTGTCACACAAAATGCCAGACAGTTTGAAAATCTTCCAGCTAAGATTCCATTTAAGGGACGTCTGGTGCTGCGTGGTGAGGCAGTTATTTCCTATAAGGATTTTGAGCGAATCAACGAGGAAAATCCTGATGCGGATGCAAAGTATAAAAATCCGAGGAACTTGTGTGCAGGTTCTGTGCGCCAGTTAAATAGTCAGGTAACAGCAGGCCGTCATGTTCAGTTTATCGCATTTGCGCTCGTCTCGGCAGAGGATATGACCTTTAATAATTCAAGACGCTGCCAGTTTGAATGGCTTGCTGCGCAGGGGTTTGATGTTGTGACATACCGCATGGTAACTTCGACAGATCTTCCTGATTCTGTGAAGTGGTTTGCAAATCATATTGAATCAAATGAACTGCCATCAGATGGACTAGTTCTTTTGATGGATGATATCGCCTATGGTGAAAGTCTTGGAAACACAGCTAAATTTCCACGAAATGCCATGGCATTTAAGTGGAAGGACGAGACGGAAGAGACTACCCTTAGAGAGATTCACTGGAGTCCATCACGCACGGGACTTATAAATCCTGTTGCCGTGTTTGACCCTGTTGAGTTAGAGGGAACAACAATAACGCGTGCGAGCGTCCATAATGTTTCGATTGTGGAAAGCTTAAAACTTGGAATTGGTGATACAATCACTGTTTACAAGGCAAATATGATCATTCCTCAGATTGCAGAGAATCTGACACAAAGCAGTAACTTAACAATTCCGTCTGTCTGTCCAGTCTGCGGCGGACCAACAAAGCTTGTTACTAATGACGAGGTAACATGTCTGTACTGTGAAAATCCTGCATGTACGGCAAAGCAGACAAAAGCCTTTGAACTTTTTGTGAGCAGAAATGCCATGAATATGGAAGGTTTGTCAGAAGCGACCATTGAAAAGTTTATCGACTCTGGCTTTATTCACAGCTTTGCTGATATTTTCCATTTAAAGGAACATGCAGATGAAATTTGCAAGATGGATGGCTTTGGTGAAAAGTCATGTTCCAATTTGATTGCCTCAATTGATAAGGCAAGAAAGGTTAAGCTTCCAGCATTAATCTATGCACTTGGTATTCCAGGAATTGGTGTGGCAAATGCAAAGGTGCTTGCGCGTGCTTTCCACCAAGATCTTGATAAGCTTAGGGCAGCCACAGCAGAAGAACTCACTGTGGTTGATGGTATTGGCGATGTTATGGCACAGGCTGTCTGCGATTATTTTAACGATTCAGAAAAAATGGAACAGTTAGATTCGCTCCTTAAGGAACTGGAACTTGTTTTGGAAGAAAATAATGAAAAACAGTATCTTGAAAACCTTACATTTGTGATTACCGGATCTGTCCATCATTTTGCAAACAGAAATGAGCTGAAAAACTATATTGAAAAGCATGGCGGTAAGGCGGCAGGGAGTGTATCAGCTAAGACAAGTTATCTTATTAATAACGACAAAGAATCAACTTCTTCCAAAAACAAAAAGGCAAAGGAGCTTGGTGTTTCTATTCTTTCAGAAGAGGATTTTCTTGATCTGTGCAAAAAAATGGAAGCTGGCGAGTAACGTAAAAAATGTATTCAATAAATATGAAAAGAGAATAACTTATGCCAATACGTGTAGATAATGACCTGCCTGCAAGGGAGGTACTCGAGTCTGAAAATATTTTTATGATGGGAGAGGAGCGTGCAGATACGCAGCAGATCCGTCCACTCGAGATAGTAATATTGAATTTGATGCCGCTAAAGCAGGATTATGAGATCCAACTTCTTAGGGCACTGTCAAATACGCCGCTGCAGGTCAATGTTACCTGTATGAATGTGAGCAGTCATGTGTCAAAGCACACATCTGCCAGCCATATCAATAAATTTTATACTACCTTTGAAGCCGTACGAAATATGTACTTTGACGGACTGATCATAACTGGTGCCCCAGTTGAGACAATGGAGTTTGAGGAAGTTTCTTACTGGGAGGAATTAGCGAGCATTATGGAATGGTCAAAGACAAACGTTACGAGCACGTTTCATATTTGCTGGGGAGCACTTGCCGGTCTTTATTATCATTATGGTATTCAAAAGACACCGACAGGAAAGAAGCTTTCAGGTGTGTATAGCCATCGTCTTCTTGACCGCTGTGAGCCTATTGTGCGAAGCTTTGATGATGTGTTTTGTGCACCGCATTCGCGTTACTTTGGCGTAAAAAGAGATGATGTGTTAGCAAATGAACATCTTATGCTGCTTGCAGAATCAGATGAGGCAGGCTGCTATCTGATTAAAGACGATCAGGGAAATATTTATCTGCTTGGTCATCCAGAGTATGACCGCATGTCACTCGACGCAGAATATAAGCGTGATCTGGCAAAAGGCATGGATGCAGAGGTTCCGGTTCATTATTATGAGAACGATGATCCATCCACAACTCCGCTTCTTACATGGAGAGGGCATGCTAACACGCTGTATACGAACTGGTTGAATTTTTATGTTTATCAGGCGACGCCATATAAATGGTAATATGTACAAAACACTTGCGTGATTCTGCAAAATGAATTATAATGAATACGATTTTCGCATGTGTATCGGTGTTTTTTACAGAAAAATAAAAAACTATATTCATATACTTGATATTTGACGCAAGATTTGTTATATTTATAACAAGTTCGTTAATGAAATATCAATCTCGCGAAATACGAAAGGAGTTTATAATGGGAAGTAAGATTACTATTATTGGAGCAGGCAGCGTTGGTTCTACAATTGCTCATATTTTATCACTGAAGCCATATGTATCAGAACTCGTCATGATCGATATCCTTAAGGATAAGGCAGACGGTGAGATCATGGATATGGCACAGGGAACTGGTTTTAGAGATCCGATTTCTATGATTTCTGGTGATTACGAGGATGCAGCAGGTTCTGATATTGTGATTGTTACCTCTGGTGTAGCAAGAAAGCCTGGCCAGACCCGTATTGAGTTAGCAAAGACCAATGTTGCAATCATGAAGAGCATTGCACCTCAGGTAGCAAAGCATGCACCGAATGCACTGTGCATCATCGTAGCAAATCCGGTAGATGTACTGACTTATGCATTCTTAAAGTATTCAGGAATGAAGGAGAATCAGGTAATTGGTTCTGGTACACTGCTTGATACAGTACGTCTTACCTACAAGCTTTCTCAGGAACTTGGAATTGCACAAAGAAGCATCAAGGGCTACGTTTTCGGCGAGCACGGAGATACTTCCTTTATTCCGTGGAGTATGGTAACAGTTGAAGGCATCAAGCTTGATGAGTACACAAAGGGTGCAAGAAGACTTGGCATTGAAGCAAATGATTTTGATCCGGATGAAGTAATCACCTATGTACGCAAGTCCGGCGGCGAAATCATCAAGAGAAAGGGTGCTACCTTCTATGGTGTAGCAAATTCTGTTGTTGATGTCTGTGAGGCATTGATGGGTGCTCAGGATCTTGTAACTGTTGTATCTTCCATGATGCATGGTGAATATGGCGTAGATGATGTCTGTACCAGCTGCTTAACTGTAATTGGACCAAACGGTGTAAAGGGCAAGATTGAGGCAACGCTGACAGATGAAGAGGTTGCAAAGTTTAAGGCAAGTGCAGAAGCACTTAAGGCTGTTATTAAGGAAATGGATATTGAGTAATTAAAAAGCAGCAGACAACCTTTGGCGGGGCCTTGTGGGGCGTCGCCAAAGATTTATGTCTGTTTATGTTTTTTTTCTACATTTAGCAGAATTTACAAATTTAAGGAGGACTACTTACTATGGAGTATCGTATTGAAAGAGATTCCATGGGCGAGATGCAGGTTCCGGCAGATCGCTACTGGGCTGCTCAGACTCAGAGAAGATATCAGAATTTCAAGAT
>QWCY01005714.1_pt1 | contig 14342 bp, 13 predicted proteins | sample 1972631 | NCBI WGS metagenome assembly QWCY01 (sample SAMN09866696, study PRJNA288562) | Human gut metagenome isolate pre1_stool, whole genome shotgun sequencing... | isolation source: gut | host: Homo sapiens | place: USA: California
GTGTAAACTGTTCTGACTCCATTGACCGTATCCCTCACCGGTTGCACCCCTGCAGAGCCGGCTACGTTTCAGGTCAACGAACAAAGGTATCTGTTTTTTTCTTCTACTTCGCCCACCATTTTGACCTATACTTCAGTACGAAAATGGCTATTAGGCTGTTTTACCCACCATTTTGACCTATACGCCTTATTTTATTACCTTTGTAACGCGGTTATTGAGTTGCAATACAGGTTGCATAGATAGCCGATTACCTATCCTATTCATTTCGTTATTATTATGAAACTGGCATATAACTTATCGATCCTGATCGGGCTTATGATGCTTCTCTCAGGCTGTGGCTTGATGAAGCTCTTCACCTCGGAGCCAAGGGATGTCTGCAAGGCGCAATTGGAGACCAAGGAAGGAGCTACCTACACAGGGTATCTTAGGATGCCTATGTCGGGGGACAAGGAGCTCAAGCTATTCGATGACCTCGCCCTCGCCCATTCAGCCGGCACCTTCAAGTCCGAGGACCTGAAAGGCATCGAGCTAAGCAACCCCAAGAAACCGGACTCGAGCTATCGCTTTGAGTACAAAAAGTTCTCCACCTTCCTGCAAAGCAATGCCGCATGGATGACTCTCGTAGATAGGGGACCTGAGCTTACAGCCTACCTCCTGGCCTCTTCGTACAAGATTGATGAGAATGGGGACATCTTCTTCATCGGCAACGAGCAGCGGATCATACGTAGTGGAGGAAGTATGGCTGTGGTAAAGCCCAGCTTCCCACTATTCTTGGAGAAACGCGGAGGTATCCTAAGAAAGGTTGCTCTGGTACACGGGATCAACTATGAAGGATCTCAGTTTAGAGGCGGAGTGGTCAGATTCCTTGCCGATGATCCGGAGCTCTGTAGCTATGTGAGAGGACTGAAGTGGGAGTTTGAGGACATAGATAAGGTGGTGAAGTACTACGATCCTCACCGCAAGGGTGAGCTGGTCATTAAGGATGACCGGGATCAAGTCCTCGCTCTGCCACCACATAAGATGGTCACGGGTGCGCTGTCAGGCGAGCTTATCTACACTGCGGATCTGGCTAAAAACCTAACGCCACACTTTGGGATGGCCTCCTACCTCGGGCTCCGCTCATCCCTCGGGACGTACTTCACTTATGGCGGGTCTGTAGGGTTCAATCAGCCCTGCCTCGTGGATGATACGGCACTGATAACGGAGAATCCGAGCTTCTTGTTGAAAGATCGCAAGGAAGTGGAGGTACCTCAGGAGTTCATCAAGCGAGTGACCCTTTTTAGCTTCAATGCTTTTGCGGGTCTGCAGGTGCCGCTTGACCTAAAGTCTGTATATGTCATTCCTTCCCTGAGTGGATGTGTTACCGGTGACCTTCACTCCGACTACAGCCTGATCAGTGCTGGACCGCTCGTAAGGTGCGACTTTGGCATCCCCTTGAAGTATGGGAATATGCTCTTCTTCGGTGCCGGATACAAGTATGGCTTCCCCATCAAGGATGCAGATGAGATGGCAGCTGACAACTACAAGAATGTGACCCCTTATGGTCAGTCTCATACCGTCTTTCTGTCCATCGGTTTTATGTATTGACCCGTAGATCTTCCTTAAATAAGGGAGCGAAAGAGATTCTCTTTCGCTCCCTTATTATTATAGACTTATAGGTCAAAATGGTGGGTGAGTTAAAGGTCTTTTCTAGGTATAGAGAGACATATAAGGGTTTGAAAAGCTTTGAAGTGTTAAAAGTGAGCCTTGAGCATTTGAAAAGGCGAAAAAATGAACCAAAAAATGTCCGAAGTGTGGGAGCCTCAGTGTGATTAGTCATGGACGCAGGGGTACACACAAGAGATATTTGTGCAAGAACTGTGGCTCATCGTTCACAGGAAAAAGGCACATAAGTAAGGAGCAGATATGGGACTTGTACCAGAGTGGCTTATCGCAGGCTAAAATCGCGGAAGCACTTGGAGTAAGTCCGAGCACGATAAAACGGAGACTTCAGGAGGTCTCAGTTGACTTTAAGACGCCCATATTAAGCGAGGGAGTTATTCACATAGATGCGACGTATTGGGGTAGAAACCAAGGACTAATCGTTGCGTTGGACGATAAAAGTGGTTGCGTACTCTATCGGGAGTGGATCTCTCACGAAAGCAAAGTGGACTACGCAACAGCCCTTAAAAAGATAGAGGAAGGGGGCTATAAGATATTGGCAGTGGTAACTGATGGAGGAGTCGGTCTTGACGTGGCACTGAAGCATTTTCCCACACAAATGTGCCAGTATCACTTTATCGCAATCGTCCGACGAAAACTTACTCTTCGACCCAAACTACCTGCGTCTCAAGAGCTTCTGGCACTTGCTATGAGTGTAGGAAAGATATCCCGTATCACATTCTGCTCGCAGCTCAAAAAGTGGGAGACCAAGTGGGATACTTTTCTCAAGGAGAAGACCATAAATGATGAAAACGGCAAATGGCAATACACGCACAAATCACTTAGATCAGCCCACTTTTCCTTTCGTCAATACCTCCCTACACTCTTTACTTACGAGGAACATCCGGATATACAGATCCCTAAAACCAATAACGCCATTGAAGGGCTATTTACTGCACTTAAAAGCCGTCTTAGAGCGCATAATGGAATGTCCCAAGCTCACAAGAAACGATTCGTGGATGGGTTTTTTAGGCATAGGGATATCGCCCAGTTTACATCCAAAAAAGAGGAGGGGCAATAGTACCCCTCCCCTGTCAGTGTAAACTGTTCTGACTCCATTGACCGTATCCCTCACCGGTTGCACCCCTGCAGAGCCGGCTACGTTTCAGGTCAACGAACAAAGGTATCTGTTTTTTCCTGCAGAGCCGGCTACGTTTCAGGTCAACGAACAAAGGTATCTGTTTTTTCTTCTACTTCGCCCACCATTTTGACCTATACTTCAGTACGAAAATGGCTATTAGGCTGTTTTACCCACCATTTTGACCTATACGCCTTTTTTTAGTCCTTCACGACAGCTGACGGCAGAGCCCTGCATCGTCAATTATGGAGCCTGTTACAAATTTCGGAGCCTGTTACAGATTTCAATGATCTCCACGTGAGGATTTTCAAATACGTACGTGAGGAAAAAAGATTTCCTACGTAGGGAAGGAACCGTTCCTCGGACTTATCATTTGATTCCTCCGAAGTTTTATTTCGTCTCTACGTGAGAAAAGTTTCTTCTCCACGTGGGTATTTTTGATTCCCTCGGTAGGGGTAGTCCTTAGATCCCGCCAGTCGAGTAGCCCTTTGTAGGGTCGCTCGGTGAGTGTCTAGTGGGAGGGTGTCCGTTGTGTCAAAGCTAGGCGGATCTACAAAGGGTTACTCGTTTCATCAGACTACTCTGAGAGGTTTTCTCCATAACAGAATGGCCATTACAGAATTATTAAGTACCTTTGTAGAGCGATTTTGAGGGAGAGAAAAAGATTGACTCTCTTTTCCCCTTCCGAAAGGTCGTCTTACATAGGTAGAGGAGGTGGCTCATCCCCAAGAGTTGCCCCTTGTTCCTATATACTAACTATAGCTCAATCATCCAAAAAACGTGGTGTACACGTATATCCCCTATTATGAATCAAAAAACTATAGTCACAGGTGTGATTGGTGCTGACGCACATGCTGTCGGCAACAAGATCATTGCCTATGCCCTCAATAATGCAGGGTATAAAGTGGTTAACCTCGGTGTTATGGTCTCTCAAGAAGAATACATAGAGGCCGCTCTCGAGACCAAAGCTGATGCTATCCTAGTCTCTTCACTCTATGGACATGGTGAGATCGACTGCCAGGGACTTCGTGAGAAGTGCGATGAGGCTGGTCTCAAAGGCATCCCACTAGTGGCCGGAGGCAATCTGGTCGTGGGTAAGCAGGACTTTGCAGACGTGGAGTCTCGCTTTATGGCGATGGGCTTTACCAAGGTATATCCTCCTGGCACACCAATTGAGACGACCATCGCTTATCTAGACTCAATACTCGCAGATAAGTAGTATGCACTATCTTACGGTAGACTTCGGTAGTACCTACACGAAGTTGACTCTGATAGATGTAGCGCATGCGGAGATAGTGGCGACAGCCTCTGCCTTTACCACCATCACGACTGATGTGCTGGAGGGCTTTAACAATGCTTGGCAGAAGATACTGGCGCAGCACCCTGATGCTCACTACGACCGATTGCTTTCTTGCAGTAGTGCGGCTGGTGGACTTAAGATGGTAGCGCTGGGCTTAGTGCCTTCGCTCACCTCCAAGGCGGCCAAGATGGCGGCTTCCTCGGCTGGTGCTAAGGTAGTTAAGACCTACGCCTATGAGATCTCTCACGCCGAGCAGGAGGAGATCTATGAGATTAACCCGGATCTGGTGCTACTCTGCGGTGGTACCGATGGTGGCAACAAGGAGGTGATCCTCGCTAATGCACGTCGTCTAGCAGAGATCGATAGACCCTTCGCAATCGTCGCAGCGGGCAATAAGTCTGCCTCCTATGACCTGGAGGAGATATTTGCTCAGTGTGACAAGAAGTGCGTCGTCACAGAGAATGTGATGCCCGAGTTCGGACAGCTTAACATCCTGCCCGCTCGTCAGTGCATTATGGATCTCTTCATCAGTCGCATCATCGATGCCAAGGGGCTGGGCGCTGTGCAGCAGCGTGCTGAGCTAGAGATTATCCCGACCCCCTTTGCGGTTCTCAAAGCGTGTGAGCTACTGAGCAAGGGCATCGATGAGGAGCACCCAGGGTGGGGCGACCTGATGGCGGTAGACCTAGGTGGTGCCACGACTGACATTTACTCGATGACTGACGGAGCTCCATCGATGGACAATGTCCTGATCAAAGGCATCCCCGAGCCTTACAGCAAGCGTACCGTAGAGGGTGACCTCGGGATGCGCTACAGCTTGAAGGCACTGGAAGACGAGACCGATGTCAAGGCGCTAGCACGAGCTTATGGTGTCACGCCTGAGGCGATCGTGGACTGGGTAGAGCGCTGTGCAGCTAATCCCGACACAGTTGCTGAGCCTGGCTCACAGGAGCAGGTGATCGAAGAGGCACTAGCACATAGTGCTGTAGACATAGCCGTGGAGCGTCATTCTGGTGTCATTAGCAAGGTCTACACACCAGTAGGCGAGATGTTTACACTCGTTGGTAAGGATTTGACCCAGGTACCACGACTCATTGGTATCGGGGGCGCACTAATCAATAGTTCTGATCCTGCACGTATCCTCTCGGGGAGTCGCTTTAACCCTCAGAGATACGAGTATGCGAAGCCCAAGGAGCCACACTTTTACCTAGACAAGCGCTACATCATAGCGAGCATGGGACTACTCAGCCAGGTAGCTCCCGAGGTAGCTCTCACGATTCTGAAGCGAGAGGTACTACCTATATAATATAGACATACAAAAAGACTCAATCACTCATACAGATTCCCCTATCACATGGAACTTAGGAATAAGCGCATAGACAACGATACCTTCTACAAGGAGCGCAAGGAGGTTCTCGCCTCATGGCCTACGGGCAAAGATGTCAACTTTGAAGAGGCTGTCGAATTTCAAAAGTCAATCCCCGAGGAGAAAATCTTCGGACGTAAGCTCGCTCAGGCAGATGCTGAGGGGCGCACGCTCATACAGCCTCGTGCTGGTGTGGCTCTATATACGGAGCATATCAAGCTCTTGCAGTTTCTAGAAGAGGAGGGCGGTGCTGATCTGCTCCCCTCGACGGTCGATAGCTACACACGTCTCAACCGCTACCACGAGGCTGAGAACGGCATCATCAAGAGTAAGGAGTCGGGACGATCTATGCTCAACGGCTTCCCGATCGTCAACTACGGTACGAAGATCTGCCGTACGGTTACCTCTGCACTCAAGAACCCTGTACAGGTGCGCCACGGTACGCCTGATGCGCGTCTCCTTACGGAGATCTCTATCGCTGGAGGCTTTACCTCTTATGAGGGTGGCGGTATCTCGTACAATATCCCTTACTCCAAGAACTTCTCCCTCGAGAAGACTATTATGTATTGGCAGTACACGGATCGCCTCGTAGGTATGTACGAGGAGGCTGGCGTAAGCATCAACCGCGAGCCGTTTGGCCCTCTGACTGGTACGCTCATTCCTCCCTGTATCTCCAACGCTGTGGCAGTCATCGAGACGCTTCTCGCCGCTGAGCAGGGTGTCAAGGATATTACCGTGGGCTATGGTCAGTGCGGTAATGTCATCCAGGATGTCGCAGCTATTCGCTCGCTCCGCGAGTTGACCAATAGCTATCTCAAGGAGTATGGCTACGACGACGTACGCATTACGACCGTCTTCCACCAGTGGATGGGTGGCTTCCCACAGGACGAAGCAAAGGCCTTTGGTGTCATCTCTTGGGGCTCAGCTACGGCTGCTCTAGCCAAGGCTACTAAGGTTATTGTCAAGACACCACACGAGGCGATGGGTGTCCCCACCAAGGAGGCAAACGCCGCTGGACTACGTGCTACCAAGCAGGTCATCTCTATGCTTCGTGACCAGTCTCTCATAGACATCCCCGTGGTAGAGCGTGAGTCTGATGTGATCGTCCGAGAGACGAAGTGCATCCTCGACAAGGTCTTCGAGCTGGGCAAGGGCGATCTAGCTCTCGGTACGGTTGCTGCCTTTGAGGCAGGTGTGCTGGACATCCCCTTTGCGCCTAGTCGCTACAATGCGGGCAAGGTACTACCTGCTCGTGATGACAATGGTGCCGTACGTATCCTCGACACGGGTAATCTACCCTTTACGGAGGATCTCAAGGCGTTCCACCGTGAGAGACTAGAGGAGCGTTCACGCTTCGAAAATCGTCCCGTGAGCTTCCAGATGGTTATCGACGATGTCTACGCTATTGGCAAGGGCTTCCTCGTCGGTAGACCCTAAGACTTAATCTATAGTAGTGCTATCCCTATGGGGGTAGCACTCTTTCTAGCAATCAATTCTAACAATCTAATAAATCAAGTAATATGAAGATCAAGAAGGTAGTCTGTGCCCCAGGCAAGACAGGATTCTTCTTTGACGACCAGAAGGCCATCAAGAAGGGCGCTAAAAACGATGGTGCCTTTTACTCAGGCGATCCCGTGACTCCAGGCTTTACGTCTGTACGTCAGGCGGGCGAGTCCATCTCTGTCCTCTTTATCCTAGAGGATGGCTCTATAGCTCACGGTGACTGTGCTGCTGTACAGTACTCAGGAGCTGGTGGTCGTGATCCCCTGTTCCTCGCTGAGAGCTTTATCCCAGTCATCATGAAGGAGATCGCTCCGCTCTATGAGGGCAAGGAGATCACCTCATTCCGCGAGATGGCAGACCTCGTTGACAAGCACGTCAATGCAGATGGCAAGAAGTACCACACGGCAATCCGCTACGGTGTCACACAGGCTTGTCTAGACGCTGTCGCTAAGAGCCAGCACAAGCTGATGGCACAGGTAGTCGCTGACGAGTATGGTACGAAGATCTCTGACACGATGGTACCCATCTTCTCGCAGAGTGGCGACGACCGCTATCTCAACGTTGATAAGATGATTATGAAGGAGGTGGGCGTACTGCCACACGCTCTCTTTAATAATGTAGAGACCAAGGTCGGTCTCAAGGGTGAGAAGATCAAGGAGTACCTCCAGTGGCTCCGTGATCGTATCGTCACTATGCGCCAGAACCCCAACTACCAGCCCGCTATCCATATTGACGTATATGGTACGCTGAGCATCGTCTTCAACAACGACTTCCAGCGCATCGCTGACTATCTCCACGAGCTCTCTGAGATCGTTGCTCCCTTCGAGCTACGTGTCGAGGGCCCTGTAGATATGGACGCTCGTGAGCCACAGATCGAGGCTCTAGCTAAGATCCGTGAGCTACTTGATGCCAAGGGCTCTAAGTGCCAGATCGTCGCTGACGAGTGGTGCAACACGCTCGAGGATATCATCGCTTTCTCTGAGCGCAAGGCTGGACACATGGTTCAGATCAAGACGCCTGACCTCGGTGGTGTCAACAATGCTATCGAGGCTGTCCTCTACTGCAAGCAGCATAATATGCGCGCTTATCTAGGTGGTACTTGCAATGAGACCAACCGCTCAGCAGAGGTTTGTGCCAACATCGCTATGGCTACATCTCCCTGCCAGTGCCTAGCTAAGCCTGGTATGGGTGTCGATGAGGGATACATGATCATCTTCAACGAGATGAGCCGTGTACTCGCTCTCAAGGATGTGCTGAAGTAGATTTTAGAAATTAGAAGTTAGAGGTTAGACTTTAGCTAACAGCCAAAAGCTAACCTCTAACAGTAAAACAGAATATCGAGATATGACTCCAATAACAGACGAAATAAGAGTACTCTCCACGACAGCGATCCTCGGGTATGGATTCCCCGAGGCATCCTTCCGTGAGGGAATGAAGCGCAAGCCCCACGTCATCGCAGCAGATGCTGGTTCGACAGATCCAGGTCCTTACTATCTAGGGGCAGGCGTGAGCTTCACCGATCGCAACTCCGTGAAGCGTGACCTAGAGATCATGATCCAGGCCGGTGTCGAGAACAAAGTGCCCGTAGTCGTCGGCTCTGCTGGTGGCTCTGGTGCCAATGCTCATGTGGACTGGGTGCTAGAGATAGTACGAGAGATCATTGCTGATAAGAAGCTCTCACTACGCCTAGCGGTCATCCGCTCTGAGTTTGACAAAGAGACCATCCTTCGTGAGTTTGACGAGGGACACATCACGCCCCTAGCACCAGCTCCCGAGGCTACAAAGAAGGACATCGAAGAGTCCGTCCGCATCGTCGCTCAGATGGGCGAGGAGCCTTTTGTAGAGGCACTCAAGGGTGGTGCAGATGTCATCATCGCAGGGCGTTCGTATGATCCGAGCGTCTTCGCCAGCCTTGCTATCAAGGAGGGCTTCGATCGTGCACTCGCACTGCATATGGGTAAGATTCTCGAGTGTGCTGCTATCTGCGCATTGCCTGGTAGCGGTAGTGACTGTATGTTTGGCTATCTGCGCAAGGATCACTTTGTTCTTGAGCCACTTTCCAAGGATCGTAAGTGTACGACCCTCTCCGTAGCTGGTCACACGCTCTATGAGAAGACCGATCCTTACCATCTCCCTGGTCCTGGTGGTGCGCTCGATCTGCACGGATGTCACTTCGAGCAGATTGATGACAACAAAGTCAAGATCTCCGGTACCGTCTTCGAGCCCACCGATGGCTACTTCCTCAAGCTCGAGGGTACCCGTCTCGTAGGCTACCGCACCATCTCTATTGCGGCTACGACAGATCCGATTATGATTAGCAAGATCGACTCCATCATCGAGAGTGTCAAGGCTCGTGTCAAGGACAACTTCGACAACTACGGCATTAAGGACTACTACCTCGACTTCAAGATCTACGGCAAGAACGGCGTCATGAGTATGTTTGATGGCATCGATGGCAATATGGGCTCAGAGCTTATGGTCGTCATCGAGGCTGTGGCTAAGACGCAGAAGGAGGCTGACACGATCTGTAGCTTCGCACGTAGTACGATGCTACACTTCGGCTACGAGGGACGTATCGCTACGGCGGGCAACCTCGCCTTCCCCTTCTCGCCCTCTGACTGCCATATGGGTGAGGTCTACGAGTTTAGCCTCTATCACCTACTTCAGGTGGAGGACCCCAAGCAGTACTTCCCCGTCGAGTACATAGAGTATGCTGATGGTCAGCGTAAATAATGAACCTTTAGATCGTATCAAACAATGACACAGCACAAGTTAATGGATATAGCCTCCGTCATCCGGAGCAAGAACTCGGGCCCCTATGAGATCACCTTCGATATCATCTTCAAGGACTTCGATATATACAATCAGGTGAAGGCTGCTAAGGCGATCACCGAGCAGACTTTCTGTGATCTCTATCACATCAAGCCTGACCATATCGTCAAGATTGTCTACTTCGACCCTGCTAAGGCGATCAAGTGTACCATCGTCCGCCCCATCCCCTCGGGCAACCTCGGTGAGCGTGACGTCTATGGTGCGCAGCAGCATGCGCCTCTGATGGGTCTCTCCATCCAGTACTAAGCCTGACCGTTTAGAACAGATTAAATAGGGCTTTAATAGCTCCTAAATATAGCGTCAGCCCCCGCACGCTCTCATCGTAGAGTCGTGCGGGGGCTCTTTTATACATAGATCCATAGCCTCCATCCGCCCAATCTTCGCTTATACTCAGTAGGGTAGAGTAGATAAGTGTCAGAGAGTATGCTACAAGTGACCAAGCTCACAGCAGTACCGCACCGCTCTAGACGACAGAGCATGCCGCCCTCGAGGGGGTGACGCTGCCCATGAGCGACCCCTTCTGGGACACCGCCTTCCCGCCCAACGGCTGGAACTGTCGCTGTCACGTCATACCGGTTCTTAAGGAAGACTTTCCCCTGTCCAATAGTCAGCGGGCGCAGGACGCCTTCGACGATATGACCCAGGGCAAAGCCAGCATCTTCCGCTACAACCCTGGCAAAGAGGGCGTCATCTTCCCCCCGCACCACCCCTACTACGGCAAGCGTGGCTACAAGCACTGCCTCAATCCCCACCTCGCCACCTCCCTAGGCGATAACCTCGAGTGCGAGATACACAGCAAGCTAGAGGGAATAGATGATCTAAAGCAGGAGCAAGTCCGTGCAACGGAAAACATTGATCAGTGCAAGAAGGAGATTGACAAGTACAATGGAGTGATAGTAGAGAGTGGAGATAACACCGCCTCTGGATCACTTATCCTGCTTAGAGGCTCCTTAAATAGTATTCGAGAACACGCTTACACAGACATCTCTGTACAAAGATGGCTGTCTAAGATTACACCAAACACCCGTTTAGATGCACGCTACATAGGATGGGGAGAAGTGCGATACAGGGTAGATAAGAGTGGAGCTCTCGTACGTAAGCACCCAGAAGCAGAGCTGTTTACTTACTATGAGATTACCTTAGAAGGAAAGCCGTACTACATCAATGCAAAAGCACATAGAAGATATGATAATAAAGAGGTTATCTATACAATAGAGCCTAAAAGACCAGATGACCTACAGCTTGGGCTTCCTGATATATACAAAAAGTAAAAGAGGGGCTTCTGAACGCTCGCTCCCTGCTCTACGGCCCTGGGAAAGACTGATATCAGAAACTCCTCTTTCTTGGTGCAAAGATAGTAACTATATTTCAAACTAGCAAATAACCAACTTACTAGCAGTGCAAAACACAACATGAGCAGACTAAGAACGACACCACCTATGCAAACATCGATTACTACTAGTGCTAAATCCACTACCCAACAGTATTGCCCAGCAGGAGCTGCAGGTATCCCAGCTGATATCTTATGGGCATCAAAGCAGTCTACATCAGTACACCCCGAAGAGTGCGGTACTGCTGATGGAGCTCCTCTGGAATACGACTTTGTAGCCCAGTCAGCCACTCTTGAAGAGTTGCGTAGTCTATCATATTACCCATATATGGCAATAGACCCCACAGACTCGAGTCTTCCCGAAAAGTCGGATACAGAGCTAAGGCGATATTATGGTATAAGTCTCTGCGGTAGGCACTTCCACCCAATAGGTGCAGATGGGCATCTATGTATCCCGCAAGAGACCCTTCGGGACATTCTCCTCGAGTTAGGAGATCCGTCAGATACTCCTCGAAGGCTTGCCAGTAGGCATTCCCCCTTTGTCTCCATATACGAGAGAGATGAGCAAGCCCACACAAAGAAGCAAGTTCGCATATGGACTCCTCCAACCACAAGAGACCTTGAAGCTTACCGCTCATTTCGCCTCTTATTAGGTAGTGACAATACTCATGAGCATACTGATAGGCATACTGACTCCAATAGTTGTCGTAGGTATCAAGATGGATTACATACACCCCGTTTTGAACACAAGAGATCATCGGGTAGTCTCCTTGAGTTTGTCGGACTATATAGAGAGTGTCGCTTGTCTCGTGCCGTGGCAGGATGCCTTGGCAGAGCAACTGGGTTATATCGGCGAATATGCAAAGCACCGCAGATTGCGACACTTGGCCGAAAGAGTCAGGGGAGAAGATTAAAGGCATAGTACATAGCATTAGCACCCAAAGATACAATATCATGTCTACTATTACCGCTCATTTTCCCTGCCAGCTCCATTCGGGGCACACCCCCAAAGGCTAGACCCCGTTAAATTTGCGCGGAAAGTCGGTAAATTTTGCGGATAACCTCAGCGAGCACAAAATCGCTCATCGCAACAAATAAAGTCGCTCAAATCGCCTGCAAACAGCCGCTTGTATATCCTCAACCCTCCAAACCACCCCAAATCCATCAACTCCTAACTCCTCACTCCTAACTACTTCTAACCGCTCATACTCAATAACTTTACCAATTTCTGACCCACATTTACCGTTCTCTAATCTCTAAATGTACCGACGCTACCACGGCATCATACCGAGCTGCGACCCGCAGCACAGCTACACCATCACACTAGAGCGTGACGACGCCTCCACGAGTCACCCGATGCGTGAGCTCACCTTCTACGGCGAGGGCTTCACCATAGAGCGCGAGCCTCAAGACACGATCATGACCCCGATACTGCCCACGAGACTAGTTCTCTATCTGCAGAGCGAGGCAAACTTCCAGTTCGAGCATATAGCACGAGACACCCACGAGTGGACAGCTCGCCTCCAGCTAGACGACAAGACGATCTTCCTCGGGCGCATCGAGACGGGGCTATATGAGGAGGACTTTGCCGAGCCTCCCTACGAAGTGCGTCTCACCGCTACCTGCGGTCTGCAGTCTCTCTACGACCGTGACCTCATAGCGGAGGAGATCCCAGTCAATCAAGCGGGCGTCATCTCCGTACGAGACTTCATCAACCACCTACTCAAGGGGGCTTACCCCAGGGGCTATCAGCGCAACTCACTCTTTCGTCAGTCGGTCGCTACAGAGCCGATCTACATCGACCCGCTAGCCTATGATAGTAGCGACAAGCCCCTCACCATCGACAAAGATGGTTACTAGCGCATCTAGTACTTTAAGCAGCACCAATACGTCACCACGCAGTACCAGTCGCATAGAGAGAAGGGAGAAACAGGCGCTTATGGAGCTAGGTGCTAAAGGTGCAGACGGAATTAGCTAACATAGATGTTTCAATTCACGCACCCCGTGCGGGGTGCGACCCTTGATGACCTAGATAAGCGACTCAACAACGTGTTTCAATTCACGCACCCCGTGCGGGGTGCGACTACACCGCCCCCTACCTATCCATAGGAGCCGAGGTTTCAATTCACGCACCCCGTGTGGGGTGCGACGTCTTTGCGGACGAGGAGGTCTACTTCGGAGACGAGTTTCAATTCACGCACCCCGTGTGGGGTGCGACTGCGTGTTGGTGGTAAGTACGTTAATTACATTAAGTTTCAATTCACGCACCCCGTGTGGGGTGCGACTGCTCGGATCACCTTACTATCCACAGGTACCGCAGGGTTTCAATTCACGCACCCCGTGTGGGGTGCGACTGATCCATTAAGAACTACAGAAGAGTAATCTGATGTTTCAATTCACGCACCCCGTGTGGGGTGCGACGTCGTGGTATTCTTATCTTCCGCAATCTTCTCATTAGTTTCAATTCACGCACCCCGTGTGGGGTGCGACCTTGCTCCGTGGCAAAGTTAGCACTTTGTTCAGACGTTTCAATTCACGCACCCCGTGTGGGGTGCGACGCTATCTCCCGCACCCTCCTGCGCACCCTACGAGAGGTTTCAATTCACGCACCCCGTGTGGGGTGCGACGAGCAGATACAACCCGTAGCGACAGACTTAGACAGTTTCAATTCACGCACCCCGTGTGGGGTGCGACTCATTGAAGTCCGTACTAGTCTCCCCACTGAGGAGTTTCAATTCACGCACCCCGTGTGGGGTGCGACTCAGCTCCAGCTCCCCGACTGGTCGTACGAGAGTATGTTTCAATTCACGCACCCCGTGTGGGGTGCGACGCGAGCGTCTTTTGCGTGTTGGTGGTAAGTATGTGTTTCAATTCACGCACCCCGTGTGGGGTGCGACCACAGTGCGAGCTATCAAGGCTATTGACGTCAGGTTTCAATTCACGCACCCCGTGTGGGGTGCGACGGAACCAAGTCAAAGCATTCATATTGGCATTGGAGTTTCAATTCACGCACCCCGTGTGGGGTGCGACCAGCGCTACATCGAGCAGGGACTCTTCGAGCTCAAGTTTCAATTCACGCACCCCGTGTGGGGTGCGACCATAGCCAAGCAGAGAGAGGAGGAGCAATCGAAGTTTCAATTCACGCACCCCGTGTGGGGTGCGACGTAGAGGCTTTCCAAGGCAAGTGGTACTTCACGGCGTTTCAATTCACGCACCCCGTGTGGGGTGCGAC
>QWCY01008715.1_pt1 | contig 14287 bp, 12 predicted proteins | sample 1972631 | NCBI WGS metagenome assembly QWCY01 (sample SAMN09866696, study PRJNA288562) | Human gut metagenome isolate pre1_stool, whole genome shotgun sequencing... | isolation source: gut | host: Homo sapiens | place: USA: California
TTGTTCAATTTTCAAGGTCCTGCTTGCTCTCCTCTCGGACAGCTCAATCATTATATCAAAGGTCGTACTTTTTGTCAAGCACTTTTTTCGATATTTTTTGAGCTTTCCAAACGCCTTTTTGAAAGCTTTCCATCTGCACGCCGTCCGGTTCCCCGCCGCGTTTTTGCTGGTGCATCGCTTTTATTTGGCTTTTGAAGAGCTGCTGTCTTGCGCGGCAGCTTATTTATAATACCACACTTTCAACCATTGTCAACACCTTTTTTCGATTTTTTCTATAATTTTTTGATTTTATTTTTGGGCAGAGTGCATATAGACGCTTTAACGTGGTTTCTCTATTCTATCAAATTCAATTCCCTTTCTATCCCTTATTCATCCCCCATGTCCCCCTATACATTATAATGCAAGGGAATACCTATCTCGCAACACTCTCAAGCATTCTCTTTCACTTTCTAATCACATCAATCCCGCTTTTCTCTGGCTTTTCCTCGCAGTGTTCCCAGTTTCTATTCATTTTATTTCCCCTCCCGGTCCCCGCCTATTCTTTTCCCTACCAAATTTGTTACTTTTATGAGAATTTAAGTCCAAGTTTGTTGATTTTGGCGAATTTCTATGTATAATGTTAGGTAGGAGAATACGCAATCGTATATCTCAATTGCTTTCTGTGATATTCTATGGCTGGATAGCGCAGAATACACATGACCATTCTTAAGGAAAGAGGTATTTGTAACATGGCAAATCTGGATCTTACCAAGTATGGCATCACCGGCACGACTGAGATCGTGCACAATCCTTCCTACGAGCTGCTGTTCGAGGAAGAGACCAAGCCCGAACTGGTAGGCTACGAAAAGGGTCAGGTCAGCGAGCTGGGTGCTGTCAACGTTATGACTGGTGTTTACACTGGCCGTTCCCCCAAGGATAAGTACATCGTCATGGACGAAAACTCCAAGAACACCGTTTGGTGGACTTCTGACGAGTACAAGAACGACAACCATCCCATGAGCGAGAGCACCTGGGCTACCGTTAAGGATATCGCCAAGAAGGAACTGTGCAACAAGCGCCTGTTCGTTGTTGACGCTTTCTGCGGCGCTAACAAGGATACCCGCATGGCCATTCGCTTCATCGTGGAAGTGGCCTGGCAGGCACACTTTGTTACCAACATGTTCATCAAGCCCACCGCCGAGGAACTGGAAAACTTTGAGCCTGACTTCGTTGTTTACAACGCTTCCAAGGCTAAGGTTGAGAACTACAAGGAACTGGGCCTGAACAGCGAGACCTGCGTTGCCTTCAACATCACCAGCCATGAGCAGGTTATCATCAACACCTGGTACGGCGGCGAGATGAAGAAGGGCATGTTCTCCATGATGAACTACTTCCTGCCGCTGAAGGGCATGGCTTCCATGCACTGCTCCGCCAACACCGATAAGGAAGGCAAGAACACCGCCATCTTCTTCGGTCTGTCCGGCACCGGCAAGACCACCCTGTCCACCGACCCGAAGCGCCTGCTGATCGGCGATGACGAGCACGGCTGGGACGACAACGGCGTCTTCAACTTTGAGGGTGGCTGCTACGCCAAAGTCATCAACCTGGACAAAGATTCTGAGCCTGACATCTACAACGCCATCAAGCGCAACGCTCTGCTGGAGAACGTCTCCCTCGACGCCGAAGGCAAGATCGATTTCGCTGATAAGAGCGTGACCGAGAACACTCGTGTTTCCTACCCCATCAACCACATTCAGAACATCGTTCGCCCGATTTCTTCTGCTCCGGCAGCCAAGAATGTTATCTTCCTGTCTGCTGACGCATTCGGCGTTCTGCCCCCGGTCTCCATCCTGACCCCGGCTCAGACCCAGTACTACTTCCTGTCTGGCTTTACTGCAAAGCTGGCCGGCACCGAGCGCGGCATCACCGAGCCCACCCCGACCTTCTCTGCTTGCTTCGGCCAGGCATTCCTGGAACTGCATCCCACCAAGTATGCTGAAGAGCTGGTCAAGAAGATGGAAAAGAGCGGCGCTAAGGCTTACCTGGTCAACACTGGCTGGAACGGCACTGGCAAGCGTATCTCCATCAAGGATACCCGCGGCATCATCGACGCTATCCTGAGCGGCGCTATCAACGAAGCCCCGACTAAGAAGATCCCGTACTTCGATTTCGAAGTTCCCACTTCTCTGCCCGGCGTTGATCCCGCTATCCTCGATCCTCGTGACACCTATGCAGATGCTGCTGAGTGGAACAAGAAGGCTGAGGACCTGGCAAGCCGCTTCATCAAGAATTTCGCCAAGTACGAAGGCAACGAGCACGGCAAGGCTCTGGTCTCTGCCGGCCCGCAGCTGTAATTTCTGCTGCAAGTTCTGTGCACAAGCCGCTTAAGGCTTGATTTGTTGTAACGAATAACACCCCCGCCCCGGCGCATGGCCTGCTGCAAAGCAGTGCCGCACCTGAGCGGGGGTGTTTTTATTTTGCCGGGCCAGCATGCACAGCAGCCCGCATAAGAGAAGAAAATATCAGCGCACAAAAAACCACCCGCCGCAGTCCCCTTGCGGGGGCTGCGGCGGGCGGCATATTTTCAGGGTTTGGGGTTAGTAAACAAAGGGTTCAGAACAAATTACTTGTTCTCAGGCAGATGCCACTTCCAGTCGATGATCTCAGGCAGATCCTGGCCGACTTCATGGATGTAGTTCTTATGAGCAACCAGCTTGTCGTTCATCTGCTGGATCAGATAAGCGCCCTTGTTGCCCAGCTGCGGCAGGTGCTGCAGGACATCCTTAACCAGGTGGAAGCGGTCGATCTCGTTCTGCACGCGCATATCGAACGGCGTGGTGATGGTGCCTTCCTCCTGGTAGCCATGGACAGACAGGTTGCGGTTGGTACGCTCGTAGGTCAGCTCATGGATCAGGGTCGGGTAACCATGGAATGCGAAGATGATCGGCTTATCCTTGGTGAACAGAGCATCGTAATCAGCGTCAGACAGGCCATGAGGATGCTTGGTGTTGGGCTCAAGCTTCATCAGGTCAACAACGTTGACAACGCGGATCTTCAGTTCGGGCATTGCGTCGCGCAGGATGGTGACAGCAGCCAGAGTTTCCAGGGTCGGGGTATCACCGCAGCAGGCCATGACGACATCCGGCTCTTCGCCTGCATCGCTGGAAGCCCAATCCCAGATGCCAACGCCCTGGGTGCAGTGCTTAACAGCCTGCTCCATGGTCAGCCACTGGGGACGCGGATGCTTGGAGGTGACCAGTACGTTGACATAGTCACGGCTGCGGACACAGTGGTCGAAGCAGCTCAGCAGGCAGTTGGTATCCGGCGGCAGGTACAGGCGGACAACGTCTGCCTTCTTGTTGGCGATGTGATCCAGGAAGCCGGGATCCTGATGGGTGAAGCCATTGTGATCCTGCTGCCATACGTTGGAGGTCAGGATCAGGTTCAGGGAAGCAATGCTCTGGCGCCAGGGCAGCTGGCTGCAAACCTTCAGCCACTTAGCATGCTGTGCAACCATGGAGTCCACCACGCGGATGAAGCTCTCGTAGGAAGCAAAGAAGCCGTGACGACCGGTCAGCAGGTAGCCTTCCAGCCAGCCTTCGCACATATGCTCGGACAGCATGGAGTCCATGATGCGGCCGTCGTTTGCCAGGAATTCATCGCCCGGGATGATGGTGGAGTTCCAATCACGCTGGGTAGCTTCGAAGCACTTGTACAGACGGTTGGACATGGTCTCGTCAGGTCCAAAGATGCGGAAGTTTTTAGCATCAGCATTCAGCTTGAGCACGTCGCGGATGTAACCGCCCAGCTCGATCATATCCTGCTTCTCGACAGAGCCGGGGAACGGGATATCCACTGCATACTGTTTGAAATCGGGGGTGCGCAGGTCACGCAGCAGCTTGCCGCCGTTTGCGTGCGGGTTTGCAGCCAGACGGCGGTCGCCGGTGGGAGCCAGTTCCTGCAGTTCGGGGATCAGAGTGCCGTTCTCATCGAACAGTTCCTCAGCATGGTAGCTGTGCAGCCATTCTTCGATCTGCTTCAGGTGCTCTTCCTGGTTCGGGGTGCCGACAGTGATGTCGATGGGCACCTGGTGTGCACGGAAGGTGCCCTCGATGGGCTTGCCGTCCACTACCTTCGGGCCAGTCCAGCCCTTCGGGGTGCGCAGAACGATCATAGGCCACTGGATATGGCCCATATCCTCGCCAGCACGGGCGCGCTTCTGGATGTCGTGGATCTCTTCGATGACGGTATCCAGGGTCTCAGCCATCTTCTCGTGCATGGTCATCGGGTCGTCGCCTTCAACGAAGTACGGCTTCCAGGAGCAGCCACGGAAGAAGCTCTCCATCTCTTCATGGGTCATACGGCCAAAGATGGTGGGGTTGGAGATCTTGTAGCCATTCAGGTGCAGGATGGGCAGAACAGCGCCGTCACCCACGGGGTTCAGGAACTTGTTGGACTGCCAGCTGGTGGCCAGGGGGCCGGTCTCGGCTTCGCCGTCGCCAACGGTAACTGCGCAGATCAGATCCGGGTTATCGAACACAGCGCCAAATGCGTGTGCGATGGAGTAGCCCAGCTCGCCGCCTTCGTTGATGGAGCCCGGAGTTTCGGGTGCAACATGGCTGGAGATGCCGCCGGGGAAGGAGAACTGCTTGAACAGCTTCTTCATGCCCTCTTCATCACGGCTGATGTTGGGGTAAACTTCAGAGTAGGTGCCATCCAGGTAAGCGTTGGCAACAAAGAAGTTTCCTCCGTGGCCCGGGCCGGAGATCAGGATCATATCCTGGTCATACTTCTTGATGACACGGTTCAGGTGCACGTAAACGAAATTCTGGCCAGGCACGGTGCCCCAGTGGCCAACGATCTTCTTCTTCACGTCGTCACGGGTCAGCGGACGGCGCAGCAGGGGGTTATCGAGCAGGTACAGCTGGCCTGCTGCCAGGTAGTTGCTGGCACGCCAATAGGCGTCGATCTTTTTCAGTTCGGACGGATTCAGCATAATGTTCCTCCCTAGATTTTTGTTTTCTTACGGTTCTTCCCTACGCTTAACAGTATCGTGACTGTTACCGAAACAAAATAGTGGATTCCGTTCTTGTTGCTGGATTGTGGTTCAGCTTTTTATGCCAGATCAGGCAAACGGATTCTCGGTCGGGTACGGCAGGCTCTTGGGCTGGTTGTAAGCGATGTCCTGAATGCCCAGGAACTTGAGGACCTCAAACAGGATCTTGCCGTAATGGCCGAATGCAACGGCACCGTGGTGCGGGTAACGCTTCTGGACCAGAACATGGCGGTAGAAACGGCCCATCTCATGGATGCCAAAGACTGCAATGCCGCCGAAGGAGCGGGTAGCAACAGGCAGGATCTCGCCCTCTGCAATGTAGGAGCGCAGGTTGCCCTCACTGTCGCACTGCAGACGGTAGAAGGTGATGTCAGAAGGTGCAATGTCGCCTTCCAGGGTGCCGCGGGTGAAGTCGGGATCGCTGCCGGCCGGCTCCAGCAGACGGTGCTGGATGAGCTGATACTTAACGGCACGGTCACTGCACATCTTGCAGGCCGGGGTGTTGCCGCAGTGGAAGCCCATGAAGGTATCGGTCAGGCTGTAATCAAACTTGCCTGCGATGTCCTCATCGTAAATGTACTGGGGCACGCTGTTGTTGATGTCCAGCAGGGTAACGGTATCGCCGGAAGCGCACATGCCGATGTACTCGGACAGAGCGCCGTAGATATCAACTTCGCAGGAAACGGGGATGCCGCGGCTTACCAGGCGGGAGTTGACATAGCAGGGCTCAAAGCCGAACTGAGAGGGGAATGCAGGCCAGCACTTGTCAGCAAAAGCAACGTACTTCTTGTTGCCCTTGTGTGCATCTGCCCAGTCCAGCAGGGTCAGCTCAAACTGAGCCATGCGGGCCAGCAGGTCGGGATAGTAGTGGCCTTCGCCCATCTCAGCAGCCATGTCCTTGCAGACATCCTCGATGCGCGGGTCATTTGCATGCTCTTTGTAGGAAACCAGCAGGTCCAGCTCGCTGTTCTCTTCCACTTCAACGCCCAGCTCGTACAGGCCCTTGATGGGTGCGTTGCAGGCAAAGAAGTCCTGCGGGCGGGGGCCGAAGGTGATGATCTTCAGATCACGCACACCCAGCAGGGTGCGGGCGATGGGAACGAACTCGATCATCTTGTCAGCGATCTCATCAGCAGTGCCGATGGGGTATTCGGGGATGTAGCCCTTCAGGTGGCGCATACCCAGGTTGTAGGAGCAGTTCAGCATGCCGCAGTAAGCATCGCCGCGGCCGTTGATCATGTCACCGTCGCCTTCAGCAGCTGCAACAAACATGCAGGGGCCGTTGAAGAACTTTGCGATCAGGGTTTCCGGAGTTTCGGGGCCAAAGTTGCCCAGGAAAACGGTCAGAGCATTGCAGCCAGCCTCGGTAACCTCGGCAACAGCCTTCTCCATGTCCTTCTCGTTCTCAACAGTGGTCTTTGCCTCGTACAGGTCCAGACCCTTAGCCTGGCAGGCTGCCACGATAGCGGCGCGGCGCTTTTCGCTCAGCTGAATGGGGAAGCAGTCACGGCTGACGGCAACAATGCCCAGCTTGACTTCAGGGATGTTGGTAGACTTCATAAGTTTGCCCTCCGTTTATTTTTTAATTTTGCTCTGCTCAATATCAAGTTAGGAAGTAGGAGTTAGAAGTTAGGGCAATACCGCATAATTCTAAGTGCCGATACGGCGAGCGAGGTGCGGCAGCTGCTAAGCCAAAAGCGCAGATAATACTGGATGTCTTATCGAGACAGATCGTCTGCGATGTCGATGTTCACGCCTTCCAGGCCGACATAAGCGCCTGCGGCAGCTTCGCTGCTCTCAACATGGGCCAGCAGCCACTTGTTGCAGGCCCACAGCTGGGCGTCGTCACCGCCGTCAGCCTTGATTTCCGGCTTGGCGGTGTTGGTGCCCTGCGGCAGTGCAACCAGCACGCGGAAGCCCTTGGCCGGGTCCACATGGCAGGGTGCGTAATGCAGGGTGGTGGCGTAAACTTCCACCAGGGTGCCTGCCGGTGCGCGGAAAGCCTTGACCTTTGCGGTGTCCAGCTTGCCATCGGTGATGTCGTCCATCTTGGCCAGCAGCAGGATGAAATCCTCGGTGCCCAGGTTAAACTCACTGTCGCGGTGGTATTCCAGGCAGTTCAGTTTGGTGTTGTGGCCGTTGCACCAGCCCAGCTGGACCGGCATGCCGCCAAACAGATGCTTGGAAACTTCCACCATTGCGGGCAGCTTCTGCAGAACAGGCTCCTCGGCCACATAGTCGGTAGCTTCCGGCAGCGGGGTGGTTGCCAGCGCCTGCAGGATTTCTGCCTTGGCAGCTTCCAGACCTGTCACCACACGGCCATAAGGCTTGAATTCGGGATCATTTACAGAATAGATCTTCATTGCAATGCCTCCATCTCTGCATACAGCGGCTTCAGGGTCGGGTACAGCTTGTGCCACAGCTCATAGCGGGCTGCATATTTCTTAACCAGAGCCGGATCCGGCTCGGTCACGCTCTTGATCTTGATCAGCTTATCCGCGCATTCCTGCACCGTGGCGTATTCGCCGCAGGCAACGGCTGCCAGCATGGCACCGCCGTAACCGGGGCCCTGCTCAGTCTGGGGCAGCGCCAGGGGAATGCCCAGAATATTTGCCATGATCTCGCGCCACAGCGGGCTCTTGGCGCCGCCGCCGCACAGCGTGCTGGATGCGATCTCAACGCCCTGTGCACGAGCGATCTCGACACAATCCTTGATAGCAAAGGCAACGCCTTCCAGCACAGCCTGGGTCATATCGGCGCGGGTGGAATCCATACGCAGCCCGATGAAAGAACCGCGGGCTGCGGGATCGTTATGGGGGCTGCGCTCACCCATCAGGTAAGGCAGATAGTACACATCGTTTGCACCCAGCTTTTCAGCGGTGATGGGCTCCTGCTCCTTGCCGAAGTCCTGGGTGTTCAGGATGTCTTCCATCCACCACTTGTTGCAGCTTGCAGCGGACAGGATGCAGCCCATCAGGTGGTAGCCGCCGTCTGCATGGTCAAAGCTGTGCAGGGCGTTCTGCTTGTCCACACCAAAGGTGCTGCTGGTGATGAACACGGTACCGGAGGTTCCCAGCGAGATGTTGCACTTGCCGTTGCCCACAGCGCCGCAGCCAACAGCAGCGGCAGCATTGTCGCCGGCGCCGGCGCAGACCTTAACGCCTTCCGGCAAACCCAGCTTGGCAGCAGCTTCGGCGGTCAGGGTGCCAACCGGCTCCCAGCTTTCAAACAGCTTGGGCATCTTGGCTTCGCTAACGCCGCAGATATCCAGCATTTCTTTGCTCCAGCACTTGTGCTGCACATCCAGCAGCAGCATGCCGGAAGCATCGGAGTAATCGGTGCAGTGTACGCCGGTCAGCTTGTAGTTGATGTAGTCCTTCGGCAGCATGATCTTGCTGATCTTTGCAAAGTTCTCCGGCTCGGTATCGCGCATCCACAGCAGTTTGGGGGCGGTAAAGCCGGCAAATGCAATGTTTGCGGTGTACTTGCTCAGGTTTTCTTTGCCAATGACGTTGTTCAGGTATTCCACCTGCTTCTGGGTGCGGCCGTCATTCCACAAAATGCAGGGGCGGATCACTTTGTCCTGTGCATCCAGCACCACCAGGCCGTGCATCTGGCCGCCGGCACCAATACCGGCCACCTGCGAAGCATCAAAGCCGTTCAGCAGCTCCGGAATGCCTGCACAGACAGCGTTCCACCAGTCAGCGGGGTTCTGCTCGCTCCAGCCCGGATGCGGGAATGCAATGGGATATTCGCGGCTTACAATGTTGGCGATCTGCCCGTCGCCCTGCATCAGCAGCAGCTTGACTGCCGAGGTACCCAGATCGATACCAATGTAGTACATGAGCCATTCTCCTTTGCGTTGTGTTTTTTCTTGCGGTTCCCTCCGCTTTTTCTTTATTTTACCGAATTTTCCCTTGCAAGTGCAAGAAAGAGCGTATAAAATAGTAGACAGAAGTTTGGATGTTTTGGTGTTTTCACCCGGCCAAACTTTGTGTAACAAGAAAGTGAGGTTCCCCCGTATGCTGTTCTATGAGTCTGAGCGTTCTGACCAGCACAATTATTTGTACTGCCAGCGCGACCATAACTTTAATTTTCCGGCGCATCTGCACCACAGCTTTGAATTCCTGTGTGTGCAGTCCGGCACACTGGCCTGTACGCTGGAAACCGAGCAGTACGAAGTTCACCCCGGCGAAGCCCTGCTGGTGCTGCCGGACCAAATCCACAGCTACCGCACCATTAGCGAATCTCAGAGCGTGTTATGGGTGTTTTCTACCGACTGGGTGCCAGAATTTATTTCTCAGCTGGGCCAGCGGGAGTTTATCACCCCTGTGTTCCGCATGGAAGCTGCGCCCCTGATGGAGCTGCTCTGGCCGGGCGGCAACCGCTGCAAGCAGCTGGCCGGGCTTTACCTGATTTGCGGTGCAGCGTTGGAGCAGTGCTTTTTGCAGCCGCGCCCCGTGCCGGATGTGGATGCCCACCTTTCCTCCAAAATTATCGACTATGTGCAAAAGAATTACACTCACACCCTGACGCTGGAACAGATGGCACGCGATCTTGGATATAATTACACCTATCTTTCGGCCTACTTCAACCACAGCCTGCACACCGGCTTTCAGGATTTTATCAACCAGTACCGCATCAGCCACGCCGCCGCGCTGCTGCAGGGCAGCAGCCTGCCCATCACCCAGGTGGCCGAACAGTGCGGCTTTGGCACCATCCGCAGCTTTAACCGCGTGTTCCTAAAAGAAAAAGGCATGACCCCCAGCGCTTTCCGCAAGCAGAATGTGTTGTAGCCATACTTATTGACAGCCCCGCCGGGCATGTTATAGCGGTTGACCCTTTTAGGTTATCGAGTTCATTGAAGAACCGTCACCGGCCAGGGTGGCGGTTCTTGCTTTTTACCACTAAACCCAGCGTGATCGTCTTTCGGCCAACATGGAAAGTAAATGTAAAACGCATGGTTCTCACCTCCTCTCGGAAGTGGGGCCAACCGCCTGCCGTTGTGTGCAGTGCCTGCTGCAGATGCAGCTTAAAAAGCACATCACATTTTGTCACCCAGTGCAACAAACTACTGCAGCCGCACCATAAACTTTGTTTTTTTCTATCTTTATAGCCAAAAAGGCACCACCGGATGAAAAGTCCGGCGGTGCCTTTTTTGCTTATCAGGTCATCAATGTCCGCGCTTTCCCACAGCACGTTACGCCTTGTTTTCCGCTTTTCCACGCGCAAACATCTTTTTCAACACCTTCGCGCACGGCTTTTCAATCAACAGCGTAATGAGCGCTGCCCCCAGCAGGGACAGCCCAAAGCACAGCAGGGTATATTGCAGCTGCCACGGCTGCTCCCCTGCCCGGTTCGGTTCCGCGCTGACGGACGGTGGAACGCCCAACCGTTTCAGGTGAACGGCCAGGTTCTGGTGCAGCAGGTAGTAGTTCATCGAAACCGCCGCCAGCCAGCCCATCACCCGGTTGCCCATCAAAAAGCGTAGCGGGCGCGCCGCAAACGGCAGGGTGAGCAGGATTCCCGCAACGGCCAGCCCCAGCAACGGGCGGCGCATCATCTGCCCGGCCTGCAAAGCCGCCTGGCCGCTCTCCCCTGCCTGCACCCGGAAAATGCGCAGCATCCCCCAGGTGGAAAGCACGCACAGCAGCGTTGCGATCCCCTGCCATGCCATCGCTTTGCGTTTTTCCGCTGCCGGGTAGCGCTGCACCAGCCAGACATACAGCAGTGCCGCCCCCATGCCCAGCGCGTATATGTCCAAAAAGTTTGCCAGCTGGTTGACCACCATATTGTATTCATCCAGCCGCCAGACGCACCACCCGCGGAAGGCGAACGTCCCCGCTGCCATTGTCATCAGGGTGCCAAGGGGATTTTTCATCGCCCACCGCGCCAGCAGCGGGAAGATCAAATACGCCTGCATCTCGATTGCAACGGTCCAGGAAGCCCCCCCCGATGGGGGTTGCAATATAGGTTGCCGGGTTAAACGTCTGGGTAAAGGTCAGGTGCATCACAACATCCCGCACCATATCGGAGCTGTTGTAGTACAGGTGCCAGGGCAGCGCCACGGCAAACAGCAGCGCCAGCGTGACAAAATAATAGCTGGGCACAATGCGCATGATGCGGCGCTGGTAAAACTGTTTTGTGTTCGGTACCGCCTCTCCCAGCAGCATGGCACGGGCATAGGGCAGGAACAGCAAAAAGCCGGAAAGCAAAATCGTTCCGTCCACTGGCATATACCCGGCGCGCAGCAGATAATCCAGAGAGTAACTGCCAATGCTCGGCGTCAGCCAGGATTGCTGCCAAAAGTGGTACCAGCTGACGATAAACACCAGCAGCACCCGCAGGCCGTTCAGTTCCGGTATTTTATAACAGTTCGGGCGGTATGGCTCCATGCCATCATCCCCCTCATTCCCACAAAATTTTCTTTACGCCAACGCGCAGGTTGACCAGTCTGTCCCAGGGGCCGTTGCGCTGCAGCATCATCAGCAGGCTGCTGCGGGTTGCAGGGTCGTTGGTGAACAGGGTTCCCAGCTTGCCATCCCAGCCGTATTCCCCCAGGTGCAGCGGCACCGGGCTTTCCTCCGGGGCAACGCAGACACTCATCAAATGGCCATAGCTCATACCAAGGCGCATGGTATCCTGCCCCACAAAAATCTTGCGTTGCTCTGCGTTCAGCAGCGGCTCCGCCATCGTCTGCACCGTTTCCGGTTTCAGCAGGCGGCAGCCGTTCCATTCGCCGCCGTTCATCAGCATGGTGGCAAAGTGGGCATAATCGTCAATGGTCGAAACCATGCCTGCCCCTCCGGAAAGGAACTCCGGCAGGCTTTTCACGTTCATCTGGATGCCAAGGTGGTTCACCACATCGGGCACCGCTGCGCCGGAATTGAAATCATACGCTTGGGCAAGCCGGCCACGCTTGGCTTCCGGCACATAAAAATCCGTATCCACCATCTCCAGCGGGTCCAGCAGGTTCTGCTTCAAAAAATCGCGGTAGTTCATCCCGCTGGCGGCTTCCACCGCTGCGGCCAGGATATCCGCGCTGACGCCATACCGCCAGCCCTTGCCGGGGCGGTACAGCAGCGGCAGCTTCGCCATTTCGGCAATCACCTGACGCGTGGTACGCTGCCCGCCTTTGGTAAAGGATTCCGAAATTTCATCATACAGCCTGCCCAACCCCGCCGACTGTACCGAATCGTTATCATTGTAGCCATACCCGGAGGTCATGCAGAGCAGCTGCCTGATTGTCAGGTTCGTATGCTCGGCATCCCCGAACTCCGGCAGATAGGCTGCCACCGGGGCGTCCAGGTCCAGTTTGCCGTCCTCCCATAGCTTCATCACCGCAAAGGCCGTGATGGGCTTGCTCATCGAAAACACCCGGCAGATGGTATCCCGCGCAAAGGGGATGCCCCGTTCCCGGTCCGCCATGCCCGCCTGTGCATAAGCCAGCTGTTTGCCATCCCGTAGGTAGAGCGCGCTGACACCGATAAAATCCCCCTGCCGGACCACTTGATCCAACAGGGCTTGCAATGCCTGTTCCTTTTCCATTGTTCTGCATCCCTTTCGCAGTTTCACTTTCTGCCAGTGTAGCACGAATTTTTTCTCTCTGCAATCCTGTTTTTGCCCGTTTGGCATTGACGTACCGCCCGGCAGATGGTATACTGGCAGCACTATCAACCAACTTATCAAGTTGAGTAATGGGTTTATTTTGCATAAACAGGAGGCCCGCTATGTCATATATTTCAAAGATTGACCTTTCCACAGCCCCGCAGGAGGTCCGCGCCGCGGTGGATAACCACCTGGCCCAGGGCTACCAGCTGACCAACGAAAAGCTGACCCTGCTGCATAATGTAACGGCGTTCCATACGCTGGAAGAAAGCTCCTATGAGCTGGACCGTGAGCTGCAGCGGCTGATCGGCAAGCGCGCCGCAGATTTTTATGAGTACGCCATTTCGCTGCAAAATGACTGCCTGGTATGCAGCGCCTATTTTTCCCGCCTGCTGGAAAAGAACCATATTGACTTTGCCACCTTTGATTTTACCGATGATGAGCGCCTGCTGATCGAATATGGCCGCGCCATTGCCCGTGACCCCAAGCATGTGCCGGAGGACCTGATGCGCCTGATGCAGCAAACCTTTACTGAAGAGCAGCTTGTGGTAATTACCACAATGGGTGTTTTTATGATTGCCAACAACTATTTTAATGACATCCTGAACGTGGACCCCGCACCGGTGCAGGAATAATTCCAGCGCCAGCACGTATATGAATCATGATATAATAAAGAAGAGCTTCTCGGCCCATACCAGCCGCCAAGCTCTTCTCTTTTTATAGTTTATCGTTTTATTTCCCGGCCCTCACTCGCTCAGGCAGATGTCCCGCACCAGGTTGCCCCAGCGCTCCGGGTAGCCGGCCAGCAGTTCTTCATGCTGCAAATCCTGTTCGTGCAGGATGGGCCGGGCAAAGTACTGCTGGTAGCGGGCTGTTCTGCTCCAGGCCGCCGCTGCCCAGAATAGCATGGTCGATATGGATGCTGCCCCGCGCCGCCAACATCCCGACAAACACCCCACCCAGTACGCAGCTTCACCGCCGTCAACCTCACGCAAAATTTACACAAATATAACGCCGCCATGGTGGCAGCGCCCGTTTGGCCCCGATATACTGGAATTATCGTCAAATACTTCTTTGCCGACCAGATCAAACCATTTTGGGCAAGCTCTGGATTGAAAGGATGGATGATGTCCCATGCTTCCCTGCCGTTCCACTTGTACCTGTGCGTTTGAAGGCTGCCACAAAACCTGCCCCCGCTGGCGGGCCATGCAGGAGCAGCAGCACGCCGAAACCGCCCGCAAAAAAGAGTATCTGCGTCAGGCGGACGAAGCCTGCCGTGCCGTGTTGAGCCAATGCCGCCGCTGCGGCGGGTATGTGTTCTCCGCGGGTTCCTATTGATTTCTAAAATCAAAAGCAGAACAGGCGCGTCCAAACCTGAACTGCACCCCATTTGTTAGACAGTATGATATACTATCTAACAAGTGGGGTGTTTTGCTATGCCAAAAGGAGTACCAAACAAACGATACACGCCGGAATTCAAAAAACTGGTGATTGAAACCATGCAGGAAGAGAAATTAAGTTACAGCGAAACCTGTCGTAGATTTGAGGTAAACAGCAGAGATCGAATCAAATCATGGGAGCGAATCTATCTGGAGGAAGGGCCGGAAGGCTTTGCCGTCGAACGGCGTGGCCGCAGCAGTAAGG
>QWCY01004543.1_pt1 | contig 14260 bp, 10 predicted proteins | sample 1972631 | NCBI WGS metagenome assembly QWCY01 (sample SAMN09866696, study PRJNA288562) | Human gut metagenome isolate pre1_stool, whole genome shotgun sequencing... | isolation source: gut | host: Homo sapiens | place: USA: California
CTTTCTGTATTCCAAGAAGGTCAATATGGTGTTAAAGACGTATTTATCGGTCAACCAGCTGTTGTTGGTGCACATGGTATCGTTCGTCCAGTAAATATCCCATTGAACGACGCAGAAACTCAAAAAATGCAAGCATCTGCTAAAGAATTGCAAGCTATCATTGACGAAGCATGGAAAAATCCAGAATTCCAAGCAGCTTCTAAAAACTAATTAGTTACAGGGGGAAGGAGATTAGATTATGCCATTAAGTAATTCACAATACGATGAGATCATCCGTGAATATAATGCAAGACAGATCCAGAACCAGCATATTTTAGACGATCATATCCGCGAAGTATATGGAAAAGACGCAAGGTTAAAAGAAATCGACGATGCGATTTCTTCCTGCTCTCTTGCCCATGCAAGGAAACTGCTAAATGGTGATATGACCGCCCTTTCTTCTCTGCGTGACAAACTTTCTGACTATAAACAGAAACGTCTGGATATCCTAAAAGAGTTAGGATATTCCGAACAGTACCTTGAACCGGTCTACGAATGTAAGGATTGCAAAGATACCGGATATATCGGCAGCCATCGCTGTCATTGTTTTAAACAGCGTGCGATCGATATGGTCTATACCCAGTCTAATATCCGCACGATCTTACAGGAAGAAAACTTTGACCATTTCTCTTATGAGTATTATTCTGAAATAGAAATAAATCCTTCCACCGGTTTAACTTCTTTAGAAACCACGAAAAAAGCGGTCACCGAATGTAAAAATTTCATCCGTGAGTTTGATGATGTTTTTTCTAATATTTTTTTGTACGGTGATATCGGTGTCGGAAAGACATTCTTATCAAACTGTGTTGCAAAAGAACTTTTAGATACAGGACATTCCGTAATCTACTTTACGGCATTCCAATTATTTGATATATTTGAAAAGAACACGTTCCATCGGGAAACAGATGAGGATATCATTGCTGCCCATCAGAACATTTTTGACTGCGATCTTCTGATCATTGACGATCTTGGTACGGAACTGCCAAATTCCTTTACGATTTCGCAGTTATTTCTGTGTTTAAATGAACGTATTTTAAGGAAAAAATCCACGATCATTTCTACCAATCTGACATTAAACCAGATTGCAGAAATCTATTCTGAGCGGACATTTTCAAGGATTTCAAGCAACTATGTCATGTTAAAGCTGTTTGGAGATGATATCCGTATTCAGAAAAAATTCCGCTGACTTCATTAGATTTTATCTATTGAACATACAATACACCCAATTTATTTTATGGAGGACTATCATGGCAAACGATGAAAAATTACTACGAACACTTCCTGCCGGTTCCCTTGGACTGATCCCGCTTGAAAGCTTTAAAGAGATGGGCAAGAAAGTAGACAAGTATCTTGTAGACTGGAGAATGAAAAGAGAACATGAACTCTCTGACACAACTACTTTAAACGGCTACAAACGTGACACTTATATTTTATCCGCTTCCTGCCCACGATTCGGCAGTGGCGAAGCAAAAGGTGTGATCAAAGAATCTGTCCGCGGTTATGACCTTTATCTGATGGTTGATGTTACAAACCACCACCTGACTTATTCTCTTTGTGGACATACGAACCTGATGTCACCGGATGACCACTTTGCGGATTTAAAACGTGTCATTGCTGCGATCGGTGGAAAGGCACGAAGAATCACTGTAATCATCCCATTCTTATACGAGAGCCGTCAGCATAAACGTACTTCAAGAGAATCCTTAGACTGTGCATTAGCCCTTCAGGATCTGATCAAGATGGGTGTTGACAATATCATCACTTTTGATGCACATGATCCGCGTGTACAGAATGCAATTCCTTTAAATGGATTTGATACTGTCCAGCCTGCTTACCAGTTCATCAAAGGTATCTTAGGCAATACTAAAGACTTAAAGATCGATAACGACCATCTGATGGTCATAAGTCCTGATGAAGGTGGTACAAACCGTGCTGTTTATCTTGCAAACGTGCTTGGTGTTGATATGGGTATGTTCTACAAACGCCGTGATTACAGCAAGATCGTTGACGGACGTAACCCGATCGTTGCACATGAATTTTTAGGTGCTTCCGTAGAAGGCAAAGACGTACTGATCATCGATGATATGATCTCCTCCGGTGACAGTATGATTGACGTTGCAACAGAATTAAAGAAACGTAAAGCAAACCGTATCTTTGTCGTTGCAACTTTCGGACTCTTTACGAATGGTCTTGAGAAATTCGATAAGGCATATGAAAACGGTATCATCTATCGTTTAGTAACTACAAACCTAACGTATCAGGATGCAGAACTGTTAGCAAAACCTTATTATATCAACTGTGATATGAGCAAATATATCGCCTATATCATTGATACCTTAAACCATGACGTATCGATCAGTGATCTGTTAGATCCATATGACAGGATCCACCGTCTGATCGACAAATACAAAACTGAAAATAACTAAGATCTTTTATGTGCAGTCAGTCTTCTGGCTGCACATTTTTTCTCACAAAAAAAACTGCGCATCACTCTATCCATGCACAGTTCTTTCTATATCCATAATTACATCTTACATTAAAAGATTGGAAGTTCTCCTGCAATCTTATTGTTGATCACATAATATGCTTTCCACTCCTGCGGTTTCATATAAACACGAAGGGATTTGATAGAAGATTCACGATGTCCTTCTGCAACATATAATGCTTTTACTTTCTCTACGATCTCAGAAATGCTTGCTTCATGTGATCCGTTATCATCAAACTGTAAAAATACTTCCGGCTGTAAAACGGCTTTCTCTGCTGTTTTCTTAGCTGCTACTTTCTTGGTTGTTGCAGTTGCTTTCTTAACTGCTTTCTGAGCTGTTTCTTTCACTGCTGCTGCCTCTTTTGCAACTTCTTTGGCAGTTTCTTTAACAACTTCTGCTGCTTCTCTTACTACTTCTTTTGCACTTTCTTCTGGCTTAATTTCTGTTTTTACTTCTTTCTTGTCTGGCTCTGCTTTCACTTCTGCCTTAACCTGTGCTGCTTTCACTTCGGCTGCTTTTGCTTCTGCTGCTTTTACTACGGGTGCTGTTCTTCTTGATGATCTCTTTGCCATACTCCTTTGACCTCCCTATACCAAACTATTATTCGCAAACTAAAAACTGTTCCATTGCAAGCAATGCTTCTTCTTCATCACTGCCTTCTGTAATAATATTTACTGTCATTCCCTTGGATGGATTGAAAGCCATGATTCCCATAATGCTCTTTGCATTGATTCGGCGATTTTCACTCTCCAGGGTGATATTACTGTCAAACTGACATGCAACCTGCACCAGTTCAGCAATCGGATTATCATGTTTCTTTGAAACATTAGATACTATAATTTCCTTTTTGCTCATGTTTTCATTTCCTCCTAAAGTACATTGTTTAATATAAACTAAAATTTATAAATTTACAATACACTTTTCACAAAATCAGCAATTTCTTACGAAAGCCTTTATTTCTTACTGTGAAAATTATGCATTTTTATCTAGTTTTCCGCTTTTTTCCCCGATATCTCAAAAATCTACTTATCAAGGATGTATCCAAAAAATACATTACCTGCATTTTTAAACATTTCTGCTGCATCATTTGATTCAACTTTTTCGGTACGTCCTCTTAATGGATCATATAAAAGCACATTACCTGCATCATATCCGACAACCAATACTGCTTCGGTATCACTTTGCATTGCAAATACAGGAGTCCCTAAATTGATATAATATAAGATTTCCTCTAAATCACATCCGGTAAGATCTAATGCCGTGACATTATCCATCGTCGTTTCTAAGATCTCTTTTGGTGTCTTGCCCTGCTCGATCAATGCAGTCACGCCGATATTGATCGATTCCTGTTCAAGCATTGCACTGACACACTGGGCGATTGAAGAACCTGCTACATCTTCTTCCCCGATAGAAACTGTCATCTCTGCCTGTGCCGACTTTCTGGCACGTTTCCATATATACTGCTGTTTCTTGCCGATGACAACACCCATCTCAGCATTTGCCGCAGAAATTGCTTCACGCAGATCATCAGTCACGCACAGCACATCTCCTCTTGCATATGCATAGTAACTGCTTTCTTCTCCTGCGTAATCAAGTGCAACTTCACGGTCATCTTCCACGACAACTTCTCTCGGTGTCAAAACTTTTGGTGCTGCTTCTTTTACGATATCTGCTAAAGATAACTGCACCTGTGTTTCTTTGACTTCGGTAACGGTCGTATGCACACCTACGATCGTACCGCTGTCACCTTCCCTGTTCATAATCGTATCTTCTGCTGCTTCCACATAAGCCATTCCATTAAACTGTATTCGGTTTAAGTACATGATATAATCTTCAATATCAATATTTTGTACAAAATATCCTGATTTTTCATAAGTTTTTAAAATATCTAAGGTTTCTGAATCCATGATATTAACCTGATACATCGGGAAAGTGATATTTCCGGCAAGATCCTGTCTGACATCATCTCTCTTTGCCACACCATAGACAAAATCTTCTGACATAAATCCTAATGTCTTTAGATATTCTCCACCACCCGCAGAGATCTCATGTTTTTCTTCAGTATCAAGGTTCATAAGAAAGATCGTATCTTCTGCATTTTCATCTTCACCATCGAGCCATGCAAAATATTTGTGAGAATTAGAAATTGCATAAGTTCCTTCTTTTAAACCGGTGATATATTCTTTGACCTGCATCGTGGAAAGATCGATCCTGTATACCGTACCTTCTAACATGATAAAGAAGATGCCCTGCGTATTTTCATACATCAGCTGTCCTAAATCTGCTTTCATGACCTGATAGGATTCATCTGATGGAATAAACAGTTCTTCTTCGATCGTATTCGCCACACTGTCATAATGATAGACACAGATGCCAACCCTGCCTTCGTGCGTACCACAGTTCATATATCCGTATACTACAAAATTCACACTTCCGGTTTCGTCTATGCTGATGATACGGATATCATGTTCGCCATAGTTTTCTCTGTCGTCAATTCCTTCACTGCCGATAAAACTGAATACTCTTGACAACTGGTTTGCAGCTTCGTTATAACACCAGAGTTCGCCCTGCTGCACAAATGCGACGATATTTCCTTTTTCATTGGAAGAAAATTCCACATTCTGATCACGGATACCCAGCTGAATATAATTATCATAGACTTCTGCACTTTCGGCACGAAAGATCTGTTCCATATTCCGCTCATAATTCAACAGATACATCCGGTCGCTGGTATAACGCACCCTGTAATATTCTTCTACATTATAATACTCCATCTCACCGTTGGCTTTTGTCGCACCTACCAGATAATCTAAGATCACAACGGTATAAGACATATTGATCTCTTTGACAGATGGAACCGGCGTCGTCAGCCGTTCACATGCGAAATCACCCCATGCCACCTGCTTTAAACTTGAATGGATATCTACTTTATTAAAAGTAGAATTATCACCGGACGCATTCGGCTCTAAATAAGCGGCAAGATCCTTTGATTGTACCTCATCAAATGTCTTCTCATGGAAATCCATCGCAAATGATACACATTCATCTACATAACAGTTTTGTTCTTCTATAATCCTTGTATAATAGCTGATCGTGTTTTCACCGGAAGACAGCTTGATGATCAGCAGATATTCCCGATTTTCCTCTAAAAGATTCTGTATCGGCAGGCTGGCACTGATCTTCTCTTTGGTCTGTTCATAATCCTCGATCGTTGCATCGGCGATCAGCCTGTCCATATCCATGCTTCTGATCTCATAAGAGATTCCATCTACCTGTGTATCATATGTCCTGACTTGTATCGGCAGAAGCCTGTCCGTACCGACCGGTGTAATGGTATCACGCATATAGATCCCGTTCATCTTTTCTGTATAACCGCGCAGCTTGTCAATCTCTTTTAGACCATCTCCACTGTCTGTCTGTACATATAAAGAAACGACCGGAAGCGTCGCATCTGTCATCTCCGTCGTCAGATCTTTGTTGGAATGATTCATCATCAGTCCAAACCCTAATATGCCAAAGCAAAATACTGCTAACAATACCACTACTTTGATCAGCCCTTTTTTCATGGCACAAATTCCACCTTTCGTCCTCTTATCCACGTTATGCCATGGTTTTAGACAAGGCTAAAACCATGGCATTTTTTTACCACCATCTTTGGCAGCAGCGTCTGCGTCTGCCTCTCCTTCTATGCATCTCATCGAACAAAAGCACCTGTATCACATCCATAAGATCACGATCTCTCCTTCTGCCCCTGCGGTGTTCGGTCTGCTCAAGAGGGACAGCCTTATCGTAGATATCTGCTGATACTTTATATAACAGCACACGATCCGGATATTCGTCATACATCATGCTTCCTTCGTATTCCATTTTGTCACATTCTTCCTCAACATATGCAAGCAGTTCTTTCATACGTCTTGGATATAACTCTTTCATCCGTTCCATATCCCGCTCGTATTCTTTTTCTGTCTGATATACATTTGGCATGGGATAAGTCAGATAAAAAGGCATTTTACCGATATAGTCTTTAGGCATTTGCAAATAGGGTTCTCTGAATTGATCCACAACTACAGCTCCGTTTGAAATATCTATATACTATATGCCTTACCTTCTGTTTCCGTTACTGTAACATTATAACGTAGGGTTATCAGAAACACAATGTTAAGATAAAAAAAGTTCTCCTGCCGTTTAATTTCTTCTCAACGCTTCGATTGGACTTAATTTTGCTGCTTTTTTTGCCGGATAGATCCCAAAAAACAGACCGATCGTGGACGAAAATAATGTGGTGATCAATACGGTAATAATACTTACCGAAGGCGTAAAGGAAAGCTGCGGATTCACAAGTGCTATGATCTTCGCTACTAAATATGCCTCCGCAATTCCTGTGATGATTCCTAACAGACCACCGATCATCGTGATGATCGCCGATTCAGATAAAAACTGGAGCATAATGGAACGTGTCTTTGCTCCTAATGCTTTTCGGATCCCGATCTCTCTTGTACGTTCTGTAACGGACACTAACATGATATTCATAACACCGATACCTCCTACCACAAGTGAGATTGCTGCCACAAGTGAGATCAGCATCGTTACTGCATTGATGACCGTATTTACAATACTCATATAGTCATTAAAACTCTCATACTGATAAATGTCTTCCCCATAACACTGATGTCTGCGTTCTAAGAGATTTACGACCTGTGTGGTAATGGCGGTTGTATCTGCATCATCCTCTGCTAACAGATAGATCTGATAATAATCATCCATTTCCATACCATAGATCGTTGACAGTACTGTCAATGGAAAATAAATATTTACCGGTGAATTATCATAAGTAAAACTTAAAAAGGAACTTTCTTCTGCTTTTTCTACTCCGATGATCGTAAATGTTACTTCTGTTCCCCAGCAGGTAACATCTAAATTCATGCCCACAACATCGGAAGAACCGAACAGACGGAGTGCATCTTCTTCCCCGATCACGCAGACCGGCTGTCCTGCAAGGTATTCATTTTCATTAAAGCATCTTCCTTTAAAGATCGTAGCTGTGGAAAAGTAAGGATAGGATGCCATCTGACCGCTTCCTTCTACTTTAAATTCACCTTTTTTTGTAGTAGTCGTCCCTTCACATCCACTATATACATTGACTGCTTTGATCCCGCTGATCTCGTTTTGGATCGCTTCGATATCATCATTTGTAATATAGTAAGAACCTGTACTGTCATAAGTATAAAGTGCGATCTGTCCGGATGCGATTCCTGACATTTCTCCTGTAATGACATTTTTTGCACCATTTCCTAACGACATGATCAGGATGACAGAAGAAATACCGATGATGATTCCGAGCATTGTTAAAAATGAACGGACTTTATTTGCCTTGATATTAGAAACAGCCATTTTCAGATATTCATACAACTGTGACATAACTGCCTCCTATTCTGCAACTTCTGTGGTTGTATTTGTGATCGCTTCTTCCGTGGAATCTGCAGTTGTTCCTGCTGCTGAAGTTTCTGTATCCTGTTCTGTACTTTCTGTTACCTGCATTCCCTCTATGATCGTTGCATCGATCGTCGTAATGACTTTTTCTCCTTCGGAAAGTCCGGATTTAATCTCCATTTCTTCTTTCGATGCCATACCTGTAGTGACCGCTTTTCTTACGACGATATTATCCTCTACAACATAGACAAAATCTCCTGAGGTATCGGAATTGACTGCTGATACCGGTACTTTGATAACATTTTCCACACTTCCAAGATCGATCTTTACTTTTGCATCTAAACCTAATACCAGATTATCATCCGGTGTATCGATATGTACTTTTACGGTAACTAATGCCGCACCGGATTCTGCCTTCTGTGCAACTTTACTGATGTAATTTACCTCTCCGGTATAATCTTTATCCTGAAATGTGACAGTTGCCTTCTGCCCGATCTCAATATTTGCAAGGTTATATTTTGATACCGGAATCTCTACACACAGATCATTTGCACTTGCTAAAGTAAGAAGCGGTGATCCTTCTGCTGCCATAGAACCTGCAGAGATATCTACCTGTGTAACAATCCCGTCAAAATCTGCGACAATTCCTGCTTTTGCTTTGGAGAGGCTGTCTGCAGTCTGCTCAAGTGTCAGTTTGCCTGCCTGTTTTGTATAATCGATATTTGCCTTTGCTGCATCGGATAATACTCCTGCTTCTGCTGCTGTATTTTTCGACTGGGCTTCTGCTAATTTACTCTGCAGATCTGCAAGCTGGCTGTTCTTCTGTGTAAGCTGTGCCTGTATCGTTGTCTGGCTGTTTGCAATGCTCTTCGTATCGTTTAAGGATTTCTGCTGTTTCTTGATCTCTTTTTCTTTTTCTTTCTGTTCCTTATTTAATTCTTTTAAATTTTTTGCTTCTTTATCGGAAAGTTCTTCTTTTTCCTTCTTTGCTTCTAAACTTGCGATCTGCGCTTTGATCCCTTCTAATTCTGTCTGAAGCTTTGTGATCTTCTCATTGACCGCCGCATTGTCATTACTTGCTAATTCATTATTGGTAGCCTGCGATTGCAGGCTGTTGATCTCTGCATTCAATGCATCGATCTGTCCCTGTAAACTTGCGATATCACTTGCACTTGATGCCATGTCTGCTGCGCTTTCCTTACTCTTTTCTAAGGAATCGTTTGACGTTGCATTTTCTGCTTTTGCCTGTAATTCTGCAATGTCATAGCTTTTCTGTAAGGAAGTCGTATCATAAGTCAGTAAATATTCTCCCTTTTGTACTTTCTCTCCTGCTTCTGCCGGAACATCTAACACCTGTGCATTGACTGGTGATGCGTATACTTTTGTCACTTCACTTGCGATCGTACCGCTGGTATCTAAAGTGGAAGTGATCTCGCCTTTGACGGCTTCTGCTGTATCGACTGCCGGTAACATATCTTTTCCACTTCCGAAAACTATGCCAACGACCGTGCGTACAACAATGAGTAACACGATGACTAATACAACGATCTTCCACTTTTTGATCTTTTTCTTTGGTTTATTGATCGTAATTTCTGTTGTCTTTTCTTTTTTCTTAAACATTTTCTAACTCCTTCTCTCCTTCTTCTTCGATTTCTTTTGCTATTTCGTTAATATTTTTATGCTGCCATTCTTCTTCATAGCTGGTATCAGATACGATCTTACCATCCATGATACGGATCACGCGCTTTGCACTGGCTGCGATCTTATTATCATGTGTGATCAATATGACGGTCCTACCTTCTTCATACAGTTCTCTTAAGATCTGCATGATCTCTTTGCTGGACGCAGAATCAAGATTACCGGTCGGTTCGTCAGCTAAGATCACCGGCGGTGCTGCTGCTAACGCCCGTGCGATCGCTACCCTCTGCTGCTGTCCACCTGACATTTCTGATGGCTTATGATCCATACGGTGCTCTAAGCCGACTTTTTTCAGCGAAGCTACAGATAGTTCATGCCGCTTTGCTGCCGGAACATTCCGGTAGATCAGTGGCAGTTCCACATTTTCTAGTGCTGTCAGATTCGGTATCAGGTTAAATCCCTGAAAGATAAAACCGATCTCCTGATTGCGGATATCGGAGAGTTCATCATCAGAAAGACCTGCAACATCCTTCCCATTTAAGAAATAGCTGCCGGATGTCGGAACGTCCAAACAGCCTAACATATTCATAAAGGTAGATTTTCCTGAACCGGATTGTCCGATGATCGCTACAAATTCTCCCTTTTTGATCTGAAGTGACACATCATTTAATGCACGCACTTCATTTTCTCCGGGATTATAAATCTTCATCAGATTCTTTACTTCTATCAATATATCCACTCGTTTTTCCTTCCCTCTCATGCGTTAGTGTATTACATAGATAATACAATAGTACACATAGTTCTTCTTGTCAACCACTTTTTACATTTACTAAGACATCTTAAGAAATTCTTAATCTCTTCATTTTATGTCTTTTTGCCCAAGTGCCAAAATCCACTTTTTACAGAACTTTCCAACGTTTTTTGTTCCGTTACGTCACAATACGTTCACACTTTATTCATATTGAGTGTTTTTTGTAAAATTCTAAAGAAATTTTTATAAAAGTTTTACATTGATTTTTTACATTATAAGTTATATTCTTGAGTACGTGAACGTAAAAAACTGCCAGATGCACTCTGGTATTCTTAATATAGTATATAAAACCAGGAGGAATCACGATGAAATTAACCGATAAAATCCCGGTGCCGCATATGGCTCCGGACAAAAAGAAACACATGATCGACATATTTAACCGCTATTCTCTTTTGATCCATGCAGTACTCTCGATGACATTGTGCTTTACGATTGAAATGATTTCAAGACATTCCGCAATCAAGGCACTGACGTTTGTTGATAAACATACATGGGCATTTGCATATAATTCCTTTATTATATTTGCATCCCTTGCGATCGTATATCTGTTCCGCCGCAGAATGTGCCTGCGTATTTTTATCAGCGGACTGTGGCTGTTCCTTGGAACAGTCAACGGCTGTATCTTATCTAACCGCGTCACACCATTTGGTTATACAGACTTAAAATGTTTATCCGACCTTTTGTCGATGCAGAATACCAATTATTTTTCTGCAGGTGAAGCAACACTTGTTGTCTTTGTCGTGGCTGCTTTTCTTGCATTCTGTATCTTCTTATTTGTAAAAGGACCAAAATTTCAGGGTGAACGCAGAAAATTTTTAACACCGGTCATGGTAGCTGCATGTTTTCTGATGCTGCCGGTCACAACACAGGCTGCCCAGAATTCCAATATCATTGCATCTTACTTTGCAAATATTGCACAAGGATATGAAAATTACGGTTTTGTCTATGGATTTTCTACCAGTGTCGTTGACAGAGGTATGAGCAAACCAAAAGATTATTCCCGGGAAACTATAGAAACAGCCCAAAAAAAATCCAAACAGACCGCAACACAAAATGCCGATGATCCGAACATCATTGTTGTATTATTAGAATCCTTTATCGATCCGACAGAAGTTGATTATTTAAACTTCTCCGAAGATCCGATCCCGAACTTCCGTGAACTGACCCAAAATTACAGCACCGGTTATCTGACTGTACCGGTTGTTGGTGCCGGAACTGCAAATACAGAATTTGAAGTATTGACCGGTATGAGTATGCAGTATTTCGGAACCGGTGAATATCCTTATAAGACGATCTTAAAACAGACAGACTGTGAAAGCATTGCTTCTGACCTTTCTAGGATTGGTTACGGTACACATGTCGTACATAATAACGGTGGTAATTTCTACAGCCGTGCAAATGCATTTTCCATGATGGGATTTGATTCATTTACCAGTAAAGAAATGATGAACATCCAGGAATACACACCGCTTGGTTCATGGCCTACAGATAATATCCTGATCAATGAAACCATGAAGGCGCTTGATTCCACCGAAAACCAGTCTGATCTTGTTTATACGATCACAGTACAGGGACATGGCGATTACCCGACAGAAAAAATATTAGACAATCCGGAAATCCGTGTGAGCGGTGCTCCAACAGAAGAAGCCAATTACCAGTGGGAATATTACACGAATATGATCCATGAAGTAGATAAATTCATTAAGAACCTGACTACAGAATTAGAAAAAAGAGATGAAAATACGATCGTTGTATTCTTTGGCGACCATCTGCCAAGCTTAAACTTAGAAGAAAGCAATATGGCTTCTGAAAGTATTTTCAAAACAAAATATGCTACTTGGAACAACTTTGGTTTAGCTAAAAAGGACGCTGATCTTTGTGCTTATGAATTACTTGCTAAAACAACAAACGATCTGAATATCCATGAGGGAACGATTTTTACTTATGAGCAGAATGCTTTAGATCAGGGAACAACCGGAAGTGAAAACTACTTAGATGGACTGAATAACCTGCAGTACGATCTTCTATATGGCGAGCGTTATGCTTATAATGGAGAAGATGCTTACCCGGCTTCCGATCTTGTCATGGGTGTCGAAGATACTGCAATTGCCAATATCTTCCCTTCTGCAAATGAAGGCTATCTGATCATTGGCGGTAAGAACTTCACCCGCTGGAGCCGTGTTTACATCAATGGTGAAAAAGTACCGTCTACATTCATCAGCAGTTCGAGACTGCGTATCAAGGCTGATGGTCTTTCTGATCAGGATACGGTGGTTGTCAGCCAGATGGGTTCTAGTAATACTGTTTTCCGCAGCACACCGGAATATACCTATCATGATCCGAATGCAGAGAATACGGAAGCTGAGATGAGTGAGCAGTAAGTTAAGCAACGCTGTCAATGAAAATTTAAAAATGAGCCTTATATCATAAAAAATGCCGGACTTTGGAAATACGAAAAAATCGTAAAATCCAAATGATCCGGCATATCTTTGTATTACCATAGTTCTATTACAGCATTTTAAATACCTTTAAATGTAAATGTAAATTCTAATCTTCTGTCTGCATCAATATGATACTCCGGATGTACCGGTGCTCCCCAGCTGTCATCTCCGCCAACACCCATCTGCTGTTTTGATACACGTACTACTGTATAATGTACTTCCGGCAGTTCATATGCATGTTTTGCATTTTCGATTTCATGCGGCGTATATGGAAGCGCTGAAAAGCTCATGGAATCTCCGGTAAAGAGGATACCTCTTCCCTTCCTGTCTGTGATCTTACCATAGCGTACATCTGTTTTGTTCCCACATTCCTGAGGAACTAAGTATTCTGCCATGTTATCCATAACATGATTCTTATAAATACCAAGTTTTGCGCCTTCCTTACGGTCTTCATAAGTTTCTTCCGGTCCGTTTCCGTACCATTCTACATTGTCATAATCTGCATTGAATTTAAAGATCATACCAAATTCAGGCATATCTTTTAATTCTTTTACAGGATCATAAGATAACGTTGTCTTGATCCTTCCATCTCCATAAACACGATATTCTACCTGACACTCTGTTGCCGGTATTGTCGGCATCTTATATGTATAGGTGATCACTGCGTAATCTTTTTCTTCACGTACGGTCGGATTCTCGTACTGTGGGCACTCTACACCTTCCCGTCTGATACCTGCACCTTTATGTGTCAGATACATACTTGCGATCTTCCACTGTGCATAATGCTGCGGCATATCATTACCATAGTCATTATCTACCGGTGCACGCCAGAAATTCGGCTTTGGAATCTCCTCGATCAGTTCTTTTCCTGCATAACGGTAAGATACCAGTCCACCATTTAAAGATGAGAATAATACTTCAAATTCTGCACCACGTACGCAGGTATTGTAGACTCCGCGGATCAATGTATATGGTTTCTCTTGTGCCATATATTTTACAGGTTTTACGATTTTCTTTACAACTGCCTGACCAAATGCTACTTCGTGCCCGGCTTTTGCCCATGGTTTATCTTCTTTTAACATGAAGGAAATCGTAACTGCATATTCCCCTTCATACTCAGGAATCTCAAATGGGATCGGATAGGTCTTTTTGCTGTCCGGTCCAACGGAAACTGCAAGCACCTGTTTTGCAATGACAACACCATCTCTCTGTAAATATGCTATACAGTCAAATGTATCTGCATTGACAAACAGATTTTTATTCCATACTTCAAAATCTTTCTCATTTACTGTAACTGCAAGATTCTGATAAACGAATTTCACTTCCTGCATCTTTGGAGAAGCATTTCTTTCTCCACCATATGCAATACCGTTTCCACTGAAATTATAATCTGTCGGGCGGTCACCGAAATCACC
>QWCY01004551.1_pt1 | contig 14240 bp, 10 predicted proteins | sample 1972631 | NCBI WGS metagenome assembly QWCY01 (sample SAMN09866696, study PRJNA288562) | Human gut metagenome isolate pre1_stool, whole genome shotgun sequencing... | isolation source: gut | host: Homo sapiens | place: USA: California
CCACCCATAATGAGAAGGTACCGTACATGGAAAGGGAGGACATCTGCATCGAACCGCCGGAGAAGGTCGTCCGTTTTATCACCGCTCCGGGACATATTTATCGTAGGAAAATCAAGGTAGTACGCATAATTGTAAGGCCAGTCCGCCGGACTGTAAGACATCCTTCCGCCGCCGTGGCTGATACTGTCTCCAAGAATGCCGGTTTCCCAGTTTTCCGCGGGATCATTCACAATCTTTTCCGCTTCGCTCCATACGCCTACAGGTCCGCCATTTTCATCAAGACCGCGGACACGCCAGTAAAACGTCCCTATCCGTGGAAAAGGGTCAAACAAATCGGGACTTGTCACCACGTCCCTGTAAACAGGATAATCAAACATCTCCCCCGTTTCTTCTGCCGTCTTTTCCTCTGCCACCTCGACTTCATAAGCCGCCGCGCCGGGAACGGGAACAAAAGAATAAGCGGGATAAAGAAGAACCGTGCCGTTTCCCTCGTGATAATGCACCCTCGGCAGGGGAGCCGCTTCCGGCAAAAAACGGGCTGCCTTTTTCAAATCACAAGGAAGGGAAAAATCAGAAATAACCGTTCCGTCCAGACCGATACCGCGGACACGGAAATACAATCCGCCCCGCCCCTTATAAGACGAAAAAACAGAGCCGGGCAAAATAATCCCGTTTCTGAACACATGGGAATTGGTGTATACCGGCGGCTTCATTTCTTTACGGCCGAAAAATTCCTCTTCAGGAAATATCTGCAAATCATACCATACGGCTTCTTTGTTTTCTTTCCACGTCAAAATAAAAAAACTGTCCTCTCCGTTCTCCGTCTCTATCTTTTGATGATTTTCCGGAAATGAACGCTCCCCGCCGGAAACGGGCACTGCCTCTTCTGCTCCTGCAGTAAAACAGATTGTCCACAAAAAAAGAAATAAAAATAAACGCCGCATCACGCCGCTCCTTTCCCTATCCTTTGAGTATACCCGCCGCAAAAGCATTTGCCAACCCGTCTTATATGCAGAAAATACAGTTTTATAAAAATAGTAATTCCTGAGTGAGTCCATAAAGAAAAGAATACAAACCGAAAGCCGTCCCCGCTTGTCGGAGGAAGGTGGCGGCGAAGCCGTCGGAAGGGGCAAGTATGAGTAGAAACAAAAGAAGATTTTGACCTGTGTACGCACCCTTGCCCCTATCGCCTCGCAAGCTCGGCACTTTCCCCGAAATCGGGGACAGCTGAATCTAAGGAAGAAAGAGTTCATAGTTTTATATGACGAAAAACAAAAAATAAGGAAATGACGCACATAAAAAAACTGTCCCCGTGATGAGGACAGCTTTTCTTTTTATGATACGGATTAAATATGACCGATGCTCTTTAAAATGACCTGGGCAATGACAGCCGATCCGATATAGGTACCGATAAATACTACGATACTGACAAGAACGATTCGCCAGCTGCTCTTGGCAAAGACATCAAGGTCCTTGCAAATGGCAATCCCCGCATAAGCAAGAATCGGTGTGCAGAGCTGCAGGAATCCTACGTTCTTTACATAGTAATTGATAATGTCACTTCCCGGAAATCCCGGATAGGTGAGGATACAACCTAAGGTGACGATGTAGGCCGCTCCCGGAATATGTCCCGGAAGAACACGGCCGAGCCACATACCGATAAAAGCGATAACGATAAGAATCAGCATGCCCGGAATCGCCTGTGCGAGCGGATTATTTGTGCCTACCACATTCGCAACGAGTGACATGGCACCGGTAATCAGGAGAACTTGTAATATTTCCGTTAATTTCATTTTGTCTCCTCCTCTTCTGCCGGTACTTCCTCTATAGTATCATGCGGTTCCGCTTCCGGCGGATATTCACCGTATTTGATACGGTAACATTTTCTGTAAAGCCATTCCGACATGGGGAGCGCCATCCAGATACTCATGTACAGTCCGTCAAGACCGGAAAGCATATTACTTGCCGCCCCGAAAGCCGCCAGCTGGTCTGCCATCTGCGGATACATGGCAGAAAGCGATCCTACTGCCGCGGTCATCATACTTGCCGAGCCGACACCGGCCGCCATAGCCAGCGCGAGCGGGTGGAAAGGCAGGTAAGAAGCGGCTACGCTTGCCATAAGGCCAAAGAAAATCGTGCCGATAACCGTACCGCAAATATAAACACCCATGACGCCCCGTCCTTCCGGTGCATCCAGTCCGTACCGTTCCCCGATAAGTGCTACGTTCGGTTCACGGGCTACCGAGTGGGCCGCTCCGATAGCTTCTCTTTTCAGTCCGATAAATACGGCAAGCGGTATCCCGATGAGTACCGTTCCCAAGTTGCCGAATTCCTGCAAAATCAATGCCGGCGATGCAGCCAGAATTTTCGGCAGTGTCGGGCCGACAAGAGTCCCGTAACGGGACATCAGGAGCATCAGCGTGACGCCCAAAAGTCCGCTTGCCACATGGATTTCCTTTTCACCAGAAATTTTGGTAAACCGCGGTGCCGTGAGCACCCCCATAATCAATGCATACATCATCGGCAACAGTACGATTTTGCCGACACCGACTCCGATTGTAATATTTCCTATCAATTCCGATATCACAATCAGGACCAGCACGATCAAGTGCAATTTGATATTTTTCATCTCCGCTCCTTCTTCCTTTTTTTACTACCCTTCGAAATAACCGTCCAACTTCGCTAAATATTCTTCCTTTGTCAAAATCGGCTTTTCCTTTTCCAGTATATCCTTTGCCAGCTTTGCATCATCAAAAAGCAGATCAATGATACTCATGGCGAAAGCTTTTCCCGGAGAAAGTGCGGCCGCTTCGAAATCGGTGACGCAGAACTCTTTGGTATGAAGTCCTCCGTCCGCTCCGCCGATAAAGGGGTGAATGCTCGGCATCAGATGGGAAATATCTCCCATATCCGTGGAGGCCGTAAAGTGGCCGGCTTCCCTGATTTCCGTATCCGGTGCTTCTTCTTTCACATTATCGACGAATATCTTATTCAGATTTTCACTGCATGCAAGCGGGAACATACCGGGGAGCGTCTCAATTTTCACTTCCGCACCAACCGCCATACCGCCTGCACGGAGCGCCGCATCGACACGCTTATGCTGTTTGTCGATAGCGTCCATCGTCTTCGCCCGGACATAGAGTTCCATACGCACATCGGAAGGCACATTATTCACCAAATCGCCGCCTTTGGTGATAATCGGGTGGACACGGACCATGTCGTCTTCTTTAAACGTTTCACGGAGAGAATTGATTCCCATGATACCCAGGCAGGCCGCATTCAAAGCATTGATTCCTTCATGCGGTGCGTTTGCCGCATGTGCCGTCTTGCCCACATACTGCACCGTCTTTCCGACGAAGCCGTTACTTGATTTTCCTATAAATACGGCTTTTTCCGGTGCATTACCCTGGGAATGCATCATCATCGACATATCGATATCATCGAAATGGCCTTCATACACCAGCTGGCTCTTGCCGCCGATGAAATGAATTTTTCCCTCTTTTCTCAAGCGTTTGCGGTAATCAATTTCCACATACTCTTCAGCAGGAACGGCAAAAAATACGGCATTCCCGGAAAGTTCTTTCATCACACCCGACTTGACAATCCCTGTAGCTGCCGCCAGCATGGACGCCATTTGCAGGAAATGTCCGCATGTATGGGCCGCTCCCGTCAGAGGATCCGCTTTCGGACTGTCCGGTGTACCTACCGCATCCAGTTCGGCAAGTACTGCAATAGTCGGTCCGTTTTCTTTTCCGGAGACCTTGGACTTGACTCCCGTAAGCGCAAGCCCCGTCTTCGGATCCAGTCCGAGACTGCGCATATACGTTTCTATCTTGGCCGCCGTTTTCGTTTCCTTGAACCCGAGCTCCGGCTCACTTTCAATATCGAGTACGACCTTATGAATCGTTTCTGCCGCTTCATCAATCGCCCGGCAAACGGCTTTCTTCATTTCATCTTTTGTCATAGTGCCCTCCTTCTATAACTTTAACTAATTCTATCATATACAAAATAGATATATCAAGATATTGTATTTACTTATTATAAAAAATTCACTATTTTTGATACCTTTATTTACATTTTTAATATCCTTTTAAAAAATGACGTTTCGTTTCCGGTGAAACTTATCTCTTTCATCATTTTTGCATGCGTCATTTCAATATTTTTCGGTTTAGCTCATATAAAAAACAGCAGTTAATACTTGCATTTTCTGCCGGATTCTTACCGCTCCCATTGGTCGGGTATGGCGTTTCACTCATTTTTACAGCGTCGCTCCGCTCCTCGAAAAATGGTTCACTTGCCATCACTCAGTGACAATTCTATTTATTCCATTACAGTCAAATCAGATTTTTATGACCGTTCAAGAATGACAGGCAGGTATTTAGTGCCTCTCTGTAAAAACCGTCTTTTTGTTTCTGCTCACACTTGCCCCTTCCGTCAGCTCCGCTGACACCTTAGCCAAGGCAAAGCGTTTCACACACTTTTACAGCGTCGCTCTGCTCCTCGAAAAGCGGTTCGCTTGCTTCCCGTGTGCGTGGACGGCTTTCATTTCTTATGCTTTCCTTTTTAGGCAAAAGTCATTTACTGCTTCTCGAAAACGCAATTCACCTCTGCCGTCATTCTTGAGCGGCGGGCAGAATACGAATGATGATGAAAGAAAAAACATAATCTGACTCTTAGCGAAGAATCCGGCATGGATTATCGTCAAAAGCGTATTTAAATAATAAAAACTATAATTTCTTTTTTCCTTAGCGTTAGCTTCCCCCGAACTCGGAGGGAAGTGCCGAGCCTTGCGAGGCGATAGGGGCAAGGATGCGTACACAAGTCAGGACATTTAAATTTTGCAACCTCTGCCCAGATTCTTCACTTCGTTCAAGAATGACAGGCAGGTATTTAGTTCCTCTCTGTATAAACCGTCTTTTTGTTTCTGCTCACGCTTGCTCCTTCCGTCGGCTAACGCCGCCACCTTCCCCGTGCCCGGGGACGGCTTTCCTGATAGAGTCCTTTTCTTATTTTACCAACACTTGCTTCCCGTCATTCGGGGACGACTTTCTGCTTGAGTCACTTCTTTATTTTCCGGTTTAGCTTATTTCTTGCCATGCAAAAAGCCCCTCACGGGGCTCTGTTTTTTTTGTTTTATTTTACAATTTTCAGCTCTTCTTTTTCTTTCGGGAAGATAAGGTTCAGCAGAATGGCTACGATGAATACGACGGCTACACAGTTTTCTGCAAAGACACTTCTGAAAAGATCGGGGAAGAGACGGAATATTTGCGGAGTTTGTGTGAATCCCAGACCTATGGAAAGGGAAAGTGCGGCGATGCTCATATTTCTTTGTGAGTATCCGCACTGGCTGATCATTCTTACGCCGCTGACCACGATTGAGCCGAACATCATGAGGGTACAACCGCCGAGAACGGCATCGGGCAGTGAAGCTAAAATGACTCCCAAGGCAGGAACGAATCCGGCAAGAATCATAATGGCCGCTCCGCAGGCAATGGCTTTTCTGTTCACTACTCTTGTCATGGCAATGAGGCCTACGTTCTGGCTGAATGAGGTAATGGGCATGCATCCGAAGAGGGCGGAAAGACTGCTGACGAATCCGTCAACGGTGATGGCCCCCGATATTTCTTTGTCTTCCGCTTCTCTGCCGAATCCCATGGCAGCCAAGGCAGAAGTGTCTCCCAAGGTTTCCGTGGCGGAGACCAAAAAGATAAGAAATACGGAAAATATGGCGTCGGCGTGAAATTCAAGTTCATAAGGCATGAGTGCGGGAAGTGACAGAACGGAAACGGTTGTCATGCGTGTCAAATCGACCATACCGAAAAAGAACGCCGCTATATATCCTACGACAAGTCCGAAAAGTACGGAGAGTTGTTTGTAGAATGATTTTGCTTTGATATTAAAAATGAGACAGGATATGAGGGTAATCGTGCCGACGGTCAGGTATTTCCAGTCGCCGAATTCAGGATTTCCGAAACCGCCGCCGAAGGAGTTGGCTCCGATGGGAAGAAGGGAAAATCCGATAGCGGTAACGACACTGGCAGATACGATAGACGGGACGAATTTCCGCCACCAGGCGGCACCGAGTCCCAAGATTCCTTCAAGAATCCCGCCTACAAGAGCCGCTCCGAGAACGGCACCGTAGCCGTATTTCGTTCCAATGACGCAGAAAATGGAAACAAAGGTGAAGCTGATTCCCATGATAATGGGCAGTCCGCTTCCTATCCGCCAGAAGGGAAACAGTTGGAGCATGGAGCCGACGCCGGCGATAATCATGGCTGCCTGTACGAGCGAGGCCGCTTCTGCCGCAGGCATTTTCACCACCCCGGTCACGATGAGTATCGGTGCAATATTGGACACAAACATGGCAAGTACATGCTGAAGTCCGAAAGGAACAGCTTTTTTTATGGAAATATCTCCGTGAAATTCATAAATAGGGTCCTTGTTTTCCATGGTGTCTCCTTAGCGGAATGTAATGGTACCTGTAACGGCATCCATTTTTTCTATAATGGCAAGAGATTTGAGGTCGTAGCCTTTTTGACGGAGACGGTCGCCGCCTTCTTGGAATCCTTTTTCAATGCAGATGCCCACACCTTCTACGATGCCGCCTGCCTGTTTTACCAGTTCTATCAGTCCTTCTACGGCACAGCCGTTGGCAAGGAAATCGTCCATGATGAGGATATGCTCTCCGCGGCTGAGATATTTCTTTGAGGCTACTACATGGTTTGTTTTGTTGTGCGTGTAGGAGTGGACTTCCGTTTCGTACATGTCTTTATCCATATTGCTCCCTGCCGATTTTTTGGCAAAGAGAACAGGCACTCCGAAATAAATGGCGGTGAGACAGGCAATGCTGATCCCTGATGCTTCGATGGTAAGTATCTTGTCTACTTTTTTACCGGCAAAGAGGGCTTTAAATTCTTTTCCCAATTCACTGATAAAGGGAACGTCGATTTGGTGATTCAAAAAACTGTCCACTTTCAAAACGTTCCCCGGCTTAATAACGCCCTCTTTAATTATTTTTTCCTGAAGTAAATTCATTTCCGCCACCACAGCCTCTCTATAAATGTATCTGTTTATTTCATGTATTATAATATATCGTCACTAAAAAAAACAGATAAAAATTATGCTTTTTCTCCGATAATTGCACATTTCTTTTGTTTTTTATATAATAAAAGTATCTTTTTTTCTGCTGCGGTCTGCTTTTGTGCAGTACATTTTTATGCAGTATATGCGGAGAAAAATTTTTATTCACTCTGTTTTTAAAGAAAGGGAACGGTTATGACACAAGACGAACAAAAAAAGGAATCCTTGTCCAAGCTTCCTAAGGTCGGCGTGAAGGGCATGGTTGCTCTTATCTGTGCGATTTTATTTTTCGCCGGCGTTATGGCATCCGTACAAGGCGCCGAATGGCTGAAAGCCTTCGATTTCGGGACATTAATCGGTAAATTCGGGACGATGAAGGATCCTGCAAAAAATACCTTCGTCGGTGCCGGCGGTATCAGTGCAAGAGGCGGTTTCCTCTTTGCCCTCTCTCTCATTCCGTCCGTCATGCTGGCACTGGGATGCATTGAAGTTTTTGCCCACTACGGAGCGCTTTCGGCAGCCCACAAATTGATTACCCCGCTTTTAAAGCCGCTCATGGACGTACCGGGCCTGACAGGTCTGGCACTCATTACGGACATGCAAAGCACCGATGCAGGGGCCGTTCTCACAAAAGAACTGTACGATCAGAATCTCATCGATAAACGGGAAAAGACAATCATTGCGGCATGGCAGTATTCCGGTGCTGGGGCGATTAACAACTACTTTGCCATTGTCGGCGCATTATTCGGATTTATGATTTGCCCGATTATCATTCCCCTGGTTGTTATCACCATCATGAAATTTGTAGGCGCTATCATTTGCCGCTTTATACTGGATAAATTTTACAAAGAGGACTTTACTTATGACAACTGAAACGAAACAAACAAAAGCAGCGAGTGAAAATATTTTTGATATCTTCGTCAACGGCTGCCGCAAAGGCTGGAACCTGGCCACCCAGAATCTGGTTCCCAATATTCTCATGGCCTATGTTATTGCTTACATTTTAAATATTCTGGGCGTTATGGATTTCCTGAACCAGTGGCTCGGACCGGTGATGAATCTTTTCGGCCTTCCCGGCGAATCGATTCTCGTCCTTCTCACCACCTGGCTCTCCTGCTCCGCCGGTGTCGGCGTGGCGGCTTCCTTATACAGCACCGGCCTTTTAAACGGCGAGCACATCACGATTCTTGCTCCTGTGACGACTTGGTTTTTGACGATTCTGTGCGGAACGGGCCACGTTGTTTATACGATGTTCCCGATTATTTACGATATTTCCATCAAGCAGAATATCCGCCCCGAAAGACCGATGGCAGTTTCTTCCATAGCCTCCCAGATGGGTGTGTCCGCATCTCCCGTATCCGTAGCGGTCGTATCCTTTGCAGGTTTCATGGCTATGACGGAACAGAGCTATTCCTTACTGCAGATTTTGTCCATTTCCATTCCCGCCACTTTCTTCGGTGTCATCTGTGCCGCTCTTCTGAGTTATAAAAGAGGCAAGGATTTGGAAAATGACCCGGATTTTCAGGAATTGATTAAAGACCCGGAACAAAAAGAGTATGTTTACGGGGATAATGAAACCTTGCAGGGACGCAAGCTTCCGTCTTCCTATTACCGGGCTACCGTGATTTTCCTGATCGGTATCATCGTTATTGCCGTGTTGGGAAATTTCCCTGATTTACTTCCCCATTTCCCGAATGCCAAGGGAAAAATGGCAGCTTTGTCAATGACTACGGTCATTCAGATGATTATGCTTTTTGTTTCCGCCATTATTCTTCTTTTCTGCAATACCAAAGCTAAAGAAGTGGGAAACAGCCAGGTATTCCGTGCAGGTGTAGTGGCTCTCGTTTCCATTTACGGTGTGGCTTGGATGGCAGATACTTACTTTGCCAACCACATGGGAATTTTAAAAGATTTCCTCGGCAACGTTGTGACCCGTCATCCCTGGACGTATGCCATCGTATTATTCTTTACGTCAAAACTTGTAAATTCCCAGGGCGCTTCCGTTGCCATCGTTGTACCTATGGCACTCAGTGTAGGTATGGATCCCGTCATGGTGATGTCTTTCATTCCTGCCTGCTACGGTTATTTCTTCCTGCCCACTTATCCGTCGGATCTGGCGTGCATCGGATTTGACCGGTCAGGGACAACCAGGATCGGTAAATTCTTATTGAATCACAGTTTCATGATGCCCGGTCTTGTGGGAATCATCTGTGCCTGCGTAATGAGCTTTATCATTGCCCATGCCATTCTTTAAATCATAATGCTGAAAATAAAAAAGCAGCTTTCCCGTTTTGGAGAGAGCTGCTTTTTTGCATGTCTGTCAATTATTTCATCCGGAAATCTTCGGCTGCTTTCACCGCGTCTTCTGAGGAAATATATTCCTGTTGTGCCATCAACGTGAGAACGACCGCCATGCGGCGTATACCTTCTTCGGGGTGGGTAATCGGGTCATAAACGGAAGGCGCCTGGGGCAAGCCGGCAAGCATAGCACATTGGGATACGTTTAAATCTTTAACGTCTTTTCCGAAGTAAATCCGGGCGGCGTCTTTAATGCCGTAAGCACCGTGACCGAAATAAATCGTATTTAAATATAATTCAAGAATTTCATCTTTCGTGTAATTTTTTTCCAGCCTGACTGCCAAAGCCAGTTCTTCTATTTTCCTTGAAAGAGTTCTGTCGTGGGACAGAAAAATATTTTTTACCGTCTGTTGGGCAATGGTGCTTCCGCCTTCCAGCGTTTGACCGGCCATATAATTTGTCACCAACGCACGGGTAACGCTGACCAAATCCAAAGCGCCGTGGTCATAAAAACGACGGTCTTCGGTGGCAACAATCGCTTTTTTCATCATGTCCGGAATATCTTTGGAAGAAACAAACTGTTTTCTGTCCACCTTTGCTTCCAATGATTCCTTGAAATGATAAACCCGGCGCACTCTTTCCATGGCGGAAGAGAGGTCGGTGGAGTTCTTTTGCGAGTCTTCTTTTTCCGTGTTTTCTTCTTTGGAAACGGGGTGTCCCGAAATCCATGCACCGGCCATATCCGTGATTTCTCCTGCCAAATCTTTCCCTATGGTGAGCGGATTCTTTGTTTCTTCCTTGGCGGAGATATGAGGCCTTACGGGTTTTTGTCCGGACATACCCTGGTTGTATCCCCAATAAACCGATCCGGCGAGAATCAGGATAAAGAATATCAGTTTTTTCATTCAGGTTCTCCTGTGACATACTTTTTATTTCATTCTAACATACATGGGAAAACAGAATTTCCGGATAAAAAATGAAAGGGAAACAGAGGGAGACTTTTTTGCGCACAATCATTGTCTGATATGGTAAATACCAGACGTTACCGATTCTTCCAGACTATCGAAAACGGCTGTTTTGTGGTATAATTTTTAATATATTATGGTTATAAGTAAAGATAGAGCGACAGTGACAGCAAAGGGAACTGTCACATTTTTTAAGGAGATTGTATGAGCGAAAATATTCATGAAATACAAGCCGGTCATGAAGAAGAGCACGGCAGTAAAACTTACGGTGCAAAAGATATACGGGTACTGGAAGGACTCGAAGCCGTCCGTCTCCGTCCCGGCATGTATATAGGTTCCACCTCGTCACGGGGACTTCATCATCTGGTCTATGAAGTCGTGGACAACAGTATCGATGAAGCGCTTGCAGGATTCTGTACCCATGTGGAAATTACATTAAATGATGACGGAAGCTGTACGGTCGTCGATAACGGCCGCGGCATTCCTACAGGCATGCACGAAACGGGAAAACCGGCCATGGAAGTTGTATTGACTGTACTTCATGCAGGCGGTAAATTCGGCGGAGAAGGCTATGCGATTTCCGGCGGTCTCCACGGGGTAGGTATATCTGTCGTAAATGCTTTGTCGGAATGGACCAAGGTTGTCGTTCAAAGAGAAGGCCGGTTCCATGAAATGAAACTGGAACGGGGCGTTGTGACCGAACATATGCGTACTTACGGAGAAACGCAGGAAACGGGAACAGCCGTTACATTTAAGCCCGATCCGGAAATATTTAAAGAAGGCGTAGATTTTGAATTTGATGTTCTGAAAGTCCGCATGCGTGAGCTGGCATTTTTAAACAAAGGGCTTACCATTACACTGACAGATGTCCGTGACGGTGCCAAAAGACAGGAAGTATTTTCTTATGCCGGCGGGATTACCGAATTTGTCAAATTCCTGAATGAAGGAAAAGATGTAGTCAATGAGAAAATCATTGCCTTTGAGGGAGAAAAAGACAAAGTCATTGTTGATATCGCTATGCAGTACCAGACGGGCTACAGTGAATCCATGTACAGCTTTGTCAATGACATCAATACCGTAGAAGGGGGCATGCATCTCACAGGTTTCAGAAATGCACTGACCAGAACGGTGAATGATTATGCCCGCTCCAACAATTTACTCAAGCAGAATGAAGATAATTTATCCGGCGATGACGTGAGAGAAGGATTGACTTGCGTCATTTCCGTGAAAGTACCGAATCCCCAATTTGAAGGACAGACAAAAACAAAACTGGGAAATCTGGAAGTCAAGGGCGTAGTCGACAGTATCGTATCCGAAGGGCTCAGAACTTATCTGGAAGAACATCCTTCGGAAGCTAAGGAAATCGTTTCTAAATCCATTATGGCGAGCCGTGCCAGAGAAGCTGCACGAAAAGCGAGAGAACTGACACGCCGCAAAAATGCATTGGAAGTATCGAGCCTTCCGGGAAAACTGGCAGACTGCTCGGAAAAAGATCCGAAGCTTACGGAAATATACATCGTCGAAGGGGACTCGGCAGGCGGATCCGCCAAGACGGGTCGTGACAGGAAATATCAGGCGATTCTTCCGCTCCGCGGTAAAATTCTCAATGTAGAAAAAGCAAGACTCGACAGAGTGCTGAACTCCGACTCCATACGTACCATGATTACCGCTTTCGGTACAGGCGTAGGAGAAGATTTTGATATCACGAAGCTCCGTTATTACAAAATCATCATTATGACAGATGCCGACGTGGACGGTGCTCATATCCGTACACTTCTTCTTACCTTCTTCTACCGGTATATGAAACCGCTTATTACGGAAGGACATGTCTATATTGCCCAGCCGCCGCTTTACCAGGTACGCAAGGGAAGACAGAAATACTATACATACGATGATGCGGAACAAAACAAACTCTTAGATGAAATCGGCCGTGACGGCTGTGCTATCCAGCGTTACAAAGGGCTCGGGGAAATGAACCCGGAACAGCTTTGGGACACTACCATGAATCCTGAGCAGCGTGTCATGCTCCGTGTCGAATTGACTGATGCGGTGGAGGCGGACCGGTTATTCACCATTCTTATGGGTGACAAAGTCGAACCGCGTCGTAAATTTATAGAAGAAAATGCAGAAAAAGTAAAAAATCTCGATTTATAACGAGAGATAAAAAACAGCCGCTCCGTATAGGAGAGGCTGTTGCGGGCGTTGGTCTCCTCGGCCCGCGCCTGCTCGAGCGAGGCTTCGGCAACGGCCAGCGCGTTGCGGGCGGTCGAGAGGTCGAACTCCGAAACGACATTCCGCCGGAACAGTTCCTGCTTGCTTTCGTAAGTGATTCGCGCCGTTTCGACCTGTGCTTCGGCGGCGTGGACATTGGCCACGGCCGTGCGCAGGGCCGCTTCGTAGGGCACCCGGTCGATGATGAAGAGCGATTGCCCGCGTTGCACTTTCTCTCCCTCTTTGACGCAGACGCGCTGAATCGTTCCCGATACCTGCGGATAGATTTCGATGTCCTGCCGTCCGCGCACCGAGGCGGAGTAGGATTCGGTAAGCGTTACGTTCGTCGGTTCGACCGTCAGCACCGAATAGCCGATCTGCTGCTGCGGAGCGGCGGCCTCCCGGCACGATCCCAGACACGCGGCCAATAAGAGTGCCGCACCCGATAGTTTCTGTTTCATGGTTGCTTTTTGTTTTTCCGGGGCAAAATTACGGTTTCCCCGACGTTCGGACGGCATACAAATCCAAACAACAAGGAGACTTTTGGAAACAACATCGGGTCGTTTCGCTGAATTGTGCTATCTTTGTACGTGAAAAATAAAAACTATGGAGCGAAACCGGGAGGCGGAGTATAGAATCGGAGTGTCGGATTTGAGCGGGTCGCTCGGCTCCGCGATTCGGACAAAGGGGTGCTTGCTGCTCTTTTGTCTGCAAGGCCGGGCAATCGTTTCGGCCAATCTCGAACGACGGGTGTTCCGTCGCGGCGACATTGCGGTCATCTTTCCCGACACGCTGTTCGTCGTACACGGGACCGGCGGCGATTTTCGGGTGCGGCTGATCGAAATCTCCTCCGCGCTCACCGATGAAGTCATCCTGCCTCTCTCATCGGTATTTTTCGAACGCATCTACAACCAGCCGATATTGCCGACCTCCGGGGAGGAACGGATATTGTCGGAGACATGGAATGCCCATATCGACCATTGCGCTCAATGCTCGGCCGCGAAGTCGGCCCGTATGATGATACGGAATCAGCTGCAAAATCTGTTTCTCGCAATGGAGGTCAAGCTGGTTTTCGATGCCCAGCCCGGGAATATCGAATCCATCCCCTCTTCGCGCCGCCTTTTCAACTGCTTCTGCAAACTGGTGACGGAGAACTGATATTCGCAGCACGAGGTGAAATTCTATGCCGACAAGCTCTGCATCACACCCTACTACCTTTCGAAGATAACCGCCCGAATCACGGAGGCGACGCCCAAGCAGCTCATCGACTGGCAGATCGTGATGGAGATCAAGCATCTGCTTACCTCGACGGACATGACGATCAAGGAGATCGCCAACATGTTCCACTTCGATTCGACCTCCTATCTGGGGCGCTATTTCCGCCGCCATACGGGCATGACACCCAGCGAGTTCCGGAAACGGTAAGAGGTATATTGGTATATTATTTTTTCACTTTGCTTCGTCTTTTTGGGTAGAGGTAAAACACGGTGATACAGATCGTAGTTGTAGCCTCCGAAAGCGCCAAGGCCAACCAGATGCCTTCAATACCTAATGCTTTGGGTAGTAGCACAAAACTCGGAACGAGGAAGAGCATACCGCGCAGCAAGGCAAAAGCGGTGGCCGGACGAATGCGCTCTACGCTTTGATAGTATCCTACGGCGGTCAGATTCAGAATGAAGAAGACAA
>QWCY01004562.1_pt1 | contig 14215 bp, 8 predicted proteins | sample 1972631 | NCBI WGS metagenome assembly QWCY01 (sample SAMN09866696, study PRJNA288562) | Human gut metagenome isolate pre1_stool, whole genome shotgun sequencing... | isolation source: gut | host: Homo sapiens | place: USA: California
ACTTTTTCCAGAAAATTGAATGAATACAAAGTTGTTTGCCGTTTAATGAAGAATGTATTTCCCCAAAATGAACAGATACCGATGTGGCTGTTGAGAGTGTTGTCATTTCCCAAAAATGTCAATTTCAGAGTCTTTTATGATGATGACCAGTTCTGTGGAGTTTTGTATATGGTTGAGGATAACGTATTTTTTTGATTTTTGTTGAAATAAGAGATATATCAATTTATTCGCGAAACCCTAGTTTAACGAATAAATATACTCAAAAGTAAAATGATGGCCTAAAGCCTACCATCATTTTACTCGTTGTTTTAATAAATTGTCGCATGCAGTTTTTCAATGGTTTCTGGCCATACAGGATCCAGATTTTCTCCATTTGAAGTATATAATCCGTCATAAGGAATACGATCCATTACCACTGTATAATTTCTGCATTCTAAAGCAAGCGCGGCCAATCCAGCGATTTGTTCAGCTGTAAAATTATGTTGAATTGACAAGCTTGTCATTGATGAACCTAATTTCAATATTTCTAATGCGTTCATAGTTTTAAGCTTTTCAAGAAGTTTTTGCAGAACAATTCTTTGGCGTTCAGTTCTCTGAAAATCGTTGCTTCCTACATAACGATCACGCATATATCCGACTGCCTGCAAACCATTTAAATGTAATGTTCCAGCCGCTGAAAGCTGATATTCTGACGGATCAAATCCTCTCAATGTTGCCATTTCATTGATATAACCATTGATTACCGGAATTTCTGCATCTGTTATATCAAGATCAACGCCCCCGAACAAATCAATTATATCGGCCATGCTGACAAAATCAGTTGCGATGTAATTATCAATCGAGATTTGAAAATTTGATTCAAGTGTGCTTTGTAACAATTCAGCTCCGCCTTTGGCAAAAGAACAATTAAGTTTTCCATATCCAACATTTGGAACATTTACACCAGTATCACGCATAAATGAAATGAAAGAAATTGTCTTCTTGTTTCGATTTAATGAAGCTAAAATCATTACGTCAGAATTTCCATTCCAGGAACCATCACGTCTATCACTGCCAATTAAGAGTACTTGATACTGATCCGGAATCGCAAGCGTTTGTGACTTCTCTTCTGCTCCATGTTTTGATAGATTTTCAAACTTTGAAAAAGCATTCTCCAGCCAATTCGCAGATTTGGAAAATGTATTATCAGAATCTAATTTTCCTGCGACAAAAATTGCGGTTGGACCATTTTGGGAAAGAATTGTTTCAGTGCAGCCAGATAAAACTCCGACAACAGTAATTGTACATAAAAGCAGTATTATCCGTTTTGCTATTTTGTTAAGCATAATCTTTAACTTCCTCCTTTAGTAAGACTTGCATCGTCATAGATTGTCATTTTTAAACGTCAATCTCTCACAAGTGTATAGTCTACCACAAAACAAAAAGCGCGGCAACGGTAAATTTCTTTACGCACCTCTCTTTTTGTGATAAAATCATCGTATTGGAATCTATGAAAGGTAGACATATAGTTATGAAATTACAAAAATTATACCGCTATGTACGTCAGGTAGCAGATGAATACAATTTAATTGAAGATGGAGATAAAATTGCAGTGGCAGTCTCTGGTGGAAAAGATAGTCTGGCATTATTATATGCGCTAGCAGGTCTCAAACGCTTCTATCCCGCGTCTTTTACCATTTGTGCAATTACTATTGATATTGGCTTTGGAATGGATTTTACGCCTGTTCAGAGGCTTTGTGATGAACTTGACGTTCCATTTTTCATTTGTAATACGCAAATAAAAGATATTGTCTTTCATCCTGAAAACCCAAATGGATCTTGCTCTTTTTGTGCAAATCTTCGTCGTGGTGCACTGATTTCAAAAGCATTGGAACTTGACTGTACTAAGCTGGCTCTTGGTCACCATAAGGAAGATATTATATATACAATGATGATGTCTATGCTGTTTGAGGGGCGTTTTTATGCCGTATCACCATATACTGCATATGATGATAGTCAAATTGCTGTAATTCGTCCACTTATTTATGTAAGTGAGGGTGAAATTAAAAACTTCGCACAGCAATATCAGCTTCCTGTTATTAAAAACCTTTGTCCGCGCGATGGTCATTCTGCAAGAAGTGATATGGAGCCACTTATGAAACAATTAACATCCCTCTACCCAGATGCCAAAGATCGCTTTTTTCATGCTATTGAAAATGGCAATATTGATGACTGGACAGCTGCACGCACGCATATGGATGTAAAACAGCTTATCAAAAACAGCAAAAGGCAGAAAAAAACAAGAAATTCTGCAAAGGCAGATCAGGCAGGAGGTGAATTGTAAATGGGAGTTAATTCATATAGTGAGCAGATTGATATTGATAATACATACCGCTTGCGAATGCTAATCAGTACTCTTCCACCATATGCAAAGGATTATTTTCGTGGTATCCAGCCTCATACAGAATCGCGCACCCGAATTGCTTATGCATATGATTTAAATGTGTTTTTTTCATATTTGCATGAAAATAATCCTATCTTTGCCAAAAAGGAAATTCGTGATATTACATTAGATGATTTGGAGAAGCTTCGTCCCACTGATATTGAGGAATATCTTGAGTATCTGCAGGCATATACGGATCCTAAAAATGAAGGAAGCAATAATACAAAAACAAACCATGAACTAGGATTAAAACGAAAGCTTGCTTCTCTTCGCTCTTTCTATCGATATTTTATTCAGCATGAAGATATTACGTATAACCCTGTTGATCTTGTAACTATGCCAAAGGTACATGATAAGGCAATTACAAGGCTAGATATCGATGAAGTGGCATTGCTGCTCGATCAGGCAGAAAGTGGTGATAAACTATCTGAGCGAGAACAACGTTTCCATGACAGGACAAAATTGCGTGATATAGCGCTTCTTACATTAATGCTTGGAACAGGCATCCGCGTATCGGAATGCGTAGGACTAAATATTGATGATGTTGATTTTAAAAATGACGGTATTCGCATTCATAGAAAAGGCGGTAAGGAAGTTGTTGTTTATTTTGGAGATGAAGTTGAAAGCGCTCTTCTTTCATACATTGAAGAACGCAAAAAAACAGAGGCTGTATCTGGTCATGAGGAAGCTTTGTTTTTATCACTTCAAAAAAAACGAATCAGTGTAAGAGCTGTTGAAAAGCTAGTAAAAAAATACGCCCAAACTGTTACGACAGTTAAACACATCACACCTCATAAGCTGCGCAGTACCTATGGAACAAATTTATATCGCGAAACTGGCGATATTTATTTGGTGGCAGATATTCTTGGACATAATGATGTAAATACAACAAAAAAGCACTACGCTGCTCTTGAAGATGATAGACGACGTAGTGCGAGAAATGCGGTAAAGCTTAGAGATTAAGTTTTAAGTAAAAACAGTAAAAAAAATTTTTTGAAAAAAGTTGAAAAAGTGCACTTTATAATGTAAAGTAAAATTCGCTTTTTTAAGTAATCACTGGCACTTTATAAGAGCCACAATGGTTGCCATGTTGCAATCAGTGTGGCTCTTAGTGATTAAAAGAAATGGCTAAGATTTCAATGCCTCTTCAAAATGATCTGTATCAACACGCTCCCATTCGCGCGCATATTTGCAAAGAAAAGGGATTACTTTAAATGCATTTTCCCTGACAAAAAATACATCAACCATTTTTACGATAGAATCCATATCTTCTTTAACGTATTGGCTATTAGAATTTGAAACACACCTAATTGTATATACATGTGCAGCTTTCGCTAATGATTGATTTAAACTCAGTTCACCAACAATATATTGTATCGTACATTCAGTCATATTATGATTAATAGGTGAGGGTTCTTCTATTCTCTTGTAATGCACATGGTCATAACCAACTAAACCGCTCTCGCGTTTTGATACCGCATTTTTAAAACTGGAAACGGTATTAATTCCATTTGCCTGTAAGAAATCCATCATGGCCTTGGATTCAGGTAGTACAGATTTGGAGTTTCTGTTCTTTACTCCATTTGTATTATCCTTTTCCTCTATACTAATATAAGTCAATGAACGTAATTCTCTTTTTGTACAAGAAGAATGTTTTTTATTGTACTCATATAACTTTTTTAAAGCTTCTTTGTAATAAAGATCACACTTAGTTGCTTCGTAAAATTTCTGCAAATATTTTCGATACATATCTACTGATAAAACCGGTTCTGCATCGTTAAGTATCTGTGTAGCAAATGTTTCTGTAGGCAAACAGATTTCATCTGTGCGACTGATTGCGTACTGGTTTTCATGCATTTCAAATATACAAATCATATTTCTTCTTCGCATCGCTTCTTGTTCTTCAATGTAATCTAATTTGCTTTTTGATGATAGTGATGCTTTGTCTTCATCTGTATGAGTAATGATACCATTTTGATTTATATACATGCATGGATACCAACGTTCTTCGGGGCGATCTGGATACTTTCTTTTTGTGATCCAATATATTCCTATTTCAAAATTATCAGAAGCAGACATCTCTGAATCTTCAAAAAAAGTATTCATATTAACCATACTAATACACCCATTTCTAAGATCTGTCTTAACAATTGCTTCTGCGAGCAATTTTAAAAATACATTCGGATCAACATTTTTAGTTTCAGATTGAATAGTATCATTATCGTCTACTTCATAACTATCTTCTATTTCAGCTTTTTTCTTCCTTTTGCCGTTTTTATGGAGAGGTACTACATAATGTTGAATCGTGTAATTTGCCCCGATGTAATCATCTTTAATCCCAAGTTCTTCATAATCTGCTTTGCTATGAATAATGGAAATTATAAATTCATCGTTAGAAACAAGTGGTATTTCTGTACAATGTTCAACTTCGAATTGATATTTTTCTAAGTGTTGTGTCAGTTCAGTTGATGTTTGAATGCCGAGTTCTCCAATGTGATTGCAGATATAGATTTTGCGTATACCTAATGTTTCTCTTAATATTTCTGCATAACGTTGAGTTCGTGCCTCTGCATTTTTATATCGAAGATGAAGCTCGGTTGTCAGGTGCGTAAATTCTGAAGTTTCGAATTCTAAATTGATATAATCCGATAATTCTCTTTTTAAGTCCTGCAGAAAAGAAAGATAAAGGATTCCACATTTTGTTTTTGCAAATTTCTTTAATGATCTCCAATCGCAAAAAATAATATTGCTCTTCTTTCCCTTAAGATTGCCCTGAACATAAGCTGTATCTCTGACATCTTTTTCGTGCACGCGGCTCATTTTTCCAGTTGTTGTTTGGACAGTGTATAATGGTTTGGGTGGGGCATTTTTTCTGAACCGCCGTTTAAACGCCTCATCTCGTTCAAGTTCAAGAAATGTGCAAACACGTAAAACTAGGATATCTACATCAACAGCAACTTCTAAAGCTATACGTTTATGCAAAGTTTCAGTATATTTTTCTGAAAGCTCTGATGTAGTATAATATAAATGACCATCCATGCGACTGTAATCATCATGAGTATTTGCAAGCATATTACATATTGCTTGCACCAAATACGTATTGTACTGTCCAAGAAATGTTCCACAATCGTAAGGATTCTTGACATCCACTTGTATGATTGCTAAATCTGTATCTGGAGCAGCGGTATGTAGCTTTTGATTAAGTTCTTCGAGAGAAACCTTTCCAATCTGAAATAGCAAGATGGCACGTTGACCATATATGTATGAAACAGATACTGGGTGAGCAGCGCTTAATATGCTAAGCGCTTTGGCATATGACTGATTGCGCTCTGATAACCATTCTGCTTTACCATGGTAGGTCATAGCAAAAACGTCAAAGTCTCGTTTAATTGCATCCATGTCCAAAATGCCGAACCCTTCTTTCTCTGGATCAATTTTAATTCTCGAAGTTTGAAGTATATTTTTTTTATCTTTAGTTTTCTTTTCTTTCATAATCCTCTTTCCTGAATTGCGCTAAATGTGAAGCGATAATGTGTCCACTGGCATCAATTAGTCCATTGATGTACACAATTGGAACTGAATTATCAGTGTAAGTATCATACGACTCCACTGCACTTTTTTCATCTGCAATCAAATTAACAATGTATACCTTTTTGGCTTGAATTTTTTTTGCCTTTTCTTGCGCATGGCTAATCAAGTTATGCATTTGAAAAGATAATAATTCACCATGCTTGTAACTTTTAAAATCAATGTAAACGTCTGGACGTAGCTGCACATCAAAACGCTCATATTTAAAACCATCTTCAATTGGATGAAATATCATCCCCAATTCTTTCTGAAGAATAAATTTACTTGCTACTTCCCCCTGCACACCACGCGCCAGATTCGCAGCTTCTGGGCATAGTACAAAACGTCCTGGAGCACATGATGTAAACATATGGTTTTCGATAAAATGTTCTTGCATGCCAGGATATGCAAAAAGAGTATCAAATCGAAACATTTCTTCTGATACGCGAGATACAGTTTCAAACTGTTTTTTCCAGATATCTCCATGCTTCGCATGATTTGGATCAATAGACTTATATACCTCTACAGTATCAGCATCTTTATCCACAATGCAGCTTTCGTAATCACGCAGTTTTGCATAATAGTAAGCACTGACAGGTGTTTGGAAAGCGGAATAGATGTCTGTATCATATTCGCTATCATTTGACGAGTAAACAGATACAACAGCTTCCTTAAGTATTTCATATGCATTGATTTGAGCTTTATGCATAAAGTCTATACCAATATCACGTTTTACTATGCGTTGGACACGTTTATGGTAAATTCCCCCCTGTGTCATATTTCGATTAATGTATGTATATGTGATAGGATTGTCCATTACACCTTTTTGTTGGGCGAATACTGCTTGATATACAGACAAAATCTCTGGAGGTAATAACATTTTATTAGGAGTTTCAGTACTTAAAATCTTTCCAATATCTTCGTTTGTATAAATAAAAATATCTTTGTTTTTGCAGCCACCGCGTAAAATGCGACCTATTGCTTGATGAACATTTTTTTCTGCTTCTTTGCGATATCCAGGCATAGCAAGATATTCATCTTTGGTTAAGCCACCATGCGCACCCATATGTAGACCTCGAATTGTTCGTAAAGATGATGAAGTCTCAAACGGAGTGATTTCATAGCTACCCCACATATGCAATGTTTCATGAAAACGTTGCATTTCATCACGTGTGGTTGTTACGTCGTTTTCAACAGGAACATGATTACCAGTAATTGGCCCTAAATAGAGTGATGGAATATCCATTTTCTGTACTCTGGCATCGTCTTTGCTATGGAACTGTAGTGTTACAACTTGATCATCTGATATAGTCACAGGACGTGTTGACTCGATATTGACGCCAACTCCAGTTGTAGCATATGCAGTTATAAGATATTGCCTTTGTCCTTGAATTCGGTTATCTCGAATTTCATTCCACTTTTTCTTACTATTAAAACTGATGATGTAAGAGAAATTAATTCAATGTTTTCTTTCTGACCAGTATGATTAAACTTCGCTTCAACAAGAATACTAAAAATCTGTTTTAACTTTTCAATAGACCAAGAATTCTTAGAAGAGCCTGTTTCTGCAATTTTTTTCTCAAAATGGAGATGAGCTGGCAATGTTCCCATTATAAAAATATCAGCCAATCTTGCAAAAGTTATTAATCTACCTCGTTCGTAATCTGTTTTAGCTGCTTTATTTATAATTTCGGCAATAGATTGAGCGCATTCATTATAATGTAGATAATTTTTCAGTATATGCATAGTAGCAATATCACGATCGGTATCTTTAGTATCATAACCATTGTATTCTGGCCAATTACCATACTCAGCGTGAATATTTATTTTTCCATCATAATATGGACGCCACTTATCATTTAACTCAGCTTCGATATGTTTCTTCCAAATAAGATCATCAGAAAGTGAAGCTATATAATCAGAACCAAGCATCTTTGAAAGTTCACGTCGATTATAGTTTGAAATTGAACTTTCAATATCCATCGTACCAGATAAGCAAAATACAAGACCATGCGTTGCTTCTGTGCCAAGAATTCTCTCAGCTGTTGTTGGTACACCAAATCCCCAAAAGCGTAGATCCTCCTGATTATCTATATCTGAGATCAAAGAAGTAGCAGACCATCCGTATGTGTAAAATGGGGACATTTTTCCGTAAATTTTTCCTGGCAAAATAGGCGGAATTAAGTTTCTTAAAAAATCTGCACATGTGTGATGCTCGTCATCAATTCCCAAAGCCCGTAATACATTGCGCCAGGCAGAACGCTCACTCATCTGTAATCTTGCAAAACTGCCTTCTTTATTTTTTTGAGAATTAGCCTCCTGATATTCGTCCTGATAGGCAATGGCAAGTTTATGTATCTGTTTAGCAAAATCAATGGCAAATTTTCGCATGGCGGCAGTCATGGATCGCAGATTGATTTCTGAATTTTCATCATAGAGATCTGCGTACCTTTCCAACAGCTCTTTTTTAAATCCTCAAGTGACTTACCCTCCTGCACAGTTAATCGATGAATGTCTACAACGCCATTTTTGTTGTAAAATGCAGCAAAAACAGCATTCTTGCCAGCTTTACTACTGATGCCTCCAGTAGAGAAATCAGCACCGCCTGCATACACATATGTAACCATTTCTTTGTTTACATATGAAGTGCTTTTAAATCGTGCAGTTAAATGATATGTATTTACCAGCTTTTGTAATGATTGGAACAAGTCCTCCATATTTTTTATGTAGTTAGGTGCTTCGCCGTCTTTTGCGCGAATGCGAATGTTGTACATATAAGCATAACGCGCGGATAAACGTTTCCAAACATCTTTAATGCGTCTAGGGTCAGTTTTTTCATTACCAAGTGCTGCGTCAAACTGTTCGTAAATTCGGCATAAGAGTAACTTTAAATCGTAAACCTCAGCAGACTGATTCTTTATATAGGCCATCTCCTGATATTGTTTGCTAGCGTCACCCTCATCAGCAAACAAAATAGCATCTTTGGTCCATGAAATGTAAGGTAAGTCATTCATATCATTATCGTCAGTTTCAAAACTAAAGGACGGATACTGCAATTTACTTACTGTTGACAGAATAACTTTACGATGTGGAACTAAAAGGGACGGCCAGAGAAGAGTCATCCACTCAAAATCAGAATCTTCCACCACTAACCTTGATTTTTCTGCTCGAACAAGGCGTGCTCGCTCTTTCGGATCGAGGTTAGTCCAACTCACATCCTTATCTGCTCTGGTAAGTTCATGGCGAGATTTTGCTCGTTCTTCTGCCGCTTTAAAGAAAGACGATCCCTCTCCGGTAACAGACTTTCGCAATTGACCATATGCCAGTGCAAGCTCTTGCTGAAGGTTTCCACCATCTTTACTATCGACAAGATCAATATCCGAAGAAGTATTCCAGTTTTTATGAATTTCTGGATCAGTTGTCAAATTGTTATACGCAATTTCCAATTGTTGGAATGGAGCTGATCCTTGGATGTCAATTGGTGTCAGCTCTTTTATTCTTTTGAAATTTTTTCTGAGATTCTCTAATAATCCCCTAACAACAACGATATTATTATCAAACTCTTCTTGTGTAAGGTTGTAAATGCCATGCTTTGTCATATAGGCATCTGGATCAATCAGTTTGTTCTGGATTGTTGTTACGACAATGCGTTTATATCGCTCCAGAATATCTTTATATCCATCAATGCCTTTAATTGCCTTGCAAATAATTTCTTCTATGGTATATGATTTTGCCTCACCAGTTGGCATTTGAATATATACAAGGCCTGTTTTAGGATCCATATGAGTGCGAGCAAGGATATATTGTTCTAATGAAGGTCTACCATCATCGATATATGAATCCTTCTTGCCCACTGTAACCAATTCTGACTGGATTTCAGGATCGTGTTTCTTGCGCCGAAAATATTCCGTTCCATAAAAATGTAAGTATTTTTCAATAGAAAACGACTTCCTCTGATTACGATTCATTTCCTGTATAGCTAAATTCATAGCAGAGACTGCAATGGCATTTAATTTTTTTAAAGCAATACATTCGTCCACCCCAACTTTGATCATAGAATCTAATGTAATAGCGTAGTTTTCGGCAAATGTTAAAAATATTTTTATTTTTGTGCCAGATATGGGATAACTATTCTCACAGACAATTTTATGTGCTAATTCAAAAGCGTAATATATAATAGAATTATCAATCTCTTTCTTAACAACAAGTGTCCGAACACAGGTATCTAATGCATTTTCCCATTTTTTACCAGCGAACCATTTTGAGCTATATAATTGTGATAATTCAGCGGTTAAAGAGCCAATTCGAAATTCCAATTCACTGGCTAAATCAGGTGTTATGGCGTTGGTGGCCTGCGTATTGATAGGGCCATCCATTATTACTTCTGGCTGCATAGTAGCTACATTTTGAGCTGCTGTTTGAGTTACTTTTGCTGAATTATGATTATAACGAGCGTCAATTAAATTTTTAAGCTTTTCTTCGCTTAAATTGGCTAATGGACTGTCTGCTATGTTATCAATAATTTTAAATTTTAGACACTCTTCTGGTGTGGCACCAAATTTCACGTATATATCCGGAATATGAATAATCTGCTTAGCGGATACACGATCAGCTTTTGGGATGCAACCATTTAGTAAGGATTTTTCTAATATATCAGGAAGAGTCTCACGTTCTTTGTTAATGCGATAATCGTATCGTCCTGCTACATTAAAATGGTCTATCCATTTTTCAATATATGTCTTTACTTCAAAATAATCATATTTTTTTAAACGATATAAGTCAATTAGTGTTTTTTCGGTGCTTTTGGGGCGCATTTTTATCTCCTATCATGTGTTATAAATTTTTATTTTACTCATTAACATCTACTAAACGTAGCCAGATTTACTTTCATTTTAATTATACCCTTAAAGAAAAATCGGCAAGAATAATCCTGCCGATTTTCTACTAACTATTCAAAAACCTATTCGCAAAATCACATCTTTGATGCTGCTATTTTGCAATAACTCATCTTATAATATCGTGATCCTGAAGCACTTTCTCAATTACTGTTCCATGAATAACATGAAGCAGAGGCTTCTTTAATGCATTCAGCGGTCCTGGCAGCTGGATATCAAGCGGAGACTTGCCATCCATGAGCTTTACAGAGCTGTCAAGCAGTTCACGAATATCATATACGCTGCCCCATACTTCCGGAACACCTCTGTCTACACCAAGCAGTCCATAAACAGCTTCCATAGCTGTTCTTACAGAATATTCTGTGGTGAATACAGTGTCGCGAGGTGTATCAGCAAACTGACCTAAGAATGCGAAGTTTACGCAGCCATCCGGGATAACATCAGGGCGATCCCCCTTTGTACGCGGCATGAAGAATGCAGTGATATATGGCATCATGGTCGGTACGCAGACTGCACTGTTCTCAGCGAGCTCTGGGATCTGATCAGTCGGAACACCTAAATGATACAGCCACTCTTCTGTGATTTCCTTACCTGTACACTCTCTCATTGGCTTCTTAACAAAGTTGCCTGGCTTATCTGTAAACAGACCATATACCCATACGCAAACCTTGTCCTTATCCTGTGTCTTGAACTGTCCCTGACGGTTAATTGTCCAGCTTAACAGCCAATTAGAATCTACGCAGCTTACAATACCACCAGTTACAACGTTTCCTGTTTTCGGATCACGCTTGCAGATATCAGTGATATATGGAATAATCTTGTCGTCAAGTGTAGTAACGGTAGCAGACTCCCAGTTTGTCTTTGTAATATCGGAACAGAATTTTTCTGGATGACCAAAGGACGGATCCTGCTTTGCGATATTCTTCCAAAGATTCCAACAGCCACTTGTGCGAACCTCTGCATCTCCATTCGGTGCATGATTCTGATCACCGTAAATAGTACCCTCTGTACAGCTTCCGTTTGTGACGAATACAAGATCGTTTTCTGTCAAAACAATACCCATCTCAACGCCATGCTCCTTGCACTCAATTGCAGATGCAATCTTCTTTCCATCCTTAAATTCGAAAATAACATTTGTTACTTCAACGCCAAATCTAAATTCAACGCCAGCAGCCTCAAGGTACTTCTGCATTGGAAGAATCAGAGATTCATACTGATTATACTTTGTGAATTTAAGTGCACTGAAATCCGGAAGACCAGAAATATGATGAATGAAACGCTGGAAGTAAAGCTTCATCTCAAGTGCACTGTGCCAGTTTTCAAATGCGAACATGGTACGCCAGTACAGCCAGAATGTAGAATTGAATACTTCATCATCAAATACATCTTCGATTGTCTTATCATACAGATCTTCATCCTTTGTCATGAAAAGCTTCATGATTTCCATACAGCCCTTCTGACTTAAGTTGAACTTGCCATCGGTATGAGCATCTTTTCCACAATCCTCTGTTGCACGGCACAGGGAATAATTTGGATCATGCTTGTTCAGCCAATAGAACTCATCCAGAACAGATGCATTTGGAACTTCAAGAGATGGAATACTGCGGAACAGATCCCACAGACACTCAAAATGATTTTCCATCTCACGTCCGCCTCTCATGATATAACCACGGGACGGATCGAAGATACCATCACATGCACCACCGGCAATATCCATAGCTTCCAAAATATGAATATGAGATCCAGGCATCTGACCATCACGTACTAAGAAGCAAGCTGCAGATAAAGCAGCAAGTCCGCTTCCTACGATATAGGCATGCTTTTCATCAACACCTTCTGGTTTCTCTGGTCTTGCGAATGCTTCATAATTACCATTTGTATAATAAATTCCCTTGCTGTTCTTATTATATTTGCCGCGCTCAGTATTTCTGTAATTGCTGTTCTGGGCAGCCTGCTGTTCAAGAACCTGCTTCTCGTTTTCCTTCTTCTTTAGTGCCAGATATGCTGCACCTACTCCTGCTGCAACTGCTGCTGCTTTTCCTAATGTATTTTTCTTTTCTGACATCATCAGTACCACCTTTCATTGTTGTTTTATCTTGATGGTCTTATCTTAACTCATAAAATAAAAAAGATACATATACAAAAAATGATTAATGACAAAAAACTAATCAACCCCCTTATTTTGATAAAAAAATCACTGGTTTTGCCTTTTTTAACTTATTATGGATTATTTTTTGCTATCAGCGAAGTTTTGAAGTGAATTTTTAATATTTCCATTCATTGTGATACAGATATCATTCGCAATCTCATGATAATTCTCCTTCATGCCCTTTTTGATCCAGTCGAGCATAACACCGACAAAGCTGTATTTATAAAAGTCTGCGATAAAGCTTTGCTCACTGGCAGTTATGTTCATACCCTTAGAGCATTCCTTAATAACATTCATGATTAAATCACGTGTTAGTCTGAAAAGATAATTTTCAATCTGCTCACGGCTCAGTGCATGATACACGTTCATGATAAACGGCTTATTCTCCATGACAGCCTCGAAGATCTGTACTAACCCCTCCTGCCAAGTTTCATATGTTTTCTTTCCCTGTAAGGCTCTTGAGGCGTCCTCATAGCAGGACCATTCAACAAGATCGTAGATATCTTTAAAATGGTAATAAAAAGCCATGCGTGTGATGCCGCAATCATTTGTCAGATCTGTAATGGTGATTTTGTCAACAGGCTTTTTTAATAACAAATTTTTCAAAGAAGCTTCCAGTGCAAGTTTAGTAGAGTTGTTTGGCATGAGTGTCACCTTATCCTTTCTGTTAAATTGTGGGGTTTATTGGCTTTTATTTTAGCATACCATATAAAAAAAGGCTAATGATTTTTCGAAAAAGTACAGTTGACAGATGAGTGACATTGTGATATTATATGAAAATAGTATGCAACTGTTAGTGACCGTGCAAGTTTGTACCGGAATGCATTCCCGGGGTTGTACTGGTTTCGACGGGGGTTTTGAAGTTAGAGTAGCCATCCGTGGTCCGGATCCACGTTAAAAGTCGGATTTAAATATAAACGCTAACAACGAATTAGCATACGCTGCCTAATGGCAGCTGTCAGCCTTAAGTCACCTGCTGCTTAAGAATCTGGCATCGACTTTGCAGGGCACCTTACCGCCTAAGCTTTGCGGTGGTAAGAGATTTATGAAGCTACTGAATCTGGCAGCCTGTTGTTCGGCAGTCGGATGAGGGAATGAATGTAGAGCAACTGTAATGGGAGAAGCTTTAATGAATGGGCTTTCGGACAGGGGTTCGATTCCCCTCAGCTCCACTAAAAAAGA
>QWCY01004573.1_pt1 | contig 14197 bp, 15 predicted proteins | sample 1972631 | NCBI WGS metagenome assembly QWCY01 (sample SAMN09866696, study PRJNA288562) | Human gut metagenome isolate pre1_stool, whole genome shotgun sequencing... | isolation source: gut | host: Homo sapiens | place: USA: California
GGTAAAATGACTATCTTTGCTCATTGTTATGTTTTATATTAGTAAAAACAAAGATAACCAAAAGGGCTGACACCTCGTGAGAAGTGTCAGCCCTAAATTATTTTGTTTAATAAAGTTTTACCGGACAGCAATATTATCTCTCTCGGACAACTGCAAGAAAAAGGTGGATTTATGTAGATTGATGGTAAGTGGTTGAGAATATGAGAGAAACACGTTTTTTTGCCGTGAACTGCTTTGGCATGGAAAGTGCAGAAAACGTGGATTTGTGCAGAAGATGCGTTACCAAATCGTTATCCAAATACAAGCAAACGATGACAGGTAACAGAAAGCAATAAGCACAATGGTAACGGCATCTGTCATTACGGTGTTTATGCGCTGAATCACAATGTTTTGCATACCTGAAAACGCTTCAAAAACGGGTAACTTTGCCCACAAAAACAGAAGCGTATGCAGAAAGACAAAATGAAGGTGTTGCTCTACCTCAAAAAGAGCGGTTTGGATAAGTCGGGACAAGCTCCAATTATGGGGCGAATAACCTACAATCGCACGATGGCTCAGTTTAGCAGTAAACTCTCTTGTAATCCTAAGTTGTGGAATACTCGAGAGAGCCGCCTAAACGGCAAAAGTCGTGAAGCAGTAACTACCAATGCAAAGTTGGAGCAGTTGCTCCTTTCCGTACAGAGAGCGTATCAAACTCTATGTGATAGAGGAATTGAGTTTTCTGCCAAAGAGATCAAGGAGCAGTTTCAAGGCTCAATGCAGAACCGCACTACGTTCTTACAGCGATACGACCAAATGGTGGAAGAAGAGAAGAAACTTGTCGGGGTGGAGATTTCGAAACGCTGGCACTCGGTCTACTATATGATCAAGAAGCACCTGCAAGTCTTTATCCAAGAGCGATACCACACAAACGACATTACTTTTGGGCAATTAACCGAGGACTTCTTGGACGGCTTGCATCAATATAGTGTCGGTAGACATGGTCATTCTCAGAGTTACTATCGCAAGATGACTTTGGCTGTAAAGAAGGTATGCCGTTTGGCTTTTCGTGAAGGACTGATTGACCGCCCTCTCTTTGATCTTGTCAAAATAGACCGAGGAGAGAGCAAACTACCGAGAGCATTGGATTGGTCTTCTTTAGAGAAGATTTTGAATGTTCAATTAGAAGATTACGAGGTAGAATTGTCTCTTGCTCGCAATCTCTTCCTCTTTACATGCTACACAGGTACAGCCTTCTGTGATATGATGAACCTGAGCAAAGAGCATCTTGTACAGGATGATGCAGGAGCAATGTGGCTGAAGTTTAGACGGCAGAAGACTGATACCCTCTGTCGGGTAAAACTTCTTCCCCAAGCTATTGCTTTGCTCGATACCTATCATTCGGAAGAACGAGATAGATTGTTACCGACAATTACTTATGAGACCTACCGATTTTTGCTCAAAGCCTTACAGCTGAAGGCTGGAATATCTATTCCCTTGACCGCACATGTCGGAAGGCACACCTTTGCCACCTTGATAACCTTAGAGAATGGAGTGCCGATAGAAACCGTGAGTAAAATGCTTGGGCATAGCAAGATTGAGACTACTGAACGATATGCTCATGTAACACCAACGAAAGTATTCGAGGAGTTTGGTCGCTTTCTCTCTTTCACCTCAGATTTAACCCTTAGCCTTTAAGATTATGCGTAGCACATTCAATATCCTATTCTACATCAATCGTAGCAAACTGAGAACAGATGGCACTACGGCTATCCTTTGCCGTATTACGATAGACGGATCAAAAGTAGTAATGTCCACAGGAGAAAGTATCTCTCCCAAAGATTGGAGCGTGAAGCGACAAGAGACGAATGACAAGAAACAGAATCAACGCTTGCAATCGTTTAGAGAGAAGATAGAGCAGGGATATAATGCATTGCTCTTGCAATTTGGTGCAGTGAGTGCCGAGTTGCTTAAGAACCATCTACAAGGAGTTGGAGCAAATCCGACCATGCTACTTGCTCTTAGCCGAGAGGAATTGTCGATAGTTCAATCTACAAGAGCATTAAACACCTACCAAAGTTGCCGTTGCTATCATAGGCAACTGGAATTGTTCGTAGAGAGTAAGGGAGAAGAAGACATTCTTCTTACGACCCTTACCATGGAGTTTTTCGATGATTATCGTATCCATCTCAAGCGAAAAGGCTATGCCTTATCGACAACGAAACAAACTCTCTTTTGGCTAAGTCGGCTGATGTATAGGGCGGTAAGTCAGCAAACCATTCGATACAATCCTTTTGAGGATGCGAAGTATGAGCGAGTAGAGCGAAAGATCCGCTGTTTGGGCAAGACGGATATTGCTCGCATTTTGGCTATGCCCCTTCAAAATAAGGAAGCGGAGTTTGTGCGGAGGATATTTCTTTTCTCTGTATTCACAGGCTTGGCTTTTGCAGATGTGAGCAAGTTGCGGTACTACGATATTGAGACGAATAGTGCTGGGGTACGTTATATTCGTCAGTACAGAAAGAAAACTGATGTAGAGAGCATTACACCACTGCACCCGATAGCTGAGCAGATACTCTCAATATTCCCTGCAAAAGATAAGAAAGAAGACAGCCCCATTTTTGAAACATCGCTCAGCCGAATACAGATAGGGACGCACCTCAAAGCGATAGGTTTGGCTTGTGGAATTCGGCAACCGCTTTCCTTTCATGTCGGTCGCCATTCATTCGGCACGCTCACATTGGAGGCAGGAGTGCCGATTGAGAGTATTGCCAAGATGATGGGACATGCCTCCATTGCCAGCACTCAGATCTATGCTCAGATTACGGACAGCAAGATTTCAAAGGATATGAATAAGTTGATAGAGAAAAAGTGTAAAATATTAGCGAATTCTTGGTGTCAGATAAGAAATAAAATAGCAAAATAGAGTCTCATATCGTTATGGAGGGAGTGGAAAGATACTTTTCTCTCTCTCCATAAATAACGGTGTACATCACAAGTTGTCTAATATGTGCAGTCCATAAAAAATCAAAGTTATATTTTAATTTCTGCACATTATACTATTTTAGTCTCACTTTGTCGTATTCACTACTCACATAATCAAAGAAGGACGAAAGCAAATATAAAGTTATCCAAAGGAAGTCCAAGAGGAAATATATAGAAACTCCTCGATATGTTAATTTTATAATAAAAGAAGAAGTTTCCCATATTGTTTTCCATGTATCTACATATTTTATCGAAATTCTCTCTTTGATGTATAGATATACTTCATGGAACGGGATACTAAGCAATGATGCAGAAAGAAGCAAAATACATAGTAAAGCTAACACTATAATATAAAATGAAAGAGTGGTTGCCTTTTTATAATAGTTCTTCAATCTCACTCCTATCGGCATTAATTGAGCATTGACCTCCATTTTATATGGACTAAAATCAGTCTTCTGGAATTTGTCAATTAACATTAGAATAAATGAGAAGAATAAACCTACAAAAAGTGATAGAGCAGATACAACATATCCAGCAAACTCCCTACTAAATCCACCTACTGTTGTAATTGCTGTCACGACAGAAATCATTAATATATACCATTGGATTTTGGTGAGATAACATCGAGGTTTATTCTTTTTTATGCTTAATTCGGAACTACTAACACCTGCATATTGGTAATAATGCGCATCACGAACTAACGTTTTGAATGCTTCTTTAAAATTCATGAATCTCCTGATTTATATTCCTCTCTGTTTTAATTTCAGTTAAAAGATTGTGGCAATACTTCTGTATCGCCACAAAATCAGGAAGACCTGTTTGTTCGTCAGAAGTAATACCTTCATCTGAAAGATAAATAGTTGGTCTTATACTTTGAATATCCTTCGCAATATCATAATTGGCATTCCTACCCTGTTCATCTGCAGTATATATGCGCCCCTTACCTTCACCGAGAGCCTGATCTTCAAGTTTCATTTCAGATACAGCCTGCATAATTTCTCTTGTGCCATCAGAGTTAATAGGAAGTTTTTGACTAACTGGTCTAACACGTACCTCTACCTCAAATTCCTGTGCAGCTTCAGTTGCATTGGTGCGAAGACTTTCTGATAGCGGTAATGGTGCTGTAAAACTAAACATTCTTATGGCTGCGGATTTCTCATATTTTTCTTTGAGTCGCTTTGGCACAAATGGCTCTACATCTACATTGAAGAAGTTGTCACTCCCACCAAACAATTCTTTAATAAACTCGTTTACAGGTCCCTGAATACTTTCTTCTGTATAAGATTGACATAGTAATACTGCATACTTGTCATTTAAGACGGGGTTCAGAAGAATGTAGTATTTATCCAAAACTGCGTAATTTGGTTTTATTTCAGCCTTCTCTTCTATTTTTTCTGTATCTTGATACTCTCTTAAGATACCATACTTGCCACCTTCTATAACTCCATCTATCATCCATTTGTCTGAATAAAGTTTCATCGGCAGCATATTACTATCATCAATACCAATTACTTTTTTACTTTTATCGTCCTTATGAAATTTGTCCTGCCCCACACCGTTAACAAATGAACTAAAAAGATATTCCATGAGACTATTATCTGATAAATCAGACTGAGTGGAATATTTTTCCTTTAAGAAATCTCTAAAGGTTTTATTTTCGTCTTGCTTTTTAGGCTTAAGACCAATTATATAAACATTGAGTTTTGGATTATGAGCCATAATATATGATATTTATAATATACTTTCCATTTTTTTAATTGCCTCCTGCTCTTTGAGATAGGCTTGGTAGCGGAGTTCATTGGCTTGAAGTACAAGGTCATTGATGCGTTGTTGTATTGCTTCGTCTTGAAGCAATGGAATAGGGACTTCAGCAAGTTGCTTATCATCTATTTCGTCAACAACAGCTCCATAAGTGTGCCGCACAATTAAAGGTAAAGCATAGTTTGTAGACAACCAAGCATATATATAGCCTGCCAAGTCTTTATTTCGAGGTGATAACCTTAAACAATGTTCGTTTGCAACCCAACCTGTCCAATGTTTAGGAACGATCATAATTTTTCCAATGGTACCACTTCTAGTTATCAGACACATGTTCTCTTCCAATGAAAGCTCTTTCTCGATTCTATCGGCATGCTTGCCGAAGGAAAGATACTTTTCTCCAGAAGGATTAAGTTGCAACAGCTGTTTGCCACCAAAGAAAGGTACTCCTTGCTCTTTCTCTACATAGATGCGTTTGAAACGACCTGGAAGAATAATATCTTTGGATATACGCGGATCTCCAAGCGTAGTTACTTCCTTGGCATACTTCGAGATAAGGTTAATTATCTCGTCTACTTCGGGCAAGTGATAAGAGGCATCAAGGCGATTATTGAGTTTAGAGAGAGGCACTGTGTAATTGCGGAAGCCAGCTTCTGGAGCGTAATATTGGGGTGTGAGATTTGGTCTTTCGGGTATTTGTAGTGCATCATAAAGCAACTGCTGTGCTTCATCAATAAGTGCGTTCGACTGGTCACGCAAATCGTAAGATGCCACAATGGCTTCATGAATCAGTCTTTTTATCTCTTCTGGTGCATTGGGAATGGGAATATTACAGAGGTGTTCAGGCTCAATTTCATCAACAACTGCACCATAAGTAAACGAACGAACTATCGCTTTTCCTATTTCTGTAGCAAAGAAAGCGTAAATATAGCCAGCATTTTCAGCAGATATCCGAATAGCATGTTCGCTGATGCAACATTTTCTGAGCGTATTGTTAACATAGGTAATATTTCCTATAGTACCAGAACGAGATAATAAAATTTGTCCATCTTTTACTCCATATTGTTTGGTGTACTTCTTATCTACAAATTTTTGAGGGATAGGTTTAATTTCAAGCATCTCAGAGCTACCCAAAAAAGGAACTCCTTTGGGTAAGTAATTCCTTTTAGCTCTTGGTCCATAATATGCATCTTTCACTAATCCGTTCTTTCCCCACAGATACACCCAACCATAAAGGTTTTGATATACCTTGTTAAGTGCTTTGATTGCTTCTATGTCGTAGGCAGAAGCATCAAGTCGTACCCCGTTTCTTTGCATTTGCGATAAAGAAATGGTACAAAATCTTAACGGAGAAGGCAACAAAAGAGGGTCTATCTGTCGCTTGGATTCTGATTGCTCGATAATAGGGTTTGCTGTGCTTACCATGTTATGCCATTTTCACGTTTCCACTTATTAAACACATCAGCCACCAGTATGGTCTGGTCGTTGACTATCTTCTCTTCAAAAGTCTCTTGGCGATAGCTCACATTACCCTCGCCATCTACCTCTCGCACTTGGTTTTCCTCGTGATGCAATATAAGATTACCTTCTTCATCTCGCTTATATATAGTATTGCCACGTTTATCGTGTCCGATGTGGTCTATCATAGCCATAAATATATTGTAGTCAGGAATGGTACCTAACTTTTCTTCTTCGGCTATTTCTACATCACTCTTTTTAACTACAAAAAGAATAGAACATTGAGTTCCATTGTGAGGTTGGAAGGTGTCAGCATGAAGGTCTATGCTGGCTATGATATGTGTTTTGCGCATAAGCCATACACGAATAAACTCTAAACCAGGAGAACTAAAAATGCTATCAGGCAATACAATGGCTGCACGTCCTCCAGACTTGAGTAACTGAATGATACGTTCAATGAATATTTGCTCAGGAGGTACACTTCCTCGTAAGTTGGTTTCATTCATTTCCCATTTTCCCAACACCTTTGTCCAAGTATGTGCAAGTTCAAATTGCTCAAGTATAGACTGATCATTAATAGGAATTTTTGAGCCAAAAGGAGGGTTGGTTACAATCACATCAAACAGCCCTATTGTCTTATGATTGAGAATGGATCCTTGAGGTAAATCCATTTTTTGTTCCAGCATTGACTTTTTCCCTTGCTCCCATAATTGCGGAGGTAGTAAAGTGTTGAGCTGTATGATGTTCCCACTACCATCATTGTTCATTACCATATTCATCTTTGTAGCTTTAACAAGGTCGGGATTGATATCAAAGCCAAAGAAGTTTTCAGCTGCTATACGAGATATTTCCTCATTAAAAGCATTGCGGATAACAGGAGTCCAATCTTCCATATTTTCTCCATATTCCTTTTGCATCTTAGCCTTAATGGTTGCAATCACCGCATTCATAGCCGTAACGACAAAGCCACCTGTGCCACAGCTACTATCCAAGACTTTCTCACCCTCTTTGGGATTGAGCATAGCTACTGCCATTTGCATTACATTACGTGGAGTAAAGAATTCACCACGATCACCACGTAGATTTGAACCTACAATTTCTTCGTAAGCCTTACCTTTAAAATCAATACGAGTATCAAGTAGTGAATACTTTTGGAGTTCACCCACTATTTGAGTAACAGTACGTGGCTCAAGTTTTATAAGATCATTTGCCTCAAATATCTTACCATTACGCTTCTTTACTTCCTCAAATATTTGTGCTATGCGTTTATAAACAGAGGCTTGCCCATCTGGATAGTTTCGTTCGCTTGATGTCGTATAAAATTCGATAGGTTTGGTTACATTTCGCTCATCAGTAATCTTACAGAAGATGATCTTGAGGAACTCAAAGAATGCAGCTTGTTTAGAATGTCCCTCATTGACAGAAATAATATCGTGACAAGTACGGAACGTGAAAAGTAAGTTGTCATCCGTAGCTTTAGAGAGTTTCTTGCGTTGTGGTCTCTCATTTTCATTATTACTACCATCTGCCGAAGGTATGTCATTACATTCCTCATAATGGATTATACCATCAGGAGCGATAATCTTCTTATATACGGTTTTATGTTTGCCATTTGTCCACATCCCCCATAGGCAATTGGCACAAGAAGCCATATAGGTTTTTAATTGAGCTACCCCTTCTCCCTTATCAGTAGGTTTGACAGATTCTTTTTTACACTCAATAATGAGTCCTATATGTTGTTGATCTTTTCGTTCCTCCTTAGTTGCATTTTCTGGAAATACCACAATATCTGCGCGTTTCTTCCCATTTCCCATTTTAATAGGAAACTCTACGGCAATTTGCTCCTTTGAATATTTATGTTCGATAACCAAACGCTTCTCTACAGTTTGACGCACATATTCTTCGGGAGTCTCTTTTCTTATTGTGCCATCAATATAATCTCTTACTTTCCCTTCTGGGATTATTTGAATAATTGTATCTGTCATAATTTATACTATTAAATCTTTTGGTGAAACTCCGAGCAAGTCTGCCACTTTGAAGATGGTGGCAAGATTCGGTTGTTTGCGGTTGCAAACATAGGCATTGGTCATGCTGAAACTCATACCAAGTTGCTTGGCGAGCCACGTTTGAGTGCGACCTTTTTCTTTCAACTTGCCTTTGATAAGGTTGCTATGTCCGATGTTTTCTGCCATAAGATTGTACGTTTGTCAATTTAATCATACAAATATATGAACTTATATTGAATAAAACGAAGAAAACGGCAGCTTTAACACAATGAATACGATATTATTACTTTGAGGTGGGGGTATGGTGGTACTAATCATATCAAAATGAGAAAAACACCTATCATTGTTGTATAAAGTAGTTTCCCAATACTTGCTCCTGATATACAACAAAAACTCTCGGAACAGATGTCCAAGAGTTTTGAGTTGTGTAGAGAAGTCAAGGCTTTGCTTGATAAAGCAAAGGTTATGATAGCATATGTTATAGCGAACTTCGCTTGACATAATTCTCTTGTAGTATCCTATTGAGATCGGAGAGTCTATAGAGGATCTTGCCAGCAATTTGGGTGTAGGGGAAAATGCCTTTGTCCCGATAGTCCTGCAAGGTGCGTGGAGAAAGGAAAAGCCTTTCGCAGACCTCTCGACCTGTGAGGTAGAGTTCGCCATCAAATAGAGGACGATGTGTCTGTGCTGTGGTTCGCACACGCTTTGTAAGGTTTCTAATGCCCGAAATGAGTTGCTTCATTTCGGGTGTTTCTTTGTTGATCGTTTCAAACTCCATAGTCGTTTAGCTTTTACGAGGGTTAGACTTCGAGAGGAGAACTTCCACGTCCTCACGCTTATAGTAGCACTTATGCCCAATCTGAATAAAGGGCAACACGGAAGTATCCCGATAATGTTGCAGTGTCCGCTTACTGATGTTCAGTATTCGGCACACATCCCCATTGTGCAATAGGTCGGGTAATTCGGCAGGTGGAGCAAAGTGCTCGTTGAAGCAGTCTGTGAGTTCCACGATACTCTCTTTCAGTTCCTCCCAAGCGGAGGTGTCAATGGCTGTAAATCTCATTTTCCGTTGTTGTTTTATTTGCGTGATTATTGATTTCTGACGCAAAAGTAAGCAGTGGATTTCGATTTCCGAAGAGGTCGTGATAAGCAGGGAAGAAGAGGGAAACGGCAGGAAGTCCACACATCATATCTCCCCTATTTTTCCCTTTTCAAATCCTCTTGCATCGCTCTAAAAGTCATTTGTTCCTTACGAAAAGTGCAAAACTCTGCGAATCGTTGCAGACCTCACACTTTCTCACCGTACTATCCGCACACTTATTTTGCCCCTTTTCCTCCATTGTTGGGCGAAAAGGGGCTTTCTCGTTGTGTCGTAGCAAAGAAAAGTGATGTACTTTGATGCAAGAACACCGCCACCTTTGGCTCTGCGAAAAAGCCTGCCTAACTTGGCTTTGGTAATCGAGAACGTGCCAAATATCAAAACCAAGTAATAGAAAGCAATTCGCACAATGAAAAGAGAAAACTGCGACAACACCTCAAAGAACATCCAAATAGAGGAGTTCCTTTCGGAGCGATATGAGTTCCGTTACAATACCGTCTTAAACCGAGCCGAGTATTGCCAAAGAGGAACGGGGAACTATGTGGCGATAGACCGCTACTGCATCAACACGCTTAAACGAGCCTTGAATAAGGAAGCCAACGTACAGACTTCATCAGAAAACTTATACAGTATCATAGAAAGCGACTTCTCTCCACGGATCAATCCTGTACAAGCCTATTTCCACAGTTTACCTGCTGTAGACGCAGTGAAGCAAGAAGCAATAACTGCACTTGCTAATTGTGTAATCGTAGCCAATCCCGATAAGTGGAGGGAATACCTTACCAAATGGTTGGTGGCGGTAGTCGCCAATGCGATGGATGACAAGCAGTGTTGTAACCATACTTGCCTTGTATTGACGGGTGAACAGGGAAAATTCAAGACCACATTCCTTGACCTCCTTTGTCCGCCAGCCCTATCCGACTACCGCTATACGGGAAAGATATACCCACAGGAGAAAGATGTGTTGAGCCTTATCGGTCAAAACCTCATCATCAACATTGACGACCAACTCAAAGCCCTCAACAAGCGAGATGAGAACGAACTGAAGAACCTCATTACCTGTCCACAGGTGAAGTATCGTATGCCTTACGAGAAGCATATCGAGGAGCGACCACACTTGGCGAACTTCGTGGCTTCGGTCAATGGCAACGATTTTCTCACCGACCCGACAGGAAGCCGACGTTTCCTACCTTTTGAGGTATTGGCGATAGATATAGACCTAGCCAAGACAATCCCAATGGATGCTGTGTATAGCGATGCCAAAGCACTACTAAAAAGCGGATTTCGCTATTGGTTCAATGATGAGGAGATTATCGAACTGCACCATAATAGCGAAGCCTTTCAAGTCTATACGACTGAAATGGAACTATTGCTCCGCTATTTCACCCTTCCAACGGAAGCGGAGAAAGCCACCAAGCGATTCTATATGACCAATTCGGAGATAGTGGGGTATCTCTCCTGCTATACCCGACAGCAGCTCTCTCCCAAGCGGATGGGCGAAGCCTTGCGAAAGGCTGGTTATACAAGGGAGTGTCGCAGGGTAAACGGCAATCCCGTATATGTCTATGCTGTTCGCAAGATTCATCCCGAGCAGCCGCCATAGCACTCTCTTACTATCTCCCTTCACTATACTCATTTCTCTTTTCCTTTCTATTCTCCTTACTACATTACTACAACTAAGGATAATACAGTGAAAGAGAAAGGATTGCAGGAGGTATTCATATTGCGACGCAGCTTACTACCATCTTTCTACGCTTCTACAGCAGAATGAAGATGGCATGGTGTAGACATAAGTTGTAGAAGGATGAAATCGAATGAAGTGTTACACTTTTCTCTTTCATTGTCAATTACTTATCCGATTGTCGAAAGGTAGTAAGATAAAAACGGAAAAACTCCGAAAAGGGAAAATCATCAGCAGAAAAACAATCCTTCGTCAGCCGAAGGTAAAACGACTATCGGGTGAAGACAAAAGAACCATCAACTGAGAATTAGCTCCCCGAGTTATTTATTCCATTTTCAAATAATCAAGAAATAACTATAGCAATGAACTACGAATATTATGACCTGCAACACATCAAGAGTATCTCCATAGCGGATTACCTGAATGCTCGTGGCATGCAGCCTATCAAGAGATACAGCAGCTATGCCCTTTACAATGCACCCTATCGAGAAGACCACAATGCCAGCCTAAAAGTGGACTTCGCACACAATCTCTGGTATGACTTCGGCTTGGGCAAAGGTGGCAGCATCATAGACCTTGTGATGTTGTTGCAAAGGTGCAATGCTCACGAAGCAATGAGCCATTTGGCAGGGAACGCTCTTTCCTTTCATCGTGCAATTCCTTCAAAGGGAGAAATATCAAAACAATTCCCAAGCACAAGGCGCATTCTCGGCATCAGTGAGGAACTACCCCCACACCTGCAACGCTATTTGCAGGAGGAGCGGAAGATTGACCTTTCGCTTGCCAAACACTATCTGCGTTCCGTGTGCTATGAGGTGGACGGAAGAACTTACACTGCCATAGGATTTCCCAATCGAACAGGAGGATATGAACTCAGGGACAACGGTCATTTCAAAGGGACAATCGCTCCGAAAGATATTTCCGTTATCGGTAGTGAGGAGGGTGCAAAAGACACCACACACAACATTTTTGAGGGCTTTGTTGATTTCCTGTCCTTTCTCACGATGAAAGGAAAAGAAACCATCTCACCCTCCATCGTGCTGAACTCGGTCAGCAATCTTTCACGAGCTATTGCCTATCTTCACGAGAACGGCATTGATTCCGTTCGAGCTTTCCTTGACAACGACCAAGCAGGACGACAAGCCCTCCAGTCTTTACAATCGGCTGGTATCAAAGTAGAGGATATGCGCCGACATTATGGCAGATATAAAGACCTGAACGAGTATCACGTTTCTCGCCAGAAAGTGATGGAGCAAAAACAGAAGGAACCGCAATCGGTCGTCAAGCGTGGATTTCGCAGATAAGGCAAAAGAGTGCAATTAAAACCAAGTATCAACTGGGTATCCTTAGGGACTAAAAGAGAACAAGAGGCAGACAGATAGCTTTGTTTCAAGAGCAATGGCAGTTTTCCCAACTGCAAGTTTCCTAAAAAGAAACTTAGCAACAAAGCTTCTGTGCATTCAGAGAATGCAAACACCTCAAAGGGGAGTTTCGGATTGGGCGGAGCGGCATTTAGAAGAAATGCCATAGCTCATTAGGGCATTTTCTTCACGCTCCACTTGCGTTACTGCTAAAAAAGCCCTTCTGAGCCAAGGGACTCCGCCCCTTTGGATACCCTTAAAACAATATTCAACTTATGGGCTACGCAGTATTACATATAGACAAAGCTCGTGGCAACGACTCGGCAATGACCGCACACATCGAGCGTACATTCGTGCCAAGTAATGTCGATGCAACTCGCACACACCTCAACCGTGAGTTGGTGCAATTTCCTGCAAATGTCACCAACCGCACGGAAGCCATAGAACACCGCATCTCCACAGCAAACATCTACCGTAAGGTGGCAGACAACCAAGTCAAGGCACTTCGCTTTATCCTCTCAGGGTCGCACGAGGATATGCTCAAACTTGAAAGCGATAATCGCTTAGGAGAATGGTGCGACAGCACGATGCAGTGGCTTTACACCACCTTTGGAAAGGAAAATGTAGTGGCAGCCACACTACATGCAGACGAGGAAACTCCGCATATTCACGCAACGGTAGTCCCCATCGTACAAGGGGAAAGACGGAAAGCCAAGACAGAAGCTGAGAATGGCAAGCGAAAGTACAAGACAAAGAAAGGCAAGGTACGACTTTGTGCAGATGATGTGCTTACTCCTAAGAAATTAGAGGAGTACCAAACCACATACGCAGAACAGATGAAAGCTTTCGGGCTGGAAAGAGGGGTGTACGGTTCGGAAGCCAAGCACCGCACCAATATGGAGTATTACAAGGAACTGCTCAAAGAGACGAAACAGAAACAACTTGAGGAGGAAGAGTTAATCAAGAAAATCAAGGAGTTGGAGAAGCAGGCAGGGAAACTTCGTGTAAAGGGGACACTCTACTCGCTTTTTGGGAATACGGAACTTGACAAGGCAGAAAAACGCGTCGGAGAGTTGGAATGGGAGATGGAGCAACAGAGGTTTCTTTCTGAAAAGGAGAATGCCGAAATCCGTAAGGAGGTTATACTCCTGCAAGATACCGTCAAAGCCAAAGACAAGACCATAGCTGAACAGCAAAAGGAAATCAAGGTGTATGAGGAAGAGCGAGGTTTTATCAAGCGATTCTTTCATAGCTTCTATCTCTTGCTTAATATTCGTTTGATGCTCCGCAAGATGGGATTTGATGATGATACAGTAGTGAAGATGCACCAAAGGCAGGTGGCAGTACGTAGTACGGCTACGGCATATTCAGGAATGTACAAACGCAACTTCACGGAGGAGAATGCAGAACTCCGTATCACGACTAACGAGAAGCGTCAGCCAATTCTTACTATCAATGGACTATCAGTTTCCGATTGGTGCGAACAGAAATGGCAACAACTCATTCACCGTAACCGCTCGCAACGACTGTAATCTCTTTTTTCTTTCACAGACAAGAAGAAAAACACGAAATAACGCTCACTTTTCCACACAAAGTGTTACCTTTGCGAGTGAAATAGTGAGCGTTCTTTGGTTATACAAAGCAATGAACTTTCAAGCATATCGCTCATTTCTAAATCGTTACCTATACGACCTGCATTTAATCGCAGAACCTTGTACTTTAGGCACTTAGCCCGAAATCATATTTTTTATATGGATTGGAGTTAAAATTTGGTAGTGTCCTTAAAAGTGTGTAATTCATCTTTCCTTTCTCTGTACTTGCACTGTTATTTTATTCTTTTCTTTCCAGTTTTTGAATTGATATATTCTCC
>QWCY01004745.1_pt1 | contig 14188 bp, 8 predicted proteins | sample 1972631 | NCBI WGS metagenome assembly QWCY01 (sample SAMN09866696, study PRJNA288562) | Human gut metagenome isolate pre1_stool, whole genome shotgun sequencing... | isolation source: gut | host: Homo sapiens | place: USA: California
ACACCAGCACCACCCCAACCGACAGGATACCGTGTTTCAATCAGTTCTACCGCCCTGCGGTACATTTCGTTTTCGATTTCATAGTTTCTCATATAAATCACCATGCCAACTTCTGAATTGTTGAGCTGAGTATACCATACTCTATGAAGAATAGCAAAAGGCAGGATACCACTACCATAGTGATACCCTTCCTTTACTATTGTGCGACCGCTCGGACTTGCGCTGGCGGGGAAGATACTCCGGCAGGCGGTGCTTTCTTGGTAGACGTTCCTAGGGGTCCAGAAACCGCGGGCTAAGCAACAGCCCAACTGGGCTGATTGCTTACTCTGCCGACTGGCGTCGTCAGAGCCGCCCTGTTCGAGTCCTGTACCGTCCTGCTCTGACGTGAGACAGTGGCAGACGCAATAAAAAAGCCCCTAACTTTCGTTAGAGGCTTTCGTTTGGTGGACGGTACAGGACTCGAACCTGTGACCTCCTGCACGTCAAGCAGATGCTCTACCAGCTGAGCTAACCGTCCAGATGTCGTATCGACTTGATTATGATACCACACCTTTGGCCGGATTGCAAGCTTTTTTTGCAAATTTCTGCAAAAATCATTGCAGGGCCTTCCGGATGATGTTGTAGAGCACGGGTTTCATGGCGTCGATGTGGTCGGGCTTGCCTTCGAGGCTCGGTCAGGCCGGCCATTTCGGGGCTGGACATGATGGCGTGGAGCAGTTTGCACATCAGCGGCTCGGCCTCGCCGGAGGCTTCGATCTTGTCCAGCCCCGGCCAGACGAAGCTGCGCTCCAGAAAACGGAGCATCAGGGTGTCGGTCCGCAGAGCCTCGATGATGTGGTCGATGACGAAGATCATCTTGTCGGGAAAATCCATCGGCGCGCTGGCGCGCTCACAGGCCGTCACGGCGTCGTCCAGCAGCTGGTAGCTCACGCGGGCCAGAAGCGCCTGGGTCACAGCACCTTTGTCGGCAAAATAGAGATAGAAGGTGCCTTTGCCCACCTTGGCGCGGGAGGTGATATCCTCCACGCTGGTCTTGGATGCGCCCCGCTCCAGGAACAGCTCGTATGCTGCATCCAGAAGCGCCCGGCGCTTTTCCTGCTTTTTGCCTTCCACGGTATTCATGCTTTGGGTCGATTCCTCTTTTCTGCGATGTTCTGTCGTGTAAACATTATTTTAGCAATGCTTTCCTCCCGGCGCAAGCCCCAAATAGCCGATCGGTGTTAGACAATTTTCAGTGGATGATAAAAAAACTGACGTTTGGTCAGTTTTTGTCTTGACACTTTCCGCCAGCTGGTTATAATAGTGCTTGCTCAGAAGTGACTGCGAGTCATTTTTGAGCGCCAATTCTGTTCCAACATTTCAATGGAGGGTTTTCATGAAAAAGATCGCACAGGGCATTGTGCGTCTGCGCAAACTGATCTTAACAGTAGCCATCCTGCTGTTGATCCCTTCCGCGATAGGCGCCGTTGCCACCCGCATCAACTACGACGTCCTCACCTATCTGCCGCAGGAGCTTGACTCTATGATCGGCGAACGGGCATTGGAGGACGACTTCCATCTGGCCTCCACCGGTATGATCACGGTCGAGGGCCTGCCCACGAACGAGCTCATCGCCATGAAGAAGGACATCGACGCCGTGCCCGGTGTCACCCAGACCTTCTGGCTGAGCGATGTGATCGACCCCAGCATCCCTACCGAGATGCTCCCGGCGGACATCCAGCAGTTCATGTTCGGCAAAAATGATTCCACCATGCTCATCGTCCGGTTCGACGGCCCCAGCGCCAGCGACGAGACGATGAACGCGGTCCAGCAAATCAAGAAAGTGCTCCGGAAGGATACCTTCTTTGGCGGCATGAGCGTCATCCTGCAGGACACCAAGGCCCTGATCAATGAGGAGATGCCGCTGTATATCCTGTGCGCTGTGGGTGCCAGTATGCTGGTGCTGTTCCTCTCGCTGGAGAGCACCATCACCCCGGTGCTGTTCATGCTGGGCCTGCTGTTCCCCATCGCGTACAACTTTGGCACGAACATCTTCCTCGGCCAGATCAGCTACATCACCCAGGCGCTGTCCACCGTGCTGCAGCTGGGCGTTACGATGGACTTCTCCATCTTCCTGCTGCACCGCTATCAGGAGGAAAAAGAGCTTCGCTCCTCCAATGAGGAAGCCATGGTCAGTGCCATCTGCAAGACCATGACCTCCATTTCCGCTTCGTCGCTGACCACCATCGCAGGCTTCCTGGCCCTGTGTGCCATGCGCCTGACGCTGGGCCGCGACATCGGCATCGTCATGGCAAAAGGCGTGGCGCTGGGCGTCATCTGCACCGTCGTCATCCTGCCGGCACTGATCCTGACCTTTGACAAGTGGGTCGAGAAATACAAGCACCGCACCATCATCCCGCAGCTGACCAGGACCAGCTACTTCGTCTCCAAACACGCAGCCCCCATTGTGGCGGTCTTCCTCGTGCTGCTGGTGCCCTTTGTGGCGGCGCAGCAGAAGACCGAAGTCTACTACACCCTGTTCGATTCGCTGCCCCAGGACCTGACCGGCATCGTCGGCACCAACAAGCTGGGCGAGGATTTCGGCATGACCACCTCGCACTTCATTCTGGTGCATGACGACCTGACCGCCACCCAGGTCTCCGACCTGTGCGACGAACTCAAGGACGTGGACGGCATCACGCAGGTCATCAGCCTGGATTCCGTCACCGGCCCCGGCTTTGATACCGGCCTGCTGCCCGACAGCGTGACCGAGATCCTGCAGTCCGGCGGGTACAAGCTCATCCTTGCCAACAGCTCCTATAAGACCGGTACCGACGCCATCAACAACCAGCTGGACGAGATGAACACCGCCATCAAGGCGGTGGACCCCGAAGGTGTCATCACCGGCGAGGGTGCCATGACCAAAGACCTGATCGAGGTCGCGGATGTGGACTTCAAGAACGTCAACGTCTGGTCCATCCTGGCCGTTGCCGCCATCATCCTGATCTCTTTCCGCAGCCTGTCCATCCCGGTGCTGCTGGTGGCCAGCATTGAAGCCGCCATCTCCATCAACATGGGCATCCCGTACTTCACCGGCACCCAGCTGCCGTTCATCGCCAGCATCGTCATCGGCACCATCCAGCTGGGCGCGACCGTGGACTATTCCATCCTGATGACCACCCGTTACCACGAGGAGCGCAGCTACGGCCGCACCCCGAAGGAAGCAGCCCAGCAGTCGCTGGAGCATTGCAGCCAGTCCATCCTGACCAGCGGCCTGACCTTCTTCGCCGCCACCGTCGGCGTGGCGGCCATCAGCAAGATGGAGCTGCTGAAGAGCATCTGCCTGCTCATCTCCCGCGGCGCACTCATCAGCATGGCCGTCATCCTGATCGTCCTGCCCGCTGCCCTGATGCTGCTGGACTGGATCATCCGCCATACCACCCTGCACTGGCTGGTCCCCGAACCCGCCTCGAAATCTGAAAAGGAGTAATCACCATGAAGAAATCGCTTCGCTTCGCCAGTGCGGCGCTGGCGCTGACCCTCGCCGCCAGCATGACGATGCCTGCCTTTGCCGCAGGCAAGTCCGATTTTGCCAAGTCTGAGAACGTCTACGCCGTCATGAACGCCGATGGCTCCATCAAGAGCACCACCGTCAGCGAGCATCTGTACAACGCCAACGGCCTGTCCGGTGTGACCGATGTCTCTTCCCTGACTGACATCCAGAACACCGAGAGCGATGCCGCCTTTACCCAGGACGGCGAAAAGCTGGTCTGGAACACCGACGACACCGACGTCTATTATAAGGGGACCACCGACCGTGACCTGCCCATCTCGGCCAAAGTCACCTATACGCTGGACGGCGTGACCGACAGCCTGGAGAACCTGATGGGCAAGAGCGGCCACCTGACCATTCAAATCGACCTGACCAACAACGAGACCGGCACCGTGAATGTCAACGGCACCGACCGCACCATCGTCACCCCGCTCATCACGGCGGTGGGCGTCATCTTTGGGGAGGACGCCTCCAATGTGACCGCTGAGCACGGCGTGATCGAGTCTGCCGCCAAGAGCAACGTGGCCGCGTTCGTCACCCTGCCCGGCGTGAAGGATTCGCTGTCCGGTCTGCTGCCGGAGGACCTGTCCACGGTGGAAGATTATTTGCAGGACAGCGTGACTGTGGAAGCCGATGTGGAAGATCTGGCAGCTCCGCAGATCATGCTGGCCGCAGCCACCAGCCCCGATGCGCTGGGCACGGACAATGTCTTTGACCTTGACAGCATCAACGAGCTGACCGACGGCATCCAGCAGCTGAACGACGCCATGAGCCAGCTCATGGACGGTGCGTCTCAGCTGGAAGACGGCGTCTCGCAGCTGGCCGGCGGTACGCTGGCTCTGCTGGATGGTGCATCCCAGCTGAAGACCGGTGTTGCCGCGCTGGACAACGGCCTCGGCCAGCTGACCAACGGCCTCGACACCCTGACCTCCAACAATGCCGCCCTGAATGCCGGTGCCCAGCAGGTGGCCGACGGCGTTCTGGCTTCCGCAAACAAGACCCTGATGGAGGGCGGCCTCATCGACACCCCCATGACCTGGGACAACTATGAAGCCGTCATCGACGAAGTCCTGACCATGAACGACAAGACGCTGGCCGCTGCCCGCAAGAAGATGGTCCGCACCATCTGGGAGCAGGCTCCCAACTTCAAGGACAGCCAGCTCGACCTGGCTCTCTACCTTTCCGCGACCAAAACCAATCATGACCTGGAAGCAGCCCTCCGCCTGATGCAGAGCTACGACCCCTCCATGATCTGCGGTCTGGTGCAGCTGCTGACCAATGCCGACGCCCAGCAGATCGCCCACGAGGAGCTCAAGCTGCAGGCCGAGAACAGCGACGATATCGCTAGCGTCCGCGCCCTGAAGACCAGCCTGAGCCAGATCCAGTACTTCGTTTCCAGCGTCAACCAGTACACCAGTGGTGTCGCCACTGCGGCCGACGGTGCCCACTCTGCCAAGGACGGCAGCGCCAAGCTGGCCTCCGGCACCAAGACCCTTTACGATGGCGTGAACACCCTGAACAATGGCGTCAGCCAGCTGACCGACGGTGCCACCCAGCTGAGCGATGGCCTGGTCCAGTTCAACGAGGAGGGCATCTCCAAGCTGACCGGTTCGCTGGACACCGACCAGATCCACGCCCTGAAGACGGTCCTGGACGAGATGACCAGCCGCCTGGAGAACTACACCAGCTTCGCCGGTGCACCGGAAGGCGCTTCTTCCAACGTGAAGTTCATCTATAAGACCGGTGAGACCGTGGCCGCTACCGAGAATACGGCCGTGGCCGAGACTACTACCCAGGAGGGCAGCTTCTTCACCCGCCTGTGGGAGCGCATCGTGAATCTGTTCAAGTTCTAAGTATTTTGAAGTAGAAGTAAAACAGGAACGCCCCCTGGTATCGCAGCGATACCAGGGGGCGTTTTGCTGCCATTTGGCAGGATAGAACGTTCTCAGAACCAGTTGATGTCCACGATGACCAGTTCCGGCGGATTGTTGACGCGGGGGATGCACTTGTCCTTGCCGTCGCCCAGACCGCGGCTGATGACGAGGGAGGTGTCGCCGATCTGATGCAGACCCTCGGTCAGCGTTGGCAGAACGCCCTGATCCGGCGTGTAAAGCCCGCCGATGCCGGGGATGCGGATCATCCCGCCGTGGGTGTGGCCGCAGAGCGCCAGATCGACCGGCACGTCAGAGAAGAAGCCGTCCTCCAGAAAATATTCCGGGTAGTGGACCAGCAGCAGCTTGAAGGCATCCAGCTGCTCAAAACTCTCGAAATATGCACTGGCGTACCGCTCGTAGGAAGCGGGTGCTTCGGCCACGCCGCCGATGGCGATGGTGTTGCCGTTCACCTCCAGCGTCTCGGTCTCGTCTGCCAGGAAGTGGACGCCGATGGCCTCCAGATCTTCCCGGATGGGGGAGTGGTCAAACACGATCTTGGGCCACTCGTGGTTGCCGGGCACATAGTACACCGGCGCGATCTTGACAAGCTCTTCGCACAGGTCGGTGACGACCGAATAGTCGTCCACCAGCTTGTCGTTCATGTCGCCGGTGATGGCGATGATGTCCGGCTTGAGCGCGGTGATCCGCTCGATCAGATCCGCATTGTGGTCGCCGAACTCATGCAGATGCAGATCGGACAGCTGCACGACCCGGACGTTCGAGGTCAGCTTGTCGGACTGGACCTGATAGTAGCTCTCGACGAAGCTCTGATGCTTTGCAATAAGGGTGAAGATGCCCCACAGGGCCGCCAGCAGCACCGCCAGCCCCAACACGAACTGAAGAATGCCCAGGACGATTTTTTTCAAAGGGCCGAAACGGGCCTTGCGGGGTGCGTAATGAGAAGCCAAAGATTATCCCTCCTGTCTGGTTTTAGAGCGCATTGCCTCGCGCAGCAGTGCGCGGATGGAATAGGCATTGTTGGCCTTGCTCTCCGAAATGCCGATGGCGTATTCGTAGGTCGCCTCGGTGCTCTCGGCGTTGTAGGCCGCGATGAGGCGGTGGAAGTAATCGGCAAAGCTCTCGGCGTCCTCCATCCGGCACTGGTCGAAGAAGCCGATGAACTGCTGGCCGCCGTTGTAATAGACGGTGCCGCAGGTGGCCGAGGCTTCCTTCAGGAAGCCGGCAAACTGGTCCAGCATCGCGTTGCCGCGTTCGCGGCCGTAGGCGGTGTTGATCTGGCTCAGGTTGGTCAGCTCCACCACCACACAAACGGTATCGTCCGGCAGGACGCGGCTACTGTTGTTCCGGATGAACAGATCACAGGCGGTGCGGTTGGGCATATCCAGCGACTGCTCGGTGAAGAACATGTATTCCACAAAGTCCTGGATACGGCCCAGCAGGATGGCGCCGCAGACGCCCAGGATGAAGAAGACCGCGACGCCCAGCAGGATGTACAGCTTGACGTTGATCTTCTCGCTGACCGTGGTGCTGGCCAGAACGCCCAGATTGACCGCGCCGCAGTATTCGTTGTACTCCTTCATGGTGATGGAGAGGCTCTCATACAGGGAGTTCAGCTGACTCTGCAGGGCGTCGATCTCCTGTTCCACAGACTGCTGGGAGAAGGCCTTGTTCTTGCTGGAAACGTCCGTGGAGTCGGATGCATCCTGGAACACGTCGATGATATACTGGCAGTAGGCAGCGTCGATGACGTTGCTGGACTTGCGGTTCAGGATCGTCACGTAGTCGCTGATGAGGGTGTCGTAGACGGTGGTGCGGTCTACTTTGGTGTCATACTCGTAGACATCGTTCAGCACGAAGCCGCCGGCGTCATCCTCGGTGCCGGTCCGGGCTCCTCTTTGATAGTAGAGGGAGCCGTCCTTGTTCTTGTTGCCGTAGCTCTGGATGACTTCCAGTACGGCGGCGACCTTCTCGGTGTCCACATCGCCGTCCATGATGTAGGTGTTGTAGCGCTCCTGGTATTTTTTGAGCAGGACTTCCCGGTTCTGCGTCAGCTTGCCGCCCAAAATCTCGGAGAAGAGATAGGGGATCTCAACGTCGCCGACGTAGTTGTACTCATCGAGCAGGTCCGAGAGAGACATCCCGGTGTGGGAAGAGATGAACTCCGGGTGCGATTTCTGGCAGTTGATGAGGTTGGAGGAGATCTCGGAAACGGTGTTTTTCAGGATCTCCGCCTGTTCGAGGTAGTCGTAGCCATGGCCGTCCAGCGCAGAGGCATTGTTGGGGATGGTGTAATAGTCCACGTATTTTTCGCCGAAGCTGGCAAAGTAGCAGCTCAGGATCTCATCCAGCATGGTGCGGGCGTACTCGGTGTTGTAATTGCTGCTGAGCGAGAGCGTGACGAGGTATTCGGTGGATTGGTATTCCTCCACGTCCTCACCTTTTTCAATTTTGGCCGCCTGGGTCTTGGCCACATCGTCGGGCACGATGGGGGTGACCGTGCCGCCGGAGCGGATGGTATCCACGTTGACGGTCAGGTCCAGATTTTCAATGGCCTGCTTGACGACGGAGGAAGAGAAGATCTCCGAAACATCCAGTTCGCCGCCGCTGGGGGTCTTGCCGTCCTCGGCCTGGGAGTAGTTGTATTTGATGATGGACTGCGCCGTATAGGCCTGATTGCTGGTGGCATAGCGCATGAAGAACACGCCTGCACAGAACGACATCAGCGCGATGAGCGGCCACCATTTTTTCAGATATCGGATGATGTTAAAGCTTTTCATTTCGTTTTGTCCTTATCGCGGATGACTTTGCTCTTGGCGAGGACCCAGGCGCAGAGTGCGCAGAACGTGACGCCGCCGGTCAGGATCATCCACTTGATGCTCAGCTCGTCGGCCAGAGAACGTTTCTCGAAACTGATGGTCAGGTAGTTTTTGGTCTTGTAGCGGATGTATTCCTTGTTGAGGATCCGGGAGGTCTCGATAAGGTTCTCCAGCTTCTGCTTCATATCCTGGATCATGCTCTCGGCGGTTGCAACGCTGGAAGGCGTATTGGCCGTCTGGGCATTCATCTGGCGGATGGCGTATTCGTTTTTCTGGATGATGGCCATCGTATCGTTGGCGGAGTCGTTGGCGCTCTCGGCTGCCGAGGCCTGGTAGTCGATGGCGACCTTGGTGCGGGACATATAGAAGTTGTTCTGGGTGTCCAGCGTGGGGATCAGAACAACGGCAGTCAGGGCCGAATCGTAGATCTCGATGGTGTGCAGGCGGTTCTGGTATTCAGCCATGAGTTTCTGGTAGCTGATGTTCTTCAGAAAGTTCTGGTATTCCAGCTTGCTGATGTAGCGTTCCCGGTTTTTGGAGAGGCCGCTCTGCAAAACATAGGAATCGTATTTTTCAAGGTCGATGCTGGTGAAATTGTCCACCTTCTGGCGCAGAGAAGTGAAGGTCTCGCCGGTGAGTTCGGAGCGGAAGGTGCCGTTCTCCTTGGCGTTGGTGTTCAGGAAGCGGTGGAGCTTCTGGCACTCCTTTTCAAAGAAGGAGCCGATCTCCATGTACTCCTGCTTGTCGCACTCGGACCAGTCGGGGGAAATGCCCATCTCGACGTAGGTATAGTCCTCGTAGAAGACCTCTTTGTAGGACTCGACGATCAGGCTGAGCATATCTCTGGCCGAGATGCGGGGGCCGATCTCGTCGTTCTTTTCGTAGGTGATGGTGTAGGTGGTGGCGATCTTATAGCTCGTGGTGTCGGAAGGCAGCTGCATTCCGTTGACATTGGAAGCCCAGGCCGTGATGTTTTCAGCCATATCCTGCGCGGTGACCTGGCCTTCGAGGCCGGCCTTCGCAATGGCGCGGTCCAGCACGTCGTCCGATTTGATGAGCGAGATGTTGAATCGGGTGTTGTTGGGGTAAAGCCCTCTGGTGGCTTCCTCGTAGTTCAGGGCGATCATCATCTTTGCGGTGCGGGCTTTCAGGTGGTACATCACAAAGCTGGTGGAGCACATCACCAGAAGGATGAGGGCCAGGTAGAGGAGGCGGTGCTTCCACAGCCCCTGGAAGAGAAGTTCGACCAGCGCCCAGAACTTACTTTTTTGCGGGCGGTTCGGTTGGTTTGTTTTGGGAGATGGCATGGTTGTAGATCACCTCGTTTCGATCCAGCAGCTTCATGGCGTGGCCGATGGGCAGCAGCATGAAGATCGTGTTCATATAGCAGTAAAAGGCGGTGTTGTCGGTCGCGTAGGTCACAAACGCATAAATGGTGCAGTACAACAGCAGGAAAGCGGTCTCGGTGCCGTACTGCTTCTGGCACCAAACGACCTTGCCCTGCCAGCTGAGCCAGATCCAGAAGGAAAAGCCCCAGAAGCCAAGCTCAATGTACATGGTCACAAGGTCGTTGTGCATCCCGCCGAAGTCGTGGGTGCCAAAGACGCCGATGCCCGCTGCGTTCATGATGCTGATATACCGCGTGACCCAGCCGATGCCGTAGCCGCGGAACGTGGGGCTGAAGGAATACAGGTCGGTGAAGGCTTCGTACAGGCCCTCGCGGCCCATGGTGTCGATGCCCAGGGTGTCCACTGTCCAGCTGAACAGACCCGACCAGATGAAGAAGACGTAGAACAGGCAGGCGGCGATGGCGAAGATGGAGATGGAATGGAGCACAAAGTTCTGCCCCTTGGGCTTGAGCCGGGTGATGAACAGGTGCATCACCAGCACGCCGAGCATACCGATGAGGGCGATGCGCTTGAGACCCAGATAGAAGAAGCCCGCCGCCAGTGTGAGATGGACGACCCGCCGCCAACCTTTTTCAAAGAGGGCGTAATAGAGGACCATCAGCCCGAACCCGAAGGTCAGGTCGTGGACTTCCAGCGCCTTGATGGGCGCATTGGTGTCCACGCCGCCGGATTTGGCAAAGGCGATGAAGCCGGTGATGAACTCGCTCAGGCCGTAAGGCCGGAGGCTGTCGAACACCAGAATGCAGACATTGGCGATGCACATGCCGTAGAAGGTGTAGTCGATGGCTTTGCCGCCGAACAGATACACCGCTGCGCACATCGAGGTAAGCGAGATCATGTGGTAGAGGATGGTGGAACACCCGCGGGACATGTAGTTCAGCTGCTGGAAATCCAGCGACCAGACAAGCATGGACCACGCCGCCATCATCACAAAGGGGATGAGAAAGATGATGTAATATTCCCCGATGAGGGGCAATCGGTTGAAGTCTCCGGTGATGAGCAGAAAACAGGCGGCCAGGCCGACCACGGCGGCCTGCACCAGGTACTTCATGAACCAGGGCAGGCCCATGCCGCGGTACCAGAACCCGATGCCCATCATGGCAATGTAGAGCAGCGGCAGCCAGAACGGCCGCTGCGCCGATTTCCGCTTCAGGAATTGTGTTCCTCCATGCTGCGCAAGATACTCCCAGTTTCCGCTGCCATATCCCCCAAAGAGTAGTTTTATAAAACTTTGCATCTGCCCTCCTGTGCGAGCCTGCGGGCAAGCCGCGGCTCTTCGCGTTCGTTCAGTTCAAAAGCTCCACGATGGCCTGATAGTTGCGGGCACAGTTCTGGTCATCCACCTGGTCGAACAGCGCGTCCACACGCTTTGCGTAGAAGGGGGATATCGTGCCGTTCTGAGCCAGAGCGCGGTCCAGCTCCCGGAAGAGCGCTGCCTGCTCGGTGACCACAGGCCCGAAGCCGTCGTCCCGGTAGCTGAAGTAGCCGACGTCGTGGTGTACGCCCCAATACTGTGCCTCATCGAACTGGTAATAGAGGAGGGGCTTTTTCATATAGGCAAAATCGAACTGTACGCTGGAAAAATCGCTGACCATGACGGCGGATTCCATCAGAAGGGTCTGCACATCGGCCTCACCCAGTGCCGCGATCTTCACCCGCGGGTTGGCGGTGTGGAAGCTGCTCAGAAAACGCTGCACCTCGAAATGAGGGTAGAAGACGGCCTCATAGCCGTGCTTCTCCAGCAGCGTCTCCAGCTCCGGGCTGGAGATGACGTCCTGCCAGTGCCGGAAATAGTCGCTCTGCTCAAACTCGGCCTGAGTCTTCCGCTCGATGGCGTAGGTGCGCCAGGTGGGCATCAGCAGCAGCTGGCGCTTGGTCTCGTGGGGGCGCAGCAGGGCGTCAAACCGGCACAGACCCAGCCGTTTGACAATACCAGCTGGATAATGATAGGCGGATTCTACAAAATCCCGTTCTTTTTGCAGGGAGCAGACGAAAAGGTCGGTGCGGATGTTGGGGTAGTGATACCACTTCATGTCGTCGATGATGACCCCATGCTGCAAAAAGGCGCGGGGGCCATGGACCACATGGAGCTTGTCGAGCATGTAGTAGCTGTCGATCTCCGGGGTGTAGCCCAGCACATGGGTGCTGATCTTCATCTCCGATGCGGCGCAGAGCAGATAGTGCTTCCAGCTGCGGTAGGGCACGACCCGGCCCAGCGCCTGCACCCGCTCATAGTCCGGCAGGGTGGGGTCTGCCACGAACCAGCTGTTCAATTCAGGATGCTCCCGGTTCAGGTAGGCAAAGATGTGGTAGCCATTGTCCCGCGCTTCGCGGCCCCGCTCAGAGACAAGCCAGACATGCCGGTAATCCTTGTTCCAGCACTTCAGAACGGCAGCACAGCAGGTGGCAGTTTCATATTTCAGGAGTTCCCGCAGCAGATGAAAGGCGCGCCGGGTCTTTCGCAGCAGATCATTCATAGACGTCGTTCCTTTACATTCAGTTGATAATATAGAGAAAATTCCGATTCGTCAGGCGTTCTTCACCACATCGCCATACAGGGCCAGCAGCTGGTCACAGTAGCGCTCCAGCGTCATCATGCGGTCTTTCTTCTGGATGCAGTGGGCCGACATCTCGGCCAGCAGGGGCTTGTCTGCATAGAGCGCCCGGATCTCTTCCGCGTAGGCGGCCGGGGTGAAAGTGTCGTTCAGGATGCCGGTGCGGCCCTCTTCCACCAGTTCCGGGATGCCGCCGATCCGGTTGCAGAGCACCGGGGTACCGAGGGACTGGGATTCCAGCAGAGCCAGCGGGCAGTTTTCGTACCAGATGGACAGGTGCAGGGTGAACAGCGCCCCGGCTACGAGGTCTTCGAGCGCTTTGCCGGTCTGGAAGCCGACGTACTTCACGTTGGGCAGGGTGCAGTTTTTGCACAGATCCTCCATGGGGCCGCTGCCCGCGATGACGAAGGGAATGTCCGGCAGCAGCTTGCAGGCTTCGAGGATGCGGTCGATGCCCTTTTCCTCCGAGAGGCGGCCGAAGTAAAGGACATAATCCCCCTTTTCGGCAGGGGCAGCCGCAGCGACCCGGCTCAGAAAGTTGTGCAGCATCACCGTCTTGCCCCGGAAGCGGGGGACGGTGAGGAGCTTTTTCTCCAGGAACGCACTGGGGCAGATGAAGCGGTCGATCTTGTCGTAGACGTGATTGCACTCGTAAAAGGTGCCCTCCACGGCACCAATGAGGCTCTTGGGCAGCGAACCGTGGATGCAGCGCTTTTTCACGCAGGGCCACTTGCTTTTTTTGCCCATGCAGGCTTCGCAGAGCTTTTTGGAGTTGAACTCCATCATCATGTGGTTGGGGCAGAGCATCTGCACATCGTGCACCGTCTGCACCATGGGCACCCCGCATTCCGCCCCGGCGCAGATGACCGAAGGCGTCAGCTGGAAATTGATGTTGTTGAAATGGATGAGGTCGGGCTGAAACTGCCCGATGACCTGCTTCAGCTTCCGTTTCGCTTCAAACGAGTAGAGGATGCGGAAGGGGTAGAGCAGTTTTTCCGGCCCGGCGTTGTGGAAGTCCATATTGGTGGTGGCGAGGTGCAGGGCATTGCCGACGGTGTTCTTTTCGTCGTACATGCCAAAATATTCGACCTCGTGGCCCCGGCGGGTCAGTTCCTCGCCGATCTTGAGAAAATAGGTCTCTGCACCGCCGCGGGGGTAGAGAAATTTATTGACGAATAAGATCTTCACAGGGGCCAGCCTTTCGTTGCGAAAAGTAGAATCGGAGGATTCCCACATAATAGGTATGTATAAACAGCTTAATAATAGCATCATCCCTCTTTTTCTGCAATATGTATTCACAAAATCATCGCAATTTGGCGGGGCAAACGGCCCGAAACCGCAAAAAACCGTGAGCGGCGGAATGGCATCTTCCGCGCCCACGGTTCGTCAGGGGTGGATATTCGGTCAAAGATCGTAAAGTGCGTTCAAAAATTTATTGCAGTGTGCTCGGTGCGTCGCTCAGGTTGTGCACGATGCCGTACCAGCGGCAGTTCGTCTGCGTGCTCAGGTCCACATCGCTGAACTTGCTCACGCCCAAACCGCCGATGTCCGCGCCAAAGACCTTGTACATCGCCTGCCCGGTCGGGTTGGCCGGGAAGACATAGGCTGGCAGGTCGGTAGGCCAGGCATTGGGGGCAATATACCATTTGAAATTCGTAAGGTAGACAAGAGACACCCCGGAGTAGAATTTGAATCCCCGCTGGTACGTATCGCAGTAGCAGTCCGAGAAGCGGGTGCCGTTCACGCGAATGTATGCAAAGACCGTGTTCTCCAGCAGGGCCTTCTTGGTGTCGTGGTCGTTGTTGTCGAAATCGTAACACCAGGCGTGGATGTTGTGGAAGATGCTGCTGCCGTTGCACGAGAGCGCCGTCTTCACGTTCAGGATGACGATATCGGTGTACATGGAGTCGCCGGTGTCGTAGATGCCCACTGCATCCGGATAGATCAGCGACGTCTCGATCAGACAGTTGCGCACCATCAG
>QWCY01006891.1_pt1 | contig 14144 bp, 10 predicted proteins | sample 1972631 | NCBI WGS metagenome assembly QWCY01 (sample SAMN09866696, study PRJNA288562) | Human gut metagenome isolate pre1_stool, whole genome shotgun sequencing... | isolation source: gut | host: Homo sapiens | place: USA: California
ATCATCGAAGAGGAGCTGCTCCGCGAAGGGCTGCCCGTCGAGTTGCGCGCCCTGCCGGTCATCGAGTCGGCGCTCTCCCCCACGGCCGTATCGCCGATGGGCGCCGTCGGGCTGTGGCAGTTCATGCCCACGACCGGAAAGAGCTACGGACTGGAAGTCAACTCGCTGGTCGATGAACGCCGCGACCCCTACCGCGCCACGCAGGCCGCCTGCCGCTATCTGAAAGACCTCTACGCCATCTACAACGACTGGTCGTTGGCCATCGCCGCCTACAACTGCGGCCCGGGCAACGTCAACAAGGCCATCGCCCGTTCGGGAGGCAAGAATTTCTGGGAGATTTACGACTACCTGCCCCGCGAGACGCGTGGCTATGTGCCGGCCTTCATCGGGGCGTCGTACGCCTATGCCTATCATCGCCAGCACGGCATCGAACCCACCGAGGCGCCGATTCCGCTTTCGGTGGACACGATCCGGGTGAACCGGCTGATGCACTTCGAACAGATCTCCTCGACAATCGACCTGCCGGTCGAAACCCTGCGCCAGCTCAATCCCCAGTACAAGCTCGACATCATCCCGGCGACGACCAAGCCCTACACGCTGGTCCTGCCGCAGCGCTACGTCATGCAGTACATCGCCCATGAACCCGAGATTCACGCCAAAGACTCGATGTACCTCAAAGAGTACATCAATCCGGCGAACCTCGACAAGAAGCGCCAGGAGCGCAGCGGCTCGGTCTATGTGGTCAAGAAGGGCGACACGCTGGGCGCCATAGCCCGGCGCTACCGGGTGACCACGACGCAGATCATGCGCTGGAACAACCTCAAAAGCGCCCACAAACTCCGCATCGGACAGCGGCTCCGCATCGAAGGCAGATAACGGCATGATTCCCGATCACGATACCATCGTCGCCCCCGCAACTGCCGCAGGAGGGGCCATCGCAGTCGTCCGCGTGAGCGGCCGGGAGGCTTTCACCCTCTGCGACCGGGTGTTCCGGGGCCGGAAGCCGCTCGCCGAAGCCGACGGATACACGGTGCACTACGGAGAGATCATGGACGGCGACCGCATCGTGGACGACGTGCTGGCCGCGGTGTTCCGTGCGCCGCACTCCTACACGGGCGAGGATTCGGTCGAAATCTCGTGTCACGGATCGTCCTACATCGTATCGGAAATCCTCCGTCTGCTGACCGCCGCGGGCGGACGCATGGCCCAGCCCGGGGAGTTCACCATACGGGCCTATCTGGCCGGGAAGCTCGATCTTTCGCAGGCCGAAGCCGTGGCCGACACCATCGCCGCCTCGTCGCGCGCGGCGCATGCGCTGGCCTCGACGCAGATGCGCGGCGGGTATTCCGACGAGCTGGAACGCCTGCGCGACAAACTCCTGAACCTCACCTCGCTGCTGGAACTGGAACTGGACTTTTCGGAAGAGGACGTGGAGTTCGCCGACCGGACGGCACTGCGCGAAACGATGCAGCGCATCGGAGCCGAAATCGACCGCCTGCGCAGTTCGTTTTCGCTGGGCAACGCCATCAAGGAGGGTGTCGCCGTGGCGATCGCCGGAGCTCCGAACGTAGGAAAATCGACGCTGCTGAACCGTCTGCTCAACGAGGAGCGCGCGATGGTTTCGGAAATCGCAGGCACGACGCGCGACGTGATCGAGGAGCGGGCCAACATCGGCGGCATCCTTTTCCGGTTCCTCGACACGGCGGGCATCCGCTCGACTGACGACCGGCTGGAACGCATGGGCATCGAACGCACGATGGAGAGCATCCGGCGGGCGCAGCTCGTCATCCACCTGATTGACGCTTCGGCCCTCGCAGCCGCGGTTCCCGAGCCCGATTTCGCGCTCCGTCCCGATCAGAAGCTCCTGACCGTCGCAAACAAAATCGACCGGGCTCCCGCGTCGCTGACGCTTCCCGAAAACATCATCGGCATCTCGGCGAAACAGGGCACGGGTCTCGACCGGCTGTGCGAAGCCCTGCGCCGGGCAGTCGATACCGACGCACTCTACCACGGCGATCCGGTCGTTTCGAACAGCCGCCATTACGAAGCCCTCACGACGGCCCGCGAGGCTCTCGACCAGGCTCTCGACTGCTTGGGCAACGGGCTTCCCGCCGACTTGTTGAGCGAAGAGATCCGCCAGGTCATCCACGCTCTCGGTTCCATCACCGCCCGCGGCGCCATCGTCCCCGACGAAGTCCTTCAAAACATCTTTTCGAAATTTTGCGTGGGCAAATAACTAAATCCTTGAATACAAACATATTACAATACAACTCTGTCTGTTAGCAGGTTAGATATTTTTCATATATTTTCTTTTAGTTGCCGTATTTTCCGTGCATCTGTTTTCAGGGTCATGCAGAATCCGGAAAGAAATCGAAGTAACAATACGGCAACACAACTCTTTCCGGACTATGTCTTTTCGTGCATTTCCGACACTTCACAGCCGGATAGCTTGCCGGGCAACATCTGCCAAGGGCCGAAGCGGTCGTCAATAGTCAGATTGTTACTCTCCGCCTGTGCCATAATCAAGTTCTTCGTCAAATTGATCGCGGTCGATGGTGTTCCCCGGTTGTCTAATGACCCAAACAGCACGTAAGCGTCAAAATGAGAGAGACCTCTATCTCGACCAGCAATGGCCCGCCCCACTTCATTGTACGTCCCCGACAAGCAACCGACAGATCGTTGTGCCTCGTTTTAATGCCGGCCCAAAAAGCACTCTTGCTGCCGATGCCGCCATTTCCGGCGTTGTGAAGAAAGTTTGGTTTAGAACTCGAATAGATCAGCATTTATTTGCATAGATGTGTTTGACTGATTATCTTCGAAGCAAATTGCCATATCGAATATGAAACGATGTATCTGTGTACTGCTTGTCTCGATTGTGCTGTTCGGGGGCTGCATGAACCGGAATCGAGTAGCGAATACCTTTGTGCAGGTCGAAAAGGCCCTTGCCGTTGCTCCGGACAGCGCCATGCGCCTGCTGAAAGACATTCCGGCAAAATCGCTCGGCAACCAGGCGATGCGGGCCCGATACGCCCTGCTGTACATCGATGCCGCGGAACGTGCGCAACTCAATGAAAATACGGATTCCCTGCTTCGGATAGCCTGGCGATATTACCGTAAGCACCCGCAAGAGATGCAAAACCGTTGCCGCACGCTCTATTACATGGCCCATAGCAAATTGCGCCAAGGCGACAAACCCGGAGCTCTGCGTTTGTTCCTGGAAGCCGAGGAAAACAACGACAGCCTCGACAATCCCAGAGACCGGGGAATGCTCTATTTATCCATCGGAGACGTTTACCGGGGCGAGTTGAATTTCGTAAGGGCCTACCGTTATTATCGGGAGGCCCGCGAACTGTTTCTGCGTTCGGGAGACATGCGCCATCGGATCGAAGCATTGCTCGGCATGACGGCTTGCGGTCTGCGTATGCACGACTTCGAGCAGACGCGCCGTAATTGCAGGCTGGCTCTCGAATTGTCGGACGAAGCGCACTACGAACAATTAGCACAGAAAAGTCTCGGTTATCTGGCGGCTCTGTACGCTCTGTCCGACAGAGGTTCTTTGCCAGAAGAGATGTTACGGAGAATCGAGCAATCCGTTCACCGGGATACGACCGTCACGGGTTTTCGCACACGGTCCCAAATACAGCTGCTCCGCAACCGTCCCGACAGCGCCCGTCACTACATCGAACGCGCCGAAAGAATTGCGAACAGCGAAGACCTTCCGATGTTGCTCTATACGGCTTATAAGGCCGACATATCGGCAGGACGTTACCAAGAAGCGACGTGGAATATCAACAAATTCATCTATTACAGCGATTCGCTGACCCGTTCGTCCCTGCAAGGGTCTGCCGGGATGATTGAAAAGGAGTATTTCCGGGAACGATCCGCTTTCTACGATTATAGGCTTCAAAATCGCCGGACATGGGAAATCACGATCGTCGCCGCCGCGCTGTCTCTGCTCGGAATCGCGGGATATATAATCCGGCAGCGGATACACCTGCATCAGGCGAAAAACGAACGCTATATGCTGCTTGTTCGAGAGATGCAATCCGAATATCGGAACCTTTCCGCCCTTCTGGAACGGAATCACGAACAGGATGCGTTGTTAAGGAAAGAACTCGCCTCCCGGTTCGACATCGTGGAACAGATCGGCCGAACCTTGTATGAACGCGAACATTCCGTTTCGGAACAAGCGCAGCTGGTCCGGTTGGTGCGAAAACTCATCGACGACTTTTCGGAAAACGGAGAAATGCTGCTCACGCTGGAGCGGGTCGTGAATATAGTCCATGACGATGCGATCCGGAAATTGCGGGACGACTTTCCGCAAATGAAAGATGCGGATGTCCGTTTGCTGTGTTATATTTTCGGAGGATTCTCCCCGCAAGTCATCAGCCTCTTCATGCACGATAGCGTCGCCAACGTCTATGCCAGGAAGTCGCGGTTGAAATCCCGCATTCGCACCTCGGAAGCACCGCACAAAGAGCTTTTTCTCGCCCTCCTCGGTTAGCTGTTAGTCCGGTGTTAGAAATCTGCATGAAACATATTTTTACAGCCCTTTTTCAGTCCGTATCGCAAATCCCATGCGATACGGACTTCTTAATTTTACACACAGGAAATTAGCAAGAACGAAAACGTTTTTTTGATGAAGAAAAGTTACCTCTTATTAATCTTGCCGGTTCTATTCGGGGGAACGCTTTCGGCCCAAAATCCTTCCACAGATACGGTCGGCGTAACAGTGTATTTCCGACAGGGACTTTCGACTCTGGAACCGTCGTTCCGTGACAACGGCCGGCGCCTCGACACCTTTTTCCAGCAGGTCGCCGAGTTGCGCCGTGATACGATGCGTCGAGTTCATTCGGTTCGTATCATGGCTTTCAGTTCGCCGGAAGGCAGTTCCGACTGCAACAGTCGGTTGTCCGAAAGAAGAGCGTTCCGGCTCGCCGATTTACTGCACCGTTCGACCGACCTCCCGGATTCATTGTTCGAGATCGTTGCGCGCGGGGTGAACTGGGAGGGACTGACCGATCTGGTCGATACTTCGGACATGCCGTACAGAGATGAGGTATTGAATATTCTACGCAACACTCCGGAATGGGTTGTTCGGAACGGGGTCGTTGTCGATGGACGTAAACGTCGGTTGGGAATGTTGCACGGAGGCCGGGCGTGGCAGTATATGTACGAGCATTTCTTTCCGAAATTGCGCGGTTCGGACGTTCGTGTCGTTTATCGGATCACACCCCTACCGGAACCCGTGGTGCAGCAGACGCCGGCTCCGGATTCTTCCATCGCCGCAACGGGCCCGGACGAGGCAACTCCCACGGAAGACGGCACGGATACGGTCGGGGATGCCGTGCGCGACACAGTGATACTGGACAGTGCATATCCGGTCGGCTCCGGGGCTGCCGGAAGCACTTCGCGCACACCTTTCTATATGGCACTCAAAACCAATCTGCTATACGACGCGGCGCTCGTTCCGAATATCGGCGCCGAGTTCTACGCGGGCCGGGGATGGTCCGTCGGCATCAACTGGATGTACGCATGGTGGAACAGCAACCGGCAGCACAACTATTGGCGGATCTACGGAGGCGACCTGTCAGTTCGCAAGTATTTCGGTCGCCGCGCTGCGGAGAAACCCCTTACGAGGCACCATCTGGGGCTCTGCGGCCAGTTGTTCACCTACGACTTCGAAACGGGCGGCCGAGGATACATGGGCGGCAAACCGGGCGGTACGCTCTGGGACAAGATGAACTATGCCGCGAGTCTGGAGTACGGTTATTCATTACCTGTCGGACGTCGGTTGAACCTCGATTTCAGCGTCGGCGTAGGCTATTGGGGAGGGGAATACCAGAAATATCTTCCCAAGGAGAGTCATTATGTGTGGACCGAAACCCGGCAACGCCACTGGTTCGGACCGACCAAAGCGGAAATATCGCTGGTATGGCTGCTCGGCCGCGGGAACTATAACGCAAAGAAAGGAGGTAAACGATGAAAAATATATTCTACACGATAGCGGCGGCATGTATATTAAGCACGACATCCTGCGAACATAAGAATCTTTGCTACGATCACGCGCACACAGGCATTGTAAATGTGGTTTTCGACTGGCGCAATGCCCCGAACGCCGCTCCGAAATCCATGTCGTGCTATCTGTTTCCGGCCGACGGAGGAGAGGTTTTGCGCTATGAATTTACGGACAGAAACGGCGGTGCAATCCGGGTTCCTGCCGGACGTTACGACGCTTTGTGCCTGAACAGTGACACGGAAAACATCAGCTATCGAAATACGGAGACGAAAAATGGTTTCGAGGTGACGACACGAACCACGGCCCTGCTGTCGGACCTCGCCGCCCTGGGCGTGCGTTCGTCTGGAGCGCCCCGTGCCGCAGGTACGGAAAGCGAACGGGTGGTGCTGTCTCCGGACATGCTCTGGAGCGATCATGCGGAGGGTATCGAACTGAAAGCAACGTCCGCGACGCAGACCGTCACGCTTTATCCGGAAGTATCGGTCAGCCGCTATACGGTCGAGATCCATAACGCCGAGAATCTGAAATACGTTTCAGGGATCAGCGGGTCCATCTCGAGTCTTGCGGGCGGTCTGTTAGCCGGCAAGGCGGAAACGACGGAAGAATGCGTCACGATACCTTTCGATGCAACTTTTTCTCCCGAGCAACATCTCATTACGGGGCAGCTGCTCGCATTCGGGCATTGTCCGTCGGTACGGAACAGACACCGGCTGACCGTCTATGCGGTTCTGGCCGACCAGAGCCGGTGGTACTACACCTACGACGTGACGGATCAGATTCATTCGGCCCCGAATCAACGCGACGTACATATCGTTTTGGACGGGCTGCCGCTGCCGAAACCCATCGTCAACGGCGGCGGTTTCCAGCCCACGGTCGAAGAGTGGCAGGAAGTACCGATAGATATAGAAATGTGACGGTTTCTCTCTTTTCGGGAGAAAGATGATTCGCATGAAACAATTCAATGTTTAACTTCTCACTTAACTGTTCAATTATGAAAAAACAAATTCTTTTAATGACTGCGGCAGTTCTGACCATCACCTCCTGCTCGAAGGACGAATCGACGGAGGTCAACAACGGCCAGGCCATCGACTTCCGCGTTGCGATGGAGACCCGCGCGACAGAGACGACGACAGCCAATATCACGAACTTTTTGGTGACCGCCATCAATGCCGGCAACTCCAATTTCTTCACCGATCAGGCGTTCACGAAAGCGGGCTCTTACTTCACCTCCAATCCTGCCTACTATTGGCCCAACGACGGCAGCAATCTCTCCTTCTTCGCCTATTCGCCTTCAGCCACGGATCTGGGCGCTACCATCTCGATTACCTCTGCGAGCAAAACGATGACCAATTTCAGCCCTGCTGCGGCGATCGCCAGCCAGAAGGATTTCATCACCGCGTCGGCTACGGGCAGCAAGGCCAACGAATCGACGGGCGTAGCCCTAACGTTCGCACACCGCCTCGCGCAAATCGAGATCAAAGCCAAGAATGCGAATCAAGGCTACGTCTACAAAGTACAGGGCGTGCGTATAGGACAGCCTGTTTCCCAAGCGACGACGTTCGATTTCGGAACATCGGCGTGGACGCTCGGAACGACGAAGAGCAACTACGAGGTGACTTATACTTCGGCGAAAACCCTGAACGCTACGGCCGCTTCGATCATGGCGACAGACGGCAATAACGCCATGCTGATCCCGCAGCAGCTGACTGCATGGACGCCCGATTCGGACAAGACCAACACGAAAAAAGGTGCGTATATCGCGGTGAAGGTCAACATCACGACCGCGAGCGGCGCCCGCGTCTATCCGGACGCTTCCGTCGGCGAGTACGACTGGGTGGCCGTGCCCGTCGGAACGAATTGGGTAGCCGGTCAGAAGTACGTTTATACGCTGGACTTCTCGAACGGCGCCGGTCGGGTCGATCCCGAAAAGCCCGACCCCACCGATCCGGATCCGTTCGAGCCGGGTGAACCCATCCTGGGCGACCCCATTAAGTTCACGGTTACGGTGACTCCCTGGGTGGATGCTTCGCAGAATCTGAACATGTAAGAAATCTTCCGGCTGACGTGCAGCCGGACAACCGGATCGGGAGGGGTTGAACCGCAGAGAACCGTCGTGTATTTAGTAGGTTATGTACGGCAGGTGCGCGGGGAGGACGACGAAAGATCGGACTCTGTCCCCTCCCGATCGCTCAGGGAGCGTCACGCTCCGACTTCGGCGATGCCGATCCGAACTGAAAATGCAATATGTATGAAAACAATGGAATCTTTACTTTTACCGGGTCATGTACGAATTGCAGGTGCGATTGCGGCGGCATTTCTGTTCGCCGCCTGCTCGAAAGATCCGGCAGCGGAGGGCGCTCTCCGGGGCGGATATCTGCGCTTCGAGGTCACCGAAGCGAATTCTTCCCGCACCCGATCGCAGAGCCGGACCGCCGAAGACAGTCTGCAAACGAAAGAGTCTGCCGCCGTTTTTACGTTGCAGGGCGAAACTCCCGCCGACACTCTGTTCCTGCACGCCTCGGTCGCCGACGGAATCGCCGCACCGCAGCCGAATGCCCAAACCGACCGGTCGCAGACCCGTGCCACACCCATCGAGACGGCCAATTTCTACGACTCGTTCGGCGTCTTGGCTTCGGTTTATACGGGCTCGTGGAGCGAAACCGCGTGTCTGCCGGATTATATGTACAACGTCGAGGTGACGAAGGCATCGTCGTGGACGACCTCTTACCATTGGCCGGGCAGCGGGCGCAATATCCGCTTCTTCGCCTACGCACCCTATAACGGGACGGGTATTTCCCTTTCGAGCGCAACGAGGGCCGGCACTCCGTCGATTACCTATACGGTCCCGAAAAGCGTCGGCTCCCAGCGGGATCTGCTCGTCGCCGCCACCTCCGGAATAGCCGGCAATACCGCTGCGGCCGCTCCGTTGACTTTCGCCCACGCGCTCACGGCCATACGCTTCACCACGGGCGATGATATGCTGGCCGGACGCATTACGAAAATCACGCTCAAAGGCGTCTACGGCTCGGGCTCGTATACGATGGGGGCCGATTCATGGGGCGATTACGGCGCTACGGCAACCTTTTCGCAGACACTTAGGGCGGATGTGGACGGGTCTGCCGATCAGGAGATCACGCCCGTCGCGGCGACCTTTATGATGCTGCCCCAGACGTTGCCGCCGGGCGCCTCGATCGAGGTCGTCTACAGGAATAAGCTGACTTCGACACAACACACTTTAACCGCCTCTATCGCAGGCAGCCAGTGGCCGATAGGCAAGACCGTCACTTACCGGATTTCCACCTCGAGTATCTCCATGACTCCGACTTTCTCCGTGACGCCGCCTTCCGCATTCACCTATGCCGGAGGCAGCCAAAATTATTCGGTCACCAGCTGTGCTGCCGTTTCCCGTCCGGGCGACGCCTCGCAAACCGTGCCGGTGGCATGGACTGCCGAGTTCGTCGAGGACGACGGTGCGGGCGGTTACAACGTGATCTCCCGACCCGACTGGCTTACCGCTTTCACCGCGAGCGGCTCCGGCGGCAGCAGTTCGTTGTATAGGGCTACGATCGCAGCCCAAACGGGCGTCACTTCCAATTCGCATAACGAGACATTATGGAAAGCAGAGCCCGTGTCGGGTATCTACGACCTCTCGACAAAGGGCGGGACGACGGCGATGAATACGGCCAACTGCTATGTCATCAACGCCCCCGGAAAATACTCCCTCCCGCTGGTCTATGGCAATGCTGTCAAGAACGGCAGTACGAACGCTTCGGCCTATACCTCGCAGGCCAGCGGAACGTACGTATTGAAGACCTTCGTAAATCACCTCGATGCGCCTATCACCGACCCGTATATCTACAACAATGCGGATTGTACGCCGAACAACGCCATCCTCGTATGGCAGGATGAGGAAAATCTGGTGACGAACGTCGCACTCGCACCCGACGGACATAGCCTGACCTTCGATGTGGGGAGCGCGACGATCAAACAGGGCAACGCCGTCGTGGCCGTGCGCGACGCGAGCAACCGCATCATGTGGAGCTGGCATATCTGGGTGACGGACTTCGTGCCCGGTCTTCCGCCGACCGTGACATCGCATTACAATCCGGCAGAGGTGCAGCGCGACAAGGTCGTAACGAACTATCAGGGCGTGAAATACACCTTCATGGGAGTCTTCCTCGGCTGGTGCGACTTCGAGACCACGACCTATGCCGCCCGCAGCGTCAAGGTGCGTTTCACGCAGGCGGAAACCGGGGCTACGCAGGTCATAACGATCGTCCAGAATGCACGAGAGATGGAGAAGACCGGCAACAATCCCTATTTCCAGTTCGGACGTAAGGACCCGATGCTGGGCGGTATTTGTACCGATTCCGAGGCCGATCTTTATAAGAGCTGTTATTCCGACAGCGGTTATGCGTTCGACAAGTCGGGCACGGGCAAAGTCTCGATCGGCACGTCCATCCGGAATCCGCACGTATTCTATAATTACGGCGGCTCTTTGCCCGAAGACTGGTGCTCGGCGTCCTACAACAACCTTTGGAGCGCCGACAATACCGTGACGACGAAGAACGACAACGTCGTTGTCAAGACCATCTACGATCCTTCGCCCGCCGGCTATCGTTTGCCGCCTTCGAACGTCTGCTCGGGGGTGACGTACAACGCCGCCAACCCCGGTGATTACGAGTTCGCCAAATACAACTCGCCCCATACTTCCACCGACGATTTCTACAAAAACTATGGTTGGGAGTTGTATTGCAACAAGATGCCGGGTATCGGCAACTACGACACCTCGGGCGGTGTGATCTTCTTTCCGGCCATGGGCGGTATCGTTTACAGGTCGGGCGATATGCTTTACGTATACGCCTACGGCGGCTGCTGGACGGCCATCCCGCAAACGACGGGTTATGTCCATTCCTGTCTTGGCATCGGAGAAGAGCATGTCGCCGCATTAGCCTTCACTCCTCGTGCCGGAGCCGACCCGGTGCGCCCCGTTCGGGAGTAGTTTTTCTGCGGGGATGGGTACGGAATCGGCATGGGGAGCCGTCTCCCGATGCACGATAACGGCAGAACAGCCCGCATTGAACGAGAATACATTCGTAAAGGCCGTATCCGCCGAAAGCGGACGGCCTTTTTTCACAGATGCAGTTAAAGCGACAGAAATCACCTCGCAGGCATCGCACTCAGCCCCGGTGCAGAGGCCGGTGCGGCCGGCGACACCGTCCGATCGCTCCCCGGAAGGCAGCGGCGGCATACACCGGACGGGCGAAAGGCAGGCTGCCTGCTTTTCGATAAACGCACCCCGGAGTTCCCCAAGGCTGCGGGGCGTCCGTACTGCCTGCGGGAGTTTTCCGGCGGGAGGCGTCACGGGCTTCGCCGACGCGGCTCCTTTCGGAATCATTCGGATGCCCACCGAAAATTTGCAGCAATGGCCGGAAAACGAAACGAGAGGAGGCCCGACGGGCGTCCTCTCGTCCATTATGAGGCGGTCGGCGAACCGGCAGCCGGAAGGTCGCCGAAGCGGAATCACTCGCCGACCGAGAATTTATAGATGCAGCGGCTCTCGTACTTCTCCCCGGGGCGCAATACGGCCGAAGGCCATTCGGGCTTGTTCGGCGTATCGGGATATTTCTGAGTCTCCAGGCAGACGGCCGACCGGAATCCGTAAACGGCCCCCTTCTTCCCCTTGACGCTTCCGTCGAGGAAATTGCCGCAGTAGACCTGAATGCCGGGCTCGGTGGTGTAGACATCCAGCCGGATGCCCGTGGCGGGCGACTCCAGCGAAGCGCACGCCTCGGCGATGTCGCCCCGGGTGTTCAGCACCCAGTTGTGGTCGATGCCGTGGCCGTTGCGAAGCTGCTCGAAATCCCGGTCGATGCGTTCGCCGACGGGCGTCGGGGTCCGGAAATCCATCGGAGTGCCCTCCACCGGGGCGATCTCGCCGGTGGTCATGAAGGTCGAATCGACCGGCGTATAGCTGTCGGCGTTCACCGTCAGCAGCCATTCCGAATTGTCCTTCGCGGGGTCCCCGTCGAGGTTGAAATAGGAGTGGTTGGTCATGTTCACGACCGTGGTCTTGTCCGTCTCGGCGGCATAGCGGATGTCAATGGCGTTATCGTCGGTCAGCGTCATGGTCACCCGGCACTCGAAATTCCCCGGGAAGCCCTCTTCGCCGTCCTTCGACGCATAGGTCAGCTCCAGTTCGCGGTCGCTCTTCTGCACGGCGTCGAAAACCCTGTACTGGAATCCCCGGGGGCCTCCGTGCAGGCAATGGCCATAGTTGTTCTGCGGCAGCTGGTATTCGGTGCCGTCCAGCGTGATCCGCCCCTGGGCGATGCGGTTCGCATAGCGGCCGATCGTGGCCCCGAAATCGCTCGGAACCGTCTGATAGTCGGCGACCTTGTCGAATCCGAGCACGACATCGCGCATCACGCCGTCGCGGCCGGGAACCATCACCGACACGATGCGTCCGCCGAAGTTGGTGACGCACACCTCCATGCCGTTGTCATTCTTCAGGACGAAGAGGTCGGTTTTCTTTCCGTCCGCCTCGCTTTGGAAATCGCTCCGGTTCAGGCCGGAGAGCGTCGGCCCGTCCTGCGGACCGCCCGCGCATGCGGCAGTCAGGGCCGCACACAGCAAAATAAGAGATTTTTTCATTGTTTTTCAGATATTCGTTTATCGTTCTGCAATCAGTCTTTCTTCAGCGCCTTGTCTCCGGGATTACGGCCGAAGATGGCACGAATCCGCTCCGTGTCGAATTTCGGCGTGCGGTCGTAATAATAGACGCCGTTCTGCTCCTGCTCCACATCGGTCAGCTGGGTGTAGCAATAGCCCCAGACCTGGTCCGCCAGCTCCAAAACGGCGCCGATCTGGCCTTCGAGCCGTTGCAGGAACTCCGCTTCGCTCTTCGGCGGTTTGCCGTAGCCCCACGATTCGGTCTGCGACTCGCGTTCCTGGTCCTTCGCCCACTTGATGCCGCCGACCTCGTCGATCAGGAACGGCATCTTCCCGTCGTAAACCGGAAACTCGTAGCGGTCGTTCTGCCGCAGGCCGTTGAAGCCGATGTTGGCCGGAGCGACCCCGACGGACCGCAGCGGCGTCTGGAAAAACACACCGTCCTTGTAGATGATCTCCTTGAGCCGGGCCGGGTCCTGCTCGTAGTTGTGCACGGTCCAGATGTCGGTTTTGATATGGACGCCGCCGCTGGCGTCGTTCACCGGACGGGTCGGGTCCAGCGCCTTGGTCAGGTCGTAGAGGTCCGCCGTAAAGCGGGGATACTGCACCCGGTCGGGCCACCACTCCTCGTTCATCGGCGTCCAGATCAGCAGCGAGGGGTGGTTCCGGTCGCGGAGCACCAGTTCCGACCATTCGGTCAGGAAGTTGCGGGCCGTCTCGATGCCATTGGCATCCATGCCCCAGCTGGGCGCCTCGCCCCAGGTGATGTAGCCCAGCCGGTCGGCCCAATAGTGGAAACGCTCCTCGAAAGCCTTCTGATGCAGACGCGCACCGTTGAACCCGGCGGCCATCGAAAGTTCGATGTCGCGCTTCAGCGCCGCGTCGGAAGGAGCCGTCCAGATGCCGTCGGGATAGAATCCCTGATCGAGCACCAGCCGCTGGTAATAGGGTTCGTTGTTCAGGTAGATCCGGTTCCCCTCGATGTGGACCTTGCGCATGCCCGCATAGGAGTTCACCTCGTCGAGCACCTCCCCTTTCGCATTCACGATCCGGTAGGTGATGTCGTAGAGAAACGGCGACTCCGGCGACCAGAGTTTCGGACGTTTGACGGGAAGCACGGCGACCGAGCTGTTCGCGGCCCTCACCGCCGCGGTGGCCACGACCTTGCCGCCCTCCTTCACCGCGATATGCAGCGTGTTGCCGCTCTCCGACCGGAAGCGGGGCGTGATGACCAGCTGCCCCTGGTCGATGTCCGTCACCACGTGCGCCGAGAGCAGCCCCGCAGGGTCCACGGCCTCCATCCACACCGTCTGCCAGATACCCGTGGTGCGGGTGTAGTTGCAGCCGTAGGAGGCGTATTGCAGATTCTGTTTGCCGGCGCCCTGCGTCGTCGAGCGCACGTCGCTCGTGGCTCTCACGACCAGATGGTGGCTCTTTCCGGGCGTGACCAGAC
>QWCY01004598.1_pt1 | contig 14128 bp, 8 predicted proteins | sample 1972631 | NCBI WGS metagenome assembly QWCY01 (sample SAMN09866696, study PRJNA288562) | Human gut metagenome isolate pre1_stool, whole genome shotgun sequencing... | isolation source: gut | host: Homo sapiens | place: USA: California
GGTACGGCGACAACAGAAAAGGGGTGGTTCTATATAGAATTACCGGTTTTGAAAGGTGCGTTAGAGTTTTCTTTTGTTGGGTATAAAAAGCAGCAGGTAAATTTCACGGAAAAGACAGATACGTTACAAATTGTGATGGAGGAAGATATGTCAGATTTAGATGAGGTCGTTGTGCGTGCCTACGGTTCGCAGAATAAACGAGAAGTGGTAAGTGCTATTTCTAAAGTGACAGCTGATGAGATGAAAGAATTACCTACAGCTAGTTTGGTAAACATGTTGCAGGGACGTTTGGCCGGAGTGAATGTGGTGAACCAATCAGGAGCTCCAGGAAGTGCACAAATGGTGGCTATTCGTGGGTATAATTCATTGATGACCAAAGGTGCAAGTGATGGTCAACCTCTCTATGTAATTGATGGTGTTCCTATGCACTCTTTTGTGTCTCCGGTTTCGGGAACTAATACAATGGCAGATATTGACCCTGCAATGATTGAGTCCGTGGAGGTATTGAAGGATGCAGCAGCTGCTTCTATTTACGGCTCACGTGCAGGTAATGGTGTGATTTTGATTACAACAAAGAAAGGGAAAGTGGGGGATGCTAAGTTTTCTGCTAATGTATCTTATTCTGTAGCCCAATTGATGGAATATCCTTTGCAATTAGGAGGTAGGATGGAAAGATGGATTGAAATTTTGCAAACAAGAAATAAACGAGATGCTATTGTTGATTCAAAAACTAGAAACAGAATATGGCCGACTTCGTACAATCAAGTATATCAAGCTTGGAGTGGTATCTATGATGGTTTTTGGGGAAATGGCCGTACGGCTGTAAGTATTGCAGCTAGAATTCAAGATAGTTTGAATCCATATTATAACAATCAAACGAATTGGTGGAAATATGTTTTCCGGACAGGGAAAATTATAAATGCAAACGTACAGGCTACAGGAGGTAGTGAGCGTTTTCAATATATGGTAAATGCGGGATATTACACGGAGACGGGAATTGCCGTGAATAGTTCTTATGGGCGTGTGAGTTTATCTTCTAATTTGACAGCTAAGCCAACTAAAAAATTAGATATGGATGTTCGAATCCATCTTTCTTACATGGATAAAAGTCGAAATTCTTCAAATGCTTTAGTAAATAATAGGTACGAAGCAGTGACGGCAAATCCAGGGTCAACAAGTACGTTGTTAGCTAATGCTCCGGGTATTGAGGCCGAGTGGTTAAGTAAGATGAATTCGATAAATGATAAAGCGGACAGTTATCGAGCGTTAGGAAGTTTGCGTTTACAATACTCTCTTTTCGATGGTTTGTCGTTATCTGGTTCTGCAAGTGTTGATTTTTCTCAAGGTAATAGTAACACGTTTAGACCAAGTACTTTGGATAATTTGTATCATGAGAATACTTCTTCTGGAGCTATTGGACGATCTATTGGGATGTTAGCCGATGTGTTATTGAAATATAAAAAGTCATTTAACGAAATGCATAACGTGGAAGTGTTATTGGGATGGGATGCTAATAAAACCCAGAATTTTGGTATATCTGGTCGAGGTAAAGGAGGTCCGAGTGATAATATCTATTATTATGATCCGGATATTAATGTCCCTGTAAAAAATCATGGAACCGGAAGTAGTGATAAGTGGGTTTCAATGACGACATATCGTTCTGATTTTAGAGAGAAAGCTATGGTTAGTTATTTTGCTCGTTTAGGATATAATTATAAACAGCGTTATCTGATTGAAGCAACAATTCGTAGAGATGGGTCATCTACCTTTGGCGAGAATCATCGTTGGGCAAATTTCCCTTCTGTAGCTGTAGGTTGGGCTTTCTCCGAGGAAAATTTTATGCGTTGGGCCGATTGGTTAGATTGGGGTAAGGTGCGTGCAAGTTACGGGACTTCCGGACAAATTTTTGATGCAGAGTATTTAGCTCATGGATTAATGATGGTTTATAATGATCCTTTTTTAGAAAACAACGGAATGGAGCCAAATAAAATGATTAGTCCGGATTTAACTTGGGAAAAGACTGAACAATATAATATAGGTTTAGATTTGGATTTGTTCGATTATCGTTTGAAAATGAAATTGGATTACTATTATAAATTAACCTCGTCCTTAATTTATGATATTCCTTTACCTGGTAATATGTTAATTGCTAAAACAAGAACGGAAAATGCCATGGAATTGTCTAATGAAGGAGTCGAGTTGGAATTGGAAACAGATATATTGCGTAATTCTGCCGTATTATGGCGAATGAAATTTAATTTGGCCCGAAATTGGAATCGTTTTGAAAAATCTTACAATGGAAAAGATGAAGGGCAATATATTACCGGACGTCCTATTTCTGGAATGTATGTGTATGCGGATGATGGATTTTATGATTCAGATGAAGAAGTTCCTGTGACATGGACAATTCAAGGGAATCCAAAATATTTTGGTACCGGAGTACATCCTGCTACAGGGATTAGCGGGATGGTTGGAAAGCAAAAGCTATTAGATCTCGATGGGAATGGATATGTTAACCAGCAGGATCGTTATTATGTGGGGACAGCGCAACCTTTGGCTCATGGGGGATGGATTAATGAGTTGACATGGAAGAATTTCAGCTTGAATATGTTGTTTAACTATTGTTTAGGGCGTAGTATGATTAACTTACGACCGATGTCACTTTATTCCACGGTAAAAAATGTTAACATAGAAGATATGAATTTTTGGGAAAAACCGGGAGATGATGCCGATTATCCTGAATTTGGACAATCGTTTGAAGTAAGAACTGATTCCAATGTAGAAAAAGTACATTCGGTCAGTTTAAAGCAATTAACTCTCGGATATGATATGTCCAAAAAGTTATCAAAAAAAATTGGTTTTTCTGGAGTTCGGTTATTTTTTACAGCAGAGAATTTATTCTATTTGAGTAATTATTCAGGGGATAATCCAGAAGTGGTTGATATTTATACAGGAGTAGATAATGGTAGTAACTACCCGCTTCCCCGAAAATATTCTGTAGGTTTAACGCTTAATTTCTAGGATGATGAAAAAATATGTTTCTTTATTGTTTTTGATGTTGCTGTTTATTCGATGTTCCGATTTTATAGATGTTGTACCGGAAAACTCAACGACGTTTACTAGTTTTTTTAGAACAGTTCAAGATGCTGAAAGTTTGTTGAATGCTTTAAAATCAAAAGAAAGGAATATGATATTGGGGCAGTATCGGGAACCGCATATAATGGCTGGATTAATTGTAGATTCCACATTAGATAGAGGAGTTTTGTCAGCTAAAGAATTGGATTTAGGTACGTATACCAGTGGAAATTTGAATTGGGATAAATATTATATAACTATAAATGCAGCGGATTTGATTTTGGATAATTTGCATCGTTTCCCGTTAGATAAGGAAATATTGAAATTGTACGAATTACAAGCTTATTTTTCAAAAGGATTATCTTATTTTCATTTGGCTCAACGTTGGGGTGATTGTCCGATTACGAAAGGTTCTTTATATTTGGAAAAATTGGCAAAAAGTCCTGAGGCTGAGGTGTTGGAGGAAGCTACAAAATGGGCATTAAAAGCGATGGAACTGCCGGAGTTTGAAAATTTGAAAGATGCTGATGGCAAACAACGGAAAACAAAACAGTATGCTAGTAAAGGTGCAGCAGCGGCATTATTGGCTCATATATACGCTTGGCGTGCGGCAGTCGAAAGCAAACCGGAATATTGGGGGGAGGCCGAGAAATATTGCACGATGCTTATAAATGGAGAAGTTGGGCATTATGGTTGGGCTAGAGATCCTGAAGAGGTATGTTCTAATGTGTTAAAACGAGATCATAGTGAAACGATTTGGGAAATTTATCGAACGAGTACAGAAAGATTAGAAACAGTGGCTTATTACCAAGAAGGTTTTATTAATTTCCCAATAAAGCTAGATGCTAGTACTGGACCTTTGGATCAACCAACATTGGCGATCAATAAAACTACGATTAATGAAATGTATGACCGGGAAGATCGAAGGCGTGATGCTTATTTTCTTTGGTTAGATGCTGATACTATTTATATGTATAGTCAGGGTGGTGTGTTAAAGGCAGATACGACTCGTCCGGCAGGGGGAACTTATGATACAGAACCGGGAAGTATTAAATTAATGGCTTATAGTAATGAAACTATTCCATTTGGTTTTGTAAACAAATTTAGAAATGCCTATTTTGAGTTAAATCCTTATTACAATGAATTGCAATATATAGGGCAGGATATGAATAAAGTGGTTTGGCGTATGGCTGATATTGTATTATTGAGAGCAGAATGTCGGGTACGACAAAATAAGACAGATGCTGTTGAAGATTTAAATCGGGTACGAGAGAGAGCTTATGGAAATCGTGAGCATGATTACGTTTCTTCGGAAGGGCGTCTTCAAGATATAATTCTGCGTGAAAGAGAGAAAGAGTTGTTGTTTGAATCATACCGTTTCTATGATCTACGTCGTAATGGAATGGAGTATGTACGTACGATTTCTGAACAATTTAATAATTTGACGGAAAGGGATATTATAGAAGGCTGTTTGTTTTATGGAATTCATACTGCGGCTTTTACAAATAATGACTTGATGCGTCAAAATGTGTATTGGAATAGATTTTTACAATAAGAAAATAGTTATGAAAAAAGAAATATTATTGGGTATCGTGTTCGTATTTGTGGCGTCTGCTTGTACGACAGATAATTTTATTAAAACGGGAATTTGTAACGGACGTTTTGATGGAAGTTTATTGGATTATCTGGAACATCCGGGACATTCCTATGATTGGGATTCTACAGCCGTGATGGTTCGGCATGCGGGAGAAGATGTGGTCCGGTTATTTGAAGGACAAGATCCTGATCATCCGGAAATTACTTTTTTTGGACCGACGAATCATACTATTCGGCGTTATTTATTACAAAAGAAGTTGACTAAAGTGTCGGATATAGCTCCTGAATTATGTAAACGGATATTGCTTTCTCATGTTTTGGATGGAAAGCTATATAGAGATAGTGTACCTTTAGGAAAAAGAGGTACGGGGGGAAATCTCATAGAAGATGGTACTATGTGTACGACATTAGAAGGAACTGTTTTCGGATTATTTGCGTCACGTGGAGTTTGGCAAGGGGTAAATGAAGCTGGCCCCAAAGCTTTAACTATAAGATCTTCAAATACATTACGTGAAATAAAGGTGGCTTCAACGGATGTTGAGCCAGATAATTGTGTGGTACATTCGCTTGTGTATGGATATAAGTTAGAAGAAATGCACAGGGATTTTCGTTAATATTTGATTTAATGTTTAGAATATGAAAAATATAATAAATGTAATGATATTAGTTACTTTTGCTATGATATTATTGGGAGGATGTCACGAGAAAACAATTGGCTATCTGATAACGGAAAATGCAAGTTATGAACCGGATTCCTTGATTATTCCTCGGATTTTGGATCCGAAATTAGAAAAGGAGCGAATAGAGAATAATGCTCCTTGGGTGACATTCAATTTGCAAGGGTATGAAGGAACGTTTCAAATAGATTTTTCGATAGAGTCTGTAATTTCCACGGCTGGAGAAGAACAAGCGAGATTATTTATGGATGAGTTGGAAATTCGTGGAGGGGGAGCCATGCTGTATCCGCTTAAACATAAAGCAGGACCGGGAGAATATATTATTTCTGTTCGTCTAACCAATCCTGGTTATAGCCATGTTATAAAAGATGCTTATAAATTTATTATAGAGTGATCTAGTGTTTGTTGGATAAAATAGCCTGTAAAGTTAATCGGGCTATTTTTTCATTTGTTGTAATGAAAAAAATTATGAAATATATATATATTATAGCATTATTCCTTGTTTGTTTTAATGTGCATGGTCAAGGAATATCTTTTTTTGACGGGAAATTAGAAGATGCCATGTTAAAGGCTCAGCAAGAAAATAAAATAATATTCATGGATTTTATTGCTGTTTGGTGTGAGCCTTGTAAGAAAATGGCAGAAGAAGTCTTTTTTCGAGAAGAAGTAGCTACGTATTTTAATGAGAAATTTGTTTGTGTACAAATAGATGTTGATCAGGAGAAGAATATTGCTAAGAAATACAAAGTTACCCAAGTCCCCAGTATGATATTTGTGGATGCAAAGGGACGGGAGATTCGGCGGATGCTTGGTTTTACAACGCCATATAGTTTATTGAGGGTTGCGAAACTAGTGGTAGGAGATGCTCTTTCGTTAGATGAGCAGTGGAATGCCATTCAAAAGGATAAGAATAATCTTGTTTTACAGCAACGTTTTTTATTAGAAACACCGATGCTATTGCCTGAGGTAAAAGATAAAAAAGAGGTTGAAAAATGGCAATACAGGCGAGAGAAAATAGTGAAGAATTATCTTGAAAATAAACCTCGTGAGGAGATGATTAATTTGCATGATTTAAGTATTATCGTGACTTATTGTATGGCCCCTAAAGAAGAGAATGAACCAATAGAGTTCGTAATACGTAATTTATCTCGTTTTATGACAGTGGCTCCTCGAGATTTATTAACTGCTTATTTATTTCGTTATCAAGATGGGCTTGTGCAAAAAATGGCAATGGAAGGAAATTTGAAATATAAAGATCAAATTGCTAGGATACATGGAGATTTGAAACAAGTTTTTGATTCTGTGAAAACTAAAAGTTTTCCTGTAGAATATTTGATGACGGCTAAAGCGGATGCTTTATACTGTTTATATGGTAAAAAAGATCAAGCTGGTTACGTGAAACAACAAAATGACTTTTTTGAAAAAATGGGAGATTTGGCGGGTAAAGAAGATTATCAAAATGCTGTTATGACATTAATGTCTACATCTAATAAAAAATTGACCCCAGCGTCTGCCGAACAAGTGTTGTTATGGTTGGATCGTTTATTAAAGTTCCCATTGGATGTTAATAGTCAAATATTATTTGTTTCGTTTATGGGAGACTGTTATGTGGTTCTAGAAAATAATGAAAAAGCGAAAGAGTGTTATAATCAGGCTTTTTTACAATCTTTTCAAATGAAAAATGTAAAATTGCAAACTTATTTGAGACAAAAAATGGACGTGTTATATCAATAATGCTTTTGTACTAGCTTACAATTATTGCTGATATCTAATTTTATAGAGATACAATAAAGATGCAGATATTGTATGTAGGGAATTCTCTATGATCCTTATTTCGCCTAAGGGTCATAGAGTTTTGTTTTTTTACTTAGAGACATCAATTTTTTTATTTGTAGAGAAGGTTGAGAAAATATTAGAGAGTTTGTTTCACTTGATTAATTGTTGATGAATTTGTAGTTATAAAGTTTTATTTGCATCTTTGTATTGAGTGATGTTCAAAACGGGAGGTGCATAACTTTATGGATACAGACCGATTCATCGAAAGTGTTAACAAAAAGCGTGAAAGTGCATGGCGGGAAATGTACCGGAAATACTATCCTGCGATGTGTAATTATGCGTCGAAAATTGTGAAAGATGATGCTTCCGCCGAAGATATTGTTCAAGATTGTTTTATTAAGATATGGGATTCCGGGACACAGTTTCCCGATGAGCCTTCTCTGGTTGGTTATCTGTACCGGACAATCTACACGCGAGCATTGAATTCTATCCGGGATAAGGGGATTGCGAAAGCTCTATATGAAAAATGGGGTGATGTTGTTTTGGAAGAACAGGATGATGAGATGATCTTGGAACTTGCCGTTGAAGAGGATGTTGTGAATAAATTCTACGAGGCGATAGATAAATTGTCGGAACAGCAACGGCAAGTATTGTTTATGAGCATGGAGGGGGCCAAAGTGAAGGATATCGCGGAGCGACTTGGGATTAGCGAGAATTCCGTGAAAACCCAGAAAAAACGGGCCTATGCTTTTGTTCGGGGCGAATTGGGAGTGGGAATTGCCATGCTGCTTTTTCTTTTATTTTCATGATTTAAATAAATTCGAAACTCGGAAACAGATATGTTTTTTGTAGAAATGTATGGAGGGTTTGTAAACCATTTATTGGGATATCTATAAGAAATTTGTGATTATTACGTGATCACTACCTGAACACAACCGGAAGTAACATTTTCGTTAAACTATTAATATACTTTATGAACCTTATTCTATATAAGGTTCATATAAGGTTTCTATAAGGTATCTATAAGGTTCATGACGGTAGTGTTCAGGTAGTGATCATGTTATAATTATCTTTTCGGGATAGAATCGGCAATAACTTATGACTTATTATAGAATCAATTACGATTGATCCGGGTAAAAAATGGAATGTAAATATTTATTCTCATCCTAGAGAGCCTTTATAAAGGACAAACGGGATGGGAATAAATATTTATTTATTTTTTTCGAAAATATCTGTCACCCGTTTTTTCGGATCATGTGTTCTATTTATGAAAGACACATGGAAAAGATGAAAAAATGGAGTCAAATATATGAATGGTCCAAAAGAGTCAGGACTTATTTGGAGGAAGATTTTTCCTCTTCGTCTCTTGACGAGGAAGATATTATCGTTCGCCATGTTACGGAACGATTGTCTGATCCGGATTATCTGCGGGGGAAAGGACAGGAACAAGGGCGTTTTGATGCGGAGGCGGCTTTTAGGAAATTACGACGGAGAAATTCACGTCGGGTTATGATTCGAGTGGGAAGTGTTGCTGCTGTTCTGGTATTGATCGTGGGGATAGTTGTTTTATATAAGGGAAATCTTTCTCAGGAGAAGAACGTGTCGGAATTGACACAAGGGGTAATTCCAGCTCTTCAGCCGGGAACAAACAAGGCGATTTTGCATTTGGCGGATGGCCGGGAGCTCGTTTTGAATGATGCTTTGCGGGCGAAAATCGAGACAAAAGAGGGCGTGGTGGAAGTGGATTCAATGGGGGTAGTTTATGGAATAAAAGTGGATTCCATGGCAACGGAAAAGGTGCAGGAATATCACGTTATGACGATACCACGCGGGGGGGAATTTCATTTGACATTGGCCGATGGAACTCAGGTGTGGCTGAATTCAGAGACGGAATTACGTTTCCCGGTTCATTTTGCAGGGGGAGAGCGGAAAGTGTATTTGAAAGGGGAGGCATATTTTGATGTGACCGAGGATGCCGCTCGTCCTTTCGTGGTGGAGACTTCGATGGGCGATATAAAAGTGTTGGGAACGGCGTTTAACGTTTCGGTTTATGATGAGCGAACGATGGCGGCGACGCTGGAGAAGGGGAGTATATGTTATTTGAAAGATTCCCGAAAGGGGGTGCTGATCAAACCGGGAGAACAGTTGGTTTGTACGGAAGGTTCCGATTTACCCGTGGTTCGGAAAGTGAATACCCGGTTGTACACGGCTTGGAAAGATAATCTTTTCTGTTTCGAAGAACAGTATTTAGATCAGATCATGTTGACGTTGGCTCGTTGGTACGATTTCCAAGTAAAATTTGAATCCGAGGAATTGAAAAAATTGGAGTTATCGGGAACATTGGATAAATATTCGGATATACAGCCTTTATTGCGGTTATTCGAATTGGGTACGGATGTAAAATTTGAAATTCAAAATAAAGTTATTTATGTGCGAAAAGTAAAATAAAAGGATTCGATTCGCCAGCGACCAAACTATAGAATCAAATCCTTTGTATTTAGAGTTTATAAACCCTTTAAACTGAAACAAAGTTATGAAAAAAAATCCACCTAATGTGTGGGTACGACCACATTGTGTCAAAAAAATGTTACAAGTCATGAGATTAGCTTTACTTTTTGTGGTGTTGTTTTTCACCTCAGCGAGTGCGTTTACCCAACGGGTAAGCCTTTCGGTGAAAGCGGAAACGACGTTGAACGAGGTGCTAAAACAAGTGAAGGATCAAACGGGTGTTCGGATTTTGTATGATGCCGGGAAGATGAAACGTGTGCCGTGTCGGGAGATGAAGATTACCGATTTGGAGATAGCGGAGGCATTGAAGCAAATTTTGAAAGATACCCGTTTTGAGTTTTTCGAGGAAGGTGGGGTGTTTATCGTGCGGGAGGTTTCATTACAACAGGCGAAAATGATTCGTCTTGTAGGAAAGGTGACGGACGAGAAAAAACAACCGTTACCGGGGGTGACTGTTCAGTTGAAAGGATTTTCAGTTGGAACAGCGACGAACGGGGCAGGGATGTACCAATTATCCATTCCGAATGCCCCGGAGAAGTTTTCTTTAGTTTTTTCTTTTGTCGGGATGGTTTCCCAAGAGATCGTTTACGCAGGGAAAGACACGATCGACGTGGTGATGAAGGAGGACGTGGAGACGTTGGACGACGTGGTTGTCACCGGTTACATGACCTTGGACAAGAGTAAGTACGTGGGAGCGATTAACAAGGTGTATGCGAGGGATATTATGATTCCGGGAGAGAGTACGATCGACCAGATGTTGCAGGGGGTAATCCCGGGAATGGCAGTGCGGATAACTTCCGGTATGGTCGGATCGACTCCTAAGATCAGAATCCGGGGAACATCGACGTTGTTAGGTAGTCAGGACCCGGTGTGGGTGGTGGATGGGGTTATCCAGCGGGACCCGCTTCCGATCAGCGAGACGGATGCCTCTCTTTCCAGTGATTTGGATAATCTGCGGGATATTGCCGCTAACGCGATTTCTTGGTTGAATCCCTCGGATATAGAGTCGTTGACCGTGTTGAAGGATGCGTCGGCAACTGCCATCTACGGTTCGAAGGCGGCGAACGGCGTGATCGTGATTAACACGAAAAAGGCGCAGTCAGGGTCCGCATCCCTTTCCTATTCGGGAAGTTTCAGTATTGGTCAGCGTCCCCGTTACGGTTTGTACAATCAAATGAATTCTAGGGAATTGATGGATTTTTCCAGAGAAATGTACGAAGACCGTGTGCGCTACCCCAGTGCTATATTACCTATCGGGTATGCCGGGTTGGTTCAGAAGCTGACGAACAAGGAGATTACTCATGAACAGTTGGAAGAGGAGTATAACAAGATGGCAAACAATAACACGGATTGGTTTGATCTTTTGTTTCGTAACTCTTTTAATCACAAGCATAATTTGAGCATTACCGGGGGATCGGAGAAGATTGCCAGTCGTGCTTCTATCGGTATTACCGAGGAAAAAGGCGAGGCCAAGGGAAATGAAGGGAAGACGTTTACCGGTAGCTCGAACACGGTGTTGCAGTTGATCCCGAATTTGAGGATTAGCTTGAACCTGAACGGTAGTTACCGGGAGATGTTCGGTTTTGCTTACGGCGTGAGCCCGTTTAGTTACGCGTATAACACGGCGCGGACGATCCCGCTACGTAACGAGGATGGTACGTTGTACTATCACGAGAAATGGGGAGGTTCCAGTACGGCTATTTCCGGGAAGAGCTGGTACGGGTATAATATCTTGAATGAGATAAATAACACGGGGAACGAGAATCGGTCGAAGATGGTGTCTTCGAGTCTTGATGTTTCGTGGAAGATTTTGCCTTATTTGGAGTATCAAGGGTTGGTTTCTTACACGGTGAGTTCGTCGGAGGTGAAGTCGTATGCCACGGAGTATTCCAATTATATTACCTCTCTTCGAGGTTACGAGGTGGGAGAGGTGACAGCGAATAGTAAGGAAGAGAAGATGACGCAGTTGCCTTTTGGTGGATTGTTGGTGACGGAAAATGCCACGACGAACACGTGGTCGGTCCGGAATAGTTTGGTGTTTAATAAATTGTTTAAGGATGTGCATAGCGTGACGTTACAGGTGGGATTTGAAGTTTCTTCCAACACGGCGACCGGTTCGAGAAATACACGTTACGGTTATTTGCGTTACCGGGGAGAGGCTTTCGCATCTGTCCCGACGACCTATACCACGGTGTATAATGCCGTGGCACAACAGAATCCTCTTTTGAATACCATGCGGACTGCGTCATCCGTGACGAACCGGGAGAATAATTATGTCAGCGAGTTCCTGACGGCGGTGTATTCTTTTGATAACCGGTATGTCGTGAATTTTAATGCCCGTTTGGATGCGTCCAATCGTTTCGGTCAGGATAAGAATGATCGGTTCGAACCGACTTGGTCTATCGGGGCGAAGTGGAGAGTGGGTAGCGAGTCGTTTGCCCGGAACTGGAATTGGATGGAATCTTTGGATATATCCGGGTCCTACGGTTACCAAGGAAATTCGGTGGAGGAGGTGTCTCCTTACTTGATCGCGAGTGACGGGGGATTGAATCAATTCTATAACCAGTACACTTTGAATATAAAGTATTTGCCCTACGAGAAACTGGGTTGGGAGAAAACGAAATCATGGAATGCCAGCGTGGATCTTTCTTTTTTGAAGGGGCGGATGAACGTGGTGTTCAATGCTTACGGGAAAAAGAGTGACGTTATCGCTTCCCGGCAGGTTCCGGGAGAGAACGGGATGTTGAATTCCAGAATTTTCGGAACGGAAATGGATAACAAGGGGTACGAGGTGACGGTTAATTTTATTCCAGTTCGCACACAAGATTGGACTTGGTCATTCTCCGTGAACACGGGAAAAGTGACGAATGAGATTTCGGATAATGAACGAGTGAACAAGTTGGAAGATTTCTTGGACGGTTCGGCAGTCTTGAATGGAAAGTCTTATAATTCATTCTATTCTTTCCGGTATAAGGAGTTGAGCCAGGAGAATGGTGAACCTTTGTTCTATAACATGGATATTGAGAAAACGAATGATTTCACGGAGTTTTTGGTGCGTAGCGGGAATTTTGATTCCGATTTCACGGGAGGTTTCAACACGCAGGTGAGGTATAAACGCTTGTCGTTTACTATGCAGTTTGCGATGCAGTTCGGCGGGCAAGATCGCTTGCCAGAGTTGTATACCGGCACGTTGAAAGGTGTTCCGGGGCCGCAGGAGAATGTTTCGCGCCAGTTGAAGAAACGTTGGCGGAAGGCGGGAGATCAGACGAATATCCCGGCAGTACCGAATTATAACAGCGCGAGTTCGTTTGGCTATGTTACGTTGCCGGTGTTATCGGGAACGAGTTCGATGACTCCTTATGCCATGTACAGCCAGTCGGATTTGCGGGTGGCCGACACGGATTTGATCCGTTGCCGTCAAATATCGCTTACGTATAGCGTGGGTGAAAGTATTTTAAAAGCTCTTCACTTGAAGTACGCGAGTATCAGTTGGAGCATGAGTAACCCGTTTATGATTGCTTTTGATAAGGCATGGAAGGGGTTGGACCCGGAGACGAAGGATTGGCCTGCACGGCGGACAACGTCTCTTTCTTTGAACGTGACCTTTTAACGAGTGAAACCAATAAACGATATGAAAATGAAAGAAAGAATTTTATTGATGATATGTGCGTTGGGAATCCTGACAGCGTCTTGTTCCGATTTCTTGGACTCCAAGTCTCAGGATGAGGTGATACCTAAAACGACGAAAGATTTTCGTGAATTGTTGTTGGGATCGGGTTATCCTTCTCCCGTTAATTCCCATCCCTTGGCTCTGACCGGATATATGGATGATGATGTTGACACGGATTTGAGAAATAGTATGGCCGGTAGCGATTTGGTTAAAGGAGTTTTTCCGGTTTTCACGTGGCAGAGTGACGCAGAAAGGTACGAGGGTTCGATAATGAGCCCGGAACTGGCGTCAACGCCCTATTATTTGATGTACGAGCGGATCAAGGGGTGCAATGCCGTGTTGGATTATATCGACGAGGCTATCGGAACTCAACAAGAGATCAATCATATAAAGGCGGAGGCTTTGTCGGTGAGGGCGTTGTTTTATTTCTGGTTGGTGAATCTTTATGGCGAGCCTTACACAGAGAACCCGCAGGCGGCAGGTGTTCCCTTGAAACTTTCTTCATCGGTGGAAGAGGTCAGCGTGTCCCGTGCAACGGTGGAACGAGTGTACGAGCGGATTTTGGACGATTTGACGAAAGCGTCCGATTTGTTCGGGGCGGAGAGTCGTGTGACCACGGATTTCAGGATTAACCGACCGACGGTGGAGATACTTCTTTCGCGGGTGTATCTTTACACGGGAAAATGGAAAGAGGCGGTTGAAGCGGCCACGGAAGCGATCCGGATGGGTGGAAAGTTGGCAGATTTGACGGCGATTGAGAAGAATGGTGCTTTTGCTTGTGTCAGGTATTCTTCGCCGGAGGTAACTTGGATGTATGGTGGAGAGG
>QWCY01004982.1_pt1 | contig 14117 bp, 9 predicted proteins | sample 1972631 | NCBI WGS metagenome assembly QWCY01 (sample SAMN09866696, study PRJNA288562) | Human gut metagenome isolate pre1_stool, whole genome shotgun sequencing... | isolation source: gut | host: Homo sapiens | place: USA: California
CTAGAGAACACAATGGGTCACCTGCTTTCCTTGGTTAACTTGTTTTAACCACAAAGGTAATATTTCAACCTTTATTTTTCACAGTGCAAATCTAAAGGACAACACAGAAGGATTTGGCCGGTATAGAATCAGCTATCGCCCAGATCAATAATGATATATTAAAAACAGAGGCGACGGCCACTTCATTAACCGGGACCAATAAAGAAAATATAAATACTGAAACATCCCTCATAAAGAAACTGGAGGCGGAAAAGAAAAAGGTCCAGGAGCAGTGGGCAGAAGACAGCGAAGCGAATATCGCCAAAAAGAACAAGGAAATAGAACGTATCGACGCCGAAATAAAACGTTTGAATGAATTAGGTAAAGTCAAAAAGAAAGCGGAAGCCGGGGAGTATAAAAATACGGAAACGGACGCTACATTAAAACCGCTGGAGATCGAGCATGAAAAACGTATGCTTCTAATCAAACAGAATCGGGAGAAGGAAAATAAGACGGAAGCCCAGTACATTCTCGAAGGGACGGCGGAAAATCTTCGCTATTACCGGGAACGTATCGACGCACTCCAGAAGCTGGAAGCAAAGATCCCGGCCCAAAAGAAGAAGTTACTCGACGAAATCCACAAGCTCGAAACGGAAGCACAGATGGCCATTTTTACGGAAACCGGCAAGCAGGAAGACGCCCGTATAAAACTGGTGCAGGAGAAACGGAATGAACGATTAAAGATTGAAACCGCTTATTATAATGTTCAGAAGGACACCATGGAAAAAGCGGTATTAAATCGGAGTATAACGCAGGAAGCTGCCGACGCCTATATGCTGGAAGTTGAACAGGCACATACGGCGGAACTTCTGGAGATAAACCGTACCTATCTGGATGATGTAAACGCCCTGGAGATCACCAGCAGACAAAAACGTATAGATACCGTTACGGAAGCGGCCGACGCCGTACGTGAAACCGAGATGCAACTACTACGTGACCGGGCGGCCATTGCTCAAAAAGTACGTGAAATAACTTCCGTTCCGATAGGAATAACCGGTATGCAGGAAGCACACCGTAAGCAGATTCAGGATGTAGAAACGACTTATAATGCTATAATTGAGATAGCGAGACAGGCAGGAATTTCTACCGTTGGTTTAGAGAAGCAGAAACAGCAGGAAATTAACCAGCTTGAATTTGAATACCAGAATAGTTTATACCAGATTCAATCCCAGATCGGCGTATCATGGGCACAGGAATACCAGAATGAACTGGCCCTGTTAAAGAATCTGCACGATCAGCAGGTGGAAGCGAAATACGGTGTTCTCATACAGGAAGCCGAAAATAACGGGGAAGATACCGCCGCCCTGGAAGAAGAGAAGGAAAATAAGAAGCTGGAAATTCAAAAGAAGTATGCGGATGTAAACTTTGCTATCAAGTGTTCCCAGATCATAGCGGATACAGCCGTTTCAATAATGAAGGCGACCGCTGATCTTGGGCCTATAGCCGGAGCTGTCGCTGCGACAATGCTCGCGGCTACCGGCGTGGCCCAGCTTGCATCGGCTAAAGCCGAACGGGACAAGATAAAAAATATGTCTGTCAAAAATACCACCGGTAGCAAGACCGCTACGGCTGAACGTGTTGTTTCCGGTTCTTCCGGCGGTGGGTGGTATGAAGGCGGTTACACCGGCCCCGGTGGGCGTTATGAAGTGGCCGGCGTAGTTCATAAAGGAGAATATGTGGTACCACAGCCGGAAATGAATAATCCTAAAGTAATCGACGCTGTTAGCACTATCGAAGCGATCAGGCGGCAGCGTACCAATGCAAACCCGTTGCCACAGAATCCGGGTGAATATGCGGAAGGCGGTTACGTTACCTCTTCTGCAGGGGATTCTTCCTACCGGGAGTTCCTGGAAGCGGCAAAGGAGCTCCGCGCCTCCTGTGAGGCTATCAAATTGATAAAGGCTTATATCGTTTATCAGGATTTGGAAAAGGCTAAAGAAACTATAGATAATGCCCGCGACACCTTTACACGCGGAAAATAAATAATCATTATGCTAAAGATTAAGACGAACAAAGGTTATCTGGATTTAGGGGGTGACTTTACCGTACAGATTGACGAAAAATCCCCTGTCATGAACGACCGGGGATCGCAAACCGTACCGGTTACGGTTCCATGTACCGGCAACAATGCTAAAATAACCGGTTTTGCTCACCGTCTGGACATGGGTATAAAGCCGATGAATGAAGATCAGGCATGTACGGTATTGGACGGAGCATATAAACGTACCGGGAAGATAAATATTGTTTCCGCCGGTAAAAAAGAAGGTATTACCCTTAACATCGGCTTTGACAATTCGGAAGCATACAGCGCATGGAAAGCAAAAAAATTAAATGCTATTACGTTACCAGTGAAGGAGTATAGCAGCGTTAATTCTCTTTGCGCACATTTGCAACAAGTTTTAGGAGGTTATCAGACTGATTATGCCGTATTTCAGATTATGACCGGTAACGAATCGAAAGACGGTCGGCCTTACCCTAAATACCTGAATTATATCACGCCCGTTTCGGAAGGAAGCAAAGTCTATAAATTACGTTACCAGGCAAGAACGGAGACTTTTCTGGTAAATGGTACCCCAACTGAAGTAACGCTTCCGGAAGGTTACGGCGTAACGGCCTTTCTGTATGTCTGGCGTGTTCTGGAACTTATTTTTTCAGAGTTCGGTTATACAATAACGGAGAATCCTTTTAAGACTGACAGAGAACTTTATAACCTGGTAATACTGAATAATGCTGCTGACTGCTGTGTCAAAAGTAAACTTTCTTATGCGGATTTAATGCCGGATTGCACGGTAGAGGAATTTTTAAACGCTCTGTATGTACGTTTCGGGCTGGTATATATTGTTTCTTCCGATACGAGGACGGCAACTTTAAGACTGATCCGCGATATTGTGGATGATGTTCCGGACAGTGACTTATCCCGTAGTTTGACGGATGAACCTTTAATAACCTATGAAACGGCCCGGCAGATGAAGTTATCAGCTAAGACTTCCTTTACCGGGGCGGCTCCTTCTGTTGAACGGTTTGAAGATTATTTGAAGGATCAGAAAGTGGCGAGGCTGGCGAAGGTCGATATTTCCAAAAGGGTAATTCATCTTAATTACGAGGAAACAACGGGGCGGTGGTTTAAATGGGATGAAGACAATAACCGTCTTGTTTATTCTTCGTCAAGTTTCTTTTCCTGGGACCGGAAAACCGATAATGTGGAGGATAACGAATTAACTAGCGACGATGAATGCGTTCCAATGGATTTTGCTCCGAACGGTATCCTTTCCCCTCAATATCTGACCGGTTACGTCCACCGTTATACGTATCTTAAAACTTCCTCCAATAATAATGATGAAGATTCGGAGAAAGAGGAAAGCCCATTATCTTTCGTGTTTGCCTTTACGTCTTCCCAAAATAGTAAATACCCTTTCGGTTCTGTATTGCCTTACACCTCCGACGCTGAAGAGGTTATATTAAAAGACGGAAGTAAACATACGATATCGTTATTCTTTCAATATGACAACGGCCTGTTTTTTAATTTCTGGAAGAAATACGACGCTATATTAAGACATTCTTTCAATAAGGTCGAAGCAAATATTTTGGCACCGGTTCACCGGCTTATGAGTATGGATATATTAACGCCGGTAATGCTTCGAGGACAATATTTACTTTTTGACGGTCTTTCTTATTCCCTTCCGGCAAATAAAATTGTACCTGTCGAGCTGACATTAAGAACGCTTCGGCTAATTGGTCCGTACGATTTGGATAAGGAACAGGAAACTCCGGTCTTTGGTTCCAGGCTTTTTACATGGGAATTTAGAAACTCAAATATAGAAGTTGCAAAAGAAAATGAAAGGAACAGGATTCTACAACAGGCAAGGGACGAATGGAACAAAAGGCCGACAGCAGTAGACGGAATAAGATCCATAACTTATTCACTTGACGGTTATATAACCCGTAACGATGATAAATACCTGGTTGAGAACTACCCACAGGCAGCAGGGATTACATTGCAAAGAAACTATAAATGTAAAGCGGAGGCAATAGTACGCATATTCTATTCTGGAACTTCCATTCATGATCCCGGTCACTATAGGAGTATTACGTATGAATCCGAATTTGAATACACGGATACTTTTGTTTCTATTGTATATTCTGGCTAACCCCGTCCTTTATTTTTTTTGTGATATAACCAATTTTTGCAGAATGGAAAAACAGAATAATATCATCCTTGCCCCATGTGCCACACAGGTAACGGAGCTTTATAATTTCTGGAGGGAAAGCCATTCGGGGAGGCTTACGGACTTTTACAAGTTCCTGACGTCTGCTACGGATCAGCGCGACCGTTTCCTTTCCGGGCTTGAAATTAAGAGTGAGTTTAATGGAATATTCTTTGTTAATACCTTTGAATTATGAGTTTGACAGCAAGCATCAATCCGACAGAAAACGCCTTTACCGGAAATCCTGTTTATCTTTCGGTAGAAACTACTTCTATGGTGACGTATAATATTATGCACTGTTTAAACTTTGAATACCGGAGGTCTTTATTTACTGGCAACGGTAACGGAAGTTTCAAGGTAAATATTGCCGAGGTTCTGGAAACAGTGTTTGAGGATATACCCGTTTTAAATGAAAGTAGTGATATATTAATAAACCTTTCCTCCGGCTGGTCCAACAAGGCTACTATCATGATTATCATGCAGAATGAAGAAGCGGAAACGGAAACCCTGGTTTTAGCCGCCTGGCGTGGAGCTATCGGCAAACGGTCTTTCAAGAAACTGCATGAAGAAGGTAATAATATCTTTTCTTTGAAGTTCTTGAATGAATCCTGTAATTTCTTCTTTACTACTCGAAGCAATGACTGGCGTATAATGATGCGCGAGACGGAACTTTACCCGCTTTGTTTCATTTATCCGGAACATGAACTGAAAATAACGGAACTTCTTACCGGTCAGAGCCTTGCAGTGCCAGGCCGGGTAGAGAACTTTTGCGCTTTGAATCTGGAGGCGGTAAGACTTAAATTTTTTACCGATTACGGGGTACTGGCCAATCTTTTTGACGTGTATAGCGGTGATACGTTCGCCTGCCGGATTGGAATCGAGCAAAGTCCGACGGTCCGCGAGCGTTACCGGCTCCGGTTCCTGAACAGTTACGGGGCTTACGAGCTGTTTTCTCTGGAAGGTGAGGCTAGTGTAACCCCTGGTATGAATGAAGACGAAGACGCTGTTTTCCGGCGTTATGATGAAATTGCTGATGATTATTATTCGGACCGAATGCGGACGGAGATACAGAAGACTGTAACGATTAAGACGGGATTCAAACGCCCGCAGGAAATACGCTTTCTTCTTGATTTGCTTTCCTCTGATGATGTTTATCTTGCAGGTTACGGTCGGGAAGAGGTGAAAGTAATTCCTTCGGTAGAAGAGTTTTCTTACCGTGTCCGTCCGGAAACCCCGCAAAATGTGACGTTAAAACTTACGTTTGCCGACAAGGAGTCCAACTGGACCCAAGAAATCACGGAAAGCGGCTATCAAAAACCACAGGTACACTCTAAGCAGTTCAGTAAACAATTTAATTAATATAGCCTATGAAGACGCAAGAACAGGTAGATGATCTTATTAAAGTAATTGATGCAGCAGAAGAGAAGGAGAGTGTGACGAATCAGATGGAGGCTGCTATTTTTGAATTTCTTAATGAGAAGTTAAAAAAAGAAGAGTCTCGCCATGTTACCTTAACAGAAGAGGCATATGAAACATTAGTCAAATCGGGGAAAGTTGATCCGGATTCCATCTATCTGACTTTTGAGGAGGATTAGTCATGATTTACAAGAATGGTAAGGAGATCGTTTCTATATTCCGGGACGGTCGCGCAATATCTGCAGTGTACAAGGGTACAAAACTTGTATGGCAGGCAATCCGTAGCTGTTTTGGTTCCGGTTTCTGGGTAAATGTAAAACCGTGGTTAGATAATGAAGGTTGGAAAAATAAATAGCACTATTATGGCAAAGAAAATATATGATGAAAAAATAAGCAAGTCCACTGACTGGGGCGGTGATGAATCTACTGGCGGTCTTCCCGTTGCCGGAGGACGTATTCAGGAGTATCTGAAGGAGCAGCTGGACGGCAAGGCGGGTATCTTCCACTATGATACAAGTAATAACCGTTACCTGGTATTCGCTGATGCCGATACCCGTGACGAATACCTCGCTGATCCGACAAAAACGGGGTTGTTGCTCGGAACCTTTGACGCACCATTTAATTATAGTGCGGAGATAACCCTTTCTTCCCCTGCCTACAAGGCAATACTGTCAGGCACGAAGAACAACTACATATACTTTACGTTCGATACGAAAAACAAGTCCGGTCAAAGCGTGGGCGAGGATGTGGTTGCCACCTATACCTTTATCCGCAACGGTGTAAAGAAGACTGTTACGGAACGTTACCGCTACGGCACGGCTGTTCACTTTGGTATTGATGACTACATTGAAACGGGCACGAACAACATCATGGTCGGTATCGTGGGACAGAATACCCTTGCTGCCACTACAGTAGGTATCACCTACCAGGTAATAGACTTACAGCTGTCCGGCAATTACGATGTGTCAGCCCACTATAACCTGATGGAGAACCCGGCGGCAACCGCCGCCATCCCTTACCGGATCAGCGGTTACGGCACGAAAGTAATGGAATGGTATCTGGACGGTGTCCTGCTTGACTATGTTAAGGTAGAGGACGAGATCGTAGACGTATCGACATCCCGTACCAAGTATATTTCTCTGTCTAATTTGAATCAGGGCAGACACAGCCTGCAACTGCGTGCATACACCATGCTTGACGGTGAGAAGTTCTACTCGGATGCCATCTACTACGACCTGATTGTTTATACCGGGGCGGACCGTGAACCGATAATCGGAGTATCCGCTGTTATCCCTTCCGGATATGATATCATCAAAGAGGGTGGCTTGCAACTCTACGGTATTCAGCAGTATATCCCCTACATGCTTGATTTCTCCGTGTATAATCCTTCGGGTGCCGTGAGTACCGACGCTGTCGTATCGGTTGACGGCAAGGCGGAAAGCACCCTTGCCACGCACAATAACGAAGTGGTGAATTACTCGCTGCGTCCGCTTGATTACGGTTTGAAATCACTGACCATAACTGCCGGGAATACGGTGTACGCCATCGGGATGAATATTGAGAAGTCATCTACTTCGCTGGAAGATGTCAGGGACGGTCTGGTACTCGACCTGTCTGCTATCGGCAAGTCCAACAATGACGCCAACCGTCAGGAATGGGTGTACGGTCTGTTCTCCGCTTCCTTCTCCGGTTTCTACTGGAACCGGGCAAACGGCTGGGTTAACAACAGGCTGCTTATCACGGGCGGTGCGGCTGTTGACGTGAATATAGCTCCCTTCACGCCTGACCCGACAATAACGGGGCGTACACTGGAATTTGAATTTGCCACCCGTAACGTGCTCGACGATGACGCCGTGATCTGCGACTTGCGTAATGAAGCCGGAACAGGTCTGCTGATTACCGCCTCGGAAGCTTCACTGACATCTGCCGGAGGAAGCCGTGTGGCGAAAAGGTTCAATTCGGGTGAGAACAAACGTATCTCCTTTGTGATTAACCCCAAGAACGGTGTGACCAACAAGGGGCTGGTCTTCATTTACGTTGACGGCATCAGCTCCGGTTCGGTGAACTATTCAGGGACTGACAATTTCCTGAACGCCAAAACGATGAGAATAGGCGGTACAGGCAAATGCGATGTTGAACTCAAATCGCTCCGCTTTTATAATTCCCCCCTTGACGCTGACCAGATACTGAACAACTTCATTCTCTACCGTGATACTCCGGAAGAGTTGTTAAGCCTTTACGACCGCAATAATATCTACGAGGACGGAACCCGGAATTTCTCCGTAGACAAGCTGGCTGCCCAATGCCCGGTGTTTATCTTTACGGGTGATATCCCAGCCTTGGAGAATACCACCGACAAGAACAAGGCAATTTATGTGGATGTGGAGTATATCAACATGCAGGAAACATGGCGGTCTTTCACCGGGAAAGCCATCCGCCTTACTCCCCAGGGAACCTCTTCTATGGGATTCCCCAAAAAGAATCTTAGACCTTATACCGGCTATGGTGAAGTATGGGATAATATGGGCAAGATTATGGTTGACGGTCTTTATGCTTTCAAAGAAGGCGCGCAGCCTGTGAATGTATGGTGTTTGAAAGCGGACTACGCGGAAAGCTCCGGTACTCACAATACGGGTATTGCCCGGTTGTGGAATGAAGTGATGTACAATGCGCAGGTGAATGGTGAATATGTACTCCGTACTGAAGCCCAAAAGGCAGCGTTAGCCAACAATTATCCTTATGATGTCCGTACGACGGTGGACGGCTTCCCGTGTAACGTGTTCTACCGTCTGACGCCTGACAGCGAGCTGGTCTACATGGGCAAATACAACTTCAACAATGACAAGTCAACGGAAAGCGTATTCGGCTTCCGTGATATTCCGGGCTTTGACAACAGCCGTATGCAGTGCTGGGAAGTGCTGAATAACGGTAATCACCTGGCATTGTTCCAAGACGTTGATAATTTCGATGCTGAATGGAAAGAAGCTTATGAAGCCCGATACCCGGACAAGTCAACGAATGTGGCGGACCTGAAAGCGTTCTCCGAATGGGTTGTTTCCACAAAGGATAACGTAGAGAAATTCAAGGCGGAGAAATGGGATCACCTGGATGTGTACAAGACAGCCGCCTATTATATCTACCTGATGCGCTTTGCGGCTGTTGACCAGCCTGTGAAGAATGCCATGCTGACATCGGAAGACGGTGAGCACTTCTTCTTTATCAATTACGACAATGATACTATTAACGCTCTGCGTAACGACGGACCTTTGAAGTATGCTCCGGATATAGACCGCCAGACAATTGATACTGACTATACGGAACTGGTATACGCCTTTGCGGGTCATGACTCGACGCTTTGGAACAACCTTGAAGCGGACGATGAGTTTATGCGGATTGTCTCCGAGGTTGACAATGCCTTGTACATTGCCGGGCTGACTTATGAAAAGACGGTTGACATGTTCGACAACAAGCAGGCGTCCAAGTGGTGTGAACGTATCTACAATCAGGATGCGCAGTATAAATACATCGGTCCGTACACGGATTCGGGCATCAATAACCTTTTCATGTTGCAGGGTTCACGTTCCTCACACCGTAAATGGTGGCTGGGCAGACGGTTCGACCTGTATGACAGCAAGTTCGTTTCCGGGGCGTACAAGGCAAAATCCATAGAGTTCAAGGCTGCGAACGCTCCTGCGGGGCTGACGTTCAGCGTTACGTCCGGTAACAAGCTGTATTACGGCTATGGTATTAACAATGTAGCCGTAGAGACGGGTATTCACCTGAATCCGGGTGAAAGCACCACGTTTACTTCCAGGCAGGTAATCAATGTGGGTGACCCGGTACGCATCTATTCCGCTCCCAATGTTCAGGAACTGGACCTGCATAACTTCATCCCTTACCTGTCTACCGTGAACATAGCGGAGGTGTACGGTCAGGAAACGGGCACCAAGTTAAAGAAACTGGTTCTCGGTGTTGATACGGCGGGTGACACGAGACGTAATACGTCCTTGTCTGTGATTTCCGGTCTTTCCAGTGCAAGGCAACTGGAATACCTCGATATTTCCGGTTACAAGGGTATAACGGGTATTGAATTGTCGGATCATATCTATTTGCGTACGTTCAAGGCTTTTGAATCCGGCTTGACGGGTCTTTCATTGTCTGACTCGTTAATCTCCACACTGGAGCTCCCGGCATCCTTGCAGACTTTGCAGCTTGACAGTCTGGAGTATTTGTCTACTGGACTGAAAATCTCCGAAGGCGGGCGGAATCTGAACAACATCCTTATTAGAAACTGTACCAAGTTTGACAGCAGGTCTTTTTTATTCACCTGGAATAATGTTCGTGAGACGGAGGATTCTTTGTGTAACATTAGAGCCGAAGGTATTACCTGGAATGATGTAAATGTTGGGGACTTGCTGAAATTGGCAGCGATCCGGAAGAATGGCGGTAATTTGGTGCTGAAAGGTAGGATCAAATTGAAGGAGGTCAACGAAAGCCAGCTGACTGAATTGTTATCCATATTCGGGAATGAGGTGACCAATCCGGATAATGAGCTATACATTAATGCTCCGGATGGCGTTTTTATAACGGGACCTACTACTGTGCTACAAGGCGATACAGTGGTGTACAAGGCTTCTGTCTTTTCGGAGAATCCGGGAAGGGTGGAATATTGTCTGGTTTATGACGGAAAGGAAATTTTGACTACGGGTTCCATAACTATAAACAAGGAAACGGGGGAGATGGTATCGGTAGAATCTCCTGCGTCCGTTGGCTTGTTGGTGCGAGCCCGGCATTTTCCTACCGCTGGAGCGGTGGTGTTTAAGGATTTGCCGATTACTGTTCTGGCTAGAGTTTATCCGACATCAGGTAGCTTTTCAGGCAAGACATCGCTAAACAGTACCGGGGATTTTTCATGGACTTTAGATACACTTCCGGTAAACGAAACAGGCAGGTATCATGTTGAGTGGGAAGTTTCCGGCCAGGGTGCTGAAGATGGCTATGTAGAATTGAAAGAATGTGTGGACAGAATATGTACAGTGGCGGTTAAGTCTGTTCCGGTGGACTTGATTACATTCAATTTGAGGGCTAAATTAATCAGGGAACATGATAATAACAATTTCTTGAATGTATCCCAAGATATACAATTATTGATTCCCGGAGTCATCATGACAAAGACGAGTAATCCGGAAGTGCTTGATGTTTGCTACCACTTTGGTTGGGCAGCTGACGAGAATTATATGACCGAGATAGAGGCGGCAAGCGTATCTTCGCTAGCGGGAGCTTTTAAAGACAACAAGAAGATAAGACATTTTGATGAGTTTCAATATTTCACAGGAGTGACTGCTATTGAAACAGACGCATTTTGCAACTGTGGGAACCTTAAATCAATCATTCTGCCGGATAGTATTAAATCCATTGGTAGTAGTGCTTTTTTTAAATCTGGGATAGAAGAGCTGGTTATACCTGATGGAGTGTCTTTGGTAAATGCGTCATTTGCGTATATGTACTCTCTTAAGAAGATAGTGCTTCCTATAGACCTTGTTGATATTCCTTCAAATTTGTTTAAGGAGTGTTCTAGTTTAGAAAGTATTGATCTTCCACCGAATATAAAAAATATAGATGTTTACGCCTTCACCAATGCCGGAATAAAAAACATCGTATTGCCGGAATCGCTTGAAACCTTAGCAGGGAGTGCTTTTCAGAATATGTACTATCTAACAAGTGTATATATCGGAGGCAAAGCTTCCATAACAGGGGTACTCTTTCAAAACTGTCCGGCTTTAGAGACAATCACTGTTTCGTCAGACAATAAGGTTTACTCTTCTGTCGATGGGGTGCTATTTTCCGGTAGTGAACTTTTAAGATATCCGCCAGCAAAAGAAAACATTGAGTATGTTATACCTTCTCATATTACATCCATTGGTGAATATGCTTTTCAAAATGCAAAAGTTGAGCATGTAGATTTGAGTAACATAGAGGCGCTGGGAAAGTATGCTTTTCAATATAGCAATATAGAAGAGGTGATTTTGGAGCGGGTGCAATCAATGGGGGGATACGTCTTTTCTGACTGCAGTAAGTTGGCAAATGCCGAGATAATGGGCCCTGTAAGCATATTTCTGTTAACTACTTTCTTCAGGTGCTCTGCTCTGAAACAAGCTGTTATTACTGTTCCGGACGCTATTACCGAGGGTACTTTTATGGGGTGCTCTCTGTTGCAAGATGTTATTTTAGAAAATGTTAAGGGTATAGGTGCAGGTACGTTTAGAGGCTGTAAAGCTTTGAAGGAACTCTCTATTCCAGCATCTGTGACTATTATTGGTGAATATGCTTTTTTTGAGTGTGTTAAGATGGGTAAATTATACATTAACCGTGCTTCTGCTCCTACGTTAGAATCCGGTGTTTTTGGTAGTAATTGGCAGACTTATACCGGCAAAGACAATCCCCCCGGCACCAACATCCTCTACGTCCCTGAAGGAGCAACCGGATATGATGAGGGACAATGGTTGGACCCGTTGCAGGCGGAAGATAAATGTAAATTCACAATCAGTTATACTTTATAATCATGTATGTAAAAGGAAATATAGTGTATGCGGATGCTTATAAGTATCTCAAACACAAGGAACGGAATATGATTGCTTTACGGGTGAAAGGCAATCCGGATGACTACGAAGAGGTGTCGATGGATACACCTCTTGAGGTCAAGGTTAGTGGCAATATGATAAGCTGGAACAAGGGGATGTTTATGAAGAATATCCCAGATCTTTCCTACGAAGGAGTTAAGAGTGCTATAGTAAGATCGAGATATAGTTACGATGACCAGATTGCTGTCATGCTGAACAAGGACTCCGAAGAACAGGAGGATATCAGGTATTATCAGAAGATGCAGGAGTGGAGAGAGTTTGCGGGGGAAATAGCAAAAGCCGTTGTTGCTCTCACGAGGTAGCGGCTTTTGCAAACATAAACAAAACAAACAATAAATTATGGTTTTAGTTTGCGTGTTTGGTACAAAAGTAATATTAATCTTTAGATAGAGAAAAACGTTTTAGTTTTTTAGAAAAAATAGGCAGAAGGATACTGAAAAACCTTCTGCCTTAAATCGCTTTTAAATTCGCTAAAAAGAAAACAGCTTCCCCTGGTTTTTTAAAGTTATAACATATCATCAAAAGCGTGTATTCCTACTTCGCGTTCGTCTTCCAGGACATGCGCGTAGACCATTGTCATGGTTATAGAGCTATGCCCCAAGAGGTGGGATAGCGTTACGATATCATGTGTTTTTTTATAATACAGGGTGGCAAATGTATGCCTGCCGGTCTTTGAACTGATATCCTTTGTTATCCCTGCTTTACCGGCTATTGTTTTCAGTACCCGGTTTATATCCTGATCCGTGGGAAGGTTCATAAACAGGTCGCCTTGGGTACGTCCGGCCCGGTAATATTCATAAATATAACGTGCCGGGTCTGATAAAGGTATGGTTACCGGTATTCTGGTCTTACCCCGTGTATAGCGTAGTTCATTTCTTGTGAACTGGCTTATTTGCAATACCTTTGCGTCACCTATATGCAAAGAGGTAAAACAGAGAAACAGAAAAAAGCGTAGTACGTTCTGGGTGCATTCTTCCAGGCGCCCGGACCGGTACAAGGAAGTTAAGCGGAGCAGTTCTTCTTCTGTCAGATATACGACCTCACTTTTGGGGCGCCGTATCTTTATGGCCGCGAACGGGTCCCGGTCCATGTATCCGCCGCGTATGGCGGCACCTACGTATATTTTTATCGTAGCCATATTACGCCATGCCGTAGAATCCTTGTTGCCTATTTTGCGAAGATATGCCAAAAAGGACAGAAGAAATTCATGGGTGATCTCTGAAAAGATAAGATCGGGTGCGAATGTCTCTAATTTCTTGATGATAGAAACGTGATGTTTCCAGGTACCGAAAGAAATTGTTTTGCTAATTTGTTTGAGATAAACCCGTGCAAAATCATAGAAAGTGCCGAAGTCGGAAGGATTGTTATACTGGCGGAAGAAACTTTCTTTTGTCAGCGTCTCATTTTTAAGACGGGCACGGACAAATATGTCGCTTATGCGCGACCGGATATTTGAGATGATTAAATTTTTATCCTTACTTTCTTTGTCCCGGCCCTTTACTATTTCGTTTTTCTTGTCCCATTCCTTGGTGGTGACACTTAACCTTATCGCGATCCTTATTTTCTCCCGGTCGATATAAAATTCCGCATACAGGGGGAGGCGGTCAGTTTTACCCTTCTTACCTTGCCTTATAATTCTGATTGCCGTCATTTTTAGATGCCTACTTTATGCCTGCAAAGGGGCTATGCCTACAATATGCCCTACACAGACAGGTTATTAAATGTTAAACGGGGCGAAAGTAAAACGTTTAATATCAGCTGTTTAAAAGAAAAATCCGATAACGTTTAATTGTTACCGGATGTTAAAAGTGATTCC
>QWCY01004606.1_pt1 | contig 14097 bp, 18 predicted proteins | sample 1972631 | NCBI WGS metagenome assembly QWCY01 (sample SAMN09866696, study PRJNA288562) | Human gut metagenome isolate pre1_stool, whole genome shotgun sequencing... | isolation source: gut | host: Homo sapiens | place: USA: California
GTGAAGGGGTGAAATAGCCAAGTTCGCCCAGTTCCACCGTCCAACCATCGGCAAGGCAGTCGCGCAGCTCGTCCATAAAGGCGGCCATCGCACCTTCCATATAAAAAGCAACTTCCTTTGTTGTTGTTGTTGGTAAGGTCATAAAAATTGTTTCAATCCACACTCCCACATAAGGAGTGACTTGGCCGGAGTAAAGGCCGTACCATCAGCCTTCGTGTTTCAATCCACACTCCCACATAAGGAGTGACAACATTGCCGTATATGTCCGCGCTGAACTTGGGGTTTCAATCCACACTCCCACATAAGGAGTGACTCATGTTGTATCTGAAATAAGACCTGCTACTCCTGTTTCAATCCACACTCCCACATAAGGAGTGACTAGCGGCTGTTCCCGTAGATAAACGATATGTAATGGTTTCAATCCACACTCCCACATAAGGAGTGACAGCCTTTCACAGCTTTATTGAGTGCAGGACAACGGTTTCAATCCACACTCCCACATAAGGAGTGACTGGAGTATGGCGCTCCTACGATTACGGCCGCACAGTTTCAATCCACACTCCCACATAAGGAGTGACCCGACCGGACGGTCGGCTTCGCCTCCCGCAAACTGTTTCAATCCACACTCCCACATAAGGAGTGACGAAGTAGCTGTAACGAGTGTTGTTTCTGCGGCCGGTTTCAATCCACACTCCCACATAAGGAGTGACTTGCATGTATGCGGAGATATGGCATTTCGTTTAAGTTTCAATCCACACTCCCACATAAGGAGTGACGCTGAAATAGATAAAAGTAAGGGATGTAAAGTTGTTTCAATCCACACTCCCACATAAGGAGTGACGCCGTGCTTCCGGCTAAAAAGTCTATGCGGTCGGGTTTCAATCCACACTCCCACATAAGGAGTGACAACAACGAGTTACCATCGTTGGCTGAGATTGACGTTTCAATCCACACTCCCACATAAGGAGTGACCTCCCGGTTTGTTCCTTTTAACCCGTACAGTGAATGTTTCAATCCACACTCCCACATAAGGAGTGACTGCATGTATGCGGAGATATGGCATTTCGTTTAAGTTTCAATCCACACTCCCACATAAGGAGTGACTATCTAACTGGTCTCTGTATTCGGGTAAATACAAGTTTCAATCCACACTCCCACATAAGGAGTGACCCTTTTCTGAGAGGCGATCGTTCTTCCTCGGACGGTTTCAATCCACACTCCCACATAAGGAGTGACGCGTGACTTCCTTCATTCCTTCATCTGTGGTTAGTTTCAATCCACACTCCCACATAAGGAGTGACTAGCGGCTAGCGCGTCCATGAGTGGCGCATTGCGGTTTCAATCCACACTCCCACATAAGGAGTGACCTCGCCTACATTATTCTTGTTGCGCCTGTTACCGTTTCAATCCACACTCCCACATAAGGAGTGACGTTAAGGTGGTATTCTAGTATAATATCCCACGGCTGTTTCAATCCACACTCCCACATAAGGAGTGACGGTGTCTGGCTGTTTGTCTGTGCCAATTCGTCATGTTTCAATCCACACTCCCACATAAGGAGTGACTCTAATAGGTTGTATATTTCATTAACACCTTTTAAGTTTCAATCCACACTCCCACATAAGGAGTGACTCCCGTTGCGCTCGGCATTGTGCTTTGAATTTACAGTTTCAATCCACACTCCCACATAAGGAGTGACTTGGCGGCTTTATAGATAACGCCATCCACGTAATGTTTCAATCCACACTCCCACATAAGGAGTGACGTCTAGGGCGTCCTGCTCTTCCTCCATCTTATTGCGTTTCAATCCACACTCCCACATAAGGAGTGACCTTACTTGCCACACCTCCCTCGTTATACCTATTCGGTTTCAATCCACACTCCCACATAAGGAGTGACGCCGCATCTTTGCGGACAACTGCCAGCCGGGTGTGTTTCAATCCACACTCCCACATAAGGAGTGACGCCACCCATGCAATGACCCGTGCCTCAATAGCTGTTTCAATCCACACTCCCACATAAGGAGTGACCTTTTCTTCGTCACCCGTCATCATCACATTGCCCGTTTCAATCCACACTCCCACATAAGGAGTGACAGCATGTTGCCTGTCAAGTAGTCCGCTATGTGGGTTTCAATCCACACTCCCACATAAGGAGTGACACGTATCGGTCGCCAACAAATTCTGTCTCACCCCGTTTCAATCCACACTCCCACATAAGGAGTGACAGCAATTACACTTACTGAAACAAAGTCCGAAATGTTTCAATCCACACTCCCACATAAGGAGTGACAGAGAGGACGGCTTTATTAAGACATGTACGGTGTTGTTTCAATCCACACTCCCACATAAGGAGTGACGCCTCGCTATTCCGCTTTATAAGCTTCTCTATTGTTTCAATCCACACTCCCACATAAGGAGTGACGTATTGGCTTTGATCTCTTGATTGTTATCCGTGATTGTTTCAATCCACACTCCCACATAAGGAGTGACAGCGAATGTCTACTATAGCGGTCGGGTCATTCACGTTTCAATCCACACTCCCACATAAGGAGTGACGGTTCTTTGCCTTCCTTACTTCGTCTGATCCGGTGTTTCAATCCACACTCCCACATAAGGAGTGACATACCGTCACCGTTTAAGATAAAACTTAAGCCGTTTCAATCCACACTCCCACATAAGGAGTGACCGTGTATGATACACGCGCAATTGATAATGCTATAGTTTCAATCCACACTCCCACATAAGGAGTGACAAGAACGTAATAATTACCACCTGCAATGACGCGAGTTTCAATCCACACTCCCACATAAGGAGTGACAAGAGGACGGATTTATAAAGACATGTACGGTTGTGTTTCAATCCACACTCCCACATAAGGAGTGACCGCTGCCGTCTCGCCTGCCTTCTTTGTCTCCTCGGTTTCAATCCACACTCCCACATAAGGAGTGACTTCCTTGTGATTTCAATTCATTGTTAATCGTGAGTTTCAATCCACACTCCCACATAAGGAGTGACGCCATAAACGACATCATTTTCGTCAAGAGCTGTGTTTCAATCCACACTCCCACATAAGGAGTGACTTCTTCTTCACAAGCAATGTACCGTCGGCATTCAGTTTCAATCCACACTCCCACATAAGGAGTGACCACGGAGATTCTCAAACGCGCTGACCATTCGATCTGTTTCAATCCACACTCCCACATAAGGAGTGACTAACGGCCGCCTCAAAACCTGCGGTAGTCTCTATGTTTCAATCCACACTCCCACATAAGGAGTGACCGTATAACGAATAATGTTGCCTTCTCGGTCGGTTGTTTCAATCCACACTCCCACATAAGGAGTGACCTGCAAGCTTTTCGAGCTTATCCATATTTTTATTGTTTCAATCCACACTCCCACATAAGGAGTGACTGAATATCTGTCATAATGCTAAATCTTTTAATTGTTTCAATCCACACTCCCACATAAGGAGTGACACTATTTGCCTTGCCTCGTTTATCAGCTGGTACGGTTTCAATCCACACTCCCACATAAGGAGTGACATCAGTGTCAGTATCAAACATATAACCGCAAAGTTTCAATCCACACTCCCACATAAGGAGTGACAATGTGATAGTGTACCAAGCGCCATTGTCGTGAGTTTCAATCCACACTCCCACATAAGGAGTGACCGTTTTTCGGGCGAGCCTTGCAAATCTCGTCTATGTTTCAATCCACACTCCCACATAAGGAGTGACTCGGAAGCCCTAGCGGGCAAAACTGTAACGGGCTGGTTTCAATCCACACTCCCACATAAGGAGTGACTGTAATACTTCACCTTATCGCTGATCGCATTGTAGTTTCAATCCACACTCCCACATAAGGAGTGACCGTTGTGACGGTCTTACCCAAACCCATGTCTAGGTTTCAATCCACACTCCCACATAAGGAGTGACTGTCGTAACGGTCTTCCCTAGGCCCATGTCTAGGTTTCAATCCACACTCCCACATAAGGAGTGACACACTCACTTCGTTCTGAGATGTGTTTATATCTTGTTTCAATCCACACTCCCACATAAGGAGTGACAATAAGATGGAAGAGGAGCAGGACTCGCTAGAGTTTCAATCCACACTCCCACATAAGGAGTGACTAAACGGACCGCCCAATGTAACTTTACCTAGTCTGTTTCAATCCACACTCCCACATAAGGAGTGACTTCTGATACGTTGTATATTTCGTTAACACTATTTAAGTTTCAATCCACACTCCCACATAAGGAGTGACCTAGGCTTTGTGGTATTCGTTATTGATGACATAGGTTTCAATCCACACTCCCACATAAGGAGTGACTTAAGACTGTACTCTAGTATGATATCCCATGGCTGTTTCAATCCACACTCCCACATAAGGAGTGACCGTTTGCTATGTCTGTGATCTTTTCGAGGTAAAAGTTTCAATCCACACTCCCACATAAGGAGTGACACGTGTTGCGAGCTCACCCGCAGCGGCTTCGGTAGTTTCAATCCACACTCCCACATAAGGAGTGACACGGTAGCAAATAAAAGAGTTGAATAGCAAAAAGTTTCAATCCACACTCCCACATAAGGAGTGACCGTACATTACTAATAAACAATTAAGATATGGCAGGTTTCAATCCACACTCCCACATAAGGAGTGACTTCAGGTAGTCTGGGCGAAGCACAAAAAGGCGGGGGTTTCAATCCACACTCCCACATAAGGAGTGACTTCTCGTCTACCGTACCCTTGGTTACTATGTGGTGTTTCAATCCACACTCCCACATAAGGAGTGACCCCGCACTTGCAAGTATGGCAGTGTATTTTGCATTAGTTTCAATCCACACTCCCACATAAGGAGTGACAGACAACGATCTGCCTGTTACCGACACCAATACGGTTTCAATCCACACTCCCACATAAGGAGTGACCTGCAGTTGCTCGAAAGCCCGTGTTCCTTCCATCGTTTCAATCCACACTCCCACATAAGGAGTGACTTATTGTCCTGCTACCTAAACGGGCGGACGGGTAGTTTCAATCCACACTCCCACATAAGGAGTGACAGGGCATAGCTCTCAGGGACGCCACGGTTTTATCGTTTCAATCCACACTCCCACATAAGGAGTGACATCAAGTGATCGAGCAATTAGAGGCTTACTTCCGTTTCAATCCACACTCCCACATAAGGAGTGACTTGCGGGTACTTCGGGGCTGTCTTTCGGGATGAGTTTCAATCCACACTCCCACATAAGGAGTGACTTTTCGCTGCCCATCATTTCCTCGAGTGTCTTCCGGTTTCAATCCACACTCCCACATAAGGAGTGACATCCCGTACCGTTTGAGTATGTCCGTGCAGAATTGTTTCAATCCACACTCCCACATAAGGAGTGACGATATTCAGACAGCTTGACATCCGTACCCGCAAGTTTCAATCCACACTCCCACATAAGGAGTGACCTAGACATGATGGTTTCTTCGGACGTTATTTATGTTTCAATCCACACTCCCACATAAGGAGTGACAAGGACGCTCAAACCGTGCCATAACGGACGAGGGGTTTCAATCCACACTCCCACATAAGGAGTGACTGCTGCACAGGCTTATAACGGTGTGCGATAATGCGGTTTCAATCCACACTCCCACATAAGGAGTGACCTAGGTTATTACGAGGACTGGCACGACACGACCGTTTCAATCCACACTCCCACATAAGGAGTGACTGCTGATCGGGTAGTTACCTTTGTCCGGACTAACGTTTCAATCCACACTCCCACATAAGGAGTGACATATAGACGAGTTAGGATCATGGTTTTACCTGCGTTTCAATCCACACTCCCACATAAGGAGTGACACTGCTCCTTACTCCAAAATTTATTCCTTTTCTCGTTTCAATCCACACTCCCACATAAGGAGTGACTTGTTTAACATTGATCCTTCCTTAACGGAGATCAGTTTCAATCCACACTCCCACATAAGGAGTGACAGAGGGTCGCTCTGTACGTGTCATAACAGACGAGGTTTCAATCCACACTCCCACATAAGGAGTGACTCTTTCGCTTTAAAGTATTGATACTCTTATATGATTAAAGAGCATTTTGCGAAGATAGAAAACCTATTTTTATAAAGGACACATTTTTCTTTGAAAAAGAACCTTAACGACTGATTATTAGCACTTGCGAAAGATACACAAAATATGCAATACTTCACATTCGCAATACACTAAATTATAAGTTCAGAATTCACATCAATAGCGGTTTCACGCCCTAAACATTCAATTCGCCTATTCCAATTCTTACTCAAGAAATAGAAACGAACGCTATCCAAATTACAATCTATTATTTTTATGATTTTCGATTTAAAAATCAAAAATTGTGCTTCAGACAATACACATTCAAATACTGAATTCTGAACACGATGTCCATAATTCAAGCATTCTTTAGCCACTTTACGCAATCGTTTAGCTCCCGTCTCTGATTGAGTATCTACATCATAAGTCACTAATATAAACATTTCTATGAAATTAAAAATACAGGATAATTATCTAAGTCATCCCGCATATAGCGAGCCAATAGCATTGATTGAACATAGGGCAACAAACCAATAGGAATTTTCTCACCTAAATAAGGATGAATAATAAATTCTTTCTTACGGTTTTGCCATGCCGAAAGAAATATTTTCTTTCCGGAATCAGTCATTACAATACCCTCATCCCCTTGCATGCAAAAATCTTTAATGCATATTTGTTTCCTATTAATCAAAGAAAGCACTAACCTATCCCCTAAATATGCACGCATTTCTTCCATCAAGTCTAAAGCTAAAGAGGTACGCCCCGGACGCAATGAATGCAAAAAGCCAACATAAGGATCAAGCCCTACTGTTTCTAACGCTGCCGCAACATCGTTTGCTATTAATGTGTACGCAAAAGAAAGCATAGCATTAACCGCATCTTTCGGAGGCCTACGATTCCGTCCCTTAAAAATAAAATCGACTTTCTGATTAAGAATTAAATGTGGTAATACTCCAAAATACACATAAGCAGCGTCCCCTTCTATCCCACGCAATTGATCTAAATCTTTTGCTCTTAACAACTCATTTTTTCTAATAAGCAATAAAGATGCGGCATCTTCTACTTCAGTATTCACACCATTATCACGTATAAAACGCCTCAGAATATTTCTATAATTTTGAATTTTACCACCAATAAACAATCGGCTAAGATGCATCGTATATACCTGATCATCTGACAAAATGTATTGCTTTTTTCGGAGCAATACATTTCCTTTTATCGGTCCTTGCACTCTACTGATAAATCTTCCGGAAGGAGACAGAAATGTCAATGATACACCATTATCTGCACAAAGCTTCATCAATCCAGGGCTTGCACCCATATATCCAAACGTCACGATACCCTCTATATTCAAAATAGGAATACGAAAAATTTCCTCTTGCTTCACAGATACAACAACATTCAATCCATCCTTGCTTAAATAAGACTCAGGAGTAGTAATATATAGAGTATTAAGTAATTTCCTCATAAAGATTTTGCTTTAAATAATCAGATACCGATAATCTCTTATTAAGTTGAGGTAAACAAATATCAAAGAGTGAACAACTTCTACAATGAGGTTTCATTACAGCTTTAGGGACATCGCCCTTTAAATAAATACAATGCATTTCGTCCGCTAATCTGCATGTCAATTCTCGCAATTTATCGCTTATCACAATCACTTCTCGATGTCGGGTTTCACCATAATAAAGAGCTGCTGTAAAAATATGAATACCATACATTTCCTCCAGGCAGATGACTTGAGCCGCTAATTGCACTTCATCTCTTTCATCCGGCTTACTATGACCACGCTTATACTCAACAGGATAAGGAACCCAATATCCAGGATAAGAAGGATGTGAAATGGCATTAGACATATCCTTTGTCGCTTTAAGTTCTACAGCATCAGTTATGCCATACAAACCTAATTTCTTGGAAGCAACAGAGACTGAGCGCAAAGTAATTGTTTCACCATTTTTTTGCCGATAGAATGGATTATCAACATTATTATGCAGAAGATTTCCTTCGACTGTCAACCTATTCTCCTGCCACTGTTGTTCTATATGTATTAATGCCCATTGTCGAGGACAAAACATATAATGTTGTATCCCCGACAACATGAGCATATCATCTTCTGAATAATCCATTTTAAAGGATTTCTTCGATTGTAATACCTGTAGGAAGACTATTCCTGTCAATGGTTATTTTGTAATCAGCAAATGAGCGGGCTACTGTTTCCGGATTCTTTTCCACTTTGACAAGATCAAACAATTTATTTGCCGGGGCATTACCCAATTCAGAATCATGTCGGAAAACAATCAGTTTCTGTGCACTCATTAGTCCACGAGCAGCAGAACGATCATTATCGAACATATTTTTCAAGGCTTCCCAAAAGATTGATAAATCATCCGCATTAAAACCTGTTTGTTTAGCAAGATTAGCAGAAATAAAGCCATGACAAACATACAAACCATAGGGAACAGTAGATTTACGCCCCATTGTACGATTGTCACCACTTTGTTTTTTAGATTCAGCATCCGTAGCCACTGCCATACGAGTAATAGAGTGCTCCATACTTGTTATAGGGTCAATGGAACGGGCAAATGTCAACTGAATAGGTCCACGAACCTGCCCAGCATTTTTACCTGTCGACATCACTGCACCAAATGTACGTACATCATAGTATTTTTGGCACATCACGCTACGCGCAGCTTCTCTTTTATCCCCTTCATCCTTCTTTTCTTTAACAGTTGGGATGTCATAGGAAGCATCAATAAGGTTATTCAAAACAGCCTTTTCTTTCACAAAAATATCAAAGCCCTCAGCACATCCTTTTGCCACCTGCACGTAATTACGTACTTTACGCTTCAGACAAACATCCGTCACCAAACCCATGCCTGTTTCTGCATCAACACGTGGCAAATTACCAGCATCGGGATCTCCATTAGGGTTACCGTCTCTCACATCAAAAAAATACATAAAATCAATACGATTTTTCAATAATAATTCTTCCATGATTCTATTTTTTATTATTCAACATTATTTTCTAATTCATTTATCGCATCATCTTTCTTCGTAAAAAAACATTGCCGCTGATGATAATAGCCTACAAAAAAACGACCTTGATCCGGCAATGAAAGATGACATGGAAAGCCTTCAGCCATAATCTTATCTACGATTTCGGATTTGATTTGCTCAAACCAAATCTGTACTCCCTTGTCCAATTTTTCCGCATGATGTACAGAAAGATTCAGAATTGTAGGAAATACAGCTATAGGAGTGGCAGATGCCGCATTCATGTAACGAGAGCGAATAGTACTAGCACCGTTAGCCCGTTCTTGAATTCGCTCAAGAACAGCAAACAATCGGCCACAAAGGTAGCCCTGGTTGGAATTTTCTTTATCAATCATAACTTCTATTTTTTTATTAATATCATTGGATAATCTATTCAAATAAGCCTTAAGGATTGCCGCACGCCCGATGGTTACACTTTGATTTTCATCTTGTTCCGCACGAATGCGATTAATGCAAGCATTAAACAACGTATATGGATAGGGAATTCCCTGCAACATACTTTTCATTACAGTTTCAGGGAGATTAGGCTGAACATCAGCAACTTTTCCACGAAGAGTTACAGCGCTCATCATAGCTCGCAAGCCCAAGAAAGGTTTTCCATCTTTACGTGTATCCACAATATCCATATCCTCAAAATGTTTCAAGATACTTCCCGCAAAGCTTTTCAGTGTACATTCACTCCAATATACTACAGCAATACGGGCAGCATTCGGAGCTAATCCTAAGATATAAAATCTATAATCAAGATTAGTGTTCAAACTCCCCGAATAAATAGCATGAAAAACCTTACGCGCTTGCTCTATTCTTGCATTCGGATCATCTTTTGTTTCTTCAACAAAGCCAAACAGGCTGAATACGCTCTCTTCTACTTCTTTAGTCACTTCATTATCAGATGAAGCCCAAAAAGCAAATGTACGTGATCCTATGTTAAACTTATTCCGGGAGTCTTTATCCAAAAGATTCTTCAAGGCTGTTGTATAGCAGAACTCTGCGTCAGCGGAAATAGGGGCATTTCCGCCTTTACTTCTTCCATAAGAGTCATAACCGGAATTTACCTGAAAAGCAACCAATTTCCCTGTTGCTTGTCCTCCAAGAATAGGAGTAGCACTGGTTATCTCAACAATTTCCCCAAAGTCACCTGTTATCAGGCAAAGTCCTTTGTTGCTATACTTTTCTTTTTCCTTAGGGAATAAATGCCTTTTTTCTGCAATAATCTCAGTATCTCCCTCCATCATAAAAGATATATTTCGTGTCAGATTCTTGCTAAAATCTTGCCACTTAATATCCTGTTGCAATACTTCCAATATCTGATCCTTGTTGTATCTTTCATAAAAGAGATGTAAAGCGCGGAGTTCTACACTTTCAGAATGTTCTTCATATAGTTTCTCTATCTGTGCAACAAAAACTGAATTACATTTCAAATTTTTGCTTTGCACTTTTTTCACCTCTTTTTCCCACTTGTTCCTTTTCTCTTCATCCAATGCCGCATCAGCATCAGAAAAATCCGCATCAGACAGCCCAAGTACATACGCACAATTATCCCACAGAATATTTGCAACAGGAGCACTTGAACGGATAACTCCCTTAGCCACAGCAAATTTACTGCAATTCTTTTTGTCTATTCTTCGATCTTCCAGACGAATAAAATTCCCATCTTTATCTATAACAATAAGAAAAGCGATTTCTTTAATCTCAATGCCTGCGGGAGCTAAATCACCACTGCGGTAATAATAATCATATAGTGCTTTCAGTATCATCTTAATATCTCCTCACTATTATAAGCTGGTACCATAATTACGCCTTGCACCATTTTTGCCCGGTAAAACATCGGCTGTACATTCTTTATATCTGAAAAGTCCATATCATACAGCATTATGCCGAAATCTCTGTTCTCATCTATCGCAGGTCGCAAGTCTCCGGCATTCTTATCTATAAGACGGAAAGATGCAGCAAATTCTCGCGTACCCAAATAGGGTTGATTAAAACACTGTCCTTTTGCAGCCCGACGCTCAAACATTGCATTATACTTTCCGGGATTCTCATCAGAACCGGGGTCATGTTTCATGTTTTTTCTATCACGCACTGGAATAAAGATTAACTTAGCATAGATGCGATAGCGAACATCTTTGAGCAACAAAGCATTCTTTTGCTGGCGCTTTTCTTCTATATAGATACTCTTTATATTCTTCCCCGCTACCGCCCCCACTTCATTCCTCCGGATAGCAGTCCATTTTATTGGGTTGAGAACCTCTATTTTGGTCACCTCCCAACGAATCGCATCTTTCCAAAAAATGGATTCAAAAACAGCACGAGCCGCCGACGGAGTAATCACATCATAGCTGACACGCTCTACTTTCAGTTCCGGGCGAGTGAAGCAAGCCATGTCCCCCCATACTTCCAAGCAATACTCTTTATCAAAATATTCCATATATCTTTATTTGATTAATATTTCATCTAACCAATGATTTTCTACTATAAGCCCCAGTTTTTCACTATATTGATCACGATCTGACATTACATAAACTCCTCTAATAATTTCTTCTGCAAATCCTCCATGCAATAACATGTTGAAGTCTCTATCATGTACGTGAACCATATATTGTCCTAACCGTTTCATAAGCAAGTAATTCGGACCTTTTTGTTTCAACTCTTCCACAAGTGACAAACTATCATCATAATTGACTATAATGCCTTTTCCTTCATTCTCTATTAAATGAAAATTCAATGCAGCTGTTTTAAAGCAAAGCTCACGAGGTTTATATAACAGAGTTCTAATATCAGCCTTGTCAAAATTCTGCGTCCTGCTATACAACTGTACAAAAAAGCTCCGCATCGTTTCCGGAGCAAACCAATCTGCATCGGGTTGTGTCTGTAGCAATGTAGTCTGCGCATCTACAGAATTGCTGATATACCCCAATGGTAATGGCCTATGTAGCTTAAATACATAAGTAGTCCCCATCGCCAGCTTTCCTTCGCGGTTACAGCGACCGGCAGCTTGCAAAATTGAATCAAGTCCGGCCTCTTGTCGGAAAACCACCGGAAAATCAATATCGACTCCGGCTTCAATTAATTGAGTAGCAATAACCCGTATAATTTTACAATTTTCATCCTTGAGAAGTTTTTTTACCAATGCTATCGTTTCAGACAAGTGTTTAGGGCACATCATGCGGGACAAATGCAACGTTATCCCTTCATCGGGCAAGCGGCTATATATCTCCTGTGCATCCTTGCGAGTATTTACAATGCATAAAACTCTGTCATACTGAGACAAGCGCCGAGCAATAGTGTCATAATCACTTCTTTCTTTATCAAAGTATAAGTTCGTACGACGAAGTTTATCATGCAAACAAAGCGATCCGGGTATAATCTCATATATATCTTTTATACCATTAAGCATAGCAAGTCCACTCCCCTTACAATCCCCTTTCAAAGCCGGAAGACTGGCTGTTGTAAACAATACAGTTGTACCAAAGCATCTCTGAAATGTCTTCAATCCATCTACGATAGGTTGCAAATATTCTAAAGGTAACGTCTGCACCTCATCTAATATCAACACACTGTTGCAAAGATTATGCAATTTACGACAGGCCGACGGTTTATTTGAAAACATCGACTCAAATAATTGCACATTCGTAGTAACAATAATAGGATAATCCCAATTTTCAGTTGCGAGCTTCATTTTCAATTTTAGTTCAGCATCTGCAATGTCATCAAAGTCAGTATTCGAATGATGTTCCAGTACATTCTCTTCTCCAAAGATATTTCGTAGCACCTCGGCTGTCTGAACAATAATACTGGTATAGGGTATCGCAATAATTATTCGTTTCTTATGAAACTCTTTAGCATGATTTATCGCCCAAACCAATGAAGAAATTGTTTTTCCACCACCTGTTGGCACTGTTAAGCTATAGAAACCGGGAGTTTCCTTGGATTTCTCCAGACATTTCTTCTGGATGATATTGCGAATACGATTAACCGGAGAGTCAATCGATTTTATAGCCAATGCGGTCAAGTATGATTCCAGTTTAACGGATAATTGCTGTAAATCATCTTTTTGTCCACGCAATGCAGCATTGCCTTCATTCATAAATCTCTCCGTATCAAGGAAGTCGGCGTCCACCAAACATGAATAAAGTAATCGTACAAAATGGTGAAAATCAAATGCGTTCAGTGAACTCAAATGCGAAGGAACCGCCAAGTTTATGTTTTGCCATTCACTATTTATTTCCAAAGGAAGAGGAAGTTTCATTTGTGTTTCAAAGTCACCATAATCATATAGTCCGGCATGATGTCCCATGATAGGATTACTTAAAAAAACAGATAAACAACCATAGTACTTTTGAGCTAACAAAGCACCAACATAGGCATGCGTTTTATCCTTCCAGTTCGGCGCATTTGGATCATATCCAGATATTTTCCTAATATAGTTTTGGAAGTCTTTCTTTTCTTTACCCTTATCATGAAGTAGTCCTATGACCTTTCCCCAATCAGCACAATCAAATTCTCCAGCAAACAGTCCCGCCCAATTAGCAACACCCTGATTGTGTTCTTCATTACTCTGAACAGCCCATTCATCAGTTGGCGTAAATTCATTTTTCTTAACATGAGAAATGATAGTGAAATCCATAGTTCTTAGATTATTTATGCCACCTCCGAAAGCTTATTTATGAGTAAGACATACTCCAAAGGAAGCATCTGAAGATGTGTGTGTATACTATTTCGATGTTTTCGATTAACAAATATACAAATTAGCAAGTAGAGAGATCAATTCACATTGATTAATTAACAACTTTTACACGTAAAAACATTTCAGGTATAAATCCAAAAGTTCCTATTTTAATTCTACATTGTGTTTGATTCGCTTTTTTACTACTTATTTCTCATATACACCACATTCCTCCCCGCTCCGCACCTCTTCAGCAGCCCGTCCTCAATAAACAAGTTCAAGTCCGTAACCGCCTGTTTCACGCTGCGTCCTG
>QWCY01004610.1_pt1 | contig 14094 bp, 8 predicted proteins | sample 1972631 | NCBI WGS metagenome assembly QWCY01 (sample SAMN09866696, study PRJNA288562) | Human gut metagenome isolate pre1_stool, whole genome shotgun sequencing... | isolation source: gut | host: Homo sapiens | place: USA: California
GCCCAACTTCGTCAAGCAGACCGGACACGAGATCAAGACCGTGGGCAATCCCCTGGCCACGTGGGAGGAGAGCACCAAACTTAACGTAGGACTTGAACTGGGACTGTTCGACGCCCTGACGCTGAACGTCGACGTCTACAAGGAAAATCGTACCGGCATCTTCATGCAGCGGCGTTCGCTGCCCTCGACGATGGGCCTTTCGGGCGTCACGCCCTACGGCAATCTGGGTGAGGTGGAGAACCGCGGCGTCGATGTTTCGCTCGAATACAACAAGGCGTTCAACAAGGACCTGCTGGTCTCCGTGCGCGGAACGTTCACCTATGCGCACAACGAGGTGAAGGCCCGCGACGAGGCGAAATACCTGCCCAACAAATACAACTCCGTGCTGGGCAAACCCGTCAATTCGGTTTACGGACTGGTCGCCGACGGCCTTTTCGCCTCGCAGGAGGAGATCGACAACTCGCCCCGGCAGACCTTCATGCCCGATTATCTGCCTGGCGACATCAAATACCGCGACCTGAACGGCGACGGCGTGATCGACGCCAACGACCGCACGTCGCTGGGTTATCCCACCGTGCCCGAGATCTTGTACGGCTTCGGCGCCTCGGTCAACTACAAACGCTGGGACTTCTCGTTCTTCTTCCAGGGCACGGCGCGCGTCTCGCTGCGCATGTACGACATGCACCCGTTCCGCGACAATCAGTATTCGGGCTTCAACATGACGCAGTACGTTGCCGACGACCACTGGTCGGAAGCCGATCCCAATCCCAATGCCGCCTATCCGCGCCTGGATTACCGCTACAACGCCAACAACACGCAGACCTCGTCGTTCTGGATCAAGAACGGCAGCTACCTGCGCCTGAAGAGCGTCGAACTGGGTTTCACGTACAAAAGCCTGCGCGCCTATCTGGCCGGCACGAATCTGTTCATCATTTCGCCCTTCAAATACTGGGACCCCGAAATGGGAAGCGGCAACGGCTTGAAATACCCGTTGCAGCGCGTGGTGAAACTCGGCCTTCAGTATAACTTCTAAAATTCGAGCGACATGAAAAAAATCATATCCATTTTGCTGTTTGCGTGCGCCGGAGCGCTTGCCGCGTGCGATTTCCTCGACGTGGTTCCCGAGGGGCAGGCGACGCAGGAGGACATCTTCAAAACCTCCAAGGAGGCCCGCAAGTACCTCAATACGCTCTACACCTACGCTCCCAACATCGCGGCCTACCGCTACATGCCCGACTTCTGCGCCGGCGACGACATTATCACCGCCACCAACGGCCAGACCCGTTATTTCCCCTACAAGAGCATGCTCTACAACGAGGAGAACGCCAGCCAGACTTACTACGGTCTGTGGGACGCGACGACCTCTTCCCCGTCCGGGCGCACGAACTACGACATGTACAAGGGCATCCGCTACTGTTACATTATGATCGACAACATCGACGCAGTCCCGGGCATCTCGCCGTCCGTGGCCGACGAGTTCAAGGGCGAAGCCTATTTTCTGATCGCCTATTACCACTGGGTGCTGCTGACTCACTACGGCCCGGTCATCCTCGTCAGGGGGCAGCTGGACATGGGGCTTCCCGAGGAGCAGGTCTATGTGGCCCGCAGTCCGTTCGACGAATGCGTGACGTTCATCGCCGAGACCTACGACCGCGCGGCCGATTTGCTGCACGGGTATCCGACGCGTCCCGATGCCGACCTGGGGCGCGCCACCTCGGTGGCGGCCAAGGCGATGAAGGCCCGGCTGCTGCTCTATGCCGCCAGTCCGCTCTGCAACGGCAACACGGAGTTCTACGCGCGTTTCCGCAACAACGACGGCACGCCGCTGATGAGCCAGACCTACAATCCCGAAAAGTGGAAGTGGGCGCTCGACGCCTGCCAGGAAGCGATCACGCTGGCCGAGGACAACGGGCACAGGCTCTACGAAAGCCCGAACGCGACTGCGGCTGCAACCGCTGCCGAGCGCGGCGAGATCAACTACCACGACTGCTTCGTCGAACCGCTCTGGAACACGACCGAGTACCTTTGGGCAATGGGCGACCAGACCGGCATCGAGCACTTGCAGCGTTACGGAGGCGCGCGCCTGAAGCTGCCGTACAGTACCGACGGCTTCTGCATCAACATCGTTCCGACGTTCGAGTGCGTGGAGATGTACTACACGCACAACGGCCTGCCGTGGGACCGAGACCCCGAGACCATGCATATCGACCCCTATGCCTATAATGCCGAAAAGGAGACTGCCAACCTTCATGTCTACAAGGAGCCGCGCTTCTATGCGTCGGTGGGCTACGACCGCGGCAAGTACGCCATCAACGGCGAGGAGTTCATTCTCAAATGCCGCGCCGGCGAGATGCAGGGCAGTGTGCTCGACGCCTCGAAGGAGTACCAGAGCTGTACGGGCTACATTCTCAAGAAGTGGATTCACCGCCAGTCGGCCTTCAACTACGACACCAAGTCGTGGACCTACCGCAAGTACGCCTATCCTTACATCCGCCTTGCGGAACTCTACTTGAGCTATGCCGAGGCCGATTTCGAATACAACGGGTCGTTGAGCGACGCGAGCCTCAATTACCTGAATCTGGTCCGCCGCCGCTCGGGGCTGCCCGATTTCAAGGATTCGTGGGCCTTGGCCGGGGGCATTCCCACCGGCGACGAACTGCGCAAGGTGCTGCACCGGGAGCGTTCGATCGAACTGCTGATGGAGGGCATGCGCTACCACGACCTGCGCCGTTGGAAAGAGGCGGGCGAAGCGATGTCCCGGCGTCCCAAGGCGTGGAACCTCGACGGCAGGACGGCGGCCGATTTCTACCGGGTCTCCACGATGAAGGAGGGCGGCGTCCGCACGTTCGAATCCCCCAAGACCTACTGGATGGCCATTCCGTTGAGCGAAATCAATATCAACTACAACCTCGTGCAGAATCCCGGTTACTAACCTTAATAATCCGATTGCGATGAAGAATCTTGCGATATGCCTCCTGCTTCTGCTGGGAGCCGTAGGGTGCGGCGACGATTACGTCGTCTACGAGACGGTGGACACTATGGTCTGCATCCCGAAGAACGATTTCCAGGTCCTCGAATACGATGCCGCTTCGGGCCAGGCGTGCGTTTACGATCTCTATCTTTACAAGGGCGGTTACAATGACGACGGAATCACCGTGAAACTGGTGGTCGACCCCTCCGTGCTCGATGTCTATAACGTGGAAAACGGACTCGAACTGAAGGTGATGCCCGACAGGTATTTCGCCTTCGACCCCGAAGTGCGCTTGTCGGGGGACAGGGTCATGGACCGCGCCGAAATCCGCTTCGATGCCGCTTCGATGCTTGCCGACGGCATTGATTCCTCCTATGTGCTGCCGCTTTCCGTCAGGGCCGATGATCAGGGCAAGGTGCGTCCCGAAAAGAACAGCGTAATCATCCGGGTCGTGATGAAATAACCGTGATGCGGAGGAGGCCGGACCTCCTCCGCATCCTCAATGCAAAAAAATATGTCAAAATTCTACATGCGGCTTCTGTCGGTGTGCCTCGCCGCCCTTGTCCTGGCGGCCTGCTCCTCCTCGGAGGGCGGCGGTGACGACGGCCCGACCGCCGGACAGATTCCCGATAAGGCCGGAATGACGGTGAAGGGAATCGTGAAGGACAGCGCCGGCAATGGCATTGCCGGGGTGGTGGTGAGCGACGGCCTGGAGGTGACGGCGACCGACGAACGGGGGATTTACTATCTGGCCTCCGACCTCGCGCGGCGCAATTTCGTCTTTGTCTCCGTGCCTGCCGACTGCGAGATTCCCGCCACGCAGGGCTGTCCGCGGTTCTACCGCAAAATCGACCGCAAACAGGCCGTCAACCGGGCCGATTTTACGCTGACACGACGCAAGACTCCGTCCGACCGCCATTCGCTGATCGTTATGGCCGACATTCAGTTGGCTGCCGATAACACGTCGGTGGATTCCTACCTCGGCCACGTCGTTCCCGATGTGCTGAAAACCGTGCAGGGGCTTCCGACGGAGGTTTACGGAGTCAGCCTGGGCGACCTGGTCTGGAACGATATGTCGCTTTTCCCGAAGTACCGTCAGGGGCTGGAGACGCTTGGCTTCACGACCTTCAGCCTGCCGGGCAACCACGATCACGATCCGGCCGAGTTGACCGATTCGCTCGCCTTGCAGAGCTACGAACGCTATTTCGGTCCGGCGAACTACTCGGTGAACATCGGGAAAATCCATTATCTGTTCCTCGACAACATCCTTTTCGACCATGCGCCGACCGCCGAAGAGGAGTATACGATCGGTCTTACGGACGAAATTTGCCGTTGGATCGAAGCCGATTTGCGCTACGTTCCGGCGGGCAGCACGCTCGTCGTCTCGTCCCATTGCCCGATTCTCTATCACACGAAGAACACCGCAGCGCGCAACCACCGCAATTTCCTGCGTTTCCTCGATGCGATAAGCCCCTATAAGGTCCATGCCTTCGGGGGGCACAAGCACTACCATGACATTTACCGTTACGACGACGGACGCAAGGTCATGCACTGCATCGCCCGCACGCCGGGCGACCTGTTCATCAACGGCGACGTCAACTGCGACGGCACGCCGCGCGGCTATGCCGTGGTCGAGGTCGATGGCGAACGGCTCTCGTGGTATTACAAGCCGGCGGGCGGGAAGCGCGATATGCAGATGCGCCTCTATGCACCCGGACGCACCAATTCGGCCTGTGTCTATGCCAATGTCTGGGGTTATGACACGGCCTGGAGCGCCGTGGAGTGGATTCCCGCTTCGGGCGGGCAGGCGGTGGCGATGGAGCGGACGCAGCGCACCGATCCCTATTACGAGGAGGTGCTGGCGACGGGTGTGCGCGGAGGGACGCCGACCAATACGTGGCATATGTTCCGGGTCGATCCGGGCAGCGAGCGGGGCGGCATGGTGCGGGTCACCGACAGTTTCGGGCATACCTACGAATCGTCCGTGTCCTGGTAAATACGACATTCGAACAAAACCTTAAATACAACTTCAACGATGAAGAGACTTTTTCTTTTTCTGACCGTCGCGGCAGCCGTTTGCTGTGCGGCGTGCAGCGACGATCCCGAGGTCGCCGAATCCAACCTTTCACTGCTCGAGGATAACGTGACGTTCGATATGTTCGGAGGGCGCAGCGTCCTTGAAATCACGGCCGATTCGCCGTGGACGGTCTCCTGCGACGACGATTGGTGCCGCACCAACGTCGCCGAAGGTTCGCACACGAAGAAGATCGTTCTGACGGTCGACCAGAGTTTCCTGCCCGAGGAGCGCACGACCGCGGTGCGTTTTTACGCCGCGGGCGAAGAGAAGCACACCGTGACCGTGACGCAGGAGAAGTTCGAGCCGATCCTCGTGCTGGCGGAGGACGGCGCCGATATAACCGTCTACGGCGCCGGGAGCGAACCGGCCCTGAACCTGCGTGCATCCGTGGCATGGAAAATCGAGGGTGCGACCGACTGGTGCGCCGTGTCGCAGTCCGAAGGGACGAAAAGTTCGGTCGTGAAACTGTTGCTGACCGACGACGGCGAGGGCGTGCGTCCGCGCAGCGCGACGCTGACCGTCTCCTCCGAGATGGAGGGCGTCGAACCGCAGCAGGTGACCGTCGTGCAGCGGTCGACCGGAGCGAATACGGTCGTGGTCCGGGCGGGTGAAACCCGTGCGTTTCCGGCGCGGCGTACCGACGGCGCGTATGTGAAGGGCGTTGCGGCGGACTGGGTCTGGACCACCGACGCAGAGTTGCTTTCGGGGCTTGACTACGACGCTTCCCGGAATGAAATCATCTGCACTGCGGCCAAGTCGAAGCAGGGCAGCGGGCTGGTCGCGCTGTTCGACGCCGAAGGCGCGGTTGTCTGGTCGTGGCTGGTCTGGGTCGTGGACAAGATGCCTTCGGACGTGACCGTCGGCGGTATCGCCTGGCAGGACCGCAATGTCGGGGCCGAATACCATTCGACCGATCCGAAGGCCTGTGTGCAGGATTTCCGCTCCTACGGACTGTTCTATCAGTGGGGCCGCAAGGAGCCGTTCATCGGCGCGAAGATCCTCTCGAAGAACAAATATTACGAGGGGCATGCGGAGTATCCCGATGCTTTCGGCGCGATGACGCGCGAGGTGGTTTTCAACGCCTCCCGCACCGCCGGCTGGCAGATCAGCGGCGAGGAGATGACCGCCGCAACGGCAAACGGCAATCCGACGACGTTCTATACCCGGTCGTCCGCAGCGATGTCCGAAGGCTGGACCGAGGGCGGCAAAGGGCTGAACGATCCCTGCCCGGTGGGATACCGGGTGCCGACGGCGGCCGAATGGCAGTCGCTGCTTGCCTACGTGGACGGCAACGCCGCCAAGAACCAGGATTCGGGCGACACGTACAGCCGCTGGTATGCGCTCAATTCGGGCGGAACCCTCATCGGCCCGTCGACGATGTTCCGCAAGGGCGATAACGGCCGCATCCACTATCCGGGGCGTTCGGCAGCCTATTGTTCGTCGACGCTCGCCGGCGGCAAGCCGCTCCCGATGTACGACTGGAAGGCGGGCGACGCCACGGGCGAGGGGACCTATTACGAACGGAAGATGACCACAGCCTACGGCATGCGCTGCGTGAAGGAGTGACGCCGCTGCGATCGCGGGGGCTTCGGGCGGGAGTGAGTTTATTCCGTTCCGAAGCCCTTTTTTTTGCGGTATTTTCATTACCTTCGCATGTCTTTTCAAACTTTTACCGATGAAAAATAGCATTTTTACCGTATTGGCGGCCCTCGTGCTGTATCCCGCCGGGGCGCAGCCCGTCACCCCGCAGGACCGGCGGCGCGCCGCGGAACTGGTCGAACGCATGACGCTCGACGAAAAGATCGGCCAGCTGGTCCAGCAGCGCGGAGGCGGCGCCGTCACGGGACCCGACAAGACGGAACTTTCCGTCGAACGGCTGGTCCGCGAAGGGCGCTGCGGCAGCGTATTCAACATCAAGTCCTTCGAGGAGACCGAGCGGTTGCAGCGGATCGCCGTCGAGGAGAGCCGGCTGGGCATCCCGCTGCTGATCGGCGCCGACGTGATCCACGGTTTCCGGACGATCTTCCCGATCAACCTCGCCGTCGCCGCCTCGTGGGACCCTGCCGCCGCGGAGTCGCTGGCCCGCGTTTCGGCCCGTGAAGCTTCGGCCATGGGCATCCATTGGACCTTTTCGCCGATGTGCGACGTTTCGCGCGACCCCCGGTGGGGTCGTGTCTCCGAGGGCGCGGGCGAAGACCCCTATCTGGGCGCGCGTGTCGCCGAAGCGATGGTGCGGGGCTATCAGGGCGACTTGTCCGACCCCTCGTCGGTCCTTGCCTGCGTGAAGCATTTCGCCGCCTACGGCGCTCCGCAGGCCGGGCGCGAATACCATGCGGTCGATATGTCCGAGCGGGTTTTCCGCGACAGCTACCTGCCGCCTTACCGGGCGGCGCTCGATGCCGGGGCCGCGACGGTGATGACCTCGTTCAACGATCTCGACGGCGTTCCGGCCACGGCCAACCGCTGGCTGATGCGCGACCTGCTGCGCGACGAACTGGGCTTCGGCGGATTCGTGGTGACCGACTACGGCACGATCGGCGAACTGAAAGCTCACGGCGTGGCGGGCGACGATGCGCAGGCTGCCGAACTGGCCCTGCGCGCCGGGGTCAACATGGACATGATGAGCGCCGCCTACCTGTTCCATGCCGCCGAACTGGTGCGGGAGGGGCGTATTCCGGAGTCGCTGATCGACAGCCTTTGCCGCGAGGTGCTGGCCGTGAAGTTCCGCCTGGGGCTGTTCGACGATCCTTTCCGCTACCAGGCGAAGGAGCGCGAGAAGTGCTATTACGCCCCGGAACATCTCGATGCCGCGCGCCGCGTGGCCCGCAGTTCGATGGTGCTGCTGGAGAACCGCGGCGGCGTGCTGCCCCTGAAAAAGGGGAGCCGGATCGCGCTGGTGGGACCTTTCGCCGATTCCCGGTGGGACCTGATCGGCTCGTGGGTTCATTTCGCCGAGGCCGGCCGGACCTCGACCTTTCTCGACGGACTGCGGGCGCGTTTCGGAGCCGACCGTGTGACCTATGCCCGCGGATGCGACCCGCACAAGGCCCTCGAAGGCGGTATTTCGGAGGCGGTGGCCGCAGCCGCGAAGTCGGACGTGGTGCTGGTCGCGCTCGGATTGAAGGCGGGGGAGAGCGGCGAGGCGGCAAGCCTTGCGTCGCTTGCGCTGCCCGACGCGCAGCGTGACCTGCTGGAGAACTTGAAGCAAACCGGGAAACCGATTGTCGTCCTGCTGGTTACGGGCCGTCCTATGGAGCTGGCCCGCGAAGCGGAACTTGCCGACGCCCTGCTGCTGACCTGGTATCCGGGCACGATGGCGGGCGAGGCGCTGGCCGATGTCGTGTCGGGCGACTACAACCCCTCGGGGCGTTTGCCGATGACCTTTCCCCGCACGGTGGGGCAGATTCCGATCCATTACGACATGAAGAGCACGGGACGTCCGGCCGACGAGTCGGGCAAGCCCAACAAATACACTTCGCGCTATCTCGACGTACCCAATTCGCCGCAGTATTGTTTCGGCTACGGGTTGAGCTACACGACGTTCGGTTATTCGGACCTGCGGGTGCTGACGCCCGAAACCGCCGTCGGCGGCGAGGTTCGCGTGTCGGTCCGCGTGACCAACACGGGCGGCCGCGACGGCGAGGAGGTCGTGCAGCTCTACGTGTGCGATCTGCTGTCCGGTGTGACGCGTCCGGTTCGTGAACTGAAAGGTTTCCGGAAGGTCATGCTTCGCGCCGGGGAGAGCCGCGAGGTGACCTTCACGCTGACGCCCGACGACCTTTCGTTCTGGCGTCTCGACAAAAAGTGGGGCCAGGAGCCGGGCGACTACCATGTCTGGGTAGGGCACGACTCCGACTGCACGCTCGGCGGCAGTTTCCGGATCACCGAATGATTCGTCTCTCCGGCACGGCGGCCGACGCCGCGGGTGCGGGACAGCTGCAAGGGAGCAGCGGCTTCGGCCGCCGCTCCCTTTTCCGTGCCCGGCGGGACGGTCCGGATGTCCCGGAAAAACCCGTTCGGAGATGTTTCGGACAAAAGGTTCCGGGGAATGGCTGGGCTTTCGCAAATTTTTTCTACCTTTGGAGGTCAAAACAGTACGCAATGATGGATTTGAAGACGATACGTGCCGAACTGCGCAAGCTGACCGCGATTGTCGACGGCTGGGTGCCTTCCGGGGAGATTCCGGCCCTCGAACGCGACCTGGCGCTGGAAAAACTGCGGACGCTCTACGATGCGGTGCGCTTTACGGAGGTGGAATCCCTTCCGGAATCCCCGGTTGCGGAGACGGAGCCTGCGGCGGCTCCGGTGCCCATCGACCTCGGGGCGGTGCTTTCGCTCGACCCGACGGACGAAGCCGTGTTCGAACCCGGTCCCGATGCCGTTTCCGGACCCGCGTTCGATGCGGAGGCGGAACCCGCAGAGCCGTTTTCCGAACCCGATACGACGGTCGCGGCCGATTCTGCCGGGGCGTTTGCCGGGGGGAATCCCGATACGGAGACGCCCGGAATGGCGGAGCCTGCGGTGTCGGATTCCGAGCCGGAACTTGAGGGGGAATCCGGATTTGAGCCTGATCCCGAAGCGGCGTCCGAAGCCGCATTCGTCGCCGGAGAATCCGAACCGGCCGCCGAATCCGGACCGGTCGCAGCATCCGAATCCGACGCTGTGCCCGAACCGTCTGCGAAGCCGGTCGCTGCGCCAGCTCCGGAACCCGCTCCTGCGGAGAAACCCCAATACATTGCGCCCACGCTGTTCGGACTGGAGGAGGAGACCGTCCGCCACCGTCACAAACAGCGCGTCATCATGTCGCTCTACGATACGCCTGCGCCCGCCGAAAAGCCCGCAAGGCCCGAAACGGCGGAAAGACCGGCGGAGCGTCCCGAACCCGCTGCCCGTCCCGAACCTGCTGTGACGCTCGAACCCGCTGCCCGTCACGAACCCGCTGTGACGCCCGGACCGACTGTCCGTCCCGGGTTTGCCGCGACTCCCGAACCGGCTGTTGCGTCTGCGTCCGCAGGCCCCGTGCCGCAGTCCGGAACGTCCGTGCCGCAGTCCGGAACGTCCGTGCCGCAGTCCGCGGCGGAGCCCGTCACCGTTTCGGAAGCGCCTGCCGCCGCCGAGCCGGAGGAGGCCGAATCCGGAGCGAGGGAGGTTGCGGTCCCTGTCGGGGCCGTGCTGGGCGAGGTGATCAACCACGACGTGCAGACGCTGGCCGACACGATCGCTCCGCGGCGCGACATGGCTTCGGAACTGCGCCGCGGCGAACCGGTCGCCGACCTTCGCAACGCCATCGGCATCAACGACAAGTTCCTGCTGATCCGCGATCTGTTCGGCGGCGACGGCGAAGCCTATGAAGAGGCGATCGCGACGCTCAACGCCTTCGACGATTTCGACGAGTGCATGATCCACATTGCCGAGAACTACGCCTGGAATCCCAATTCGGACGGCGCGAAGTTTATGATGGAACTGCTCGAACGCAAATTCGCCTGACACGATGGCCAAACTCTATATCGTACCTACGCCGATCGGGAATCTGGACGACATCACGCTGCGCGCGGTGAACGTCCTGCGCGAGGTGGATTTCATCCTCGCCGAGGACACGCGCACGACGTCGTTCCTGCTGAAGCACCTCGGCATCGAGCAGAAACTCCGTTCGCACCACAAGTTCAACGAGCACGCCACGGTCGAAATGGTTGCCGGGGCGATCGCCGCAGGACGCAATGCCGCCCTGGTGTCGGACGCCGGGACGCCCGGCATTTCGGACCCCGGGTTCCTGTTGGTGCGCACGTGCGTCGAGGCGGGGATCGAGGTCGAGACGCTGCCCGGCGCCACGGCGCTGATCCCGGCGCTGGTGCAGAGCGGGTTTCCGTGCGACCGTTTCTGCTTCGAGGGCTTCCTGCCCCAGAAGAAGGGGCGGATGAAGCAGTTGCAGGCGCTTGCCGGCGAGGAGCGTACGATGATTTTCTACGAATCGCCCTACCGCGTGGTCCGGTGTCTCGAGCAGTTCGCCGAGGTTTTCGGCGAAGACCGCCGGGTTTCGGTGTCGCGCGAGATCACCAAGAAGTTCGAGCAGACCGTGCGCGGAACCGTCGCCGAGGTGCTCGGGCATTTCCGCACGACCGAACCCAAGGGCGAGTTCGTGATCGTCGTGGCCGGAAAGCCCAAAGTCCGCCGCGTCCGGGAGGACGGGGAGGAGTAACTCAAATCGAAACGCATTGATGGAAGAGAACCGTACAGACGATACACAAAAGGTAAAACGTTCGTTTTCGGCGTGGCTCGGGGAGCTGCGCGAATTTATGAAGGGCCGTTTCAGCCTCGACGAGGACAAGGCGCAGCGCGACGAGGTCGTGGCCTCCGTCTCGAAGGGCGTGGAGTTCCGCGGCGTCAACCTCTGGGTGCTGATCTTCGCCACGATGATCGCCTCGCTGGGCCTGAACGTCAATTCGGCCGCGGTGATCATCGGCGCGATGCTCATTTCGCCGATCATGGGCCCGATCATGGGTGTCGGCCTCGCGCTGGGCATCAACGATTTCGAACTGCTCAAGAAGTCGCTGCGCAACCTGGCGCTGATGTTCATCGTCGCCATCATCACCTCGACGGTCTATTTCTTCATCTCGCCGCTCTCGTCGAACAGCAGCGAGCTGCTGGCGCGCACCGTGCCTACGACCTACGACGTGCTGATCGCCCTGTTCGGCGGCCTGGCGGGCATCGTGGCGCAGACGCGGCAGGACCGCACGTCGACCGTCATTCCCGGCGTGGCCATCGCCACGGCCCTCATCCCGCCCCTCTGTACGGCGGGCTTCGGACTGGCCACGGGGCAGTTCCGCTTTTTCATCGGCGCCTTCTACCTCTTCTTCATCAACTCGGTGTTCATCGCGCTGGCGACCTACGCCATGGTGCGTTTTCTGCAATACGAGAAGAAGGTCTTCATCGACAAGGTCCGCGAGCGCACGGTCAAGCGGCTGATGATGGTCATCACGCTGGTGACCTTCATCCCGAGCGTCGTCATCGGGTTCCACATGGTCCGCGTCTCGTTGTTCGAGGCCGTGGCCGACAAATACGTGTCGCAGGTCTTCAACTTTCCGCATACCCGCGTGATCGAGTGCAACAAACACTACGCGCAGGGCAAGAACCCCTCGCAGATCGAGCTGCTGCTCGTGGGCGAGCCGCTGGGCGAGGAGGTGATCGAGAATGCCCGTACGCAGATGCGCAATTTCGGGCTGGAGGAGGCCGAACTGGTCGTCCGGCAGGCCAATACGGAGGACAAGGTCGACGTGGTTTCGCTTCAGAAGAGCTATCAGGAGCTGCTGGAGGAGAAGAACCGCCGGATCGGCGAGATGTCCTCGCAGCTGAAACGCTACCGGGTGACCAACGTCGAGGTGAACGACATCTCGCGCGAAGTGGGGGCCATGATGGACAACATCGGGGCCATTTCGCTGACCAAGGGCATCACCTTCGACGTCGAGGGCACGCCCGGCGATACGACGCTCGTGTGCGTGGTGACGCCCCGGGATTCCGCGCTTCCGGTCGACCGTGAAACGCTGATCCGCTGGTTGAGAATCCGCACCAAGGTCGAGAACGTCAAACTTTTCGTGGAACCCTAATCCGGGCGGCAGGCATGAAACGAACCGATCTGACCATTTTGCAGCGCTTCTGGCTGGAGACCCTTTGGTTGGGCGCACGCGTGTTCGCCGTGATGCCTTACTGGTTCAAGTACTACGTCGTCGAAAACCTGCTTTTCGTCCTGCTCTACTACTGCCTGCGCTACCGCATGAAGGTCGTCAAGACCAACCTGCGGAACTCGTTCCCCGAGAAGAGCGAACGCGAACTGGCCGTCATCCGGCGGCGGTTCTACCGCACGCTGTCCGAAATCTTCGTCGACACGATCAACATGGCCTACATGAACGAGGAGAAGGGGCGGACGGTGCTTACGGTCAAAGACGTGGAGAAACACGTGGAAGCGGTGCACGGCCGCGATTGGATCGCCATGACGGCCCTTTTCGGCTGCTGGGAGTACTGCTCCTACTGGGGGCTTTACGAGCGGTCGCAGATGCTGGTCGCCGTCTACCATCCGCTGCGCAGCAAGGTGATGGAGGAACTCTACCGGCGGCTGCGCAATTACGAAAATTCGATGACCGTCTCGATGAAGGAGAGCCTGCGTTTCTACCTGCGCAACCGGACCGGAGGCATCGCCGGCAAGAACCTCGTGATGGGGCTTATCGCCGACCAGAATCCCCCGCGGCGGCCCGACAGCCGTTGGTTCCGCTTCCTCAATCAGGATACGATCTTCTTCGACGGCGGCGAGAAACTGGCCCTGCGCTGCAACCTCCCGGTCTACTTCGTGAAGATGAGCCGCCTGCGGCGGGGACGCTACGAAATGTCCTTCGAACTGATTTATGACGGCAAAGAGGAGGTCGCCGAATACGAAATCACGCAGCGTTACGTTCGTATGCTGGAAGCGGAGATCCGCCGGCGTCCCGAACTCTGGATGTGGTCGCACCGTCGCTGGAAACACAAACGAAATGCCGGTCGCTAAAATCGTCATACTGAATTGGAACGGCGCCGAACACTTGCGCCGTTTTCTGCCGTCGGTCGTGGCCGCGGCGCCCGAAGGCGTCGGGGTCGTGGTGGCTGACAACGGTTCCACGGACGATTCCGTGGCGATTCTCGCCGCCGAATTCCCTACGGTTTCGGTGTTGCGCATGGACCGCAATTACGGCTTTGCGGGCGGTTACAACCGGGCGCTGGAGCGGATCGAGGCCGATTACTACCTGCTGCTCAATTCCGATGTCGAGACTCCTGCGGGGTGGCTCGGGCCGATTCTCGACTGCCTGAACGCGAATCCCGACGTGGCGGTCGCTGCGCCGAAGCTGATCTCCTGTACCGACCGGACGACGTTCGAGTACGCCGGGGCTTCGGGCGGATTCATCGACTTTCTGGGTTATCCTTTTTGCCGGGGCCGCATCCTGCGTTGCGTAGAGGAGGACCGGGGGCAGTACGACGACGCCCGCGATGTTTTTTGGGTGAGCGGCGCGGCTTTCTGCTGCCG
>QWCY01007998.1_pt1 | contig 14082 bp, 8 predicted proteins | sample 1972631 | NCBI WGS metagenome assembly QWCY01 (sample SAMN09866696, study PRJNA288562) | Human gut metagenome isolate pre1_stool, whole genome shotgun sequencing... | isolation source: gut | host: Homo sapiens | place: USA: California
CTTATCTGAAATCAAGCAAAAGTTCATTGCCGGACTTACAAAACGACAATCTATTTGCTTTGGAATTGGCTTTGCAATCGGAATTCCTGCTTTTTTTCTTGTGCGATCATTTGTAGGGTTGGGCGGCGGCATTGTTACTGGCGGCATTCTTGCCTCACCTGCTATTTTCTGTGGACTATACAGCAAAAACGGACTGCATCTGGAACAGCAAGTGAAATTGACGCTTGACTTCTTTCGCAGCCCCAGAAAACGAACCTATCAATCTGAAAATGTTTACCAACAAATCAAAGATGCAATAGAATATCAGCACTTACGCACAGTTTTGCGATATAACACGTATGAAATTCCAAAAAGAAAGGGAGGCAATCACCGTGCAAAAAAACAAAAAGCAGAAAAAGAACTCCAAAGCACCAACGCATAAAGCCGTTCCGGCAACGCCGTTGACAAAACAAGAGAGAAAAGCAATAGAAGCCAGAATGGCAAAATTGAAAAGCAGCAAGAAAAGCAGTACACAAAAGACAATTCCTTATCTGGAAATGTTTCAGGACGGTACTTGCCAGATAACAAATTCCACTTACTCGAAAACCATACAGTTTTTTGACATCAATTATCGACTTGCTACTTTTGACGAAAAGAATTTTATCTTCTCCAAGTATTGTGATCTCTTAAATTATTTCGATAACACTGTAAAATTCCAATTGACATTTGAAAATCAAAACACTGATGTCGATGAACTTCTGAAAATGTTGGAAATTCCGGAACAAACTGACGACTTCAACGATATTCGGCAAGAATACTCCGCTATGTTGAAAAGCCAATTGATTTCCGGTTCAAACGGTCGTGTGCTTCGAAAGTTTTTGACATTTACAGTAGAAGCTAGCTCGCTGCACAACGCCCGTTTGAAATTGGACAGTATCGCAGCAGAGGTACAAAACATTCTGCGTTCCATGGGCGTTGCAAGTACAATTTTAGATGGCAAAGAACGATTAGAAGTGCTCTACCGTTCATTGAATCCGTTTTCAGATGACCCCTTCCTTTTCGATTGGAAATACCGAATTAAGTCTGGTGCATCTACCAAGGATTTTATTGCACCTACCAGTCTTAGGTTTGTAAAATCAAATTTTGAAATCGGAGAAAATGGATTTGGTTCAGTTTATTCTATCAACTTGCTTGCCGGAGAACTGTCTGATGAGGTTTTATATGACTATCTTTCCAATGACGATCTAATATGCGTCAATCTCCATGTAGAGCCTTACGATCAAATTGCAGCATTGAAATTTATCAAAGGCAAGCTTTCCGACGTGGAAAAGATGAAAATTGACGAACAGAAAAAAGCAACGCAATCTGGATATGATCCGAATATCCTGCCGCCGTCTGTTAAGCTTTATATCGATCAGCTGGAAAAAATGCTGGACGACTTAAATAGCAAGAATGAACGTCTGTTCCACATCACTTTAACCATTCGGGCATATGCAGAATCCAAAAAGAAAATGAAACTTCAACAGGATTTGCTAAAACGAATTACGCAGAAAAACAGCTGCAAATTGTTTTCATTGGACTATGAGCAAGAACAAGGTCTTTGCTCCAGTTTGCCGTTGGGTTATAACAATGTCAAAGTGAATCGTGTATTGACAACTTCGGCTATTGCTGTATTTGTGCCATTCACGACACAGGAGTTGTTTCAGGGTACTGACGCTTCATATTATGGCTTAAATTCACTTTCGCAGAATATGATTATGGGAAATCGAAAATTACTGAAAAATCCAAATGGATTGATTCTTGGAACGCCGGGTTCTGGTAAGTCTTTTTCTGTAAAACGTGAGATTTTAGATACATTCCTAAAAACAACAGACGACATTATCATCTGTGACCCAGAAGCCGAATATTACCCTCTGGTACAAGCTCTTGACGGACAGCTGATTAAAATTTCTACAAGTTCTCAACAGCACATCAATCCTATGGATATTGTCTGGGACAATGAAGAAGACGACGAAAATCCAATTGCAGTAAAATCCGACTTTTTGATTTCTCTTATGGAATTGATTGTTGGCGGCAAATATGGACTAACCGCAGAAGAACGTTCTATTGTCGATCAATGTGTGAGAAATATCTATAACCACTTTCTTTCTCATAATCCTTCTAAGGAAACCATGCCGATTTTAGAAGATCTTCTCAAAGAACTGCGTGAAAATGGCGGAGATATTGCAAAGCGTGTTGCAAATTCGCTAGAGATGTACGTTACGGGATCACAAAACGTGTTTAACCACCGTACAACTGTGGACTTAAATAACCGCATCATTTGTTTTGACATTAAGCAGCTCGGCAATCAGCTAAGAAAAGTCGGTATGCTGATTGTACAAGATCAAGTATGGAACAGAGTTTCCTTGAACCGTGGAAACAAATCAACTCGATATTACATCGACGAATTTCACTTGCTCTTGAAAGAAGAACAAACTGCAAAATATTCTGTAGAAATGTGGAAACGTTTCCGAAAATGGGGCGGTATTCCTACAGGCATTACACAGAATATCAAGGACTTGCTGCAATCACAGGAAATTGAAAATATTTTCGATAACAGTGACTTCATTTATATGTTGAATCAGGCTGCCGGCGACAGAGATATTCTTGCAGAAAAGCTGCATATCTCTGACCAACAGTTAAAATACGTTACAAATGCCGGACGTGGACAGGGACTTATTTTCTTTGGAGATACAATCCTACCCTTTGTAGACAGATTCCCAAGAGATACAAAGATGTATCAGCTTATGACAACAGATCCAGCCGATCTTGCAAACAAAGTTTCATAACTCAATTTAGTGTCAAAGGTGGTGAAAAAAATGAGAATGCACAAACGTAGGCAAGTAGGATTTCAATCTGGGAGAGATTTTCAACTACAGGAAAAAAAGCACGTCCATGTTCATTTTTCTCAGCAAGTGGACGACTCCGGAAAGCTAAAAACAGGTGTACAAATTACACGCCAGCAAAATCAAGAAATTGGGAAATATCACGGCGTTTTTCATCGTGCTGCTTCTATACAGCATCACATCACCGGAGATGTTCCTAAGATTTTCCCTGACAATACCGTTGTATCTGCTGCAAAGAATGCCATGAAATTTACAGGACATACTGTTCTAGCAGCGGAAAATGCTGTGATTCGTCGAAAAGACCCAGCTCATGCAGATAATCGGCATTGGCATTTGCAATTTCAACGTATGCAAGATTCTACTGGAAATCAGCATACACAAGTTCATTTCATCCGAAAAGAAAATGAAAACCTCGGAAACACACATGGCTTATTCCATCGTGCAGCTTCCTTGCAGCATCGTATTACCGGAGATACTCCTAAGATCTTCTCTGATAGTGCTGCTGTATCTGCTGCGAAGAATGCCATGAAGTTTACAGGGCACACCATTCTGGCAGCTGAAAATGCTGTACTGCGACGTACTAGACCAGAATACGCTGATAACCGACATTGGCATCTGCAATTTCAACGCAATGCAGACAGCAGCGGAAAATTGCATACACAGGCGAGGTTTGTTCGTATAGAAAATCCTACAGTCGGTGAATATCACGGTGTATTACATCGCATTAACTCTATGCATCACCGTATCACTGGTGATACGCCAACGATACTGCCTGATTCAGTTGCCTTTCAAACTGCAAAAAAAGCACTTCGATTTACAGGACATACAGCATTAGCTGTAGAAAACGCTTTTATACGGCGTTTTGATGCTGGTCATGCTGATAATCGACATTGGCAATTGCAATTGAAACGAACACAAGATCAAAATGGTGGATTTCACACTAAAATGCACTTTGTGCGTACAGATGTTCCGCAATTGCAAAAAAGTCGTGGTGTGATACATAAAGCAGTCTCATTCCGTCACCGTATTTCCGGTGATATTCCATCTCTGACTAAACATCTGCAATCTCAACAACCAAAGACAAAGAAAGCTATTGTTGCAAAGGCAGCTGCACAAGGTGCGTGGGCAGATGTAAAATTAACTGCAAAAGCAGGAATAAATACTGCATTAGCCGCTGAAACCACAGCCTTAACAATCAAAGATATTGGCTGGTGTGAAGTCAAGCGTAAAATCGCTTATAAATATCAACGTGACGTTTCCAATGTAGATGATGCAAATCACGGTCTTCTTGCCAGCGGCAAAATTGTAAAGGATGCAGTTGTTGGATTCCAGCGATTTCAGCGGCAAAAAGTTACTCTAAGGCAAGAACGTCAACGACTTGTACAGAAAAAGCAGCATACAATGCTGCTTGCGGAAAAAACAAATCAAGGCTTACAAAAGAGTGTTCATCGCCAAATAGAAAAGAAAGCTGAATTTATCAGCCGGAAAAAAGATTTCCGCATATCCAAAAAGAATGGCAAAGTCACGCCGCTTCAAAAAACTGCATTAAAAAGGCGAAAACAAGTCTATCGTTTTGAGAAAAAGAAGTATCAGAAATTCAAGCGTACTACTTACAGGATTCAGAAAAAAGAAACCAAGGCTTATTTCCTGCAAAAGAAGATCGTAAAATTCAGCAAGCCTAAGCCGCTTATTTTTATGCCGATTAGCTATGCTGGAGCCCGTGCCAAATCTAGCAGCTGGCAAAAAGCTGTCAGTGCAGATGCTGACAATGATTTTATGCGATTAGCAGATGCCGGTGTTCGCACGGCAAGACGCTTTCAAAAATCACCCGCCCAAAAGACAAAAAAAGCACAGAAAAAGCAAAAATCCCTACAGAAAAAATCCAGTCAAACGCAAGTCAAGTTAAAGCAGCAGGAAAGCAAATTAAAGCAATCCAGCAGCAAACAGCAGCAAAGAAAAAAGAAAGCGAACCACAAGAAAAGAACAAAAAAGAAAAGTAGTTTAAAAGAACGTTTTCGTCGTGGATTCCATAAGGGAATTGAAGAAGCCGCCAAAAAATTTATGATTCCTGCTTTACCTGTTTTATTCGGTGGTCTCATCTTTCTGGTTATTCTTGTACTGATTTTTGGTGTCTTTGCAAATTCCGGCTTTATTATGGGTACATACGCCGCTTTGGACGATTCTCTCTCCAAATCAGAAATGGTATACACCAATTTTGCAAATAACATGAATAAAAAGGTGCTTGCTGTTGGAAATGAATCTCTATGGAAAATAGGATTAAATCAACTGGGTGTTTCTTTGGAAATCACAGAGAATTATGATGACACTCCTACTGAATTCATCTTTGGACAATCCGCTGTATTTCCTGACACTCCGGCATATGATTTCAATCCCAATCAGTTGTGGAGTTTTCTCTGTGCTTATTATTATGACTTTGACGCATCAGAGAAAGCAAAAGATAACGAAGAAGATTTTGATGTACCTTACTGGGAATATGACTCCGACACTTACAAAATTATAAAAAAGCTATTTGAGTTGGAGTACACTTTTGATTACCGGTACGATAACGCATCCAGCTGGAGTGAACTAGGTACATATACATACGATTGGAAATTCCATTATGTGACTGGAAGTGGAACCGAAAATGGCTATCCTTACATCGATTTCAAAGCTATTCCAAATGACTTAAAAGACTTTGCAAAAGTAAAATCAAACCGCATTTATTACAATGCCGAAAATGGTGAAATTCTAAATGCCAGAAAAAAATACAAAGCAACCGGCTGGTACTTACAAGATCAACGCTACAATGTGATTGATCCTTCCGGAAATGAATTGCCTTCATTCTACACACAAGATACAGACGCATTTCAGTATGATTACTCTTATACCGGTGGATATGGACGCTTCTATACATTTGAAAGATCAACCTATTGGATTCCCAGCAGCAAAAAAACATCTGATCCTGCCTTTTGTCCTACTGTTGCTCCCTATGACGTTGCCTTCTTAGAAGCTGGTGGCTTTTTGGGATATGGTTTCTGTACCTATTATCAAAAATACGAGTGGGTAAAAAATTGCACACTGTACTATACAGTGCATCAAAATTACACATTTGACGAAGCAATCAGAAAAATTCTAAGCGAGCAATCAGATGCCGCAGATCGAATTGCTTATTATGAACTTCTTTGTGGCTCCGGTAGTACTGGTTCTACTACCAATCTATTGGGCAATCATCAAACATTTCCATCCCCTGTAGATGGTGGTATTGTTGATTTAAGTAGCGGCAATTGGATTTACAATGGCTATGGATATGATATGCACGGTTGGAATCAGGAACACTGCTCTATCAATCAGCATAACGGATTAGATATTATTCGCAATTCCGGAAGCAGCGTATACGCCATGGTATCCGGAAAAATTACAGATTATGATCCCGATACACATTCTCTTACCATTATTTCTTCTAAAAAGGTAGACCTGTGGTATGATAAAGAGCGAAAGGTAAAAATCCTATACAGCAATGTCAAACTAAAAAGTGGATTGAATAATGAAGACATTGTAAGTGCCGGAGAAAAAATAGGTACTTCTACCAGCGACCGAAACTGCTTTACTACCAAAAATGAAAAAGCAGTCTACGACTATGTTCACGTTCAAGTATACATTAGCTATGACTGGAACAGCTATGAAATGGCTGACCCAAGACTCCTTATCAATTATTAAAACGGAAAGGCAATTTGATATGAAAGAAACTACAAAAAGGAAATTGAAGCGGCTGCATCAAAAACTGAATGAGCTGGAAGAACGCATGAAAAAAGATGCAATTGATAAACGAGCTATTCAGAAGCAGATTCAAGACATTGAAAGCACTGAAATTTTTAATATGATTCGAAAGGGTGGATTATCCTTAGAAGTTGTTTGTGATGATCTGGAACTGGGAAAGAAGTTGCGTGAATCCGGCATAACAGCATCAGAAATTGCAGAAATGATTACATCGGAATCAAATACAGAAACAACCGCTATGAAAGAAACAAGCACAACCCAAAATGAGAAAGAGAGGAATTTCGAATGAAAAGAAAATGGATTGCAGCACTTGCTGCACTGACAATGGCATTGCCTTTTCCCATGAGCATTTCTGCTTCTGCGGTAAATGAGGATATTCCTGCACAAACTGATGAAAGCATGATGGGACAAGAAGAAAGCAGCAATACCGATGCAGCACAAGAATCTGCGGATCAAATTCTGGGAGAAATTCTTGACTCCAACACAGCAACCGGAAATGCAGATGGCAACTCTGATTCGTCTCAGATTGATTATGAAAATGATCCCTACTATGATACCGAAGGAAATGCATCACTGATCGAGAATCAGAAGATTATCTATGATTCTGATGAGATGCAGTTTATCTCTGTAACCACAAAAAATGGAAATGTATTCTACATCTTGATCGACTATACCGCTGCAAAGGAAAACGGCGGTGAAAATGTTGTTTATTTTCTGAACAAGGTAGATGATTATGATTTATATACTCTGCTGAACGATGGAAATAATTCAGATAATTCGGTAGAGGACTACGAAAAACAGAACGGCACTGCATTTGGCAAAACCACATCTTCTATTGATGAATCCGAAAATGCAGTAGAAACAACTACTTCCACCGCTGCTGCTTCGTCAAGTTCGAAATCAGGAAACAAAAATATGATGATTATTCTTTGCGTGGTAGTTGTTATCGGTGCTGGTGCTGCAATTTTCTTCTTTAAGTTCAAAAAGAAAAAGTCTACCGTTCCAAATGATGATCTGGACTTTGATGAGTACGATGAAGATGAGGATGGTGACGAATAAGCTATGAAAAAAGTTATTGTAGGTGGAATGATTGCAGTTGCAGTAATGGGTGTACTCTTTGCTCTCTCCATCAAGGGAGAAATTGATGCCCAGAAATATCCTGTATACATCAATGAAGCACGATTTCAGAACAGCCGCAATCAGAAAAAAGCGTGAAAGGAGGAATTGCTATGCAGCTGGTGATTGCAGAAAAGCCCAGTGTAGGACGATCAGTCGCTTCTGTAATAGGAGCAACTGAAAAGAAAGATGGCTATTTGGAAGGAAACGGGTATATTGTTACATGGTGCATTGGTCATCTGGTACAACTTGCAAGCCCAGATAAGTACGATTCCAAATACGGTACTAAAATTTCAGAATGGAGTTTTTCAACGCTCCCGATTCTTCCTGAACACTGGAAATTTGTTGTTTCCTCAACAACAAAACAACAGTTTCAAGTAATTCAGGAACTCATGCAGGATTCTCGTGTAGATGAAATCATTTGTGCTACAGATGCCGGACGAGAAGGTGAATGCATTTTCCGCTATGTTTATGAAAAAATCGGCTGCACAAAACCTTGTAAACGCCTTTGGATTTCTTCAATGGAGGATAAAGCAATCCGTGAGGGATTTTCAAATCTTCGTCCTGACAGTGACTATGACAACTTATATGCAGCTGGACTTTGTCGGGCAAAGGCAGACTGGCTTGTTGGATTAAATAGCACACGTCTTTTTACTTGCCGTTATGGAACATTGCTTTCGATTGGGCGAGTACAAACGCCTACGCTTGCTATGATCGTACAACGTGACTACGATGTAAAACATTTCGTTAAACAGAAATTCTTTACTGTAGAGTTGGACTGCGGCACATTTGTTGCATCGTCAGAACGAATTGACGAAGAAGAATCAGCAAAAAACATTGCAGAATCTTGCAGTGGAAAAACAGCTACAATTTCAGAAATCAAAAAAGAAATCAAAACTGTAAATCCGCCGAAACTTTACGATCTAACCACGTTGCAACGTGAAGCAAATCGTCAGTACGGCTATACAGCACAACAAGCCTTAGACTATACGCAGTCTTTATATGAACAGAAGTTGGTTACCTACCCTCGAACCGATAGCCAGTATCTAACGGAAGATATGGAACAAACCGCAGCTGATCTGATACAAACGATTTGCAATACCATATCATGCTGTCAGGGATTATCTATTCCAGAACCAAATGTAAAACGCTGCATCAATAATTCTAAAGTCTCAGATCACCATGCAATTATTCCAACAGCAGAAATTGCACATAAAAAATTAGCAGATCTTCCTGATGGCGAAAGAAATATTCTCAACCTGATTGCAGCAAAATTGATTCTTGCAACAGCTGATCCACATCGGTATGAAGCAACTAAAGTTTCAGTTATCTGTGAAAACCACAATTTTTCTGCAACCGGCAAAGCAATTTTAAATGCTGGCTGGAAAGCCTTTGAAATTGCAATAAAAGAAATGCTGAAAAGCAATGAGGACACTGTAAAATCTGGAGATGAAAAAACACTGCCGCCTCTCGAAAAAGGACAGGTATTTGAAAATGTAACTTCTTCTGTTATAGAGCATTATACCAGTCCTCCAAAGCCATATACAGAAGATACACTGCTAAAAGCAATGGAAACCGCAGGAAATCATAATTATGATGAAAATGCTGATGTAGAGAAAAAAGGACTTGGCACTCCTGCCACTCGTGCTGCAATTTTGGAAACGCTGGTAAAACGAGCATACATTGAGCGAAAGAAGAAACAGATCTTCCCAACTGCAAAGGGCATTAGTTTAATCGCAGTCGTTCCAGATGAGGTAAAATCCGCACAGCTGACCGCAGACTGGGAAACTCAGCTGCAAGAAATAGAACGTGGTCAATGCAATCCAGATGATTTTATGCATGAAATCATCTCATTTGTAAGTGACATTTCTGGAAAATACAACGAAAAAGCTGAAAATGCTGCTTTTCAGACACAGCGAACAGTGATTGGAAAATGTCCAAAGTGCGGAAAGAATGTTGTCGAATGGAAAAAGTCTTTTTCTTGTGAGAATGATAAAGAAAAATGCGGATTTATCATATGGAAGTCCATCTGCAACAAAATCATTTCTGCAACACAAACAAAAAAATTACTTGAAAAAGGGAAAACCGATCTAATCAAAGGATTTAAAAGCAAAGCCGGCAACGAATTTGATGCCTATCTCATCTTAAAAGATGACAAAACCACCGGTTTTGAATTTCCTCCACGAAAGAAGTAATTCTATGTTTGAAAAATTTGTAGGCACTTACATTTCCGCACTTCTCGTCACTTCATCTGTTTCACCATCTACAGAACCAGTGACAATACAGCCACATCCAGACACGTCCATTCATTGCGTTTCTGATTTGCAAGTTTCTCCAGTTTCCGTTTCATGCTTAAAAGTGACATGGACAGCAGAGCAGAACCGTGATTATACGGTTACCTGTACCATTTTAGATTCTGACATCGCATACGTTGATAATATGTGCTTTGTTTTTAAATCGAATTCTCTCTGCTATATTACTGGATTACGGGAAGGGACTTCCTATTCAATTGATGTGATTCCAATTGCTAAAGAAGGAGAAACATCGGAAATGCAATCCACTTGTGCATATGCCAAAACGGAACAAGTAGAAGTGATTGAAAATTTCCCGTATGAAGATGGTTGGACAAATTGCTTTGCATACGAAAATGCTGCTGGATTAACTAGGAATCCTTCTTGGTCTGCAATACGGGGATGTATTCCTGACCCGATTACAGACACTGGAATTATGCGTGATGAATACGGAGATTACTGTGTTGCAATGGGCACAAAATACGGATATTGCAACGACAGATTTCTGATCACTCTGGAAAATGGGATTCAATTTACCGTTAAAATTTGCGATAGCAAGGGGGATGTTCCCTATCATCATTTTGGTGGTACAGGAAAATGTGTTATAGAATTTATTCATGGCAACGGACAACTTCCAAATTGTGTTGCTTTTACCGGAAACTACGGCTGCTTTTCTTGGAATGGTCTTGACTTTGATAACATTCGATCTATACAAAAAATCAACTACGGCAATCCCATTAGCTATTGATGAAAGGAGCGACATATGACTACTGTCGGCAATATCGACTATAAAAAAATCGAAAATCGTCAATTTGTCACTGTCGATACAGACAAAGCCGCTGACATTATTTCTGAATTGACGCAAAAGCAAGTGCCTTTTTCGGGAAGATATGATGATTCTCGATTGACATTACATTTTTCCCAAAAGGACTGGGACATTGTACAAAATGCTCTTTCTGGAGCTGCACGTCCGCATGAAAACGATACTTCAAAAGCCCAGCAAGAATTAGATGACTTGCAGCAACAATTAAAAAGGGCTTTGGAACGTCAAAAAGAATTGGAAGAACAGGCTGCAAAAGTGCAGCAAAGTCAAGACAAGGCAGAATACACCGAATCAAGCGTATTTTCAGGGCAACCACAACCTGAACAACTTCTCCCGATCTTACAAGCAAAAGCAATCCAACACACTGAAAAATTAGACGCACTTTCCGAAAAAAGGACTGCATTAGAGAATAAAATTCAAACCAATCAAGGCAAAATCGATAGATTTTCAGATAAGGTACAACGACTTATTGATACCAATCAGATGCTCCACAGTTTATTTCAAAATGCGAAAGTTCCCGGCATCAAAACTATGGCAGAAGCTGCGATTCATCGCAACGAACAAAAGATCATAAAAATTCAAGAAAATCGAATTCCGAAACTACAAACCAAAATACAAGAGCAATCTAAAAAGATTGAGAAGATCGACAGGAAAAGCGACATTACCCAATGTAAACTTGACAGATGCCGTTGTATTAACCAAATTATCAAGAGTTTCGGTATCTCTGACAATGCTGATAGACGACAAGCCTTTTCGCAAGCAATGGATGGGCTACATCAAACCACAATACAGCGATTGTCCTATAAATTAGATTCTTGTCAGCAGAAGATCTCTCTACTGTCTCAAAAATACATGGCAACAGACAGTGCGGCTGATAAATTGAAAATCCATCAAAAAATCAATACTCTAAAAGAGCGAAAACAAAAAATCACTGCAAAGCTGGACAAATTTCACAGTGTGACATTGCCCTATACCAAACAATCCGGCACTACCATTGACCATGTTATTTCAGGAACTGAACAGCAATTAAGAGAAGCTGCGGAGACTGGTAAAATAAATATGCCTGTATTTGCAGAAAAAATATGCGTAGATAATGCTGATCTTCTGCCTGAAATAGCTCTTTCTGTACCCATAGAAAAGCCCGATCCGTCTCTTATCCCTGAAATTGCAGATCTTCTAAATATGTCTGTGTCTGAGGTGGAAAGCAAACCATTGGATATTCAGGCAATGTTAAAAGACACATATACTGCTAATTACTTTTCCGATCCCTCTACTTTACAAGAAACGCTTACTTACATTATCAATCCCAATTATGAAACAAACCGTGATTTGCAAGAGCATCAAGAAAAAGATAAAACGTCTCCTGCTGTTGCTGCGAAAGAAGCGGATTCTGATTACAGAAAGCATGAACATTCACAGGAAATGCCTCTCGGAAAAACAGCTGCAACTGCAAGTAGTGTTTCTCAAAGCCACCTTCGTTCTGTAGAAGAATTGACAGAAACCAATGCAAATATGATCGATGGAATCCTCAACAATGAAAAACCAGAACCGGAGTTTGAGAAACCTCAAAAAGCAGAATTTTCTTTTTCCAGAAACAGCATGAAAGCTTTAGCAGCAAAGGTTCATGATACTCCGTCCAGTCCCCCTGAAAAGCAGAGAGATGAACTGAAAAAGTAATGGAATTATAAGAGAAAAGGAGAAACGATGAAATACTACGGCAATCAAATCTGGAATGCAGCAACGCCAAGTATTCGAAAAGCTACGCTTTTAATGGACGAAGCTGCCTTTCGTATTTTACAACAGCAGCTGGAACAATATCAATTAAACTATTATGCAGCCGAGAAAAACGGCAAAGTGAAAATGGTCATTAACTATAATGATTCTCACGATATTCAAAAATTGATTGGCAAAAAAACAGCTTCTCAAATTCATTGGTTTCCAAAATCAAGACATTATGCACCACCGGCTTTTAACATTATTGGAAACACCAAGTATCAAGAATTATCTCAAAAGAGTTATATTCGAGGTAACACAGACCTTGTTCTTCAAGTTGCCAAGCAATTAGAAGAACAAGGTATTTCTTTTTCAGGGAGAATCTACAATCAAAATAGAGCTACCCTCACTGTACAGGATCAGGATCAAGAAAAGGTTCTTCGTCTCTATCATGATATTTCAGAAAAAAGAGCTGCACAGTATCACGATGCTGCTGCATTAGAAACTGTTGACATCTCCCTTTCCAATTTACCGCAGCAAACATTTGACGAGATCCTCCCCTATCTAAAACAAACAGATATTTCATTCTCAGCACGTGCGGAAAAAGATCATTGCATTTTTTCCATTTCTCAAAAAGATACCGGTATCTTCTATCAAGCTTTAGTACAAGCAAAATTTCGTTCTGAATTTCATAAAGGTTTAAAAGAACTTGGATTTACAGAACAACAAGATGCATTTTTAGAACCCTTTTCTGTTTTTCTTGCCACACAGGAAGCAGCAGGAAAATTAACATTAGATTATACAGCATATCTCAATCCCAATTACAGCAATCAACAATTACAAATGATTTGTGACCTTTTTCAAGAGTATCACAAACAGTCCATTACAGAACAAATTTCTGCGGACAATCCAGTATTGCAGAAATTACAACAACAGAAATCTCAATTTGACGCAGAAATCACCCTAAACAGCATCATTGGGAACAATCCCTTTCAGCCAGAACAAAAGAATGCTCTAATCGCTGCCATTCAAATCGGCATTCCTCATGAATTATTGAAAAAAATCGATAACACTTATTCAGCAGAAACGATCAATGACTTCATACAAGTATATCAGACCTATGATATGCAAAAAATACAATCTTTTTTGGATTCACATCAACCTGAAACTGACAGTCACTCACAGGAACGGGAAAAAAATTCGCTTACTAAAGCATTTGATGAAATCAAAGAACGATTTGCACAAACTGAACAACAGGCTCTGTTTTTGGATCGCCTTGAAAAATTTGTAGAAAAGAATCATATTACAAATAACGTAATTTCTTCTGCTTTTGAAAAATCACATGGTTTCCGTTCTGCATACGGCAATGAAAAATTACTAAGCAGTCGTATCTTTTTCGGGAGATTGCATCCAGTTTCAGAAGCAATTGAACATGCTGTTTCCAATAAAACAACTGTGATTCAGACCGAACCACAAAAAGCAGAACCAAAACCTACTG
>QWCY01004616.1_pt1 | contig 14076 bp, 7 predicted proteins | sample 1972631 | NCBI WGS metagenome assembly QWCY01 (sample SAMN09866696, study PRJNA288562) | Human gut metagenome isolate pre1_stool, whole genome shotgun sequencing... | isolation source: gut | host: Homo sapiens | place: USA: California
AAAGGAAAAACGCAAGAGGATAATACCTTTTATATATTGATTTTTTAGCGACGACTATGAATATTAAAGACTGTGAGAATCCGAATGCGGAGGCCGGCAACGGAGATAGCAAAACATCACTGCTGTTCACTCCGTATAAAATAGGTCCGCTGACGCTTCGCAACCGTACTATACGGGCCGCCGCCTTCGAAAGTATGGCACCCGGCAATTCACCTTCCGATATGTTGTACGAATACCACCGCAGCGTGGCTGCCGGGGGCATAGGTATGACCACTCTGGCTTATGCGGCGGTGGAACAGAGCGGCTTGTCGTTCAAACGCCAGCTTTGGATGCGCCCGGAGATAATTCCCGGACTGCGCCGCATTACCGATGCCATTCACCGCGAGGGGGCTGCCGCCTCGATACAACTGGGGCATTGCGGAAATATGTCGCACCGCAGCGTATGCGGGGTAACGCCCATTTCCGCTTCGTCGGGATTCAATATATATTCGCCTACGATAGTCCGCGGGATGAAAAAGGACGAGATAGTCCGTATGGCGCGTTCGTTCGGCGATGCCGTACGTCTGGCGCGTGAGGCCGGTTTCGATGCGGTCGAGATACATGCGGGCCACGGATACCTGATAAGTCAGTTCCTCAGCCCGTACACCAACCGCCGGTGGGACGAATACGGAGGCAGTCTTGAAAACCGCATGCGGTTTATGAAAATGGTGCTATCTCAGGTTATGGAAGCGGCCGGCGACGATATGGCAGTGTTGGTTAAAACAAACATGAGGGATGGCTTCAAAGGCGGAGTGGATATCGACGAGGCTTTGGTTATAGCACGTGAGATAGAGCGCAGCGGCGTGCATGCCGTGATTCTGAGCGGAGGCTTTGTCAGCCGCGCTCCTATGTACGTCATGCGCGGTGAGATGCCTTTGCATACGATGACCCATTACATGGATTGTTGGTGGCTAAAGTACGGTGTGAGGATGTTCGGCCGTATGATGATACCGGAAGCTCCTTTCCGCGAGGCTTATTTTCTCGACGATGCGCGTATTTTCCGTAAAAACCTGAAACTGCCTCTTGTGTATGTCGGAGGGCTTGTTTCCAGAGAAAAAATAGACCAGGTACTCGGCGAGGGCTTTGAATTGGTGTCGATGGCTCGTGCGTTGGTCAACGAACCTGATTTTGTAAACCGCATGGCGCGCGAGGGAAACGCGCGGTGCACGTGCGACCATACGAATTACTGCATAGCGAGGATGTACACGTTGGAGATGGCATGTCACCGCCATATGAAGGACCTTCCGGCCGGTATTGTGCGCGAGTTGGACAAAATAAGGGAAAGGGAATGTCACGGGAAACAGGATTGAACACACGCGGATTTGCCCTTGTGACCGGTGCAAGCAGCGGTATAGGCCTGGAGTATGCACGGCAGTTGGCTTCCATGGGGTACGATTTGCTGGCGGTTAGCAACCAGAAAGAACAGCTTGAAGCCTGTGTTTGTGCCATAGAGAAAGAATTTGGGATAAAAGCCGTACCTTTGTGCCTCGATTTGGCCGTGGCGGATGCGGCAGAGCGTCTTTTTTCGTATTGCATAGAAAACGGGATAACGGTTGATATACTGATAAACAATGCCGGAGTGTTCATTTTCAACGATATAGTCGATACTTCCCCGCAAAGGCTTGAAACGATGATGGTCCTGCATATGAATACCGTGACCATGTTGTGCAGGTTGTTCGGCTCCGGAATGAAAAACAGGGGAAAGGGATATATCCTCAACATGTCCTCCTACTCGCTGTGGATGCCTTTCCCGGGGCTGTCGCTGTACAGCGCGTCGAAAGCCTATCTGCGGTCGTTCTCGGTGGCGTTCTCGAAAGAGGTGCAGGAGCACGGCATCCGCGTCACGGCGGTATGTCCGGCAGGCGTCGCCACGGACCTCTACGGGCTGACGCCCCGCTGGCAGCGCATCGGCCGACGCATCGGGGTGCTCATCTCCGCCGACTCGTGCGCACGGCGCGGACTGCGGGCCCTGTGGCGGGGCCGCCGGTGCATCGTTCCCGACTGGTGGAACCGCGCATGGATTCCCCTCTGCAAAGCGCTGCCGATGTGGGTGCTGAGGCCGATCCGGAAGTTTACGATGAAATTCCAGGCGTAGCCATACGCAAAAAAACAATGCGGCTTTTCAGCCGCATTGTTTTTTACGATTACTCCGTGCGTCAGTCCACTTTGAGCGCCCGGTCGATCGCCAGAAGCATGTAGCGATAGTGGTTCTTCATGCGCTCCGACGCAGAGGTGCCGAGGGCGTTCCGGTAGAGCTTCTTCATGTCGAGCAGCATCCCGTAACGCTTGTAATCCACCGCCGGACGGACCAGGAAAGCGACGCTCCGCATCGGCAGCACGCCCGACACCGGGTCCGAAGTCATCTCCGGAAACACCCGGGCCATCTTCGCCAGGCGGGAGAGCGCCGCGGCATCGGGCAGCGTCTCTCCGGCGAACGCGGAAGCCGATGCGGCGGACCTGCGGGTCTGCGTCACCACGCCTGCGTTGCGGATGACGTTGATCAGCAGCAGGTGCTGCATGGCGATATTGGCCTCGGTGGACTCCCGTCCCACGGCGACATCCCGCAGGATATAGCGGTAGAGATCGTCCATCGCATCGTCCTGCGTATAGGGGTCGTCCGATTTGGAAGCGCTCAGGTCGAGCGTCGAAAGGCTCTTGAAGATCACGTCGCTGAGCATGTCGCGGCAATATTCGCCCAGCGACACCACCTCGACCACATCCTTGTTGAGCCGCTCGTTATCGAGCCACGACATGTCTTCGAGCCGTTCGAGCATGAATCGCAGCGCCCGGCGTTGCAGGTCGCGGGGAACGGAGAGATAGGTCGGCAGCACGTCGCCCTCGTACTTTTCGTTCAGATAGACGCCTCCGAGGTTGGCCGAGACGCTGACGAACGCATAATAGAGCTGATTCATCACGCTGGCCTGCACGAGCGACCGGAACGTATAGTCGGCATCCTCCTCCCCGATCCACTCGTCGGCATGCTTCATTACATAGGCGTAATTGGCGAACTCGTAGGCTGCGGCCCGGACCGGATCGTCGCCCAGGTTGTAGGGCATCGACCGGGGATCGAGCGCCACGGCCACGGGAGGAGGCGTATAGAGGCACATCGGATCGCTGCGGCGCGCGGCGATGCGGCGGTCGAGTTCCGCCACCTCGTCCTCGGGCGTCGCGGCACCCGGAACGGGCCGGTAGAGCCAATCGACGACATACTCGTCGTAGACGCCCGGTCCCTGCTGCATCAGGGCCACGCCGCGCTCCTTGTCACCCGGCTGTGCGACCAGATTGTAGGGCAGTTCGTCCATGATCGAGGCCGAAATCCCGTAGCGCTGCGTGAAGGAGGGCGAACGCAGCGAATCCACCGGCACGCAATACGAACCGGCGTAGTTGACCGCAAGGCCCAGGCAGGCTCCGGTATGGCGCGCCACGTCGGCTGCCAGCGCCTTTCCGAACAGCTCCGGGGACATCTTCACCCGGCGCGCGTCGGGATCGGCGGCGCCCAGCTGCACGAAGAGGTCGGTGCGTATCCGCGAGGTCACGTTGTGCGGGATGCAGATCGTCGCGCTGAGAATCTCGCCGCTGCGGGGATCTATGCGCGCGGAACTCGAAAGGCTCTCCCCCATCGTGTTGGCGTACTTGACACACGAGAACTTGATGTCGTTGGGATCGAACGACGCATCGTCGCGCGGATAGGGCCGCACCTGCACCGCATCGCGGTAGCCGATCTTCTCGAAAGCCGCGTTCCAGCTGAGCAGGCCCCGCCGGATCGCATCATACCACCCTGCCGGGAACGTGTCATCGACATAGAACACGATCGGGCGTTCGGGCGTCGTGAGCTTCCCGGCCGCAAACGCCGCGGGATCGGAGGGTTTGAGGTTCCAGCGGCAGGCATAGTAGACCGCCTTGGCCTCCTGCTCCCGGTCGCTGAACTTCACGAAGGCCACGGGAACCGTGCCGATGCGGGAGTCGCACAGCCGCGGCATCATCACCTCGCGCGGCAGCAACATCAGCGAACGGCGCGCAAGGGCCGTGTAAGGCGTGTCCTTGTTGATGAGGTAGCCGCCGAAACGGGTCGTCAGCGTGAACGAAAGCGAGCTGAGCACCGACACATTGTCGGCGAAAGCCTCCACGCCGCTCAGCAGCGAACATCCCGCCACGTAGTTGACCGTCGTGGAGAGGAATCCGCCGAAACTGTTGATGCCGTAGGGATCGTGCGGCCGCATCGCCGGAGCGCCGTTCACGAAGAACGACGTGGCCTCGAAAACCGACGAACCGTCGGGCGCCTTGCACTTCACGGGGAACGAGGCAATCACCGGGTCGATGTTGCTGCGCCGCACGGCCCGCGCCATCAGGCTGTCGCCCTCGACCAGCACGTCGGAATGCACGCGCCGCAGGCAGATGAGCGAATCGCTGCGGGTGAAGACCACGTGGAGCGGATCGCGGGGCTGCTGTCCGGCGAAGCCCTCGCCGGGGTCGGAGCTCTCCTCGATGGTCGTGCCGAGCAGCATCTCGCGCCCCAGCAGCGAATCGGGCAGTTCGACGTAGAGTTTGTTGCCCTCGAACATGTGGAGGGTCATGAAACCCCGGACCGTGGTCACACGCTTGTCCTTGAAGAGCTTTTCATAGGCGGAGAGCGGTTTGGGCGCCTCCGTCGTCCCGGACGCGGACTTCTTTTTGCCGCGGGCCGCCGAAGCAGTTCCGGGAAGCAGCGTCAGGCCCCCGGCCAGCAGGACGGAAAGAAGGGTCAGCAGGGCTGTCGGTAAAAATCTTCTCATCGCCGTCTCGCTTATTTCAGGGTTTTCTCGATATTGTGCAGCATCAGCGCATAGTGCATCCGCGTCTTCTGCGAACCGCTGTTCACGCGGCTTTTGAGCAGCCGCTGCACGCGCAGCAGGTTGGCGTAGTTCTCGGCTTCGAGCGACTGCTTGACGACGTAGAGGATGCGCGGCGGATTGTAGCCCGAAACCGGCCCCGGATCAGCCCCGGCGTGCGAATGCACGTGCTCCGAACCGCAGTAGCAGAGGTTGTCGGTCATGGACTGATACCCCCGCAGGCACTCCGGAACGGCGATGGCGTAGGGATCGAACCCGATCTCCTCGTCCGGCCCGCCGGCGAAGGCTTTCGGCACGGCGCCCGTACCGGCGTATTTCAGCCCGGCGGCCTTGCAGATGGTCAGCAGGTATTCGCGCTGGATCATCATCTGCTCCTCGGTGGGGTTCTTGCCCTGCACGGTGGGTTTCCAGACGAAATCGTAGATGTCCTTCATACAAGCCTCGACGGTGTAGGGATCGTCGGAGAGCTGCGCGGAGTTCTCGACCTTCACGGCGCTCATGACCACGGCGCGGATGATGGCGATCTGCATGTAAGCCTTGGGGGAACCCATGAACTGAATGTTGCGCATCAGGCCCTCGTCGTCCATCCAGTCCAGGTCGGCCAGCTGGCCGAGCAGGAACAGCACGGCGGCGCGCTGGCGCTCCTTGGGAACGCTCTTGTAGGCATCGACCGGATCGCCCACGTGCTTCTCGTTGAGATAGATGCCGCCCACGTTGGCGAACACGTGGCCGATATAGCGGATATACTGGCTGACGATGCCCTTGTAGATGTCGGTCCGGTAGGAGTAGTCGCGGTCCTCGTCCTTCACCCAGTCGTTCAGATTGGCGAGGATGTAGCGCAGGTTGCGGATGCCGTACTCCGAAGCCTTCACGGCGTCGTCGCCCAAGTCCTCGGTCTGCGAGCGGGGATCGAGCACGGCGCCCTGCTGCTTGCCGTAGCGGAGCACGGGATCGGCGGCGGCCTCGGTGATCCACCGCGACGTGATCTTGTAGACCTCCTCGGGCGATGCGGCGTCGAAGACCGGCGTATAGAGCCATTTGACAGCGTAGTAGTCGTAGACGCCGAAACGGGGAGGCGTCATCCGCACGCCCCGCTCCATGTCGCCCGGCTGGGCCACGTAGTTGAAACGTGCGTAATCCATGATCGAGGTGGTCGTGCCGTACTTCTGCGTGAACGACGGCGAGCGCAGCGAATCGACCGGAATGACGGCCGAAGCGCTCATGTTGTGCATGAATCCCAGGCAATGCCCGACCTCGTGGGTCACCACGTAGCGCAGGGCGTCGTCCATCACCTCGCGGGGCAGTTTCACGCTGCGCACCGACTTGTCGGCCTGGGCCGTCTGGATGAAGCGCCAGTTGTTCACCAGCTTGACGATGTCGTGGAACACGTAGACCGAGGCGTTGACGATCTCGCCGCTGCGCGGATCGACCCACGAGGGCCCCATAGCGTTGGAGATGCCGATGGGCGCATAGCGGATGCACGAATATTTAATGTTGTCGGGGTCGAACTCCGGGTCGTCCTTCGGAAACTCGCGGGCCTCGACGGCCTGTTTGAATCCGATGCGTTCGAACGGCTCGTTCCACTGCTCGACGGCCTCGAAAATGGGCTTGCGCCAGCTCTCGGGGAAATCGGGGTCGATGTAGAAGACGATCGGTTTCTTGGGCCGGACGAGCTCCCCGCGGTGGTAGGCCGCCTCGTCCGACGGCTCGACGCGCCAGCGGTTGGCGTAGCAGAGCAGCTTGGCCTGCTGCTCCCGCTCGCTGAAAAGAATCTTCCCGGTGGGGAAAACCGACATGCGGCTATCGACGAAGCGCGGCTCGTAAGGCGTTTCGGGCAGCAGCACGAGCGAACGCGTCATGACGGCCGTGAAAGGCACGTCGGAGGCGATCTCCTTGCTTCCGGCTTTGAGCGTGTAGGTGTAGCTCAGGTGGCTGCGGATCACGACGTTGTCCTCGAAGGCGCGGATCTCCCCGAGGAACGACTTGTCGGACTGGTAGCTCGCCGAGCGGGTCACCCTCCCATAGTAGAGGTTCTCTCCGTAGGGGTCGAACGGCGTCAGAGCCTTATTGTCGCTCAGGAAGAGGTCCGTCGCATTGAAAACGACCGCGCAACTGTCGGGACTCCACGCCGCAATGTCGTACGACTTGATGATCGCGCCGATGTTGTTGTTCGCCAGCGACCGGGCGATATTGGGGCTCGCCGCATCGGTCACGTTGTCGCGGACCAGCTTGCGGACCTGCACCTTGTCGCCCGTGCGGGTGAACTGTATCCACAGCGGATCGGTCGGTTTGGAACCGATGACGGCGTCGCCGTTGTCGGAAATCTCGCTGACGGTCGATCCGAGCAGCATGTCGCGTCCGAGCAGTGCCACCGGGAACTCGAAATAGAGTTTACCCTTGACCTTGTGCAGGCGGATCATGCCGTCGGCCATCTCGTGCTTCTCCTTGAAGAGCTTCTCGTATTCGCTCGTCTTTTTCGGCGCGGGAGCCAGTTGTTCGGATTTCGCCTTTTTCTTTTTCTTCGAAGCGGCCGCCGCCGGGAACGCACCGAGCGTCCCGGCCAGCAGACCGCAGCAAAACAATGATAAAACGGTTTTCTTCAACATAAATTAATAGTTCAAAAATCAGAACCCGAAGTAGCAATAGGGATTTTTCGCCACATAGAAATCCATATCCACGACTTTGCCCAGCCCGGAGAACGAAGCGAGTTCGGGAGCGGCGCCCTCCGCGATCTTCGCCTCCGAGATGTCGAGCAGCGCCAGCGTTCCCGATGTCGTGCCGAGAAGCATGCGGTCCAGGTAATTCGTCTTGGCATAGGCCGCGAACGACGACGGAACCGACACCACCCCCGGACGCAGGGCCGTGATCTGCGACGAAGCCGTATAGACCGGAGCCGAGGCCCCGCTCAGAATATCGTATGCGTAAAGCGTCTCATTGTTCGACCCTGCCGTATAGAAGATGTACTCGCTGCCGCCGATCAATACCTCGAACAGACTTTCGGGTCCGAAGCCCTGTGTTTCGGGGAAAGCCCGGAAACTATTCAGCACAAGGCTAACCGACGATTCGCTGTTCATCTTGTAATCGAACGACAGCAGGTAATATTTACCGTCCGTTTTCGAACGAAGCAACAGGTAATTGGTCGAGGTGGTGGCAACGCCGACCGTAGCATAGGTGACGCGGGCTCCCATGGCCTGAACCGTATAGTCCCCCAGGTCGGCGACATCGGGGAACACGAGTCCCGACTCCGGATCGGTATCCCCGGGCTTCACGGACGCAGCGTCGGGCACTTTCAACGCGCGGAACACGCCGAACTTGCTGGAGGTGTTTCCCCGGACATTGAAACCGTAGACGCTCAGCAGGCGGTTGTTCAGCCGGTCGTAGAGCAGCGCATAGGGAATATGGCCGTAGGACTTGTTGGTGAAGTGGTCGAAACCGTTCATCAACGCGATCTCCATGCCGCCGTCGAAATAGACGGGCGTCGTGCCGTATTTGCCCGAATGGGCGACCGGATAATCGTTGTAGAAACTGAAATCGCGCTGGTAGACCTTGCCGTCCTCCGACAGGACGATCGAACCTCCGTCCCGCTGGAATCCATCGACCGGAACGAAGCCTTCGGGAGCCTGTCCGCCGACGAATTCGGTGTCGATGTCGATCGTCTTGGTCAGCGTGGCCTGATCGAGGCTGACGCTTCCGCTGCCTTGCAGGACCTCCCATTCATAGGCGACGTTCAGGCCGTCGTATGCCACCAGCCGGACCTTCCGCGGGTCCGAACCGAGCTCCCCTTCGTTCACCTCGCCGTAAACGTCGCGGACCAGTTCGCCCGGCGTCGAGGCATCGACGAGATTGACGTAGCTCAGCAGCGATTTGCCGCCGTCGTCGGAGAGAATGAACCACCCCTCAGCGAACGAGGAGGTGACCGTCAGGGTGAAAATCGTACTGTAACGGATCTGACGGTCGGCATCGAGGACCGTAAAGCTGCCCGAATGCCGTCCGACCGACAGCGGGTCGATCGACAGGATGCGATCCGTGGAGACCGTCTCCCCGTCGATGTTCCATTCGTAACGCAGGCTGCCTTCCGACACCCGGTCGTGAACGATCCTGTAACCGGGCTCGATGACGATCTCCTCGTCGTAGCTCCAGCTCAGGCGGACCGACTTCATCGTATCCAGACGGTAGACGACGATGTCGTCGCCGGTCGTGGTGTAATCGTAATTTCCCTTGTCCTCGTAGCAACCGGTTGCCAGGGCCGCACCTGCGAACAGTGCGGCGAGATATATGCCAAATGACTTCATATTCGCATCGGATTAAGCGTTGATATTGATTCCGTCGAGCATCGGACGGCCGTCCTTTTCCAGCACCTCGTTGCCGTTGTCGCGCAGCTCGCGCAGGTAGTAGACGAACTGGCGGCAGAGGGCGGAAATCTCGCTGTTGTCCATGTCGGAGAGATCGCTCACGCCGGTGGCCTTGATGAACTCCTCGTATTTCTCGTCCGAATAATCGCCCAGGAAGGCGGCGGCGAAATCGTCGTTCCACCAGTCGGGCTGGGAGATGATGTTCGAAACGCGGATGATACGCAGACTGTTGGACGTGGGGCCGGGCCGGTAGGCGCCGCCCTCGACGATGCGGACGGCGATGTCCACCTCCTTCTCGTCCATGATGTCGGTCTTGCGGACCCGGACGTAGGTTTCGCCGGAGAACGATCCGGCCGGGATGACCGGATTGGGATCGAGATCGTAGGACCCGGCCGGAGCGGTGGTCTTCTCCGGGTCGATCTCCAATTTGTAACCGAGCGTTTCGTCGGGAGTGCGGCTCACGGTCTCCACCGCAAGGCGGATCGTGCGCTCGTCCTTCCCGGGCGTCGTCTTGAACGAGAAGCGCACGATCTCGTCGGACTTCTGAACGAAATAGACGTAACGGTCGCCTCCATAGGTCGGAAGCCCCTGTTCGGAGCATGCCCCGGCGCCGAGGGCCGCGACGGCAAGCAGATATATCAGTTTTTTCATGATCGCAATTATTTTAAGGTCGTTTCACTGTCGGGAATGGGGAATACGTATTTGTCCGCCATCTGGATCGTCTGCGTGGTGCTGACGAGCGTGGGACTGTTGATCCGCTTCAGGTAGAAGAAATACTGTCCTTCGCCGATGTTCTCCTTCCAGACTTCGAGTTCGAGTTTCGACATGAACGTGTCGAAATCGGAGGCCGAGACGGTCTTACGCCCCGAGCAGCGCACCTTGTGGACCAGATTGAGATCCGAAACGGCCGCACTGATGTCGCCGTCGCCCTCGCCGCTCTCGCCGCGGGCTTTACACTCGGCCATGATCAGCATGATCTCCGACATGCGGATAACCGGAACCAAAGCCCCCTGCGTGGTCTCCTTGTCGAAATCCGATCCCTGCGTGCTGGTGTACTTGACGTATTTGCAGGAGGCGTAGACGTCTTCCTGCTCCTCTTCGTCAGGCTGGTTGATCGTATACATGTAACGGGTATCGTAGCTCGTTTCACCCGAGAAACGCCCCTTCGGACTGCGCAGGGCCAGGATGAAAGTCGTGGTCGCTCCCTGGCTGGACAGCATCACGCTGTTGTAGTTCTTCTTCAAATACTGATCGTAGGCCGCGAAAATGATGTCTTCGTAGAGTTTCACGGCGCCGCTGACATTCTGCGCCTCGGCCTTGGTCGTAATAGGGAACCACGACGAACAAGCGTCGTAGACCTCGGTGGCCGCAGCCAAAGCCTTCTCGTAATCGCAGGCGTACATGTAGACGCGGGCCAGCAGCGCCTTGACGGCCCAGTAGTGGAGCCGCGTGCCGCGGAAGCCGAAGAACAGACCGCGCGAATCGTTCGACACGAAACGCATGGAGGCCGTCTTGAGTGCATCCAGATTCAGGTCGTTGACGGCCAGCAGCGGAAGCGCCGCCTCGAAATCGGCGATGATCTTTTCGAGCACCTCCTCGGTCGTATAGCGCGACGGAACCTTGTCGGGATAGGTCGTCGAATAGGGAATCGCCTTGGCCGTGAGGTCCACGACGGGGGCCGCAGCGAAGAGCCGCAGCAGCTCGAAATGCAGCAGGGCGCGGGCTGCCAGCGCTTCGCCGTAGATCATCTCCCGCTCGCCGCTCTCGGCATAGGGGAAGAGGTCCGGATCGGCCTTCTCGACATGGCTGATCAGCGCGTTGCAGTTGGCGATCGTATTATAGGCGGTCTGCCAGATGGATTCCAGAAAGTCGAGCACCTCCTTGTTCTCGTAGTCCATCTTCTCGGTATAGGCGTAGATCTGCGAAGCATCCATCGAACCGAAATCGTAATACTGCGAAAGGGCGCTCACGAATCCCCAAGAGAGTTCGCGTCCGTAGAGCGACGGGGAGGCCATCTGCTGATAGATGCCGTTCAGGGCCGAACGGTAGCCCGAATAGTCGCTGAAAAGGTTCTCCTCGGTGGTCATTCCCTGGGGCATGACGTCGAGCCACTCGCCGCAGGATGCGGACGAAAGCAGGAGCGTGCACGAAACGAATATTTTTGCGAATGTTTTCATACAGGGACGAATTTAGAAAGTGAGATTGAGCGTAAAGTTAACCGTGCGGGAGTAGGGATAGTCCAGACCGCGTTCCTGAAGCACGGAGCTGAAATAACCCAGGTCCTCCATATTGGCCGTCAGGCGCAGCATGCCGAGCCCCCAGCGCTTCACGAGTTTGGCGGGGAAATCGTAGCTGATCGAGAGCGAATTGAATTGCAGCGTGTTGTAGTCCTGAATGAAGCGCGACGTGGGACGGGTGACCAGCGAACGGTCCTTGATGTCTTTCAGCGGAGCGACATCGCCGGGTTTCTTCCAACGGTCCGTGGACACGCGCTTATCGACGTTGTAGCGTTCGAGGTTCGCATTCTCGACCTGGCTGACCAGCGTCGAGTTGTAGCGCTGTCCGCCGAATTCGTAAAGGAACGAGGCGAAAAGCGAGATATTCTTCCAGCGGGCGTTCAGACCGAAGGAACCCTGCGCCCACGGCTCCCGGTTGCCGATCTCGACCTGATCGGCGGCATTCCAGTCGTAGGTGATCGTACCGTCGGGACGCTGGTAGACCTCGCGGCCGTTGGCCGGGTTGATGCCGAGCGACTTCATGCCGTAAATGGCATAGATCGAACCGCCCTCGACGTACTGCGTGTAGGTCTGGGCGTACTTGCTCTGCGAGGAGTTGTCGTCGTAGTCGTCGTACTGCTTCTGCACCAGCTCGTTGTAGGCTTTCAGCGCATCGTTGATCTTGACGATCTTGTTCTTGTTGTGCGCCATCTTCCCGAAAGCGGTCAGTTCCAGATTCTTCGAACGGTAGAAATTGTAACGCAGGTCCAGTTCGAAGCCCCGGTTGCTCACCTCGCCCAGATTGTCCTTATAGCTGGTGAATCCCGACGACGAGGGAATCGTCACGTCGGTGATCTGGTCGATGGTCTTCTTGTCGTAGTAGCTGGCCTTGAAAGTCAGGCGGTCCTTGAAGAAGCCGAGTTCGATGCCGACATCCGCCACGCGGGTCTTCTCCCAGCCCAGATCGGGGTTGCCCATATAATAGAGGATGTGTCCGGCGCCCGTCGAATACCAGTCCGATGTCGAGGAGGTCGTATAGGTCGAACGGGCCGAATAGGCGGCGTACCCCACTTTGCCGACCGTACCGATCGTTCCGCGGAGTTTCAGGCGGCTGATGGTCTTGTTGCCCTTCAGGAACTTGTAGTTGTGGAAGTTGATACCGGCGCCCACGGCCCAGAAGGGAGCCACGCGGTTGTCGGAACCGAACTCCGAGGAGCCGTCCAGACGCACCGAGAGGTCCAGCAGGTAGATGTCGTCGTAGGTGTAGTTGCCCGAGAGGAACATGCCGACCAGACGGGTCTTGTTCTTCGATTCGGTGGGTTTACCCTCGACCTGCGCGGCGTCGTTCGGCGAGTTGAGCGCCCCGGTCGAGAAACCGATATACTTGATGTTATCGACCGTATAGCTGGTCTCGACGGCGTTTCCGCCCAGCGAGAAGTTCAGGAAATGCTTGTTGAAATTCCGGTTGTACATGAAGAGCAGGTTGGCGTCGTAGGAGAACGTGTCCGAACCGTTCACGGTCAGCGAACCCAGCTCCTGAGGCGTTGCGAAGGCGCTGTTCGAGGCCGACAGCGGATCGACGAAGACCCGCGACTCGTAGGAGCGCTGGCTCAGGGTGATCCAAGCCTTGGCGGTGAAGTGCGGCGTGGCGTAGAAGTTGATTGCGAAGTTGTCCTGCAACGTCCGGTAGTTGCTGCGGCTGAAATTGTTCAGGTATTCACGCTCGTAGAGCGGGTTGAGCGCCGAATAGCCGAAACGCAGGTTCTGGAGGTAGTTGCCCGTGGTCTCGTCGATCGGCACGTTGTAGGGCAGCATGTGGGAGAACTGCGAGAAGGAATAGGGCGAGTCGGTCGAACGGTTGGCGTCGTAGGAGGCGCGGTTCATCAGCTGGAATTTGCCGATGCGGTAGTCGAGGAAAAGCCCCGCGCCGTAGGTGTCGCGCTTCGAATCGCGCATGACGCCCTTGTTGCCGGCGTATTTCAGCTCGATCCCCCAGCGAACGTCGTTCTCACCGCCGTCGATATAGATGCTGTGCTGGTGGTTCACCGCGGTCCGGAGGTTCTTCGAAAGCCAGTAGGTGTCCACGCCGCGGTTCACCTCGTTGAGTTTCTTGTAATAGGTCTCGTTTTTATTGTAGATGTTCTCGTTGAAATCGGTGGCGTCGAAAGAATAGAGCCCCGCATCGAGTTCGGCCTGCAATTTCTCGCGGGCGTTCATCAGGTTGTAGGCCGAGAGGTCGGGCATCTCGACGCTTCCGGTCAGGTTGTAGGAGACGCGCAGTTTGCCGGCCTCCGGGGCGCGCGACTCGATGACCACCACGCCGTTGGCGGCGCGCGATCCGTAAAGCACCGTCGCGGCGGCGTCTTTCAGCAGCGTGATCGAGTGTACGCGCATGGGGTCCATGTCGTAGATCTTCTCCACGTCCACCTCGAAGCCGTCGAGGATGAAGATCGGCAGGTTGGAGTTGTTCGTGAGGTTCTGACGCGAAATGTCGGCCGAGGTGTTCAGCTCGGTGGTGATGCTGTTCTGACCGCGGATGTAGAACTCAGGTAGCGCGTTGGGGTTCGAACCCATCGAGATGTTCTCGGCCAGCCGGAACGAGGGGTCGAACACCTGGATGGCGTCGATCATCCGCTTGGG
>QWCY01004619.1_pt1 | contig 14067 bp, 9 predicted proteins | sample 1972631 | NCBI WGS metagenome assembly QWCY01 (sample SAMN09866696, study PRJNA288562) | Human gut metagenome isolate pre1_stool, whole genome shotgun sequencing... | isolation source: gut | host: Homo sapiens | place: USA: California
AAACCTTACTTGTCGAAAAACGTCTTTAGCATCGCTGCTTAACAAAATTCCCAGCCTCCTCCCTCTCTCAAACGACAAATGGACTATTGACACACCTCCGTTGTATCAAGGCAATACAAGTAACAATTTGTAAGAATGCCAGCTCGTGTCTAGCGAGAGGTGACCCATTGTCGTTAAAGTCAGACGTATCGTCTCCTTCGATTAGTCCGTTTTTCACCTAATCTCCACGTGGATATTTTCCAATAGCTCGCTGGGAAATAAAAATTCTCCACGTAGGCGAGAAATAAAACTTCGGAGGAATGAGATGAAACTTCGGAGGAAATGATTCTCCCCCACGTGGAGAATAAAAAACCGTCACGTGGATATTTGGAGTTTTCCACGAGGCGGTGCAACTTTTCCTTGTCCGTTGTATCAAAGCAATACGAGTAACGATTTGCGAAGGCTAGGACTGCAAACCATTTGAATCACACAATAAAGAATAAGCAACCCTATGAGCAACACAGAGCAGATAGCCCACGTAAGGGCTCTTGAGGATGGCTCCTACGAGACGCAGCCTCTCTTAGATCATCTACACGGCGTGGCGGAGATGGCGCAGAGCTACGCTGAGCGCATCACCGATTACCCAGAGCTTGGCGAGATCGGTTACCTGCTGGGACTCCTGCACGACTTGGGCAAGTACCAGGAGGGCTTCCAGCGCTACATACGTCAGCAGTCAGGTTTAGATCCTACGCTCAACGGGTGGCGCATCCCGCACAGCCCCGCAGGAGCACGCTACGCCTACGACTTAACGCAAGTGGGCGGTAATCAGCAGCTACTCAAAATACTTTCGCTCTGCATCGGGGCGCACCACAGAGGACTCTACAATGACTCCGAGTGGCGAGGACAAGTTGTTCGTTCTAGTGACACCGAGCGAGCAGTGGCAGACCTAGTCAGGGGACTCCAACCTGAGGCGAGTCAGCTTGAAGAGCCTCTTCACAAAGCCTCTCTAGACAAGGTCGCTACCGTGTGGAACGAGCTAGACGAGGATGACTACCAGCTACTGGTTCGTATGCTTTTCTCCTGTTTGGTAGACGCCGACTTCCTCGACACGGAGCGGTTTATGACTCCTGACAAAAGCCTTGTTCGTCAGAATGCTAAGGCTTCGCCAGAGGAGATGCGAAAACAGCTAGAGCAGATGCGCGCACAGCTAGAGGAGTATGTGTCGCACTTCAACCGTGAGGGGCGGATCAATGAGGCGCGAGCAGCTTTCCTCGACCAATGTCGCAGCCATGGGCGCACGGCTAAGCGAAAGATCTACTCGCTCACACTCCCCACGGGTGCTGGCAAGACTGTTTCCTCGATGATGTGGGCGCTGGAGCATGCCATAGCGAAGGGGTGTGAGCGCATCATCTACGTTATCCCCTACACCTCGATCATCACCCAGACGGCGCAAACCTTTAGGGACATCTTTGGGGCGGATCATGTGCTGGAGCATCACTCAGATGTGGATGTCAAGGAGCGACCTGACGAAGCTATGGAGTACACCAAGCTCATGACGGAAAACTGGGACGTGCCACTCATCGTGACGACCAACGTACAGTTCTTCGAGTCGCTCTACGCTCATCGTGTGAGTCGCTGTCGCAAGCTACACAACATTTGCAACTCGGTCGTTGTCTTTGACGAGGTGCAGATGTTTCCCCCTCGGCTACTCAACCCGATCCTGCGTGTGGTGGAGAGTCTGCACTACGTTTTTCGTGTGGAGCCTCTCTTCTGTACCGCCACGCTACCAGTCTTTGACAAAGACATCCTATCAGACAGCAAGCGGATCGGTCATGAGTTCTTCTTCCTCGAGGAGCCCATTCAGGAGGTTGTACCTTATGATGCTAAGCTTTTCGCTCCCTTTGACAAGGTTCGCTACCATTGGGATCCGCTTCGACTCTCTACGGAGGAGCTGGCCGAGCGGTTGACCAAGCACGAAAGCTTCCTCTGTATCGTGAACAGTCGCAACGATGCGGCTCGTCTCTATACCGCTCTGCACGCTCAAGAGAAGTCGGGCGAGGGGCTGATACATCTCTCACGCAGGATGTGCTCGGCACACATTCAGGAGCGCATAGAGGAGATACGCCATCGTCTGAAGGCTGGCGAGCCAATGCGTGTCGTTAGTACGCAGTTGGTCGAGGCTGGTGTAGACCTAGACTTTCCCGTGGTCTACCGAGCGATGGCGGGTCTAGACTCGGTTATGCAGGCCGCTGGGCGGTGCAATCGTGAGGGACGTATGGCAGAGCCTGGCGAGGTCTACATTTTTAGTCTTACTGATGGGACAAATGCCCTTGGTGAGATGAGCTGGGCGCAAGGTGCTTTGGAGGATCTGCTCGATCGGTTGGCTCAGCAGGGAGCTCCACAGAGAGAGGAGATCGAGCGTTACTACAAGGCGTTTTATAATGATGTCGATTGCTTCGACAACAAGAAAGATAAGGAGGTTTCCAAACGGCTTTGGGGCGAGGACAACGATCGATGTGAAGAGCTACGCTTCGACTACGAGACAGCAAGCGAGTTCTTTAGGTATATAGAGGATCAGAGTACCGCTATCGTTGTTCCCTACGGCAAGGAGGGAAAAGCAATTGTCAAGAAGCTCCAAAGCAACCTTCCGCTGACACGACAAGAGTACCGACAAATGAATCGTCTTACCGTTAGTCTTTATGAAAAAGATTGTTTAACTTTGGGGAGTAGTATCTCCGTTAGCGAGAGCGGCATCGCTTATTTAACCAATGATAAGCTCTACAGCTCGGAGACTGGGATACAGATAATCGATCAGACATTAATATTCATGGGAGTATAGATATATGGAAGAGTATATAGATAAGGAGTACTGCCTGCGTGTGCGTGGTCCCTTCGCCTGCTTCACACGCCCCGAGATGAAGGTGGAGCGTGTTAGCTATGATGTGATCACGCCCAGTGCAGCGCGAGCCATCTTTCAGGCGATCTACTGGAAGCCCGCCATACGCTGGGAGATCACGAAGATAGAGGTACTAGCCCCGATCAAGCGGTTTACCATCAAGCGAAATGAGGTGGCCTCTATTATGAGCAAAGGGAGCACAGGCATAAACATCTCAGAGGATCGTAGACAGCGTGCCTCCTACATCTTACGTGACGTGGACTATCGGATCTATGCTAAGATGGTCTACATACCCGTGAGAGACCGATCAGCTAGCTGTCAGAAGCACTACAAAGAGGTGTACAGCGAAGCCGAGCGCAAGGCGGAGAACCCAAGAAAGTACCAAGAGATATTCGAGCGCAGAGCCAAGGCCGGTCAGTGCTTCACGATGCCTTACCTAGGGTGCCGTGAGTTCACCTGCGCCTTTGAGTATGTAGACCTAGAGCATGGAGCGACACCCTTAGAGCCCAAGCCTATCCCTGCGAGTCGTGACTTGAGCATCATGCTCTACGATATGGACTTCGAGCAGGGTAGGAAGAATCCGCCAGCTATGTTTTATCATGCGCAGATGACTGAGGGCGTTATCCGCGTTCCCTCAATGGATAGTAATGAGATACTGAGATGATCCTACAAGCACTATACAACTACTACGAGGCGATGCGCAAGGCACATCGTATAGCGACCCCTGGACTAGAGGTCAAGCCCATTCGCTGGGTCATCGTCATTCGTGAAGATGGCACCTTCGTTCGACTAAAAGACCTCAAAGATCCAAGCGACAAGAAGAGCAAGGGGCAGGACTATCTAGTTCCAGCTGGACTAAAGCGTAGCGGTAAGTGTCCACCTGCACAACCCTTTTGGGACAATCGCAAGTATATCCTAGGGTATGAAGAGAGTGCCGAAGGGGTGTCACCCTGCACGGACCGACTAGAGGACTTCAAGCGACTCATGGCTGAGATCGCTGAACTGCACCCAGACAATGCCAGCTTTCAGGCGGTCTGTCGCTTCTACGAGCACTACCTCGGCGACGAGATGCCTCTGCCCGAGGATGCTCACACCGAGCGCATCTTAGCGTCAGACTGGATGACCTTCCAGCTACAAGGTGACACAGAGCTCTTAGCTACACAAGATGATGCACATGATTATGCCGCTCAAGCCTACAGTACGGAGGACAACCTTGGGCGATGCCTCATCACGGGAGAGGAGAAGCCCCTAGCAGCCTTTCACGCTCGGATTGTAGCTCCAGGCTCGCAAGCGGGAGCCACGATAGCCAGCTTCAACGATCCAGCCTACCTTTCCTATGGCAAGAAGCAGGGCGAGAATGCGCCGATCTCTAAGTACGCTTCCTTTGCCCATACCACGGCGCTCAATGAGTTGCTTCGCAATGAGCAGACACGCTACACGCTCGGAGACATCAGCTATGTCTTTTGGAATTCAGACCTTGACGATCCTAGTATCAACGAGACCTTTCGTACCGTAACCTTCGAAGGCGTAAGGGATGACGATACTCAGGAGCAATCCGACACCAACGACGAGCAACCTAAGAGAAAAAGCAAGAGTAAAAAGAAAGCCCCCAACCCAACTCAGGACACCTACAAAGTACTTGAGCAGTTCAAAGCTATCCGTGGCAACCGTGGTCAAGGAGAGCATTGGGAAGATGCGCGACAGTTTTATGTACTCGGACTCACAGCGGGCGGACGCATCACCATCAAGTATTGGCAGCAGGGGACTGTATCGGAGATCTTCGACAGGGTCTACCAGCATCTCGTCGATATGAACATCATCAGCTGGGATGGCTTCGTAGATGAGGAGAACCCTCCCCTACGCTCACTCTATGGCATCGTGAAGAGTGTCTCCACACCCTCCAAGTCGAGCACCTTCGCCACGAACCTTGTGCAGAGCATCGTCGAGAGCATCCTCAGTGGCAATCCCTATCCGATGACCCTCCAGCAGGCCTGCGTCAATCGCATCACGCAGGAGCGCACGGTCACCGAGCTACGAGCAGCCATTCTCAAGGGTTGCATCAATCGCAAAGCAAGAATATACAAACAACTAAAAGAACTAGATATGGCTTTAGACAAGCAAAACGACAACATCGCCTACCTCGCAGGACGCCTCTTTGCCGTCCTCGAGCAGATCCAGCAAGCTTCACTAGGCAAAGGGGTCAATGCGACCATACGAGATCGCTTTTACGCTAGCGCCTCCACTCGCCCTAACATGGTGATGGGACGACTCATCGCACTATCCAACCACCACCTGAGCAAGCTACGCAAGGAGAAGCCTGGATTAGCGGTAAATCTTGAGAAGCTCCTCGGAGAGATCTTCGCCTTGATCCCAGCTGAGGCGCCCACATTCCCCGCGACCTTCTCGCTAGATGAGCAGAGCCTCTTCGCTGTAGGCTACTATCATCAGAAAGTTGATACCTATAGGAAGGAAGAGACAGACAATCCAACTGAAGAAACAAATCAATAACCCATATAATTATGTTACAGAATAGATATGACTTCATCCTGCTCTTTGACGTCAAGGATGGAAACCCCAATGGTGATCCCGATGGTGGCAACTTGCCCCGTGTAGACCCTGAGACTGGCGAGGGCCTTGTCACCGATGTATGCATCAAGCGCAAGGTGCGCAACTATATACAGATGGCAACTGACCAAGGGATCTTCGTCAGAGAGAACTCCATCCTCAATGACTCCATCAATGCGGCTGTCGAAGAGGCTACAGGCAAGGATGCTAAAACAAAAAACGCTGCAGACCGTGACAAGGCTCGTGCCCTCATGTGTCAGAAGTATTACGACATACGCGCCTTCGGAGCTGTCCTCTCAACGGGCAACAACGCCGGTCAGGTGCGTGGTCCCATTCAGCTAACCTTCGCACGCTCCATTGATCCAATCTTCCCCCACGAGCATACTATCACACGTATGGCAGCCACAGATGCTAAGGAGCAAAAGGCCAACGAAGAGGCTGACGACAAAGGTGGCAACCGCACTATGGGGCGCAAAGCTACCGTACCCTATGGACTATATAAGATGTATGGCTTCGTGACGCCTCACTTTGCTGAGGATACAGGCTTTACGGAGGATGACTTGAAGCTCTTTTGGGAGGCACTCCAGAATATGTTTGACCTAGATCACTCGGCAGCCCGCGGACTTATGAGCCTGCAGAAGTTGATCGTCTTCAAGCACGACTCGCCTCTAGGCAATGCGCCTGCGCACAAGCTCTTCGAGCGTGTCACCGTAGCACGGCGAGAGGGACTCACAGGTCCCGCACGTGACTTCTCCGACTATACCGTCCAAATTGATCGCGACGGTCTCCAGGGTGTCCAGGTCGATGACATCGCACTCGTCTAGCCCGCTTTTACACAAAAGCCCCTTCCGTAGCGCACACCACTACGGCAGGGGCTTTTCTCTAAAACAACCTTCCCCATGAGACACTACAGCGACGAGGAGCTACTGACCATCTCTGAGATACAGCATTACTGCTTCTGTCCACGTCAGTGGCAATTGATCACCCTAGAGCAACTATGGCACGACAACCACCTCACTGCGCTAGGGCAGATCCTCCACAAGCGTGTGGATCAACCTGAGCTGAGTGCTCGTGTGGGGGACACGATCACGATGAGGCGGGTGCCGCTCGTCTCCTACACTTTGGGGCTATACGGGCTGTCCGATGCGGTCGAGCTGACCCCGCTACGGGGTCATAGCTTGCGCCCCTTCCGACACCCTAAGTACCCAGGGGCGTGGCAGGCGACTCCTGTCGAATACAAGCGTGGCAAGCCTAAGACTCACCTCGCTGACAAACTACAGCTCTGCGCTCAGGTCATAGCTCTTGAGGAGATGTACCAAGTCTCTATTCCCTATGGAGCTCTCTACTATGGGGAGACACGGCATCGCCTACAGGTCGAGATGGACGAGACCCTGCGGGCAGCGTGCTACGAGGTGGCGCGTAAGATGCACGAGGCCTTTGCGCAGCGTACGCCTATACCAGCGCACTACACCCGTCAGTGTCGCTCCTGCTCTCTCCTTGATGAGTGCATGCCTCGCATCGCATCACACCGTTCGGCAAAGAGCTACCTCAAGCATCACGACATACTCACCTTATGAGAAAGCTACTCAACACCCTCTATATCCTTACGCCCAATGTCTACCTGCTCAAGGACGGCACCAATGTCGTGGCGCGCATAGATGGTGAGGAAACCTTTCGCATACCAATACACAACCTAGAGGGAATCATCACCTTCTCCTATATGGGCGCTTCACCAGGGCTGATGCAGCTCTGCGTGCAGGAGGGTGTCAAGCTCACATTCCTCACCCCCACAGGTCGCTATATCGGTTCGCTAGAGGGTCCCACGAGGGGCAACGTCCTCCTGAGACGTACGCAGTACCGCATTGCTGACGACGAATCAGCCGCAGCGCACTTCGCCGCTCTATTTATCTCTGCCAAGATAGCTAACCAGCGATCCGTGCTGGGTCGCTACCTAAGAGACTACCACCCGACGGAGAGCGTGGAGGAGAGCTTTCAGGAGGCACTCAGCCAGCTCAAGACTTTGCAAAAGAGCTTAGTCTACAAGCGAGACCGCATGACCGTTATGGGTGTAGAGGGCTTAGCGGCACAGCAATACTTTGCTCTCTTTCACCACCTCATACGGAGACCAGAGTTCACCTTCGAGGGACGATCTCGACGACCGCCTCGCGATGAGACCAATGCGTTGCTTTCGTTCTTCTACACCCTCCTCGCTCACGAGGTCACGGCAGCACTGGAGACCGTAGGGCTGGACCCATATGTAGGTTTCCTCCATACGGACAGACCGGGCAGAGCAAGCCTTGCTCTAGACCTTATGGAGGAGCTTCGCGCCTATCTTGTAGACCGCTTCGTCCTGACCGTCATCAACAAGCGACAGATCGCACCCTCTGACTTCATCGCCCAAGGCGAAAACGGATACATCCTCAGAGACGAGCCCCGCAAAGAACTCCTAGCCGCTTGGCAGCAACGCAAGCGAGAGGAAATTATGCACCCTTTCCTTCAGGAGCGCATACCCATAGGACTGCTCCCCTATGCTCAGGCGTTGCTCCTAGCCCGATGCCTCCGAGGAGACCTCGACGACTACCCGATCTTCTTAATTCAGAACTGATGTACCTACTTGTCACCTACGATGTGAACACCGCCTCGCCCGACGGTGCTAAGCGCCTTCGCCAAGTGGCGAAGATTTGCCAAAACTACGGTCAGCGTGTCCAGAACTCGGTCTTCGAGTGCCTCGTCTCTCCTGCCCAAAGGGTCGAACTAGAGGCTGCGCTCACGGATACGATCAACCTATCGAGCGACTCCCTGCGCATCTACCACCTCGGCACCAACTACCAGTCTAAGATCACCACCATTGGCAAGACGAAAGGCGTAGACCCCGAGGGCGTGCTACTCATATAGCACTCAGCCTCGGTCTCTCTTGCTTGTACTCCTCTGCGAAAGCCAAGCGATCAGTGAAAAGGCAGACTATTCGCACAGGTTGAGATCCAAGAAGATACTGTCTCGCAGTCACCACCAACGCACCGACATACCCACCATTAGTCTTCTATTCGCAACTTACCCTCGTCTAATCCTCCATTTATACGTACCTTTGGGCATCGCAGTCGCACCCCGCACGGGGTGCGTGAATTGAAACATATTAATGGGTGCGGGGGCTGAAGGCTTGTCCTGTCGCACCCCGCACGGGGTGCGTGAATTGAAACCGTAATGTCAAGGTCTCAGGTCGCTCAGTGGATTAGTCGCACCCCGCACGGGGTGCGTGAATTGAAACTTCTGCTCAGAGCCTGCGCCACCCGTATCTGTGGTCGCACCCCGCACGGGGTGCGTGAATTGAAACCTCCTAGGACTACTCATCGGCTACCTCACCGGCGTCGCACCCCGCACGGGGTGCGTGAATTGAAACGCAAAACGAAAAGTACAATCCTACAAAACGAAAAGTCGCACCCCGCACGGGGTGCGTGAATTGAAACTGTGCGAGAACCTCCAGCGCACCAGCCGTCTCTTGTCGCACCCCGCACGGGGTGCGTGAATTGAAACTTAGTGATGTCTGTCTTAGCGGTCGAGAGATCTTGGTCGCACCCCGCACGGGGTGCGTGAATTGAAACCATGATTATCGCGAAATAAATTAATAATAGCTTTGTCGCACCCCGCACGGGGTGCGTGAATTGAAACCTTTAACCCGCATTTTTCTGCTCTCGGTTATCAAGGTCGCACCCCGCACGGGGTGCGTGAATTGAAACCTAAGATAGATACGCGGTAACGTATAGGAGTGACGTCGCACCCCGCACGGGGTGCGTGAATTGAAACTCCATCTTTGAATAAAGCCATAGAAGAAGGATCCGTCGCACCCCGCACGGGGTGCGTGAATTGAAACTACCATCACTGACATTAACTTGGTTAACACGAAGTCGCACCCCGCACGGGGTGCGTGAATTGAAACACTGATCCTGATAGTCAGTTGGTTGTGCCTGCTAGTCGCACCCCGCACGGGGTGCGTGAATTGAAACAGCAGAGCGACCAAGCACCTACGACGTAACACGAGTCGCACCCCGCACGGGGTGCGTGAATTGAAACGTGTCTCCTCTCTGTTTTCAATTAAGTTTGCCATAGTCGCACCCCGCACGGGGTGCGTGAATTGAAACACAGAGCGCGTGAACCTATGAAAATGACTCTGAGTCGCACCCCGCACGGGGTGCGTGAATTGAAACTCGATTTAAGTTTTGGTTTGCACTGAATGCACGGGTCGCACCCCGCACGGGGTGCGTGAATTGAAACAAAAGCGCCACGGATATACTGCTCAGCCTCGTCCGTCGCACCCCGCACGGGGTGCGTGAATTGAAACCATCTAGTGCATCTCTTAGCCACTCCTCGTAGATGTCGCACCCCGCACGGGGTGCGTGAATTGAAACTTTCCTGCTCCGTCTAGGCGGAAGACGTTACAGCTGTCGCACCCCGCACGGGGTGCGTGAATTGAAACTTATGCGCAAGGTCAAAAAAAATGTGGTTTTTCAAGTCGCACCCCGCACGGGGTGCGTGAATTGAAACGATGATTAGAGCTATGGAACTAGCGGATATAAAGAAGTCGCACCCCGCACGGGGTGCGTGAATTGAAACTCTAGTGGCAAGGCGATAGTGGAGGTGCCAGGCACGTCGCACCCCGCACGGGGTGCGTGAATTGAAACGTCCAGATCCTAGAATACGCAATTAAATAAGGCGTCGCACCCCGCACGGGGTGCGTGAATTGAAACTAGCCGTTAGCTAGCTAAAAGCCAACAGCTACATTGTCGCACCCCGCACGGGGTGCGTGAATTGAAACGTACTGCCCCCCGCTCAGTGATTGGTCGGAGGGCTGTCGCACCCCGCACGGGGTGCGTGAATTGAAACGGCACGCTCGCCACGAGGTCACGCCTCAGAGCGGTCGCACCCCGCACGGGGTGCGTGAATTGAAACCTTGCCGTCTGTTAGGTTGTAGATGGCTATTTGCTGTCGCACCCCGCACGGGGTGCGTGAATTGAAACGGCGATTGCGGTCTGCTCGTCTTGCTCTATTACTGTCGCACCCCGCACGGGGTGCGTGAATTGAAACTAGACGTAACCGGGACGGTTACACAGTAGATAAGTCGCACCCCGCACGGGGTGCGTGAATTGAAACGGCAAGCACGTAGACCGAGAGAGGAAACTGGAGGTCGCACCCCGCACGGGGTGCGTGAATTGAAACTTAAAGTAATACTCAACGATATAGCGATTCTGGAGTCGCACCCCGCACGGGGTGCGTGAATTGAAACGCGCTCCTTACCCCAGCCCCGCTCACGGAGACCCGTCGCACCCCGCACGGGGTGCGTGAATTGAAACTAAGCTGATGAGTTATGGATTCTAGTGATATTGTAGTCGCACCCCGCACGGGGTGCGTGAATTGAAACCCTATAAAGCTCGTCATCGCAAAGGCGCCACCCGTGTCGCACCCCGCACGGGGTGCGTGAATTGAAACGCAGAGGATAGTGCTAAGTCGTGGATAGAGGGCGTCGCACCCCGCACGGGGTGCGTGAATTGAAACCCCAATATAGCCCGTAGCCCTCCCAGCCCAGCCGTCGCACCCCGCACGGGGTGCGTGAATTGAAACCATCAACTCGTTTGGAGCAAGAGCTAAGCAACAAGTCGCACCCCGCACGGGGTGCGTGAATTGAAACAGACAGCTCTCGGCAAGAAGCTCGACTCCTCAACGTCGCACCCCGCACGGGGTGCGTGAATTGAAACCCAAAGGGTCAGATAGGTAATCACCCCAATAGCGGTCGCACCCCGCACGGGGTGCGTGAATTGAAACGACAATCGCCTTACCGCTGGAGAAGTCACGAGATGTCGCACCCCGCACGGGGTGCGTGAATTGAAACGCTCATCAAAGGCGGAGTTGTCCACGGGAACGCAGTCGCACCCCGCACGGGGTGCGTGAATTGAAACTAGCTATTGGCTGTTGGCTAGCTAACGGCTAAGGGGTCGCACCCCGCACGGGGTGCGTGAATTGAAACTCAAAGGGAACGCCTATCTCCTCCCCCATTGGCGGTCGCACCCCGCACGGGGTGCGTGAATTGAAACACCAAGGGCAAAGTCAACTATCAAGGCGACTGTAGTCGCACCCCGCACGGGGTGCGTGAATTGAAACGTGCCAGCTCAGATGAAAGGTGCCTATGTAATGGGGTCGCACCCCGCACGGGGTGCGTGAATTGAAACTCCTACGTAGCTTTCAAGACCACCGACTAGCAGGGGTCGCACCCCGCACGGGGTGCGTGAATTGAAACCTAGGACACATACTCAAACAGACATACAAGAGCTGTCGCACCCCGCACGGGGTGCGTGAATTGAAACATCTGAGGATAGTTCGGATACCTTTGATAGTCCTGTCGCACCCCGCACGGGGTGCGTGAATTGAAACAAGTAATAGGTAATCGCCATTCTCTCTCGTGTTAGTCGCACCCCGCACGGGGTGCGTGAATTGAAACTTAAGGTAATACTCAACGATATAGCGATTCTGGAGGTCGCACCCCGCACGGGGTGCGTGAATTGAAACAAATCTACAGTCTGATTGGGTAGAGTATCAGAGACGTCGCACCCCGCACGGGGTGCGTGAATTGAAACTAAACCCTAAGACGGGAAAATTTATCAAAGTGCGTCGCACCCCGCACGGGGTGCGTGAATTGAAACGCTGACTGGAGCCGAGCCACCGAGACGCTACGAGGTCGCACCCCGCACGGGGTGCGTGAATTGAAACCCATAAGTCCAAGTATCAGATACTAGACAACGCATGTCGCACCCCGCACGGGGTGCGTGAATTGAAACCTGGAGCAAACGGTCATAGACGAGATCGAGAGCCGTCGCACCCCGCACGGGGTGCGTGAATTGAAACCCGACTGGTCGTACGAGTCGATGAAGTCCACCCCAGTCGCACCCCGCACGGGGTGCGTGAATTGAAACTCTTATTAAAAAGATTAGTGGCGAAGTAGTTACCGTCGCACCCCGCACGGGGTGCGTGAATTGAAACAGTCTTCGGAGGAAGCGAAAGTGTTTTTATAAAGTCGCACCCCGCACGGGGTGCGTGAATTGAAACTTTGATAATCTTGTAACGATCAGCTTGAGACATTTGTCGCACCCCGCACGGGGTGCGTGAATTGAAACCGCATCTTAGCCCGCCTGCAAGGTGACGAGACCGAGTCGCACCCCGCACGGGGTGCGTGAATTGAAACTTTGGGGAGTGAATATAGGGGCTGATTAAGCTACGTCGCACCCCGCACGGGGTGCGTGAATTGAAACCGTTAGGTGCTGGCGCGTCTCTTATTGGTGGTTATGTCGCACCCCGCACGGGGTGCGTGAATTGAAACCAAAGGTACTATTATGTGCCTTATCGTCTGTTGATGTCGCACCCCGCACGGGGTGCGTGAATTGAAACATAGCATCAGATTAAGAAAGAAAACCATCCGAAAGTCGCACCCCGCACGGGGTGCGTGAATTGAAACATACGTCTATCAATTATATCATTGTGCATCTTCGGTCGCACCCCGCACGGGGTGCGTGAATTGAAACCATGATTATTACGAAACAGATTAATAATAGCTTTGAGTCGCACCCCGCACGGGGTGCGTGAATTGAAACACGAACACGGCTTGATTATAGGTCTTCACTTTGTGTCGCACCCCGCACGGGGTGCGTGAATTGAAACTTTTGCTCTACCTCGTATATACCTGCGTAAGTTGGGTCGCACCCCGCACGGGGTGCGTGAATTGAAACTTCAACCCTCACTTCTCAGCTCTTGGTTATCAGGGTCGCACCCCGCACGGGGTGCGTGAATTGAAACTCGGGACGCAATTGATCTACATAACGACTATCTAGTCGCACCCCGCACGGGGTGCGTGAATTGAAACCTGAGCTTGAATCTTATCCTTTTCAAGCATAGCAGTCGCACCCCGCACGGGGTGCGTGAATTGAAACGCCAGCTATTAAGTGATCCCAAAACCAGCGAATAAGTCGCACCCCGCACGGGGTGCGTGAATTGAAACACCTCCGTCCCCAGCGCGTCTACAAGCCTTCTGCGGTCGCACCCCGCACGGGGTGCGTGAATTGAAACAGTATGATGTATATGAGCATGGTCTTATAATTGGTGTCGCACCCCGCACGGGGTGCGTGAATTGAAACGCTTGTATCTTATCCTTTTCCAACATAGCACCGAGTCGCACCCCGCACGGGGTGCGTGAATTGAAACTGCACTGTTTTTGAGTGCCTTCAGCTTCGCATCGGTCGCACCCCGCACGGGGTGCGTGAATTGAAACATTGAGCAACTGACCGACAAATGAAATGTAAGCTTGTCGCACCCCGCACGGGGTGCGTGAATTGAAACTCCTTAGAAATATCACGCGACAGATGCCAATAATTGTCGCACCCCGCACGGGGTGCGTGAATTGAAACGAAGAGGGGTGTATCGCCACTCTTGACGAAGGTCGCGTCGCACCCCGCACGGGGTGCGTGAATTGAAACGATGAGGCACCTTATGATGTATATAAGCCCGTGGATGTCGCACCCCGCACGGGGTGCGTGAATTGAAACAGCTCGACCCATAGCGTCTTGCCGTGGGGCATCAAGTCGCACCCC
>QWCY01004859.1_pt1 | contig 14037 bp, 10 predicted proteins | sample 1972631 | NCBI WGS metagenome assembly QWCY01 (sample SAMN09866696, study PRJNA288562) | Human gut metagenome isolate pre1_stool, whole genome shotgun sequencing... | isolation source: gut | host: Homo sapiens | place: USA: California
CGGAAGGGTGTGTGCCAGCAGGTTGTAGGAACCACCGTAGATGTTCTTTGCAGATACGATGTGGTCGCCCTTCTGCGCCAGGTTGATGATGGTGTAGTTGATGGCTGCTGCTCCGGAAGCTACTGCAAGTGCCGCAACGCCGCCCTCCAGTGCTGCCATTCTCTGCTCGAAAACGTCCTCGGTCGGGTTAGTCAGACGACCGTAGATGTTTCCTGCATCCTGGAGTCCGAATCTTGCTGCTGCGTGATCGGAGTTATTGAATACGAAAGAAGATGTCTGATAAATCGGCACTGCTCTTGCTCCGGTTGCCGGATCTGGATTTTCCTGTCCTACGTGAAGCTGTAAGGTTTCAAATTTAAGATTTCTTTCTGCTCTTGTTTTTTTGCTCATGATTGTATTCTCCTGTTCTGTTTTTCGTTTTTCTATTTCTTTTCATGTTCGGTTTTCTATTATTTATCGGAACCGGTTGCCGTCTTGTTTTGTCCATGCTGCAATGCGGCTCCGTTTTCTTTCGGTTTTATCTGCTTACACTGCAACACATGACATCATAGATCACAATTCGATTCTCTGCGAAAACTGCTCTCATTCACTTCGCTTCCTCTCGTTTTTGTGATATTTCCTATCTGTTTACAAGGATTATTATAGCGACAGTCTTCTGCTTTGTCCAATATAGAAAATTGATGGCCAGTTATAGGTCTTTCCTATAACCATTCTTTATCTCCACTCTTTTTTCTTCTAAAATTCCTATATCCAATCACGCTGCATAAAACAAGGTAACAAACGCAATTCATCTCCCACAGGCTGGGACTCGCAGCTTGCTCATAACCGAATAGCTGCTTCGCAGCTTATCAGGAGTGGCTTGTACCACTCCTGATACAAGCAAGTCCCCACCCACTGCTTATTGCTTTTCGCACCTCTGCATGAAGCGGCACCGCGCGGTAATCACTGCCGTTTAATTCCTCACAGATAATGCCGGAGCAGAGCGTATAACCATTCAGTCCGACCATCAGATTCAGCATGGTCGCGCGGTCATTTGCCTTAATGATTCTCTTATATTCATACGTTGAAAGTACTTCCTCTGCCAAGAAGAACGAATTATTGCTTCCCTGATCAAAGGACAGGCACGGATATTCCTTCAGCTCCTCCATAGTGATCTCTGCCTGATCTGCAAGCGGATGATCCTTCCAGAGATAGACGTACGTTCCACAGGAAAACAGGTCGTGGAACTCAAGGTTATTGTCCTTCAGCAGCTTGTTCAGCACCTTCGCATTAAAGTCATTCCGATATAAGATCCCAAGCTCGCTCTTGAAGTTCTTTACATCCATCAGCACATCATACGTTCTCGTCTCATAAACCGCAAACTCGTACTCATCCATACCAAACTGCTTCACCAGCTCCACAAACGCCTTTACGGCAAAACTGTAATGCTGCATCGACACGCTGAATTTTTTCTTTCCCTTGGTGCGATAAATATAGCGGTTTTCGAGAAGCTGATACTGGTCTGTGACCTGACGTGCGTAACCCAGAAACTCCTCTCCCTCCGGGGTCAGTACTGTTCCGTGGCTGCTGCGCTTGAACAGCTCAATTCCGATCTCTTTTTCCAGCTCCTTGATTGCTCCAGAGAGACTCGGCTGTGAAATATAGAGTGCCTTTGCCGCCTCATTCATGGATCTGGAATCTGCGGCCTGAATTACGTAGCGAAGCTGTTGTAGTGTCATAAGTAAAATTCCCTTTCTGATATAAATTAATATGCGAAACTGCCATTCGCGGTGGAGAGAAAGTGCCGCGGATGGCAGTGTTCACTGATATCTATTATTTTAAAATCTGAGGCTGTTCTCTTTTATTTGGCAAACAGAGCTGTGGAATAGTATCTGTCTCCGTTATCCGGCAGGAGCACAACGATGGTTTTTCCTTTATTTTCCTCACGTTTTGCCAGCTGGATCGCCGCATACAGAGCTGCTCCGGAGGAAATTCCCGCAAGAATAGCTTCCTCGGCTGCCAGATCTCTGCCGGTCTTGAAAGCGTCTTCATTTTCTACCTTGATAATCTCATCGTAAATGCCGGTATTCAGCGTCTCCGGCACAAAGCCTGCACCGATTCCCTGAATCTTATGAGGTCCGGAAACACCCTCCGACAGCACCGGTGAGGATGCCGGTTCTACCGCTACCACTTTTACTTCCGGTTTTTTCTCTTTTAAGTACTCACCCGTTCCGGTAATGGTTCCACCGGTACCAACGCCCGCAACAAAGATATCAACTGCTCCATCGGTGTCTTCCCAGATCTCCGGTCCGGTTGTCTTTTTGTGTGTCTCCGGGTTTGCCGGGTTCACAAACTGTCCTGCGATAAAGCTGTTCGGAATCTCTTTTGCAAGCTCATCGGCTTTCTCGATAGCGCCCTTCATTCCTTTTGTTCCATCCGTCAGAACAACCTCTGCGCCGTATGCCTTTACGATATTCCGGCGCTCTACACTCATCGTTTCCGGCATAGTAAGGATCATGCGATAGCCTTTTACCGTTGCTGCCGCTGCCAGTCCGATTCCGGTATTTCCGGAGGTCGGCTCAATGATAACGGAGCCTTCCTTTAAGAGACCTTTTGCTTCCGCATCCTCGATCATCGCTTTTGCAATACGGTCTTTGACACTTCCTGCCGGATTAAAGGATTCTACTTTTGCGATCAGTTTCGCCTGCAGTCCTTCTTTTTCTTCGATCCGTTTCAGCTCTACCAGCGGAGTTTTTCCTACAAGATCTAAAATGCTGTCATATACCTTTGCCATCGTTCATTTCCTCCTTATTCTGCACCTTTTATTTCCTTATTTCCTATTGATTTTGTATGTTTTAAGTTGTTTCCATCTTATTCCAATCGTTTTGAAATGTCAACACATTTCACTGGTATGATCAGAAAAAATGGTCAGATCAACCGTGCAAGCAAAACACCGACTGTCATTCCAACAAGAGAAGAAAACAAGGCGCCAGCCAGAGTATACCGCGTTTTTTTGATCCGAACCGCACCAAAGTAAACCGTCATCGTATAGAAAACGGTCTCGGTACACGACATGATAATGGAAGCTGCCCGTCCGGCAAAGGAGTCGCAGCCCGCCTCCTTGTAAAGATCCAGCAAAAGGCTCACCGCCGCGCTGTTGGAAAACAGACGCACAACACTGAGCGGAACCAGCGCAGATGGGATTCCCGTCGGTTCCAGCACAGTTCCGAGCAGGTTTCCAAAATCCTCCAGAAATCCCGATGACCGCAAAACCCCGACCGCCGCCATCAGCCCGATCAGCGTCGGCACAATCCCGATCACAGTCCGCATGCCATCCTTTGCCCCGTTCAAAAAATCTCCGAACACATCCTGCTTCATCAAAAGCCCCAATCCGACCACATAAAAGATCAGCAGGGGAACCATAAGATCTGAAAGTACCGTAAGAATACGCAAAAAATCCCCTCCCCGGAAAACATTGCTGAAGATACACTCCATACAATTTATTCCGTGGGTGGGGATTTATGTTTTTATTTCGTAACGATTCAGCGCCATGCGAAATGGGGCTCTCAATCGTTACTTTATTTCACTTTAATCTGAAACAGCCGCGCCATATACGTCTCCGGAAAATGGACCTTCAGTTTTTTGCTGTAATCATCGTAATGGAATACATCTCCGCACGCTTTCGGATAAATACAGCTTACTTCCAGCTCTTTTCCCGGAAAGGCACGGTCAAGCGGAACTTCAAAATCCGTCTCTCCGCCGCGTCTCCATACACCAAGGTAAATCACATCTCCGGGTACCCGGATTCCGGCTGCAAGATGCTTGTCCTCATTATCCGCCCATCCCATTGGCCAGAACGGAACACCATCCTTGATTCCGCTGCGGATCTCTTTGTAGCAGTCGATTCCCTCTTTTACCAGTGCAAACCGCTCCGGCGAAATTTCTGCCAGATGACCGCTCTGGTGAATACGAAGCAGAAGCGCGTTGACCATGTTGAAAATAACTTCCTCTTCGGTACCGTCCCGCAATGGGTACGACCAGATCGCAGCCTGCTCCGGCATTACACCAATCGCCGCATTCGCCGAAATCGTCGCGTAGTTACGGTAATCCTCCTGATCACTGGTGGACTGAATACTGTTTCTTGCCAGCATCGCATAATCCATCCGAAGACCGCCGCTTGAGCAGTTCTCGATCACGAGATCCGGGTATTTTCTGTAAATACCATCCAGCCATGCCAGATATGCTCTCTCATGCTCTAAGAGACCATCTCCAAAACTGTCTGCATCCACTTCCGTACCGATACCAGGTTCGATATTGTAATCCATCTTAATATAGCCGACACCATAATCTCTGACCACGCGGTCGATCACTTCCGTTACATGCTCAACGACCAGCGGATGACGGAAGTCAAGCTGATAACGGCTTCTGTCATACACACGTTTTCCATGGCGCAGGAAGAAACACTCATCCGGCAGAATAGAAGCCTTTTTACAGTTAATACCCATAACCTCAAGCTCCAGCCATACGCCGGGAATCATACCCTTGGAACGGATATAATCTGTCACTTCACGAACGCCGTTCGGGAAACGTTTTCTGCTCTCCTGCCACTCGCCGACACTGTCCCACCAGTTGCCGTCCGCATACCAGCCGGCATCGATGACAAAGTATTCACATCCTGCTTTTTCGGCAGCATCCACCAGCGGAAATTCTTTTTCTGTCGTCGGATCTCCAAACAGACAGTTCATGTAATCGTTGAAAATAACCGGCAGGTTCTCATTGTCCTTATTCGGACGGCGAATTCTTCTGCGGTACTTCGTTAAGGTACCGATTGCCTCCTCAAAATCATCATGACCGACACCGACAGCCACCGGCACGGTTGTAAAGCTGTCTCCCGGCTTCAGGTTTTTCGACCAGTGCGACTGGATTTCCGTCGGGCCGCTCACAGCCAGGTAAAAGTGGCAGTTCTGATCTCCAATTTCATAATGCCAGGAACCGCTGTGATCGATCTCGAAAAACAGGCTCGCATCTGCTGCGCTGTTCCCAATATATCCCATCGGAACATATTCCTTCGCCGACCAGTTACCCGTATTTGTAATCTCAATCGTCTTCGATGTTCTCTGATAGTTGTGCGGCTGCGTCTGCGCCATGCCAAGATCTGCAAAGCGGTATTTTTTCACCGTCAGCTCCTTCTGCCAGCCATTGTGAACCACTATCATCGACATCTTATCATCTGAGCTGATAAACTCCGGAATGCCCTCTTTCTGCTCTTTTTCGATGCCCCAGTAGCTGAAGCTTGAGATATATTCCAGTGTCTGGTTCTCACTGCCCTCATTCGTCACGGTATTGTACATTCTTGCAACCGGAAGACCGTCATAAAACTGCATGACCGACTCTACCCTCGCGCCCGTCACATCATCCTTCTGTACAATGCGAAGCAGATCGCCATCTTCGTTTCTTTCTTCCGAAATCGAGTCAAATTTCAGCATAAAGCCCGGCGCTGTCACAATGTACTTATTTCCGTGCTTTTCATACGGCCGGTTATAACCGGAAAAATTCACCTGTACCAGCTGGAAGCTCTCTTCGACCTGAGCCTCCCGCATTCCCTCCATCGGCCACCAGTTATCCGGCTTCCGGCAGAGATTCTCTGCATCAAACGGTGCACTTGAAAAATGAAACAGCTTTAACGCCTTCTCTTTTGTCACCCCAAACACAATGTGAATTCCATTCACATCATAACAGATCAGCTCCGCCTGAATCGGAGTTTCCATTCGGTCTGTCCATTTTTTCATGTAAAAACCCTCCTGTAAAAAATCATTTTTTACTTATACCAAAAGCATATAACTTGTCTGCCCTAAAGTCCACCTTATTCTTGCTTTTTCCCCGTTTTTTGCAACGATCGCACGCCCTCCTGCCGAAGCGTCCGCTTATCTCACAACCCCAAACGTAGCAATCTCAAATTCCCTCAGCGACACATGATAAATACCGTCCGCATCCGGGGTCAGCACATCGTTCTTCTCTTCGATGACATTGCTGCGATAAACCTCTTTCATCCAATCTTCTTTCTTAAAAGAAAGGATCTCTCCCTGCTCCATATGATTCACGAACCGCACAAACAGATCGTCCTTCTTCTGACCTTTCTTAAATGCAGTCATATGAATACCATTGCCTTCAAATGCAAGAAAACTCATCTCTAACGGAAGTTTACCTTCAATCAGCTCCGGCTTTACCTGACCCGGTTTCCGAAGGAACGCTCTCTCCAGCCCGGCCTGTGCCACCGTCAGATCCTGCTGGAACGCATAGCCTTCCTCAAATGCAGTGCCGGTCTCCCCGGCCGCATATGGCACAACCTCAAACTCCAGACAGAATGTTCCAAGCTGCTGTGCCTTCGGTGTCGGGAAATATCCCCAATCTCCCATCTCCGCAACACAGCGAAGCAGCGTCACCGCAATTGCATTGTCCTGCTCTTCCAGAATCTCATACTCATACAATCCGCGGTTTGCAACCAGAAGGCCGCCTTTTTCGTCCTCCATCGCCGCAAAACACTGCTGTCTCTCACATCCGCATGGATTTGTCCAGGTATCGTTATGACGGTTATTTCTCCGAACCACCTCAAACGCAGAATCCGCCATATGCATCGATGTATGCAGTCCCGTCGGAAAAATCACACGAACCCGGTGATCCTTCGCCTGATTGCAGATGGTGGTAGCCACACACAGCCCTTTCGCCGATTTTTCCAGCGTAAGCACCGTCTTCACATCCATTTCAACCAGCTCAAAAGAGCGGTTTGCCACCCGCGTATATGGTTCAATACACATCTCGCGCTGCCGCTGCAGCTCTTCACCCATTCCGGACGGAACCATCATTTTGTGGCGGATTTCAACCACTGTACGGAACGCATTTCGCTCCACGCAGGAAACCTCCGCCTTTCTGCCCTTCGTAGAAATCACCTGTTTGCCCGTATCCTGAATATAAATATACTCATTACCCATATCCCCGGTGTCTTCATAGCAACCCAGGTTCTCATACGTTCTGCCCGTCTTCTTGTCCAGAAGGCTGTAAGAACCATCCTCGTTCACAACAACCTTCATTGCATCATTTTCAAGCACATTCGCGTCACCGGAAACTACGTCCACGTTTTGTAGCTGTTCTGCGGTTTCCAGATAATACGTACGGTATCCAAGAGCCGGAACCTCTGCCTCAAACGTCACCCGTACCTTCTTCGCCATATATGGCTGACGGAACCGGTCATCCGGCAGATCGTATCCGAACGCAATCCCCGCATCCGCAATCTTCGCCGGAACTTCATTTCCGTCCGCATCGCGCAGCACCATTGCCGGAAGCTCCACCTGTTCTGCCGCCTCATAGCCATCCCACACAAACAGATTGTAATCCCGGAACACGTGAATTTCTTTCTCCACCACCTGTGTTTTCGCCACTCCCGATGTATTCCATACCACAAACGGGATTTTCTCGCCGTCCCCCGGAAGTGCCGCCGTGTTTACCTTATTCGTCAGATACTCCACGCTCTCCTCGTAAATTGCATCCGCAACCTGTCTGCTCTTTGCAAAACGAGTCTTCATTTCTTCGTTGACCTCGTCCACACTGCAGCCGCAGATGCTGTCATGCGGATGATTCTGCATCAGCTTCTTCCAGCTGTAGGTCATCTGGTCCTCCGGATATGTTTTTCCAAACACCTGTGCCATTGCAGCCGCAGGCTCTGCTTTTCGCTCCAGCGCCGTCTCTCCCGCGCGGTTGTCCTGTTTTAATCCGATCCAGGAAGACGCTGTATTTGCCAGCGTCCATCTTCCATCGGTTTCCTGGCTTGTCAGCTCACCCTTAACCGTAGAGAAGTTCTCAGAGATTTCCTTCTCCATTGCTTCTACATATTTTTTGAAATCAGAATGAATAAACTCGATGTCCGGGTACAGCTTTCTTGCCACGCGGATTGCTTCCGTAATGTTCTTCTGCAGCGGCTGATGATCGCATCCGTTCATCAGCAGAAGCTGATGCGTTGCAGCAAATTTTCTCGCATCTGCCAGCTTTTTATCCCAGTAAACCTTCGCTTCCGCCTCGTCTACCGGAATTTCAACGCCGTTGTTATACCAGTTTGCAAACAGGATACCCGGCAGCTTCGTTCCATCCGGGGATTCCCACATCATCTCAGAATATGTAGACTCATACTGTCCGCCGGTAACTTCGTTGTTCGGTCCGATCGGTTTGACACCCCGCCCGAAGACAACTGCCTCCATGCCTGCCTGCTTTAATACCTGCGGCATCTGACCTGCGTTTCCAAACGCATCCGGGAAATAACCAACATTCCCGACTGCACCGTACTGTTCTGCTTCCTGCATGCCGACCTGAAGATTGCGGACACATGCCTCTCCGCTCGTCAGGAACTCATCCTGCAGAATATACCACGGACCGGTCTGAATTTTGCCCTCGCGGATGCATTTTTCCACCTGCGCACGCTTCTCCGGACGAATTTCCAGATAATCATCGATTGCGATGACCTGTCCGTCGAGGAAAAAGCCTCCGAACTCCGGATCGTTTTCCGCCTTATCCAAAATATTGTCCACCAGCTCAATCAGTTTCATGCGGTGTGTTTCAAAAGACTGATACCACTCTCTGTCCCAGTGGGAATGGGAAATAATATGTACGGTTGTTTTCATCATGATCTGTTTCCTTTCGTTTCTTTAAAAATCTTTGGTTTCTTGCTGTCCTTCTGCCGATACGGCATTTTGTCGAGTATTCTGGTATCAAACGGGGTAAAACACCTTTTGACACCAATTTGTTTGATATATCATATTATAGAAATCAGATGATATTCTGTCAAGCATTTTACATTCGCTTTCTATATGATATATCATTTTATCGTTTTTCATCGTGCCACGTCTGCTGTAGCAGTAAATCGTGTCCGAAAAGGCCGCAGCTCTTATTTGACTTGTTTTTTTACATTCGCTATAATAGCAAATGAAACACGCAGACGGAATCAACGTTTTTATACCTTTTTATCCCAGAGGAATTTTATGGATTCACAGACCAGAAAAACAAAACCAAAATATGAAATGATCAAAGAAACCCTGCTTGCACGCATTCACGCCGGAGACTTTTCGTTTGACGAATCCTTCTGTACCGAAAAAATGCTGTCGGAGCAACACCACGTCAGCCGGATTACCGCAAAGCGTGCTATCGAGGATCTGGAACAGCAGGGGATTCTGTACCGGAAGCGCGGTGTTGGAAGCTTTGTTTCGCGAAGTCTTTCACCGGACAGCAAAGCAACCGATACGCCGAAAATGATTTCTCTTCTTCTTCCGTTCGCCACCACACAGGGAAATATTTCGGAGGCAATCGGAAGCTTAAGCGCTGTGCTGGCTGAATGTGGCTATTTTCTAAGCATTCACGTCACCGGCTCTTCCTCACCGAAGGAACGCACAACACTGGAACTGCTCCGGTCTCAAAATATTGCCGCGCTTGTCTATTATCCGAAGCGCGACAACATTCACCTGGAAAAGCTGAACGATTTCATGTTCTCCGGCTGTCCGATCGTCATCGTTGACAAGCAGACGGACTGTCCGTATCTGAACAATGTTGTCTGCGACAACTATGACGGCGGACGACAGGCAGCGCGCCATCTGCTCGGGCAGGGACACCGAAACATCGCGTTTTTCACCGCGGCGCCACTCTCTGAGACTTCATCGGTACGCGACCGCTTTGCCGGATTTTTGCATGAAATGAAAGCCGCCGGGATCGCGCCGGACCCGCATCAGCTTGTCACCTGCTGCGAGGAGCTTTCCGATGATGCCGCACTTTCCACAGAACGCACACCGTTTCAGCAGAAGCTTCTTGCCATGCACAGCGACGGCATCACCGCCATCATCGCCGAAAACGACCGTATCGCCGAGCTGATTTTCCTCGCCTGCCGCACGATCGGTCTTCGCATTCCGGAGGATCTCTGCCTCTGCGGCTTCGACGATACAAATGTCAGCCGAAGCCTCGGCATTACCTCCATTCATCAGGATTTTGCCGGAATCGGACGCGAAGTCGGACGGATTCTGCTTGCCGCCCTCAAAAATCCCGCCGCCGAGACGGAAAAAATCATTCTTCCGGTAACGATCGTTCCGCGCGCATCGTCGCAAAAAAATCTGTCTTCTATTTCCGAACATGATTGAAAAATCTTTTTTATCATGCTCGAAAACCGCAATAGCCTCATATGTTTCCGACCTGTGAGGCTATTGTCTATTTTGTTTTGTATTCCCATTTGACACATACTCTTTTTCCGTAATGTGCCATTCCAATATAACAAATTTTCCCTGCCATCTCTGCCTGTGTAAGACCCTCCTGTTTCCGAAGCAAGGTCAGATACTCACCCTTCCACCCCTGCCAGAAATTCCCGGATCTGTTCCGGTGACAGCAGTGCATAAATGCTTTTGTGAAATGTTGCCGCCACTTCGAGTTCGCCGTAGTAACCGGTGCGCACATCGCAGTTTCCGTTGAATGCTTTGTTCAGCGCAGCATTCAGTAAAGCTCCCTCCGGACTGTCCATGAAATCTTTCAGCATGCGGCAGCAGGTGTGCGTGTTTTCATAATAGCGGCGGTATGCCGGGTGGAACTCGCGCATCCAGCCGCTGACAGAGACGCAGAAAACGGCGATCGGATGGATGAGCGGCTGGTAGAGGAGACTCCATTTTTCCTGCTGTACCGGGTCAGAGGCAAACGCAAGGAGAGAAGTTTTCAATTCTTCCACAAACGTCGGATAATCCGCCCCCGTGAGAGCAATGATTTTCTGGTTCCGCAGATACTGGTTAATATTCGTCGCATCAATCCGCTCCGGGGAAATAGACTGCAGATAACGGGACATCATTTTCAGATCTGTCCGCGCATGTTCCATGGTCTGCTGCATGATTTTCTGCCACAGAAACTGCTGATACTCCGTGACCGGCGTGTCCAGATAAGCCATCCAGAGATACTGCGCCAGCAGCCTGGCATCTCTCGATTCCATCTGAAACTGCGGCGGCTCATCGGGGCTGAAATTCGTGTCTTCCAGCATTCCCGCAAGCTGGTCGAGCGACTGACAGACCGGGAGCTGGCCGCTTAAGCGGTCCATCTCGCTGATCGTTTTCTGTATCGTAAGCATCTGCGTCTGCAGCTCATTCATCTGCTTATGAAGATAAAACGGCGTTGTTCGCGGCTTACGCAGAATTGCACGGATATCCGCAAGAGAAAGCCCCGCCTCCCGCAGCTTTCGGATAATAAAAAGCTTCTGTACATCCTCCTCTGTAAAATCATGGTACCCATTGCCCTCATTCACCGGGGGGATAATTAATTTCTGATCGATATAATAATGGATCGTCCGTCTGGACAGTCCCGTTTTTCCCATTACTTCCTGTATTCTCATGAATTCACACCTTGTACATCATTTTCCCTTTTTTGTCAGTTTCCCTCATCTTTTCCGGAGCATCGAACGTCTTCCAAAGCGAACCCTATCATCTGCCGCGCCGTCTTTTTTGCTCCCGGCACATTCAGAAAACATTTCCCAAACAAGAACGTCGTAGCCCGCAAAACACCTTTTTCTGATACATTCTGCTCAAAGTGTACACCCACTGGACACTTTTTAGCTTTATTATAACTATTTATGGCAAAGAAATCCACACCGCAATTTCATCTACCCGCAAAAATCGTCGTTACAGTTTGCTGATCTCCGGCGCACTGTAACAACTCGTCTGATTTTAAGAAAAATTCACTGTTTTTTCCGGCAAAAAATATGGATTGACTGTCCACCAACGGAATCCCTTATGATAGAAATAAGAAAATGGATTGTGAGGTGGTTTTTATGTTACAGAATAAAATAGCAGTTGTTACCGGTGGAACCAGGGGAATCGGCTATGCCATTGTTCAAAAATTTTTACAGAACGGCGCGAAAGTTGTACTTTTTGGCTCCCGCGAGGAGACCGTTGTAAAAGCGGTTACTTCCCTGAAAGAAGAAAACCCGGACTGGGACGTTTCCGGCGCATAGCCAAAGCTGACCGATGCGGCCGCCATGGCAGATGAGATTGCTAAAATCAAGGAAAAATACGGAAGAATTGATATCCTCGTAAACAATGCCGGCGTTTCCGACAGCACACCGCTCGACAAATACACCGCAGAACATTTCGCCAACGTAATGGATCTGAATGTGAACGCCATGATGAACGGAATCCTGCCGGCCACTGCTATCATGAAAGAGCAGGGCGGCGGATGTATTCTGAACACCAGCTCTATGGTCAGCATCTGTGGCCAGCCAGGCGGCGTTGCCTATCCGTCCAGCAAATATGCTGTCAATGGTCTCACCTGGTCACTTGCAAGAGAACTCGGACCGTTTCACATCCGCGTGAACGCCGTTGCCCCCGGTATCACCAGAACTGATATGGTTGCAGCACTTCCGAAGGAAATGATCGATCCTCTGATCAGCCACATCCCGCTTCGAAGAATCGGCGAGGCAGAAGATATCGCAAATGCATTTCTCTTCCTGGCAAGCGACATGGCTTCCTATATAACGGGTGAAATTCTTTCCGTGGACGGAGCGATGAGAACCTGATTTGCATGCTTTCATAGTAAGAAAAAATCCTGTCCGGTTTTGTATCGGACAGGATTTTTTCAGAAGAACAGCATCACCATTCCCAGCACGCACAGCAGGATTCCGGTTACGCGATTCAGCATTTTTACGTTTGCGCTGTTCGCCCATTTTGCTCCAAGCTGCGCGAACACCAGTGTGCTGATCACGCAAGCAATCATAATCGGAAAATTCGGTTTTCCGCCGATATAGAAATGTGAAACAGCTCCGGTCAGCGCAGTAAAGGTCATGATAAAGACGCTCGTTCCAACCGCCGTTTTTAACTCATAGCCAAGCACACTTGTAAGCACCAGAAGCAGCATCATACCGCCGCCGGCACCGACAAAACCGCAGATAAAGCCAATTAACACGCCGCAAAGAATGGACTGCCGGATTTTCTGTTCCTCGGATTTGTTTGCCTGCACTTCCTTCGTTGTCATGATCGGGCGAATAATAAATTTGAGTCCGACAAGCAGTGTCATACCTTTTGAAAATCCGCCCATTGTTCCGTTTGGCACAAGGGAGGAAACGAAGCTTCCGACCAGTGTAAAAATCAATACGGAGATCAACATAATCACGCCATGGCGAATGTCGATATTTTTGTTTTTCTTGTATGTCCACGCACTGACCCCCGACGCGAGGACATCCGATGCAAGTGCTATCCCGATCGCCTGGTACGCCGGCATATGCAGAAATGTGATCAGCATAGGCGAAACGACCGCCGCCGCAGAAAGTCCCGCAAGACCCGTTCCAAGGCCGGCACCGAGGCCGGCCACAATACATACGATTAATTCTGTAATAGTCATGAAATTCCTTCTTTCTCCATTCTTTCTCCATTCTATTTCCCGATTACATTTTTCCGGATCAGCTCACAGAGCCGCAAAAATTCTTTTTTATCTTCCTCTGAAATTCCGCAAAACAGAGATTCTCCAAATTCCTTCTGACATTTCTGTCCGTAACAAACGCACTCTGCCGCAGCCGGTTCCAGCTTCAAATGCACTTTCTTCCGGTCTGCCATATCGCCCTCTTTTCGCAGGTAGCCTTTTTCACACAACCCGTTTACGGCCAGCGAAACGTGTGATTTCTGCATTTTCCGCACACGTACAATATCTGTTGCAAGATCAAACTGACTGTTATTTGCAAGAAACAGCAAAATATCTACTTCTGCGGCAGACAAATGATAACGCATCATCACCTTTTTGCGGTACTGTGCATATTCCCGTTCTACTTCCACGGCAAACTGCCACTGCTCATCAAACATGCTTCCACCTTCCTCTTGTTCTAATTTGAACTTCTTGTATTTTAGTTCTAATTTGAACATTTGTCAACCCACAAAAATGGATATCCAGCGATAGAGTTTCCCCTGTAAAGTAAGCGCCAAGTATTCCTGCGGATTTTCAAATCCTTAGATTTCCCCTATAATTGCAGCTGATAGATACTTAGATTATTTCACTACAATTATGGAGGAT
>QWCY01004641.1_pt1 | contig 14009 bp, 10 predicted proteins | sample 1972631 | NCBI WGS metagenome assembly QWCY01 (sample SAMN09866696, study PRJNA288562) | Human gut metagenome isolate pre1_stool, whole genome shotgun sequencing... | isolation source: gut | host: Homo sapiens | place: USA: California
GTGCATCTCAGAATCTGGAATCATATTTGTTGGGGGGTAAACATATCCCATGGTATTTGCTGGGATTATCTAATGCCTCTGGTATGTTTGATATTTCTGGTACTGTATGGCTGGTTGGTATAACTATTGTATATGGACTTAAGAGTATTTATATACCTTGGCTTTGGCCTGTTTTTAACCAAATATTTCTGATGGTTTATTTATCGGCTTGGTTACGTCGTTCCAATTGTACGACAGGAGCAGAGTGGATTCGTTTTCGTTTCGGAACGGATAATGGTGCTGTGACTTCTCATTGGATTATTGTTGTGTTTGCTATTTTGGTTGGACTGGGCATGTTGGCTTACGGTTTTATTGGTATGGGTAAATTTGTGGAGATATTTATGCCATTAAAAAGCGTCTTTCCTTTTTTGTCTTTTCTTCCTGATACATATATTCCTCATGTCTGGGGTGTTATTTTTACTCTGTTTGCAGTATTCTATGCTTTGATGGGTGGAATGATGAGTATTGTTTGGGCAGATGTGGCACAATACATCATTATGGGTTTAGCTTCCGTGGCTGTAGCTATTATTGCGATATTGCATTTAGATATCATTGAGTTTTCTTCTTGGTTACCAAATAGTTGGTTTTCTCCGTGGTTTGGGCAAGAGTTAAATATGACTTGGACAGGTAAGTTTGTTGAGTTTAACAATAAAATAGGTAGTGATGGTTACCAGCTTTTCAGCCTTTTCTTTGGATTAGTTCTTTTGAAAGGTGTGTTAGCTAGTGTTGCTGGCCCGGCTCCTACTTATGATATGCAAAAAATACTGTCAACTCGTTCTCCTCGTGAAGCAGCTTTGATGAGTGGCTCGGTCACATTGGTATTGATGCCGGTTCGTTATATAATGATTACAGGCTTTGCTATATTAGGGCTTATTTTGTTTAATCAGATACAGGGGCAAATTACTACTCCTGCCGGTGTGATTGATTTTGAGTTAGTTCTTCCGGCAGTAATTAATCACCCTTGGATTCCAGCTGGAATAACTGGGTTGATTCTTGCAGGATTACTGGCTGCATTTATGTCTACTTTTGCAGGAACTTTAAATGCAGTTCAGGCATATATTGTTAATGATATTTATATAAAGTATTTTAAGAAAGATGCGACACCCAGACAAGCCAATCGTGCAAATATTGTTGTGGGTTTAATTGTTGTTGTTGTCAGTATTTGTTTTGGAGTATTAGCACAAGATGTGAATAGTGTGTTACAATGGATTACTAGTGCATTGTATGGTAGCTATATTGCGGCGAATATCTTAAAATGGCATTGGTGGAGATTTAATGGACGTGGTTTTGCCTTAGGTATGGCTGCAGGCATGATTCCGGCATTGATTCTTCCGATAGTTCCTTACTTTGACGGAGTGTTACCTTTATACTATTTTCCGATTATTTTTATTTGCTCTATTGTTGGATGTGTATGGGGAACTTATTCAGTACCTCCTACCGATTTAGAGGTTTTGAAGGAGTTTTATAAAACAACTCGTCCATGGGGAATTTGGAAGCCTATTGATGTACTTGTTAAAGCTGAAACTCCTGATTTTAAGGAAAATTCTGATTGCTGTAGAGATCTTATTAATGTTGGAGTTGGGATTATCTGGCAGACAGCTCTGGTGGCGGCGTCGATTTATCTCGTTTTACAGCAATTCATTTATTTTATTGTAGCAGTTATTATTGTTATAATTACTTCAGTAATATTAAAAAGGAATTGGTTTAATAAACTGGAAAATTGAATTTAATAAATAATATTACAGATTATGAAATTTGGATTTTTTGATGACGATAAGCGTGAATATGTGATTACAAACCCACGAACTCCATGGCCATGGATTAACTATTTAGGGACAAAAGATTTCTTTAGTTTGATCTCTAATACAGGAGGCGGATATACGTTTTGTAAGGATGCAAGATATAGGCGTATTACACGATATCGTTATAATAATGTACCAATAGACGACGGAGGGAAATATTTTTATATCAATGATGGGGAAAATATATGGAGTCCGGGTTGGAAACCTTGTAAAACAGAGTTGGATAAATATATTTGCAGGCATGGGTTGAATTATACGGTTATTACCGGAGCTAAAAATGGTCTCGAGGTAGAGATCTTGTATATGGTACCATTGCATACATGGGCAGAAGTTCAGAAAGTTACGTTGAAGAATACAACAAATCAAATAAAACGATTTAAAGTATTTTCATTTGTTGAATGGTGTCTGTGGAATGCTCAAAGTGATATGGAAAATTTCCAGCGTAATCTTTCATTAGGTGAGGTGGAGGTAGAAAACTCAATTCTATTTCATAAAACAGAGTATAGAGAACGACGGAATCATTATTCTTATTATTCGGTGAATGTACCTATAAATGGTTTTGAAACGGATCGTGAATCATTTTTAGGAATGTACAATGGTTTTGATCAACCTCAGGCGGTAACTCAAGGAAGGGCATGTAACAGTATAGCACATGGTTGGTCGCCAATAGCGTCTCATTATATTGAAATTGAGTTGGGACCGGGAGAGTTAAAAGATTTGATCTTTGTTTTAGGATACGTTGAGAATGGTGAAAGTGAGAAGTGGGACAAGGAACAGAAACTAAATAAAAAGTGTGCATATGAAGTAATTGATAGATTTAATACTGTTGATTCTGTAGGCCGAGCTTTTAATGAATTAAAAGAGTATTGGGACCATTTGTTGAGTGCATATGTACTGGAATCACCGGATCCTAAACTTAACCGAATGGTGAATATCTGGAATCAGTACCAGTGCATGATAACTTTCTGCTTTTCTCGTTCTGCCTCATATTTTGAGAGTGGTATAGGGCGTGGCATGGGGTTTAGAGATTCTAATCAAGACTTGATTGGCTTTGTTCATCAGATACCAGAACGAGCTCGTCAGCGTATTATTGATATTGCATCGACACAATTTTCTGATGGTGGTTGTTATCACCAGTATCAACCTCTGACGAAGAAAGGAAATAATGAGATAGGACAAGGGTTTAATGATGATCCTATGTGGCTGATTTTTGGCACTATACATTACTTAAAGGAAACGGGTGATTTTTCCATCTTACATGAACAGGTTCCTTTTGATAATCAGAAAGGATCGGAAGCTTCACTCTTCTTCCATCTTCAAGTTTCTTTTGAGCATATTGTGAATAATTTAGGGCCTCATGGTTTGCCTTTAATAGGGCGGGCGGACTGGAATGATTGTTTAAATTTGAATTGTTTCTCAAGTAATCCGGATGAGAGTTTTCAAACTACGGAAAATAAATCGGAGGGTACAAAAGCTGAGAGTTTAATGATAGCTGGATTGTTTGTAATGTATGGACGAGAATATGCAAGACTGTGTAAGATATTAAATAAGAATATTGAGGCAGAAAAGGCATACAAGCATGTAGATGAGATGGTTGAGGCGGTGATGAAATATGGATGGGATGGCAATTGGTTTTTACGGGCCTATGATTATTGGGGGCGGAAGATCGGTTCGGAGGAGAATGAAGAAGGGAAAATCTTTATAGAATCGAATGGTTGGTGTGCAATGGCTCAGATCGGATTGGAAGAGGGAATGGTGGAAAAAGCTTTGGATGCGGTGAAAGAAAGATTGGATTGCCAGTATGGTATAGTATTGAACAACCCGGCTTTTTCAAAGTACTATAAAGAGTATGGGGAAATATCGACTTATCCTGAAGGATACAAGGAAAATGCTGGAATATTTTGTCATAACAATCCATGGATTATGATAGGTGAAACCATTCGTGGACGCGGAGATAACGCTTGGGAATATTATAAAAAAATATGCCCAGCTTATCTTGAGAGTATCAGTGAACTTCATAAAATGGAACCTTATGTTTACTCTCAAATGATAGCAGGAAAAGATGCTTATAAACCTGGTGAGGCGAAAAACTCATGGTTAACAGGAACAGCTTCTTGGAATTATTTTGCCATAACGCAATATATTTTAGGTATTCGGCCAGAGTATGACGGTCTGTTGATTGATCCGTGCATACCTTCTTCATGGCGTAAATTTAGGGTGAAACGCAGATTTAGGGGAGCTATTTATGATATCGTAATAAATAATCCAAAAGGAAAAATGAAAGGAGTTAAGCAAATTATAGTGGACGGTGAAAAACTTGAAGGTTCTTTCATTCCAGCGATGTTAGCCGGTAGTACTTATAAAGTTGAGGTAATAATGTAGTATTTATAAAATGAATAAACATGAGAAAGAAAATGGATGTTCGGAGAAGGGGGGATGAATTCGGGAGGAAAGGGAGGTAGTCATTGTTAATAGTATTGTGTCTGCTAGAATCTATGTTAGCGATGTAAAAAGAAGGGGATTTTTATTGTTATATGTATAGGTGTAGCATTCCCCTTTTTTATAAATTGTTGATGTTACTAATTTGATGTTGAATTAAAAAAAGTGAATCTGATGAAAATCTTGAAACTGCTATTTTGGGTTTCTCTGTTGCCCTTTGTATCTGTACAAGGTAGAATAATAAAGGTTTTGGCTATTGGGAATAGCTTTTCTGAAGATGCTGTTGAGCAGAATCTGTATGAATTGGCTGTTGGTGGTGGGGATACATTGATTATTGGAAATATTTATCGTCCTGGGCAAAGTCTACAGTCACATTGGAAAATGGCTATTTCAGAAGAAGCTTTCGAGTATAGAAAAATTGAGAATGGAAAGAAAACGAATGTTCATAAGAAAATGCATGAGTGTATTACAGATGAAAACTGGGATTATATTACATTCCAGCAAGCCAGTTATGATTCAGGATTACTGGAATCTTATGAACCCTGGTTATCTAATTTGTTGGAATATGTAAGGAGATATATTACTAATTCTACTGTAAAAATAGGGTTACATCAAACTTGGGCTTACGCTCAGAACTCGACTCATTCTGGATTCTCTGTATATGGTAACAGTCAAATAGACATGTACCAAGCTATCGTAACGGCTGTTTCCATAGTAGCTCAACGTCATGCTAATGAGATAGCGTTTGTGGTACCTTCAGGAACTGCTATTCAGAATTTGCGTAACACTTTTGTTGGAGATACTCTTTGTCGTGATGGTTATCATTTGAGTTTGGGATTAGGACGTTATACTGCGGCATGTACTTGGCTTGAGATAATAACCGGACAGAATCCCGAAACGAGCTCTTATAGTCCTTCTTCATTGACAGAGCAAGAGGTTTTGTTAGCAAGAAAAGCAGCGCATACAGCTGTCCTTTATCCCTATGCTTCTGTTAGGATTGATGAATAGGGATTTTAATATGGTACTGTTCACTATTTTGTGTAGATAGAAGGCACTCTCCATAATATTGTGGACAGTGCCTTGGAAAACGTTATTTCTTTTCCTTCTTTAGTGCTTTCTCAATTTCATGGCTCAGACTGTCTGTTGGGATATCTCTTGCAAGTATCCTGCCGCCCGGAGATACAAATATATTGGTTGGTAATTTCAGTATGGCATATTGTTTGGCAGTCTCCAGATTCCACCCAGTAAAGGTACATACCTGTTCCCAGGTTAGTGTATCCTGCTTTATCTTATTTTTCCAGTCTTCTTTATTTATGTCGAACGAAATACCTAATATGCCAAACTCTTTGTTCTTTTTATACTTATTGTTTATCTTGCGCAGTTCCACATTTGTAGAATCACACTCTTCGCACCAGGATGCCCAGAAATTGATGAGCATATATTTGTCTTTGAACTTATCTAAGCGTGTTACTTTTTCTCCTTTTTGATTGGGAAGGCTGAAGAAAGGAGCTGTCTTGCCTTCATTCACTTTTTCTATTTGGGTGATATTTTCGGTCAACTGTCCAATGGAAGGTTTATCTTGAAGTACTCCTGCCATCACATCAATCAGCTCTTTTATCTTTTTAAAGTCAGGAGTCTCCTTTTGTACAAAATACTTGTCCAGCAGATAAATGCTGACGAAAGAATTGTTGTGCTGGCGGATAAATTCTTCTGCTTTTGCTTCGAGCATTTTTTCGGAGGGTATGCCCGGCCCTTGCAGCGTTGCCTGGAAGGCAGAGAACTCTTCATTATAAATATTTCCCTCAATATTCAGGTGGTCCAGGTTGTTTGCATTCCCTTGTACCTTGATTTTCTCTTTTTTATCAAGAAAAATCGGATACTCTGTTTCCCCTTTCAAGAGTAGCATGGCTGTGGTGATGGTGTCTATTTTTAATGAATGAGAGAACTTGTCTCCTTTCACATATATAGTATCTATATGCTGGTAGAGCCCGTCGATGCCGTATAAATAGATTGTATCGTTTCCCAGTCCTTTTATTTCTCCGGTTATGCTTGTTGTATCTGCATTTTTCTTGCAGCCTGTCAGGCAGATTATCAGGATGAGCAGGATATTTATTTTCTTCATTTTTACATCTTTTCTGCGAAAGTACGGGTTTTATGGATAAAAAAAAAGAATTGCTCACCATTTATGGTGAGCAACTCCTTTTTTTTCAAATAAAAAACGAAGGATTCGTTTATTTGATAATATTCATAAAGTCTGAGTTAACGAAGTATTTTGCGAACTCAAGATCAGTTGCAGCTTTCTTAGCTAATGAAGAGTCTTTAGCAACTGCGCTTTTCAGACTGCTTGTTAACATAGAAAGATTGTTAGTTCTTGCACCTAATACAGCCATCAGATAGTCTGTGTAAGCATCCGGTTTTTCTACACCAGCCAATGTGTTTTTAGCTTTGTTGTAGTCCTTAGCCAGGATCTGAGCAAGAGCAGCACTATTTGTCTTAGCGTCACCGAATGAGTTTACAGCTCTTTCATACTGACCCTGTGCAATGTACAGGTTACCCATTGTTTCGCCCAGTTCTTTAGCACCAGAAGCCTTACCTAAGTAAGATTCAGCAGCGCTCTTATCACCTTTAGCCAAAGCTACAAGACCTAAGTTCATGTTAACTTCAGGAGCAGCCTGAATATTAGCAGCTTTCTTCAGGTATGATTCAGCTTTGTCAATGTTACCAGCCTGATAAGCCAATTTACCAAGGTTGTTGAATGCACGGTAGTCATTCGGGAACAACTCAGTAGCTTTTGTGTAGATTACTTCTTTCTTACCATTGTCATTAGTCAGCGTTGCAGCATACAATAATTCTTCCAAAGTCAGTTCTTTAGGATTAGAAGAAGCCAAAGAAGCGATTTCGTCGTCAGACTTACCAATAATTTCATAATTCAAAGTCAAACGAGAACGACGCAATTGTGGCAGGATTTCGTCAGCCAAAGTTTTGTAAACAGAAGAGATGTTTTTGATTTCTTGTTCTCTTTGTTCAGGATCCTGATACATAGAGAGTACGCGAAGGATCAATTCTTTGTCCTGGATGTTTGATTTAGAAACCAGTTCCTGGAAACCTTCCCAGTCCTGAGCTGTGTATTTAGCATCGATAGCTGCATTGATCTTAGCTTTCTTAAGGTCTTTGCTCAACATCTTAGTAGTGTTGTCTTCACGGTTTTCGGCCAGCTTAGTGTTCAAACCTACACCACCATCAGGAGATGCATAAGCAGAAACTTCAATGTTGCTGATTTTTTTGTTAGCAGCATCGTTTACGTTAGCTACTTCCTTGTTGAATTCTTTAGCAGTCTTCAATTCGCTTGCACGAATGTTAGCCTGTTGGATAAGGAACATAATGTTAGCATTGTGTTTCTCTTTGATGATACGTTGGAAAGCGTCGTCACCGTTAGCAGGGTTAGCACTTTGCAGCGTGTTTTCAATCAATTCTGAAGTAGAGATCACACCATCAGCAATTTTCACAGCAGGGATAGCTACTGTCTTGTTGCCGATTTTAGCATTGAATTCAAGGTACAATTCAGACTTAGCCATTTCAGGAACATAGTCAAATGAAGTTTTCATCGTGTAGTTACCACCCATCTTGTAAGAGATAGTCTGGTCGTTACCTTCAACTTTTTCACCTTGGAATACTGCAGGTTGGCCTTTAACTTCGCCACCATTCCATCTTAAAACCGGAGTTACTTCTACAACGGCTTTCTTTTTGAAATACTTTTCAGGAAACTTTCCGTTGATAGTTACAGGAACTTTACCACCCACTGCTTCCAACACCTGCGGAGTTGTAGTAAAGTAGTCAGATGATAATTCACCCATTTTGCTGCAAGACGAAAATGCAACAATCAATGCCATAAGGAAAGGCAAATAAAGCTTCTTAATCATTTTAGGTATAAATTAAATGTTTGTAATTGAAATATTCGTCCATTCATGCCTTTTCCATTTAACCCGGAAAAAGTAACGCAAAGATATTAAATATTAAGATATATATATAGCTAAAGTATTGTTTTTATTATAATTTAATGAAATCAGCCTTTCTTTTCTTGACGATATTTAATATTACGCGGGTGATGCTCTATTATTTCACTCCGTAACATGTTCCGATCGATGTGAGTATATATCTCCGTAGTGGCAATGGATTCATGACCAAGCATACATTGAATAGCTCGTAAATTGGCTCCTCCTTCCAGCAAATGAGTGGCAAATGAATGACGAAATGTATGCGGACTGATATTCTTGGTGATACCGCTTATCTGTGCGAGTTCCTTGATGAGGTGGAAGACCATAATACGGGATATGTTTTTACCCCATCGGGCCAGAAAAACAAAATCCTCATATTCTTTTTTTATTTTTCCCCGGTTCCGGTCAATAAAATATAGTTGTATCTCTTTAATAGCTCGTGGAGAAATCGGTACCAGACGTTGTTTGCTGCCTTTACCTTCTACTTTGATAAAACCTTCATCAAAATAAAGATCGGAAAGCTTTAAATTGGTCAGCTCGGATACGCGTAAACCGCAGCTATACAAGGTTTCCAGCATGGCACGGTTACGCTGGCCTTCGTTTTTGCTAAGGTCTATGGCTGAGATGATGGTATCAATTTCTTCAACTGTCAGTACCTCTGGTATTTTAAAGCCAATTTTGGGGCCTTCAAGCAGTTCGCTGGGATCGGCTTCTATATAATCGGCCATAATGAGAAAGTGGAAGAAAGATTTGATACCTGAAATAATTCGTGCCTGCGAACGTGGGTGAATACCAATATCATGCAGTCCGGCAGAGAAGCGTTCCAGATCGTTCAGACAAACATCCAGAACTCCGGTATTCTCTGCTTGCAGGAAGTTGAGTAGCTTACTCAGATCGGTCATGTAAGCATCCAGCGTATTTTTAGACAGAGACTTCTCCAACTTTAGATATTGTTGGTACTTTTTGATTATCTGCTCTTGAGTATCCTTCTTCTCGGTTTTTTCGTTTATTTTCATTTCTTTTTTCTACCTTTGCTCCGCGAAGATAGGTTGCACCTCAGCAAAATACAAATAAATTTGCTTCTACATTCGGTTTGCGCTATCTTTGCACCCTGAAATAAAGTTCCCGAGACAAAGGTATTAAAATTAGTAGGATTGTGTTATGAGGATACAAATTATTAATGGCCCCAATATTAATCTGCTGGGCAAGCGTGAACCTTCCATATATGGTAGTGTTACATTCGAAGACTATCTGGCTGAACTCCGCAAAGCGTATAAGGATATAGAAATTAACTATTTTCAATCGAATATTGAGGGAGAAATGATTGACTGCATTCAGCAGGCGGGTTTTGAAGCAGATGGTATTATTTTGAATGCGGGGGCATATACACATACGTCTATTGCTTTACAAGATGCTATTCGTGCGGTGACTGCTCCGGTAATTGAAGTACATATTTCTAATGTACACAGTCGTGAAGATTTTCGTCATGTGTCTATGATTGCATGTGCCTGTAAAGGAGTCATTTGTGGTTTTGGGCTCAATTCATACCGTCTGGCCCTTGAGGCTTTAAGATAATAATGTGAGAATAAAATAGATTCATATAATTAATGTGTAAATAAGCCGGAGGACAATTGGCATATGGGCACATTATCAAAATTAAATAATTATTTAAGATGTTGCTGAAACAGACTAAAATCGTAGCTTCCATCTCAGACAGACGCTGCGACGTAGACTTTATAAAACAGTTGTTTGATGCCGGAATGAACGTTGTTCGTATGAATACCGCGCATGCCAGCCGTGAAGGTTTTGAAGCTTTGATAGCTAATGTACGTGCCGTTTCCAACCGTATTGCCATCCTGATGGATACCAAAGGGCCGGAAGTACGAACTACTGCTAATGCCGAACCTATTCCTTTTCAGATTGGAGAGAAAGTGAAGATTGTTGGTAACCCTGACTTGGAAACAACCCGCGAATGTATTGCTGTTTCATATCCCAATTTTGTACATGATCTGAATATCGGTGGAACGATTCTTATTGATGATGGTGATCTTGAACTTCGTGTGATTGATAAAACAACTGACTATTTGCTTTGTGAAGTGCAAAATGAGGCTGTCCTGGGTAGTCGTAAAAGTGTGAATGTTCCGGGGGTGCGAATCAACCTGCCTTCGTTGACAGAGAAAGACCGTAATAATATATTGTATGCTATAGAGAAGGATATCGATTTTATAGCACATTCGTTTGTACGTAACAAGCAGGATGTGCTTGATATTCGTACCATTCTTGATGAGCATAATAGTGATATTAAAATTATTGCCAAGATTGAAAATCAGGAAGGTGTTGATAATATCGATGAAATCCTTGAAGTGGCTGATGGTGTGATGGTAGCGCGTGGTGATCTGGGTATTGAAGTACCGCAGGAACGTATTCCGGGTATCCAGCGTACACTGATTCGTAAGTGCGTGTTGGCAAAGAAGCCGGTTATTGTAGCTACACAGATGCTTCACACTATGATTAATAATCCGCGTCCGACTCGTGCGGAGGTAACTGATATTGCTAATGCTATCTATTATCGTACTGATGCTTTGATGCTGAGCGGTGAAACGGCTTATGGTAAATATCCGGTAGAAGCCGTGAAAACGATGACTGCTATTGCCGCACAAGCTGAAAAAGATAAACTGGAAGAGAACGATATCCGCATTCCGTTGGATGAAAATAGTAATGATGTGACTGCATTCCTTGCCAAGCAAGCTGTGAAAGCTACAGCCAAGCTGAAGATGCGTGCTATTATTACTGATAGTTATAGTGGACGTACTGCCCGTAACCTTGCTGCTTTCCGTGGTAAATATCCTGTGCTGGCCATTTGTTACAAGGAGAAAACCATGCGTCATCTGGCTCTTTCTTATGGGGTGGAAGCGATCTATATGCCCGAATTGGCTAACGGACAGGAGTATTACTTTGCTGCACTACGCCGTCTGTTGAAAGAAGGACGTTTGTGTCCTTCGGATATGGTAGGTTATTTGAGTAGCGGTAAAGCGGGAACCCAAACTTCTTTCCTTGAAATCAACGTTGTGGAAGATGCTTTGAAACACGCTGAAGAAACGGTACTGCCTAATAAGAACAGATATTTATAATTTATAATTGGACGATTTACAATTTACGATTGAAATTACTTCTGATAAACAAGAGTTATTTCAATCGTAAATTGTAAATCGTCCAATCGTAAATCCTTTTTCTCTTTCTATGGATACTATAGACGATTACATCCTGAGCCATATAGATGATGAAGGCGATTATCTGAAAGCCTTGTATCGTGACACACATGTTAAACTACTTCGTCCTCGTATGGCTTCCGGCCATTTGCAGGGAAGAATGTTGAAGATGTTTGTCGAGATGATTCGCCCCCGGCAGATACTTGAAATAGGTACGTATAGTGGTTATTCTGCTCTTTGCCTGGCCGAGGGACTTCCGGAAGGAGGAATGCTTCACACATTTGAGATTAATGATGAACAAGAGGATTTTACACGTCCCTGGCTGGAAGGATCGGCTTATGCTGATAAAATAAAGTTCTATATCGGTGATGCCCTTGAACTTGTTCCCGGATTGGGTATTGTGTTTGATCTTGCCTTTATAGATGGGGATAAGCGTAAATATATCGAATATTACGAAATGACACTTGCACATCTTTCCGCCGGAGGTTATATTATAGCTGATAATACTTTATGGGACGGCCATGTTCTGGAAGAGCATCCGCATAGTAACGATTATCAAACAATTGGTATTAAAGCGTTCAATGATCTTGTGGCAAAAGATACAAGGGTAGAGAAGGTGATACTTCCTTTGCGGGATGGGCTGACGATTATTCGCAAGAAATAAAATCCATGGCAATTTGCGCTTCTAAGTTAACTGATTTTTTTCCAAATCTGTTTTGTATATTTGGATTTGTTATTGGGGTTAATATAATATTGTCTTTTCCTGTTTGGACATCATGCGATAATCATTTAAAATTATCATAACCTACAGTATGATTATTTAGAGCAATTAATATTATAAGTACAATACTACATGCTATAACAATCCATGTTGCTAATTTATCATACCATTTTTCAGGTTCTATCTCACTACTTTTATTGAATCTTTTTATATGAGTATTTTAGTTGTCCATTTTTTATTCTTTCTCTTTTTCATAATTCATTATTATTAATGCTAATCAGTAGTTGAAATCAAGTTAAGATTTAGTTTTGCTCATCTCTTTTCTGTTTTGAACTTAATGGTGTTTGTCATTGTCATCAGTCTCTTTCTCCGGTATTGATAAAGCCCCCTCTCGTAGAGTAACGTATAAAGCCTCGGTGTGTAACGTTGTTTTAGATGTACATGTAAAGCGGTACGACATGTGCATGTGGGACAGCACGACATGTGCATCTCATGCTGCTTTACATGTACATGTAAAACAATACTGTTCACCGGGGAAAGGAATGTTCCTTTCTGAGAAAGACAAAGTACAATACCGGGTAAGGGTAACAATGCCATCTATGGGCACTTTCGCTATCGAAAAGGTAGGGTCATAATCTTCCTTACTATACGGATATGAATCTATTTACGATCAGCTTTGAACTCAATAGTCAACCACTGATTCGCACTATTAACCAAATTCCTCCTACCTGTCACATTGACTGAAATAGAAAGTATAAGCAATACACATTATACAAACTAATCAAGTAGTGATCGCATCCACTCTATTGGCATACCAACAAAACGATCATAGCCTACAATATGGCTATTTAAAGCACGTAATATTATAATTAAAATGGCCAATGCTATAATAATCCATGTTCCCCATTTAAAATACCATTTTTCAGGTTTTATATCAATACTTTTATTTTCTTTTTTTATATGAGTATTTTTAGTTGTACACTTTTTGTTTTTTCTCTTTTTCATAATTCATCATCGTTGATTAAATTCTGGTAAAAATCTTCTTTCCTGTTGAGTAGATTGAAAAGCATTTGGATTCGTAAAAAGTTCAATCATTATTAAATCTTTAGGTGATAATCCTAACTTTTTCTGTATAATAGTTTTTCGCTCTGCTGACATCTCTACCATTTTTTCTAACGATTTGCCAGTAAAATCAAGTTCACCTAAATTCTCATTCATTTCTGTAGCCTGAGCCTCATAGCTAAGTTGCTGTATTGCCAAATCAGGAACATTAATCACGAGTTCTGTACTATTTTGGATGACACCATTTTCGCCATACTTCACTATAGAAACGAGACTTGCTAACTTGTTTTTAAAATCTATATGCGCATCAGTAAATTCCGCAACACCAGTAGCAAAATGAGCTATTGAATTATCTTTATCTTTACTCATCTGTACTCTATTTCCTCCGGCTGTATTTACTGTTAGTAAAAAAGATTGCGGTTCCATTGCCATTGTTCCTCTCAGCCCATTTCCTGTATAAGACAAGTTTGTAGTTTGCATATATGATTGCGGCTTAACGCCCCTTGGATAAAAAGCATAAGGATTTGGTCTTCCGCCGTTTCTATATCCTCTTCTAACCGGTGGTCTTATCGGTCTCGGCTGCTTTCCATCAGGATCAAGATATTTGATCGGGTTATCAAAGCAATACACATACGGACTCCACGAGTAATACTTCTCCGCCAACGGATCCATCGAAATAAATCGTATTCCGTTGCTCGTATGAAACCTTTTTCCCGAGTCGTACATATTATATCCGTGCACG
>QWCY01004645.1_pt1 | contig 14000 bp, 12 predicted proteins | sample 1972631 | NCBI WGS metagenome assembly QWCY01 (sample SAMN09866696, study PRJNA288562) | Human gut metagenome isolate pre1_stool, whole genome shotgun sequencing... | isolation source: gut | host: Homo sapiens | place: USA: California
AAGCACTTGGAGGCGGTCATGGACGACGCCTCTATTGCCGGCTGACTTCATTCAGCCGGAGCCTGCAAACAATTTTGCGCATAAATCTTGACGGCACCCTCATCGAGAAGCGGCAGCGCCACCGCGCCAACGGCAGCCTGACCAGCAATCTGTACCGCCTGACAGCGGCAAAAAAGTCACAGCCTCCCGCCAAGGGGGGACTGTGACCTTTTCTCTCCTAAAAATCTGTCCATAGGGTGGCGTCATCATGGCGCATCCAGAAGAGCCTACTCTACCGGAGGATACAGGACAGAGAAAGAACAAGAATACGGGAGATACTTAGCTTAATAACGTTGATAGCCAGCAACGGTTGTGCCGGAGTTCGTAGAGCAAATAACGCGCTACGGTTTGCATTGTTTAGCGGCGTTTTGAATTTGATAGCCATTTTCCCGTGCATAATCCAAAGCATACGAACCTGCGTAGCAGGAAATAACAACGTTGGGTCTAAAAGTTCTCACTCCAAGAAATGAAACACTCTTCGGAATTGTTATTGAGTGCAACTTATCGCAAAACTCAAATGCACAATTCCCAATTGCATCCAAACCTTCATGTAAAGAAACATTGGAAAGATGGTCACAAGCATAAAACGTCGAACTTTCAATTCTCTTTACTGATGCCGGAATATCAACCTTTGTTAGGCCAGTAAACGAAAACGCATTCTCTCCCAAACTTCGAATACTATTGGGTAAATTAATTTCTCCGAGTTTTTTACAGTGTGCGAATGTACTACTTCCAATGAAACATAGTCCTATCGGCAATTGAATTGTTTCAATTGCACATTCGGAAAAGGCCCCATCTTCATTGTCTACAGAATCTCCAATTTTTTGCAAAGTTGAGGGAAGAACAACTTCTTTTAGAGATGTACATTCTTTAAAAGCACCTCCCTGTATCACGGTAATCCCCTCGCTAATTATGACCTTTTTTATTCCTTTGCATTTACTAAAAGCACCTTTTCCAATTGTCTTTACACTTACGCCACCAATGCTATTTGGAATAATAATCTCATCTTCATCAAAACCCAGAAATTTTGTAATCGTCAAGAATCCCTTTTTCAGTTTGGTTTCATAATCCGATTGGGTTCCTTCAACGACAGCGGTCTCCACAATTGGAGCATGAATGATTGGTTCCGGGACTATCACCGACTGCGAAGTCTGTACACTTGTTACCTGTACTGAAACGCCGAATGCATCTGCCCAAATCTTAATACCTTCACTTGCATATATGGCAGCAGTACCGTATTCGTTTTCAAGCTGCCCTAATATTGCATGGAACTCATTGTCATTCAGTATTGATTTGCTTTTGATTTTTTGAACAGCACCGCATTCAAGCATACTTGTCAGGATATTTACCATTCGTTTTTCATTGGGGTATATATCCATCAAGACAGACCTAAATAACGTTCTGCTTGAGATACAGTCCGGATGTTCCCGCAGGACTGTTTTTAAATCAATCATTTCTTGTACCCACCCTATGATTGGTTTTTTGAATATTGTTCCTAACCCTTTTGGCAGATCAGTGTCATTTTCTTCACGAAGTTCTCCGCCAAAGCGGAATCGGCCCGTTCTCTAAGTTTTTCAACGTAATCCTCAAAGTAGTTTCTAAGTATATTGTAATAGCCGGGAACAGAGACATAAAGAATTTCATCTTCAGTGAGACTTACTACATAGTCTTCATCATAGCTTAGACGGGCTTTCTTATTTGTCTTCGCCCCATGTAGGATTCCGCAGCGAATTCCTCTATAAAACCGACGGGCCTTCTTTTGATTCTCAAATACTTCCGGAAATGCAACAGTCAAAAAATTACTATATGCTTGACCACCAGTTTCTTCTTCACATTCCGCAAATTGAAGCATTGTCTCCGTCAAGAGACAGTTTAATGCCATAATCGCAAATCCATTTTTCTCAGGAGCGTCAAAGTCATTCAGGAGTGTTTCAATGGGGGCAAAGAATCGGCCATAAATTCTGTCTACAAATATGTCGATTGCTTCGTTCCAAGTCTTAGTATCGCTGTTCGTGGTAACATTTAAATTTTGGTAATCTGCCAGCGTATACTTAGGGGAAATCATGATTATATCTTTCCACATAATTAGCTTCCTTTCTAACGTCATTTCTTAAATTTCACTTCATCCAATTGCTATCACACGCACGAAGATACCATCATTCAATTTTTGTATGCCTCACAGCAGAAAGTGTACTTAAATGCGGAATGGTAATAAAAATGTTTTTGTCACGGTCTTCCAATACTCTGAATAGTGACTAAATGCTTCATCTGATCTAAGTAGTGTATTGAGTAGGGCGTCCTTCCATATATCTATGGTCTCTACACGCCACAATTGTAAAACTTGGTTAGGCAGCTCCATGATAAGCGGCTCTGTACCATAGGTTTTCAAGCAAACAGTATAGGTAGTTCCGGATAAAGCAACTGAAAAGCAATCATTCAAACTATTCTCATCCGTGTCGATGTAGCGCGTGGTTGTGGTGATTATGAGATATGGCCGTGCCGAATGATAGGCTTCCCATGCAGGATTCGCTTCTTTTAGTCTTTCTTTTGCTAAATGGCATCTCTCTGCCAATGTTCTTTCTAATAGGGATGTTACTGCATCGCGCTCAGTTTTGTCGAACCATTTGCTGGAATGTTCTTCCGCAAAATTAGCCCGCGTCTCTTTGCTTTTATAAATGCAGTATTGGTCAAACAAGCTCAAATACGCAACTTCAAATCGTTCTTCCGTATCTTTTCCCTCAAAGACATGTTTATAATATTCCTGATACTGTGTTTGGAGAAGATTTTCCCGCACTTCATTTCTCAGATTATCCAGTTCATCTTCGGAATATCCAATAAATAACGCCTTATATGCCTGATAGAAATCATGCGCAGAGCGTTCAACGTAGCCAAGTGTACACTCGTTTTCCAAGATGACATACATATTTGCACAGTCACTCAATTTGTTTCTATGCTTTTGTGCGTATTCAAAAACAGCCCGATCTTCTTCCTTTTGAGCCTCCTCAAAGTTTGTAAATTTCTTCTTTGCTGCGCCTCCATCGTCAATTTTGCTCAAGGCACAAACATCATCACCCCACAGGAGATCACAACTCACATAGGGTTTCTTTTCGATATGCTCAGGAGTATTCAGCGCCTGATCGATAAGCGCCTGTACCTGTGCTAGTTGAGTGTCATCATCGCCTACCATTTTTATTGTGCTTTTGAATACATCTGCTAGATAAGTCTTCTTTTCTCCATTTTCAAATTGTACCTGCACAACAGGCCGTACCCTTTTCGCACAATCAATGATATGACATATTCCAAAACTGCCAAAGGATATCGAAAAGGCAGATAGTTTATCCCGTATTCTTTGATGCTCTGGATTATCAATTTCCTTCTCATTTTTCCAGGCATTTATTGCATACGCCTCAACTTCAATTTCAGAATCTTCCTCAAAATTCATGGCTGTCTCAGCAACAGGTGTCGGGAACTCACCGTGAAATAATTCGACATCTTCACCATCTTTTTGCAAATCCATGCAAATAAGCTTGGGAGAACAGCAGGAAAACGAAACATACATGTACAGCTTTCCTTCGCAAATGCAGAAGTTTTTGACTTCATAGTCTAATTTTTTTTGCCAACAATGTGTGTTACTGTATCGTTTTGTTACGTCTATGCTCTCTACATAACTGGACACGATTTCAGTTGGGTCTTCTCGAGTAAATTCAAACAAATAGTCTTCAAGTGCATACACATTGTCATAATGGCCTTTATCTGAAATGACACCTTTTATCGCATCTTTTCCATCAATATACCGATACTGATAATCCAACTTATCATACATAAGAAAACCGATATGTGTTGTTTGCTCCTGCATACCAAATTTCTCTATTTTTAGTCCGGACAAGGCTTTTGCTAATAGAATTGGTTTACTCAATCGATTAGTAGTAACATCAAAATAATACAAAGCATCATCTTCAGGACAATACCAGTCATCATGTCCGGAATTATCATTGTCAAATCGTGTTGCAAGCATCCAAATATAATTTCCATCAGCAACACAATCATTTACTTGCAGTTGATTCAGGAAAGATGGTGTATGAAGAAAGTCTTCTGTTGTTAAATCAAGGGCTACCAAAGCTGTAGACTCAAATCCATCCGGTATGAAAATGAATATCTGCTTGTCCATACAAAGCAGATGTGGTTTGGCTTGTTCATCATGATCAATTTGTATTGTTGCAAGTATTTTTTTCAAAGGAGGCAAATTATCTCTAAATTCAATACTCTGAACATAACAATGCACACTCTGAATTTCACTGCACGATAGAACATATACCATGTTTTCCTGCACATCAAATGCAAGAGTCTTTTTGCCTTTCTCTGTGAGTAGCTCATAAACCTTTGTTTCTGGATAATAGGCATAGAGTTGATCTTGGTAGAGCAACACTATGACATGTTGCTCCGCTATCAGTTTGACAAACTCTTCATAGCGCGGAAAATCATAACTAAACGGTGGGGACAACTCAATGTGGGATATCTTTGCTTCAGTTGTGAAATTCCCATCTGTGCCACAATCATCTAAAACAGTAAAGGGATTCGTCGGAGTTGTAGGTTGCTTTTGCTCTACTTGTTTTAACTCATCCCTAGTCATCTCTTTCGAGGCCGAATTTTTGAACGCGGCAGATTCTTCAACTTTGATCGTAATATTGACTCCATACACATTTCCATTTATTCCGCCAGTTATTCCATTTGAAATTACTTGACATTTATCTCCGGCATCAAGTGCCTGCGTAACATACGCAGCATCCTTACGATTTAGATAACCCAATTGTTGGCCATCCGGCGTATAAATTGCAACCGCATTAGGATCATATACATTATTGGGTTCCCGTATAACTTGCAGAATAGCTCCTGCGTCAAGCAACCCACTTTTAGATAAGCTACGGATAATCTGCTGGCGGCTTTCACCGTTGGCGTTTTGGAAAGTGACTCCTACCAACTTTGAAAAATATGTATTTCCCGAATCTGCCGCGTTTTGCTTGTTTGCTTCTTTTGTGGTTGCCCCTTGCACCGCTTTATAGGCTGCATACCACATTTCCACAGCCTTCTTCGCTTTTATGGGATCAAGTGACCATCGATCTGCAACATCAGCTGTAATGGAATCAATTAATGCAGGCCATCCATCATCTCTCCTGAAACTCTCTAAAATACCATCATTCATGAGCAGGAGAAGTAGGTTGATTTGCGGGCGGTCACTTTTATCCGGAGCAATATCCATCATATAGCCCCGTAGCTTTTTCGAATCTTCTAATAACTCAGGATGATTTATAATCAGATTTTGAAAATCAAGCATAACTTCTCCTATATCCTTGCCGTTAAAAAATTAGCGTTGTTTATTACTTACTGTTAATAGTGCTTTCCAAAGCATCCGCTGCGGAAGAATCTCCAATATCTCTATATTGTTGAATAAGCATATCAATTCGATTTTTCAAACGATCCTTTTATCACCATGCTCATAGTAGATATCCGAAAGAATTGCTTTTAGCTTCTGTCTGCTATCAAGACAATCCGGATATTTCTGAATTGTCGCATTTAAATCAACCATATTATTTCCCCACAATCAATGATTGAAATTCTCTTCTTCACCCTATGTCACTGAATAAACTCCGACAAATTTAAACTTTTATGGTAATAATACTCCATCTTATTTCAATCTTCCCGCTTTTAATAATTCGACATAGGGCAGGCAGGGTTATATCTGCCTGCCCTATGTTTTTGCTAGTCTTTTAGAAAATGAACTGTCTGGCCGCTTTCAAGGTGGTATTCCGCCAGTTCTCCGTTTTCCAAAAAGTAATTTATATCTCCGCATGAAATTATATCTGGCTTTTCATACGGCACTGCATATGCCTGCTCTGCTCCGTTTGAAGAAGTGCGAACGATATAGAATGTTTTGTCCTTTAAGTCAATTGATAGCTCAATCTCATATCCGTCCAGAGAGGCTTCTTTTCTGCAATACCAATGCCCCGAAAAATTTGCTCCAGGTATTTTTTCATTTTCTGTCCGGCACGGCATATTCTCCTGTGCAACATTGCTTATATCAATTTCTTGTACTTCCTTCTCAAGCTCTACTGGCTCTTGTTGCGAATTTAGATTATCCAAGCGATTTTCAGCTTCCTCAAACTGTTTTCGAGTAACAGCTAGCTCGGCAGCAACACGCTCCAAAGTTTCCTGAGCTTTCATGTATTTTTCTTTTGCATCTAAAAGAGAATGTTGGGCTTTTTCCATTGCATCAGAAATGTAAGTAACCCGTTCACTTGCAATTTTATAATCTGCTTCTTTTTGTTTTAATTTCAATTCTACAGCAGAATATATCTCTCGCGCCTTAAAATAATCGATCTCGCGTTGAGAAGTCAATGAACGAATCATACCCGCAATAGAAACATCATCACCGCTTCCATTTTTACTGGTTTTCGGCAAAAATTCCTTAATTTCTTGCTTTACTGTATCCGCCCCATGTTCTTCAAAGATTCGAATCATTGCGCGGTATACTGCATAAAGTTCCTCATTATTTGCGTATGAATCGTCAACCCCATCAGATCCGATAAAGACAGCAAGCGGCAGTTTTTTACTGCAATAGTACCGAAACTCGTCAAGTGCATCCTCATCGCAAATAGAAGTTGTAACGTTGGACTGACAGGTGTCATCCCACGGTATAGGTTCATTACAGCTTCCGTTGGCTTCAAATGCGACACATTTTCCATCTCCAATATGAAGGCCAAACCAATACCCCGTTGTCACGCAAATTGCTATCAGCGTTGTACCATACGCTTTTGCATTATAGTTGCCGCTTTGATAGCGCTGCTTGTACTTTTCTGATACCTTTTCCAATTCACGCTCATCTAACGGATGCTCCGTGATATCTTGATCTACGCTGTCATGCCATCGTTTCAAAATATTAGCAGATAGTTCTCGCATTTGAGATTCTGTTTGTTTTTCCTGCTGCGGATCGATATCAATCTTTTCATCGGTGACAGTCTTTACAAACTCTTTAATTGCAGCTATTGCTGCATCTACAGCAAATGACGATCCCCTCGCAGTACGTGGATAGTTATCACTGCCATGGCCATCTGCCACTACAATGATGCTCATATCATCATCTGTATAAGCGCCTGATGCGTCCTGACACTCTTTGCCAACCTTGATATGATTATATCCCTGCTCAGAAAACGCAAACTCTGTAAATGGGTTCATATGAGAATCCCCCTTACCAATTACCCCAACTTGGATCAATGCTCACATCAATCGGGGTATTCGCCGCTGGTTCTGCTCCGCCACCCGTAATCTCTTTCACAACATCCTTGACAATACTGGCAGAGTCTTCTTCTGCGGAAGTAATTGTGTCAGTTGACTGCTTGCTATGACTCTGGAATTCAGAAGCTCGCACGCTGACCTTCCGAATCAAAGTCTTCAGCGTTTGCTTATCGTGAACGGTAATAACGGATTCCGGCGTTCCTGTAAACTGACCCAGCACGTCCTTATCCGCATCTTCACCAATGGCAATGGCAATTTTAATAGCATGCTTAAACCAGTTATTCTGCTTCAGCTGCTGAAGTCCACTTTCCCAGCTATCTGTAGGCGCACCATCGCTGAAAAGCAAAATAACAGGAGCATAGGCTCCAGTTTGTGATTGCAGATACTCATTTCGTGAAAGCTTTTTATCAAGTTCAAGACATGCATTGCCCAGTTCTGTAAGCCCACCAGCCTGCAAATCATTCCAGATCACATCGCCGATACCGATGGGGCCAGACTCCGGCGTAATCCAAGAACAGCCGCTGGAAAAACGCATAATGGCAACGCGAATCTCCGCATCGTCATTCGCAGAAGAAATATCCGGCAAATCTGTGACGATTGCCTCTTCCATGGCAGCATTGACAGAACCAAGTTTGTCTCCCATCATGCTGCCAGAGGTATCCACCAAATAAAACAACGTCATAATCTTGCGAGGAGCCGGAGCCACCTGATCCAATAAAGACATAATTCAATTCCTCTCTTTCTCTTTATAGTGCAACCGTTGCGGCAGTTTGACGATTACCAACAAAGTCAATTACAAATCCATCTTTTGCAGGCACAACATTTCCCGGTGTCAACGGCCTCTGTGTGCCATCCGGTAAAGAAACTGTCCATGTATATTGGGACAAATTACGGAACCCAACAATATTCGGATTGCTGGGGTTACGAATCACATCCGCTAAAACAGTTTCCACATCGTCCTGACTGGAATCGACCTGCCATAAATATATTTTTTGCCCCGCAACGATTGGCAGCGCAAAATGCTGAGTATTCAGCACAGCAGGTTTTTGAATTTTCTTTCCGCATTCCATGCAAGCGCTTTCAGTAAGTGCCATGTCATAGAACGTATCCTCTTTGCAATGCGGGCACAAGATCGTTTCAGCCCTCAAGCGGAAGAACAGATTCAGCCATTCAATTTCGATAATGCGCGGTGCCTTTTTCATCATTACATCATGGCTGAACGCACGGATAAATGCATCTTTAATGTACTGCGGATAAATCGACCAGAACAGCCGAAGATTATGGTCAGTACCTTGAATCGGGCGGTTTACTTGGTTATCCGGATCGTAGACAAATACCGGGTCGGTTCCATAGTATCTTCGTTCCAATTCTTTGGTCATACATGGCGGCGTGGAGTATCGGCCTTCAAGGGGATGATTGATAAACAACAGCCGGAACAACACTACTGCCAAAGAGAAGCGGTCGGACTGCTTGTCCGGATCACCGCCCATAACGATTTCAGGCGCCATCCAACGCTGCTTTCCACCAATACCAAGATTCGTGCCGAAAGGGGAAACATTGTCATTATCGCAAATCATCACATCGCCGGAATTAGGATTGATGAAAAAGTTGCCATTGTTGATGTCCTGATAACTGTATCCACTGTTATGAAGTTCCCGAAACGCCTGAATAATATTAATGGCGGCCGTAGAAATGGCAGAAAAAGATTTGAAGCGAACCTGGTTCTTTTTCTTGCTCCCCACAAAGAAATCTGTCAGCTCATCATATCCATTGGGGCGAATATTCATGATATAGCCAAAAGAACCATTCTGAGGCTCTGTGATTCCTAACGGCCATAAGAACGCCTTGGTTGGTGCGCCTTTGCTGATATTATTTTCAAGATTTTGATAAAATGCGTTCTCTTTGCCGTGGAATATTCCGTCATGATACCATTTCAGTGCATACTCAACGCCTTGGTAGGAAACCTTGTAAACAGTTCCTTGACCACCTGCGCCAAATTCCGCAAGGATCTTCGCTTCGCCACCGTTCTTGATCTTTACGGTGTCTCCAATCTTTAGTTTCGGCATCTCTTTTCACCTCATTAATAGAATACTGGCTTGCCAAGACAACCAGAAAATGCTCTCGTGCCCACATCTGTACCATGTGGAATTCGAATGTCAATTAGGCCAGTACAACCAGAAAATGCATCTGCTTCAATTCTCATCGCAGGTAGCGTGATACTGGTTAGGCTGGTGCATCCTTCAAATGCACTTTCCCAAATGGCATACACGCTGTCTGGTATCGTAATCCGAGTCAATCTTGTGCAGTTTTTGAATGCACCTTCCCCAATTTCTTCCAAATTCTCTGGAAGCGTAATGTCTTTCAAACCTTTGCAGCCTGCAAACGCAGATGCACCAATTACAGTCACGCCGTCCGGTATTGTAATCTGAGTCAACCTTGCACAGTTTTTGAATACGCCTCTTCCGATTTCTATCAAATTCTTCGGAAGCGTAATCTGAGTCAAACTTTTGCAGCCCGCAAACGCATCTTCTCCAATCTCCATCACACTATCTGGTATCGTAATGTTAGTCAACCCAATACACCCCTCAAACGCATAATCACCGATTACAGTCACGCTGTCTGGTATCGTAATTTGGGTTAGGCTTACGCAATCACAAAACGCCGCACCGATTTTTGTCACGCCATTTGGTATTGTAATGCTGGTCAGCACATTGCAACTATTGAACGCTTCATCACCGATTTCAGTCACACTGTCTGGTATTGTAACGCTGGTCAACCCACTACATTCAATAAATGCGCCATCACTAATTTCAGTCACGCTGTTTGGTATCGTAATGCTAGTCAACGCAGTGCAGCTACGAAACGCCCACTCACCGATTTTAGTCACGCTATCCGGAAGCGTAATTTGGGTCAAACTCTTGCAATACTCGAATGCCTCTTCACCTATTTTTGTCACGCCAACAGGCACTGCCACCTCAGTGATTTTTTGATCTATACAGCGGATAAGAGTTGTCCCTTTAATTTCCAACGTCTTTGGGTCATATTCTCCGACTGAAGATTTGGAACCATTCCTCTTCTTTTTTGGCTCATCGCAATTCTTGATTATCTCTACGCCACAAGCAGCACACCACTCTTTAACAGCCCATTCTGCCATCTTTTCGTCCAGGAATAGCTGATTTCTGGCTTTCGTTACCATGCGGCTTACAAGTGCAGTGTCATCTGGGGCAGACTTAATTTCATTCACAATACCCAAATCATAGATACTCATTAAGAGATTGATTTTAGGTCGATCCGCTAGCTCCGTATTTAGGTCCAACAGTATTCCTCTTAGGCGCTGTCGGTCATGGAGCAGCTCTGGGTAATCAATTAATACTCTCTTTAGGTCAATCATTTTGTCTCTCCGTCAAAGCAACATAATCCTATACAAAAATTTTCTTAAAAGTTTCATCATCTCTCTCGTATGAATAGTTGTGAGTTCTAGCAAATCTAAGTGCATAGGAACCTGAACAGCAGTGAATTGTAGGTTTTGTTAAGTTGCTTTCAATCGCTCCAAAAGCGTTATCCGCTATTTTAGTTACACTTTCAGGTATCCGAATATCTAAAGAATTATATGTATTGAATGCTTCCATGCCTATCTCTTCAATCCCATCCGATAAATACACATTTTTTAACTTCGAACAAAGGCAAAATGCTCTGTTTGCAATCTTTCTTAGACTACTAGGAAGTAGGATCTTTTCCAACGAAAAACAATACGCAAAGCATAGCTGATCAATCCGAGTTACTCCTTCTGATATTGAAATTGACTTTAGATTTTCACACATGCCAAATGCAGATGGTCCGATAGTCTGTAACCCATGAGGCAGTTCTATCTGTTCAATTTTGCAATTTTCAAATGCTCCTTTGAGATTGTCCTTATCTGAATTGGCCAATTCATTACCGATATGAACAAGGCTCTGTGGCAAGTCAACTTGCTCAAGATGAGTGCAATCACAGAAAGCCCCATTCATAATGGTTTGAACTCCCTCGGGCACTATCAGGTGCTTTAAGTGTAGGCAACCGCAAAACGCATTTTCCCCAATAGTAATAACTTTTTTTCCATTAATCACAGCGGGAATCTCAATAGTATCTTCATCAAATCCACTGTATTTTTTTATATGTAGAAAACCATTAAATTCTTCAATTTCATAATTTGATATTCCGTCATTGATGGGGAAATCTTATCTATCATAAAATTCTTCTGTCTCCCTCTCCAACATTCTTTTTAAGTCGACCACTTAGTCTCCCTCCTAAGTTTAATTCCATATGTTGTAGCTCTGATACACGTACATCGGGTGAAAATGCACCTCTATTTATTAAACCGAAAGTTGCCCGCTTTAAGCAAATAGCATACTAGTGTTTCAGCAATGCCAGTGTGCGCTGTGCAGATGGCGCAGAGGGCAAGAGAATTGAATAGGTTTTGCTGCTGAATTGTAGTCCAATGGCATCGCTATATCCAGTTACAGCCGTTAGACTGGACAATTTCTTTTCAAAACCTTTTTCTTTTGCAACGAAAACTACTCTCTTGTTTGTGAAATACAGATATCCCGGTGTATATACCGGCAGTTCAATTTCAACAGGATGGCTTTCACCATTTCCCGTATGATAAGTCCATCCCTTCATCACTCGGAAACTGGAGCCTCGATTTACCCTCCGATAATGGCGCTCTATCTTTTTTGTAAACAAGCAAGCCTTGTCAACATAATGGCAAACTTCGCCTTGTGACATAATCAGGGTGGATACATTTAAAACAGGCAATATTCCGTTTTGAAGTGACTTCTGAGCGGCAAAGGGAAGAACGGAAGTCATTGACGGCGGCTGTGGAATTTGCGGCGTATAAATGCCAAATAATTGTTCTAACAATCCCATAACTTAACCTCATACGGTTTTAGTATAGTTATCACATTAGTCCTGTGGTAAGCAAATTTGGCATGGCTCATATTGGCCAGATCTTACTTCATCCCACGTCAATTGCTTTACAGATTTTTTCCCTTTAACAAACATGCAGTTCTCACGGTGGTACTTGGTTCCAGTTGCTGTAATGTAGTAGTTACTCCAGTAGACCTTATCAGCCTTTGTTTTGATAAATTGGCATCCTCCGATTATCAAAAGCATTAGGACTAACGCAAGCAGGCAGGCCTTTCCTTTGTTTGCTTGCATCCATAGTTTTATCTTCAAGTCATTATGTGGTTTCAGCACATAGCTCGCAAATTCATTTGCTTCAACTTCCTCAGAAACGTCTTGTCCAATGATTGGTGCATGCGACAAATGTCCGCAATAGATATGGCCCTCTTCGTGTGCAAGTACATTTAACTTTTCTTTCTCAGATAGTCCTTCATGAACAAACACCAAACGGAAGTTGATATCTGCATAGGTAAATCCTTTCAACCGTGCAGCAGTTTCAGTAAGATGGAGAGCTTTAAGCAATTGCTCCACAGCTACCGTGTTTTGCAGATGATTAAATTCTATTACCGTGTACCCCTGTTTACTGAGAATTTCCTGCAAGCTATCTACGTTAAGGGAAGCAACATGATATTCAAGCAAAAATTTGCGTCCAAAAAACTTTCCAGAATCATTCATGATTTCGCCTCTTGATATCATTTAAAGCCATTTGTGCGGAGCGTGACTCTACGGTTCTGCCATTGTGAAACTTTGATCCGTCAAACGAACGAATAATTGCATCACCAGACTGTTTAGTACACCGGGCATATTCTAATAATAATACTGTCTCCATTGCATGAATTCCCTGTTCATCTAAGGCATTCATCATTTTTGTGATATCCTTTGCATTTCCTATACGAGAAAAAAAAGAAAAACCGTTATTTGAGAAATCGGAATTGATCTGCTCTATAATTCTTACCGGAAAGGCTTCACTATTTTGAAATAAGGTGGATGTTGCTTTATCGCACACAAACAATAAAACCAATGACAAATATGTTGCCCAAGACATCTTTCTTCTACCTGTTTCAATTGCTGAATATGTTTGTCTTGAGACACCAATCATTTTCGCAATATCTGACTGGTTGATGCCCATCAAATCCCGCAGACCAGAGAGCATCTTTGTCAAATTGGAAATATACTCATCTTGCATACTCTCTGGAATGACCCATTTAGACAGTTCCGCCATAATCACACCTCGACAATTAGCACAAAAAGAAACATTTTTTCTTGAAAAAATCATTAAATCCATTATATGCAATGTCGCTCTTTTTGTCAATTACAGTCGCTCTATGTTTAACATTTTTACAAGGTATTGTCTTCTTTGCTTAGCTGATTATCTCAATAGAGTTTCAATTACATTCTTCGTTATAGAACATATAGCAACTAAACGTGGAACTCCCCGCTACCCGATTTGGCAGCAGGGAGTTCCATTAGAGTCAAAAAGAGAATCATGCGCCCTTCCTCGCAAAGAACTCCGACATGGTAATGCCCAACCCATCGCAGATCCGCTCAATTGTGTCGACAGATAATTGTCCGCCGCGGCGTTCGCTGTTTTTCAGGGTCGAATGAGATACATCGCATATCTGAGACAGCTAAAAAAACGTAAGACTCCGCTCATCTGCCAACTCTCTCACGATTGCAATCGTGTTCATCAAATCCCCGCCTTTCAGCATTTTAATTTTCAAAGTTTCTTA